>Ga0070696_100002707_pt1 | contig 11757 bp, 7 predicted proteins | sample KBSK1253metaG_FD_65474 | JGI IMG/M metagenome (GOLD analysis project Ga0070696, IMG submission 65474) | Corn, switchgrass and miscanthus rhizosphere microbial communities from Kellogg Biological Station, Michigan, USA - KBS K1-25-3 metaG | ecosystem: Host-associated > Plants > Roots >... | reverse complement strand
GTCACGGGGCCGTTGACGATCCACTCGCTGGTCTGGGGGCCGGAAAGCCACTGGTTGCATTGGGTGCCCCACGGCTTGCACGCCTTCGTGTTGTTGGCCGTCTGCAGCAGCGTGCGGGCATTGGCGGTGTATTTGCGACCGCCGATGTTGAGCGCTACGTTGGTGTCGTAGCTTGTCGCAAGCAACTGCGACAAGCTGACGGGCTGGAGTCCGGTCGTTGGCGAAGGCCCTGTGGAAAGCGTCAACGGCAACGTTGCATCGCCCGGCAGCGTTGGAATTGCCGCTGTCAGCACCGCATGGCGCAAGCTGCCGTCGGGATGGGTGGCCTTGCCATCCACCTGCAAGGCGACCGGTTGGCCATTGAGGGTGGCGGTAACCGTCTCGCCGCGGGGTACGTCGCCAGCCTTGAAGACCTGGCCGAAGGTGACGGGAACATTGGTCTGCGCTTGCGCAACGGTGCTGACCACGTGGTTTGTCACCACCGTTCCCGCTCTCGCCGTCACCGCACCGAGCAGCAACACGCAACCTGCGCACCTACACAGTATTTTCGCAGCGGCTTGACCAAGCCAGTTTCCTTGTCTGAACCGTCCCGCTTGTTCGCTCATACGCATTAGATTTTGTGATCCTGTCTTGTGATGCCGCCTCTTGATGTCTGGAGGGCTGGTCGCATGAGTCAGGTTGCTTCGACACATGCGGCCTTTTGCTGACGATGTGGTTGCTCCCGCGATGTTTGCCGACCAAGCTCAGACGCTGCTGGTCGGACCAGCTCATGCATCCCCGCATGAGCAGTCCCTTGGACTTCACGGCTCCTTCGTGACCCGCCACGCCTGGCGCATAATTCGCTGGGCACGCAACATGCCCGTCAGAGCCCGCTCCTGTTCGCGAAAGCGGTCTGAGGTGGAAACGCGGTTTTACCCTTGGTCAGTTAGCGGGCTGCTCTATGAATCATCAGTGAAGCTAGCGTGAAGAAATTCAAGGAGCGTGAACCAGTTCACGTAACGCCTGATTTTTTGTCCGGCCTTCACGCCAGAACGAAGGTGACGCCGGGAGTTTGAACACCAGCGCCTGCAGAGTCTGGTTCAGCCCGTCTCGCCAGTCGGCAAGACGGTCAGCAGTTCGCACCTACACAACCCCGTACCGCCTCCCCCGGATCGTGATCGTGTCGCGATGTCACTTTACCGAAGCGGAGCGGTGACCCCACCAACGTTTGTGGTCGCTGACGGATTCGATGCACATCTGAACGGGGATCGATCTTGAGTACTCGTTGTGTTACACGGTCTGTCGCCAGCAAGAAGTCAGACACGATGTCCCATCCCAAATGACGATACTTGGTCTGCAAATCGTGATCTTGTGCCTGGTGGCCGCGGCCGTCGTGCTCTGGGCGCTTTATTTCCCGTACCCGTCGCCGCTGATACGGCGCTGGCTTCCACCGCGCAAACGCTGGCCGGAAGCGCAAATCCGCACGTGGCTGAAGCAGGGGGGATTTCAGCGTGCGTTCCTGCGGCATTTTTACAGTGATCCGGAGCGCATCGCGCCTCCCGGCAACAGCATGCTGGCCCCGGCAGACGGGTTGGTGACCAGTGCGGAGAAACACGGGGGAGTGCGCTACCTGGTGATTGCGCTCAGTTTCTGGGACATGCATGTGCAGCGCAGCCCGGTGTCCGGAAGGGTGATCAGCGTGGAGTCGTACGGCGACGGCTTCATGGACGGAGAAGGGCGGGAGTTTGCCTTTCTGCGGGAGAAGCCCTGTCCCGTGCAAAAGCGCCTGGTGATTGCGACGGATGCCGGACGAGTCGCGGTGCGCCTGATTACCAGCCTGGCGGCGCGGCGTATCGAGACCTGGGTCCGGGCGGGCGAACAGATCGAACGCGGCCAGCGGATCGGCCGGATCCTGCTGGGCAGTACCGTGGTGCTCGAGCTACCGGCCGCCGCGAGCCTGCTGGTGCGTACGGGTGATCGCGTCTGGGCCGGCGAAACTGCTGTTGCAGAAGGCGCGACCTCCCATGAGTGACTTCTTGTGGTCGTCCGGGCATCTGGGTTGGGGCGTTTTTGCGCTTGCCGTTTTCACTGGCCTGTGGTGGTTGCTGGGCGATCTGTACTGGCGTCTGCGAAGCATCCGGATCGGTCGGTTTTTGGTTGCGCTGGCCATCGGTTGGGTTATCGGGGTTGGGCTGATTCTGCTGGGCTTCCATATTGGAAGTCGGTAAAAGCGCGAAACCGCGATGGCTCCCCTACTTGGCGGTCGCGCCGGTCAACTCGCGATACAGTTTTTCCGCGGCCGGCCTGCCCTGAAAATCGGCGCCAGATTTTTGCAGCGCCGCGAGCGTGCTTCGTGCGCCGGCCTGGTCTCCGGTGCGTGCCTGGGCCACGGCCAGGTGATATTGAATCGCTGGTGCCTTGGGTGCCGCCTTGGCTGCTTGCAGCAGGATCGGCAGTGCGGTCTTGGGCTGGTCATGCGCGATCAGCGCCCAGGCATAGGTGTCCGCAATACCCGGCGATTCAGACGCCAGTTTGTAGGCCCGCTCCGCCAGAGCCAGCGCCTTGGGATTGTTTTGCTCCGTGTAGATCCAGGCGAGATTGTTGAGTGCGTCAATGTTGGACGGATACGTCTTCAACACCTGCTCGTACTGGCCGGCGGCCAGCGCGTTCTGTGCATGCTTCAGGTAGTAGTCGGCCAACAGCAGGTGAGTGGGGGCATCGTCCGGATGTTTGGCCAACCAGTCGCGCAGTACGCCTTCCGGGGCGTTGGCCCCGCTTTCGTTCAGCGCCAGGAAGCTCTTCACCACCAGCGGCCGGTCGTACTGGAGCTTCAATCCCTGCTGGTAGGCTTGGGCGGCTTCGCGATAAGACTTGTTCGCCATGTACAAGTCGCCCTCCAGCGTGAAGCCCGCTGCCTTGGCGGCGGGCTGCTTCTGCAGCAATTGCGCGAGCGCAATAGCGCCCGGCAGATCGTGCTCCTGCGACTTCAGGAAGGCCCGCAGCACCACGGCCGTCACTTGACTCGGGTCGGCCTTGATTACCGCGTCGAGATTGCCTTCGGCGGCCTTCATATCTTTGCCGAGGATCTGCGCGCGCGCCAGATTGGTGCGGTACAAGGACACCTGCGGCGCGAAGTTCACGGCTTGCTGCAGCGGTTTCAACGCTTCGCCGTGATGGCCGGCATTGAGTTCCGCCGCCCCGAGGGCATTGAGCGCCGCCGGGTTGTCGGGGCTGGCAGCCACCAGCTGTTTGGCCGTGCTCACGGCTTCGTCGAATTTGCCGCTTTCCCCGTACAGCACCACCAGTGCCATATATGCGGCAGTGGACTTCGGCGCCGCGTCGATGGCCTGCTTGAATTGCTCGGCGGCGCCCGCCCTGTCCCCCCGCAGTACGGCGAGCTGGCCGAGCGCGATCATCGCCGCCGCGTTGCGCGGGTCCTTTTTCAACACTGTTGTGTAGCTTCTGGCAGCAGCTTCGTGATGGCCTTCAAGTGAATCCAGGCCGCCCAGGCTCAGAAGCGCGGCAAGATTTTCCGGGTCCAGCTTCAAGGCTTCGGAGTACTGGGCGCGTGCTTCGGGGTGCTGATCGGCCGCGACCAGCGCGGTCCCGTACAGCAGGTGCGCGGCGCTGTTGCGTGGATTGCTGGACGCATATGCGGCCGCCACCTTGACTGCCTCGGCCGGGCGCTGCTCGCGCACGTAGGTCATGACCAGCAGGCTGTTGCGGCGCGCCTCGGTGGAGGCATTGCCTGCGGGAATCTCCTGCAGCAGGCGGATTGCTTCGGCTTCATTTCCGCTGGCGAGGGCGTCGCCGGCGCGTGCAAACTGGGCGTCGGACGGATTGCTTGCACCACTGGTTGCGGCGGCTACCGCCCCTGGTGAACCGGCACTTGCGGCGGCGGCTCTCTCCAGCAGCGCCAGCAGCTCGGAGTCGGACGGTGTGCCCGGCGTGGCGGGTCGAAGCGTATCCAACGCCTGGCGCGAGCGTCCTTCGCGGTAGAGCGTGAGCGCCAGCAACTTGCGGACATCGACATTTTTCTGATCCATGCCCATGGCATTGCTGAGATACATTTCCGCTTGGCCGTAGTTGCCTTGCGCGTAGTTGACTGCGCCCATGAGCAATTGCGCCCGGGCGTTGTCCGGTGACACCTGGAGCACCTGCTGAAGCTCGGAAATTGCAGCGTCCAGATGTCCCTGCTTGTACAGCACCATGGCGTGCAGATAGTGCAGATACGGTTGCTGCGGCGACATTTTTTCCAGCGTCTGGATGGTGGCCAGCGCCTTGTCGAACTGGTTTTGCTGCGCCTGTGCGTTGGCCAGCCGGGTCAACGCATAGAAGCGTTCCTGCGGCAACCAGTCAGGGTTCTTGAAGCCCACCGCCTTCTGGTAATCCGCTTCGGCGCCGGCGAAATCGGCGCTGTCGAACGCCAGGTCACCCTTCGCGACCCAGACCTGCGGATTGTCCGGTGCGGCGGCCAATGCCTGTTGCACGTAATTGCGGGCGGAATCCGGATCGTTGGCGGTGGCCGCCAGTTGGGCCAGTCCTACCAGCGCGCCCGGGTTCTTCGGGTCTGCTGGCAATACGGACATGTACGCTTGCCGAGCCTGATCGAACTGCTTGAGCCCGCGATAGGCGTCACCCCGCAGCACAGCTACACGTGCCTTGACCTTGGGCTCGTAGGGCTTGTCGGGAGTCAGGGTTGCAAGCAACTTGTCGTACTGTTGTGTCGCCAGCAGCGCCCGTCCCATGGGTACCGCCCAACGTTGTATCGGTACCCCGTTCGCCTCGGCGTTTTGCAGTTCGCTCAGGGTGTCCTTTGGATTGCCGAGCATCAGCGAGGCTTGCCCGAGCAGCAGCCAGGCCTCGCCGTTCCTGCTGTCGCGCTGCAGGACCTTCTTGGCCTCGATGTAGGCCGCGCGATACTGCCCGTTGGCCTGGTATTTGATGCCGGTGTCGACGCTGCCATGTCTACTGCTGAGACCGCAGCCGCTCAGCAACAAGGCGGCGCACAGCAACGCCGAGCCGTAACGAACGATTCGCGTGTTCAACTTGATCAAGCGCATGTCTTTACCCTCAGTTCGCCACGCGCTACGCGCGGGTCAATCTGCATCGGTAGGCTTTTTCAAGCCATGCTTGTCCAGAAGATCGTAGAGCGTCGGGCGGCTGATCCCGAGCAAGCCGGCGACATTCGAGAGATTTCCTCCGGCCTGGGTCAGGGCTCGCTGGATCGCGCGTTTTTCAGCGTCGTTTCGTACTTTGCGCAAGTCCAGAATATCATTGCCGGCCGCACCAAGATGCAACTCCGTCAGGTCGATTTGCTTCCCGTCCGCCATGATGACGGCGCTGTTGACTGCGTTCTCCAGCTCGCGCACGTTGCCGCGCCACGGACACGCCTCGATTGCCTTGATCGCCTTGGCAGTAAAGCCATGGACTGCGCGGCCGTGGCGGCTGGCCGCCTGCTCGAGAAAATGCCGTGCCAGGGGCGCGATGTCACCGGCGCGCTCACGCAGCGGCGGAAGCCGGATGGTCACTTCGCTGACGCGGTAAAACAAATCCTCGCGGAAGCGCCCTGCGCTGATCAGCGCTGGCAGGTCCTGATGCGTCGCGCAGATGATGCGCACATCCACTGGAATCAGTTCGCGTCCACCGATGCGCTCGACCATCCGCTCTTCGAAAAACCGCAGCAGCTTCGCCTGTAGCGCAAACGGCATGTCGCCGATCTCGTCAAGCAGCAGGGTGCCGTTGACCGCCAGTTCGATCTTGCCCTTGGTCTGCTTGTGCGCACCGGTGTAGGCACCTTTCTCGTGGCCAAACAGCTCGGCTTCCAGCAGGGTTTCGGGAATGGCGGCGCAGTTGATCGCCACGAACGGCCCGTCGCACCGCGTGCTCAGGCGGTGCACCGCGCGCGCGAACACCTCCTTGCCGGTGCCGGTTTCGCCGAGCAGCAGGACGGTGGCGTTGGAAGGGCTGACCTTCTCTATCAGCCGGTAGGCATCGAGCATGGCTTCACTGCTGCCGATGATGCCTTCGAGCATCGTGGTCGACTGGCTTCTGAGCTTGCGGTTCTCGGCCTCCAGTTCATGCACCCGGAAGGCGCGATCCACGATCAGGCGCAGGACGTCCAGCTCCAGTGGCTTGGAGCAGAAATCGTAGGCGCCGCAACCGATGGACTTGACTGCGTTGTCATGGTCGCCGTTGCCGGTGACCACGACGATCTTGGTGTGCGGTGCGTCCTGCAGGATTTCCGCGATCGTGGCGAAGCCCTCGGCGGTGCCGGTGGCGTCAGGGGGCAAGCCCAGGTCCTGCAGCACCACCGCCGGCTCATGGCGGCGCAGCAGGGCGAGTGCGGTCGGCCGATCGCCGGCCATGACCACGTCGTAATCCTCGAAGCTCCAGCGCAGCTGGCGCTGCAGGCCGGCATCGTCCTCGACGATCAACAGGCAACGTTGCTTCTGACTCATGGCGCGGCCCGCGGCTTGCTGGCCACTACGACAGCCTCGGCGGGCTCGACCAGCGGCAGTCGAATCGTGAATACGCTGCCTTGGCCCGGGGTGCTGTTCACGCGCATCGTTCCGCCCAACGAGTGCACGTATGCGCGAGCCTGATAGGCGCCGATGCCCATGCCCTTGCTTGCCTTGGTGGTGAAAAATGGCGTGAACAGCCGATTGCGGATGAAATCTTCATCCATGCCTGCTCCATCATCCTCGATTTCAATGATGGCGTGTCCGGATTCGCGCTTGACTCTCAGCATGACATGACCGTGGGCCTGCGCTGCATCCTGGGCGTTGCGGATCACGTGGCCGAGCACCGTGGCCAGCTGTTCAGTGTCTGTCTGCACCCACAGGTCGTCCGTAACCGGCAGGTACTCCGGCCGCGGCAACTGCGCGCGGCACTCGTCGAGCGCCTTGTCGAGCACCGCCGCCAGCGGCACGCGACCGTGTTTGGCCGGTGCCGCATCGCCGCGCAATTGCTCGAGCAGGCGCGAGATGCGCTGCACTGAATTCGCCACGGTCGCGAGCATGTCGTCCACGAACGCCGGGTTGTGCTTGTGGCGTTCGGCGTTCTGCAGCAACAACGATTGCTGGGCTGCGAGATTCTTGAGGTCGTGCATCAGGAACGCGGTGAGCCGGTTGAAGCCTTCAAACTGCCGCGCCTCGGCAAGGCGCCTGGCATCGGCCGCCTGCGCCATGATGCCGGCCACCTGACTACCGGCTGCCCGGAGCAGATCAATGTCCTCCCAGTCGAACGCGCGGCGCGCGCGCGCTTGCGCCAGTACCACGAAGCCGACGAGCCGGTCTTCCAGCACCAGTGGCACCAGCAGCCAGGCGCGCGGCAGATCAGTCAATTCGGCCGGCGCCCGCAGTTGTTCATCGCCCAACGGCGGTGGTTCGCTCAAATCGTAGATCCACCGACGCGTGCGCATGAGCCCGAACGCTGGCAGGCCGGCCGGAAGCCTCAGGCCGGCTGGCGTCGGCATGTTCCAGCGCGCTTCCGGCACGAATTCATCAGCGTCGCAGCGCATGAACAGCGCGCCGGCCGGGCTGTCCATGATCTGCGCCATCGCGCGTACCGCGCGCTGCGGCAACTCCATGTCGCCGGCAGACAGCGTAGCGGTCAGCCGCAGCCATTCCTCACGATAGTCGTGGCGGAAACTGAAGAAGTTCTTGTGCAGGAACATCCGCAGACGCGAGCGCGCCTGGCCGGAGAATGCGATCAACAGCACCAGCAGCAGCGCGAAGCAGACGAGCGTGATTTCCGCCACCCGGCCCCAGTCGCCGCCATACAGGCGCACGTAATAACCGCCGATCGCCGTGGCGATGATGTAAAGCGCGACCACCAGCAGGCTGGTGGAATAGAACACCGCGCGCCGCGATACACCCACATCCAGCGACCACTGCGGGTTGCGTGCCGCCGCCACCAGCAACAGCGGTACCAGCAAGGCATCGATGAAGCCGCGCGCCGCCCACGCGCTGGCATTGAACTGCCGGTAGAGCACGGCGTAGGAATACAGAAAGATGTCGTAAGCGAACAGCAGGCCGAGCGCGATCACCAGAAACTTGAGCGCCCAGCGTTGTTCCAGTTGCACGTTGCGGTAGATCTGTTCGAGAAACACCACGCCAGTGAGGGCGAGCAGCAGCATGCCGACCAGCGGTACGCCGGTGCTGAACGGCAGCCAGGTCGGGTGCGGGAAACCCGTCGCCGGCCCCAGGCAGTAGAACGCGAGCGCGACCCAGAGTGCGTGCGCAACAACGTGCAAACCGCGGAGCAGGCCGGACATCGGCCACGCGCTGAACAGGGCGCCCACGAAAACGATCCAGGCGCCGTAGCGCAGAACTTCGGCCAGCAGCATCCAGTTGACCGCCACCGTACGCTGCCACTCGGCGTAAGCCAGAAACGCGCCCCACAGGACCGAGACCATCATGGCCAGGATCAGCAGGGCACCGGTACGCTGACCGCGCCAGCTGACGCCAAGCAGCACCGTACCGGCGAGGAACGCCGCGGCGGCGGTCAGGTAACTGGCGATGATGATGACGTGCATATCTGGACGATTCCTGACGTGCAACGCGGTTGTCTGCGCTCAACCGGGCATATGCCCGCCCCCGGGCTCAGACGTTGCCCAGCGTACGCTGGTTGGCGGTGCGGGAACTGCCGTTGCTTCGGCAACGCGTGACGGTACGCTGAGCAGGCGACGACGGATGTCGGCCGCAACGCGTGCCGCGGTATGGCCGTCCCAAAGTTGGGGCTTGCGGCCACGCGGCCAGCGGCCGGCGAGAATCTCGTCCACCGCTGGCACCAGCTCGGCGGCAGTCACCAGGCGGTTGGTGCCCTCCGTGATCGTGATTGGCCGCTCGGTCGTGGTGCGCAATGTCAGGCAGGGTATGCCGAGATAGGTGGTTTCTTCCTGGATACCACCCGAATCCGTGATGGTCAGGCGCGCACCGCACACCAGGTTCATGAAGTCCACGTAACCGAGCGGCTCGATCACTTGCAGGTTGGGTGCGTCGGCCAGTCTCGACCACAGGCCGAAGGCTTCCAGGTTTTTGCGGGTGCGCGGGTGCACCGGAAACACCAGCGGCAATCTGACCGCCATGCGGGTCAGTTGATCGACCAGCGCCGTGAGCGGCGCTGGTGCGTCCACGTTGGAGGGACGGTGCAGGGTCACCACCGCGTACGGGCGATTCTCCAGCCCGAGTCGGTGCCGCTCGCCAGCGGCATCGATGCGCTCGCGCATGAGTTCGTAGGAATCGATCATGATGTTGCCGACGCGGGTGATCTTTTCCGGTGGCACGCCCTCGGCGGCAAGGTGCTCGTCCGCGTCCGGCGACGGTGTCCACAGAATGTCCGCCAGCGTATCGGTCACCAGCCGGTTGATTTCCTCGGGCATCCGGCGGTCGCCGCTACGCAATCCGGCCTCCAGGTGCGCGACCGGGATGTGCAGCTTCGCGCCGACCAGCGCGCAGGCCACCGTTGAATTGACATCCCCGACCACCACGACCAGGTCCGGCCGATCCGCAGTGCACGCCTCTTCGTAGGCGAGCATCACATTGGCGGTTTGTTTCGCGTGGCTGCCGCTGCCCACGCCCAGGTGCAGATCTGGCGGCGGCAACTTCAGGTCACGAAAAAAAGCCTCCGACATGTTCTGGTCGTAGTGCTGGCCGGTGTGCACCACCCGCGAGCGGCACCATGGCTGCTCGTGCAACACATGGAACAGCGGCGCCACCTTCATGAAGTTGGGGCGCGCGGCCGCGATCAAATCAATCCTGAGTCGCTGCATGACGAGGCGCCCCTCGGTTTTCAAGGCGGGCTGAGTGTAGCAAGACGTTGCCTGCATTCCGGCGTGGCCCGGCGAGAGTTTAGAGTCCACAGTGGAAATCCCCCTTCGTCGGGCCGTGCGGAGAACCCTAAAAATGTGATCCGCCAATTGGCGAGTCACTTCAATCAAACGGACCCGGGCACCCCGAGGAGGCTGTCGATATCTTGAGGCGGGCAAGCGTCACGGCACAGTGAAGCATACGAGTCGGGCATGAGGAGCTACCGCTGCAACTCCAGATCCGTCGGCCGGTAGACGCATCCTTCACCAGGTTCGCCCCTTGTCTGTGCGTGTAGCGTCAGTGACGCATGAAACGGCGGCGCGCCACGGCCAGAAGCAGTCGTTGCAGCGGGTTGTTGTTGCCCCCCGGCCGCCATGTGCGTGCGAGCTTGTTGCGGTAGGCATCGAAGTGCAGCCCATGAGGCGCCGCGAGCACCTTGCCCCTGCCAAGCAGGATCTTCAGTGCCTGGGTGCCGGCTATCCCGGCGCAGATTTCACATGCCATGGGCGTCGAGGGTCCCCGATGGTTGACCAAGTCCACCGCGGACGGGTCGACCAGATAGCCTTGATGCAGCACGGCAGGCGCCAAGCCCACCATGAAGCGCAGCAACTGCTCGTCGGTCGTTCTCCCTTCCAACCGGAAATACTCTTCAAATGTCGTATGACCCGGCAGGAACGCCAGCACCGCGGCGCCCATGCCCAACGGCGCCGCGGTAATCGCCGGGATGCCGTGCTCGGCACACAGGGCAAACAGCCTGGCACGTATATCGAGTACGAAAAAGTCCAGTCCGTCGACGTACAGATCCACCCCTGACAGAAACTGTTCCATGTTGTCGAGGGTGACGCCGCTGGGGAACTTGTTGATGTCCAGATCCGGGTTGATGTCCCGCGCCATCCGGGACACGACGTCGACTTTGGGCTGGCCAATGGTCGACTGGAACGCCCCGGCCTGCCGGTTGAAATTTTCCGTGCCGAAACGGTCGAGATCCGCCAGGTTGAACGACTGGATGCCGAGTCGGGTCAGGGTCAACAGATGGCTGCCGCCAACCCCGCCGAGTCCGGCGATCGCCACGCGCCTGGAACGAAGCTTCGCCTGCTCGGTCGCGGTTATCCAGCCGATCGTCCGGCTGAATGCCGTTGCGTAGTCGAACGGCTCAGTCGTGTCCGGTGCATCAGACATCATGAGACATCTGCCCTCGGCGTGATTGCGTGAAGCCGTTGTCGAGCCGGTACGGTGATAGCGACTTGCTTGGAAGCATTGCCGGGCGCTAAGGCTGCGGCGTTGGCAAAAAGGAATGACCGCGCCGGGAGGTGGTGCCGGTCAGGTGATCTCCCGGACCACGCCATGGCTTGGTTTTGCGGCTCTATTGGCGTCGCCGCTTGAAGGACAACTCGCTACGCGGCCAGCCAACCAGTTCAGCGCAAACGTACGGACGATGGCGCCGCTTCGCGAGAAGCGGCGCCATCAATCGTTAAACCGCATGCACGAGGTGCGTACTCTATACGCGCCCTTCACTCTCTTTGCGGCGCCGCCCGACAAGCAAGCCCAAGAAGGCCAAGCCAAGGCCCAGCAGACCCATCTCACCCGGCTCGGGCACGGTCCTGCCGATCAACGTGGCCGTTCCCGTAATCGGGTAGTGGCAGACATTGGTCGGATCCGGTGAGATACCCGTGCACGTCCTGACTGCGCTGAACAGGAACTCCGAATTGAGCGTGAAATCCGCGAATCCGCCCAGTCCGTCGGCCTGCGTGTGCGTCTGGAAGAAGGACGCCGCAGGACCGCCGGTTGCATCCAGAAAACCGATTCCGTTGGATCCAGTCTGGGGGTTGGTAACCGTGCCAACAATCGTGGAGAAAAGCTGCGCGGTGCCCACAAAGCCAAGCACCGCACCCGTATGGCCGGTCAAGGTGAGCCACGGCGCACCGACCCCGGCCGTTGCCGGATTCAGCACATTGAAGCTGCTGGT
>Ga0070696_100002706_pt1 | contig 11762 bp, 11 predicted proteins | sample KBSK1253metaG_FD_65474 | JGI IMG/M metagenome (GOLD analysis project Ga0070696, IMG submission 65474) | Corn, switchgrass and miscanthus rhizosphere microbial communities from Kellogg Biological Station, Michigan, USA - KBS K1-25-3 metaG | ecosystem: Host-associated > Plants > Roots >... | reverse complement strand
AAGCTCGATGCGTTGCGGGCCGAGGTCGAAGCGGTCGCTCCCTCGCTGGCAGGCTCGCCGCTGTTTCGCGATCCCGGTGACGTCGCGGCGGCGGAGGCGCTGCTCGAGCAGGCAAAGGAAGGGGCTGACCCTCCGCCCGCGCCATCGCCGCTTTGGCGCCTCGACTCGTTGGTCGAAAGCACCGGCAACCGGGTCGCAATCCAAGCGGCGCAAGCAGTCATCGCGCAGCCGGCCCAGAAGTACAACCCCCTGGTGCTCGTCGGCGGCAGCGGCGTGGGCAAGACCCACCTTCTGAACGGCATCGGGAACGCGTTGGTCGCAAACGGGCTTCGCACCGTCGCGTGTGTGAGCGCCGAGGCGTTCACCGGTGAGCTGATCGAGGCGATCGACCGGGATGCTGTCGCCCAGTGGCGCAAGCGATACCGGCGGGTCGAAGCATTCCTGCTGGACGACGTTCACCTCGTAGCCGAGAAAGGGCGCTCTCAGGACGAGCTGTTCCTGCTCTTCAATCAATTTCTGGAGAGCGGACGGCAGATGGTGTTCACCTCAGCGGTTGCGCTTCCGCAACTCGCCGGGGTGGAGCCCCGCTTGCTGACCCGGCTGGAAGGCGGGCTGGTGGCGGAGCTGCCGGTGCCCGACCGCGAGATCCGCCAGCGCGTGATCGAGCGAATCCTCAGCGAGAAGGTCGAGCGTCCGGATCCCGAGGTCGCGGCTTACCTCGCGGGCCGCCCAGCGGACTCGGTGCGGGCGGTTCACGGGCTGGTCCAGCGAGTACTGAGCGCCGCCGAAGCACAGCAGGCCAAGCTCTCGGCAGCATTCGCACGCTCAGTGCTCGAAGCTTCGCCTCCACGCCCCGTGCGCCGCGCCGCGCCGCCGCGGTCCTCCGGATTGGTGGCGCCCGGCGTCGGGGGGGCCAGAAGTCGCGAGAAGATGGTGTGGGATTGGCCGGACATCGGAGATCGCCTCATCGAGGAGTGGCGCTGATGGCGATCAAGGGAAGCCTCAAGGAGGCGAGCCTGCCCGATGTGATTCAGCTGCTCTTCCTAGGGCGGAGGACCGGCTGTCTCGCGCTCGCCGACCGGCAGAACTTCGGCACGATCTATTTCGACGATGGCCAGGTTGCTCATGCCGCGATCGTGAATCGCCGTGACCGGCTGGGTGACATCCTCGTCCGCGCGAAGCGCATCACGGCCGAGCAACTCCAGGCCGCCATCGATGCTCAGGAAAAGGCCCGCGAGCGGAAGCTTGGGGAAATTCTGGTGGAGCAGGGCGCGATCGGCGCGGAAGAGCTGCAGGAGTACGTCCGTCTCCAGATCGAGGAGGCGGTGTACTACCTGTTCACCTGGTCGCAGGGGACGTTCAACTTCGAGGCCGGCGTCCGTCCGGAGGGTGAAGAGTTTCCCGTTCGGATCAACCCCGAATATCTGCTTCTCGAGGGCGCCAGGCGGGTGGACGAGTGGAGCCTCATTCAGAAAAAGATCCCCTCGTTCGACCTGATCTTCTCGGCCGACGCGGGTCACGTGGTTCCACCCGATGTAACGCTCTCGTCGGCCCAGCAGACCATCCTGCCGCTGCTCGACGGCTCCCGGGACGTTCAACAACTGGTTGAAGAATCCGGCCTGGTCGAGTTCGAGGTGGGCCAGGCTCTCTACGGCCTCGTTCAGGCGGGCTTCGCGCACCGGGTGGGCACTTCGGCCGCAGCCCCGGTTCCCAGGGTCAACGAAGCTCGGGTCGAGGAGCATCGCAATCTCGGCATCGCCTTCTACAAGGCCGGAATGCACGACGAGGCGCTGCGCGAATTTCGTCGAGTGGCCGACCTGCGTCCGTCGGAGGGAAGCGCACCGTTCTACCTCGGCCTCATCGCGCTGCGTCAGGGCCGCTGGGCGGAGGCCGTGGAGGCGCTGAACTCTGCCTCCGAGAAGAGCGGGCCTCGACCGGCCGCAATGCACGACCTCGGACTCGCGCTGGAACAGTTGGGCCGGCTTGATGAAGCCGAGAAAGCGTTCGGCGACGCCGCCACCCGGGCTCGCGACGATGCGCGGGTCATGCTTGGCTGGGCGGTCGCCGCGGTCAAGCGGGGGGACCATACGGTCGCGCTCGGCCGACTGGCACGCGCTCGGGAAATTCTGGGTGAGAAACCGGCCCCGGCCGCGTGGTACTGGGCCGCAGCATTGGCCCACGCGGGCGCGGACGATACGGAGACGGCGGTCAGCGTCGCGCGTGCGGGCGTGACGGCGTTCCCGCAGCAAGCGGTGCTTCGGAATAACCTCGCGGTGCTGCTCGAGGGTGCGGGCGATCTGGCCGGGGCGGAAGTCGAGCTGCGTGCCGCGCTGACGGAAGATCCGTCACTGCCCCAGGTCTTCAAGAACCTGGCCGACCTGTGTTACCGAAGCGGGCGATACGACGAGGCGTACGACGCCTATGAGCGCGCGGCCAAGCTCCAGCCCGACCTAGGGGATGACCTCTACTTCAAGCTGGGCAATCTCGCCTACAAGCGACGGGACGCGGCTCGAGCCCGCGCGAGCTGGCAGCGCGCGACCGAGCTCAACCCTGGACATCAGCTCGCCCGAGCCAACCTCGACATGCTGGAGCGCGCCTCGTGACCGGCGCCGCCGAAGATCTTGCGTTCGAGAGCCTGGCTCGTCGGATCTCCGAAGGGGCGGGCCTGGCAATCCACGCCTACAAGACCAAGTGCATTCGGCGCCGGATCGCGGTTCGGATGCGCGCTTGCGGGGTGCACACCTACGGGGAGTATCAGGCGCTGCTCGACCGCAATCCCGCCGAGTACGACCGCCTGCGCGATACGCTCACGATCAACGTCACCCGGTTCTTTCGCAATGTGGAGACGTGGGATCGTCTCGCGACCGGCTTTCTCCCCGATCTCTGGAAGCCCGCCGGAGGTCTCCGCATCTGGAGCGCCGGCTGCGCATCGGGCGAGGAGCCGTACAGCCTGGCGATTCTCGCGGCCGAGCTGGCGGAGAGTCGGGGTGACCCGGCCGCGCTGGAGCGGGTACAAGTCCACGCTACCGACATCGACCGGGAAAGCTTGCGGCGCGCCACTGCGGCCCACTACCGGCCTGAGGCGCTGCTGGAGACGCCCGGCCCCTTGCGGGAGCGGTACTTCGAGCAAATCGGCAGTGACTATCGCGTTGTCGAGCGGATTCGCCGGCAGGTCCACGTGCGGGCGTTGGATCTGAGCCGCGAGGCGCCCCTGGTGAAATCGTACGACCTCATCGTCTGCCGCAACGTGGTCATCTACTTCGAACGCCCGATGCAGGAGCGCCTGTTCCAGACGTTTGTCGAATCACTGCGACCTGGAGGCCTGCTGCTACTCGGCAAGGTCGAGACGCTCTTTGGCGGGGCGCGGGATCGTCTGACGCTCCTCGATGCGCGGGAGCGCATCTACCGCCGGCCCCTATGAGCGGCTCCAACGGACGTGAGTTGATCGTACGCGTTGCCGACCTCAAGGTGGGTGAGGCCGATGATTTCCTGGTCACGATCGGGCTGGGCAGCTGTGTCGCGATCATCCTCCACGATCCCGCGGCCCGGGTAGGCGGGCTGGCTCACGTGCTCCTCCCGTCCCCGGCGCTGTCGCGGCGGATGGACAACCCCGCCAAGGCGGCGCAGACGGCGGTACCGCTGCTGCTGGAGCAGATGGCCCGGAAAGGCGCGAGCCCTCGCCGGATCACCGGGCGGATCGCTGGCGGCGCCAGCATGTTCGCCTCGCTCTCGGCTCCGGGGACGATCAACATGGGCGAGCGCAACGTGGTCTCGTCCCGGAACACGCTCATGGAGCACTCGATCCCGCTCGTCGCGCAGGACGTCGGAGCCGACTACGGACGGACCGTTCGGTTTCGCATCGCCGACGGACGAGTGGACATTTCTTCGGTGGCGCATGGTAGTCGCACGCTCTGACGCTACCGGGCGCCAGCCGAGCGTGCTGGTGGTGGACGATAGTCCGTTTTTCCGACGGGTGATCGCCGACGTGGTCAACAGCACCGGGGAGTTTCGGGTCATCGCCACGGCTCGCAACGGCATGGACGCGATCCGCAAGGTGCACGAGCGGCTGCCCGACCTGGTGCTGATGGATCTCGAGATGCCCGAGCTTGATGGGCTCGGCACCATCGGATACCTGATGTCGGAAGCGCCTCGACCGATCGTGGTGGTGAGCGCCTACGCCGGACCCGGAACTGCCGGCGCGATTCGGGCGCTCGAGCTGGGCGCGGTGGATCTGGTCCCCAAGGAGGAGGATCGGACCGCGCCGGCGCTGGAACGCTTCCGGGAACGAGTCCTGGCGGCGCTCAGGGCTGCGAGCGCGGCCGACATCCATCGCCTGCCGATGCTGGCGCGGCCGGCGCAGGGGACCCCGGTGGCGCGGGCTCTCAGCCTGCCGGGTCGAGCGTGCCGCTGCGTCGCGATCGCGGCATCCACCGGTGGGCCGCGGGCTCTGGCCGACCTGGTTCCGGCGCTCGAGCGGGGACATGAGGCGGCAACGGTCATCGCGCAGCACATGCCGCCCAAGTTCACTCGCAGCCTCGCGGAACGGCTCGCGGCGCAGAGCCATCTCACGGTGGTGGAGGCCGAGCATGGCACTCCGTTGCTGGTCGACACCGCGTACGTCGCACCGGGAGACTGGCACATGCGGGTCGCCCTTGGGCCCGATGGGCCTCGGCTCGAGTTGAGCCGCGATCCTCCGGTATGGGGCGTTCGTCCGGCGGCCGACCCGCTCTTTCGCTCCGTCGCCGAGGTCTTCGGCGCACAGGCTATCGGCGTAGTGCTGACCGGTCTCGGTCGTGACGGCGCCGAGGGGCTTCGCGCCATTCACGACGTCCGGGGCCTGGGGATCGCGCAGGATCGCGACAGCGCCACCATCTATGGAATGCCCAATGCCGCGTTGCAGGCGGGCGGGGTGGACCACGTCCTGCCGGTTGCACGAATCGCGGAGCGGGTGAATCGCGAGCTGGCAAGATTGGCCCACCAATGAGCCGCGACGCAGGAGCGGTGTTGCTGGTGCGTGCGAGGCGGCGGATCGTCGCCCTGGCGCTGGATCATTTGGTGGAGGTCGTCGATCCGGGAGTACCCATCGACGTGCCGGCCCGGCAGCCGGCGCTGCGCGGATTGACCAGCATCCGCGGCAAACTGGTGCCGCTGGTTCATCTGGGCGCGCTGCTCGACGGGGGGGCATTCCCGGAGCGCGTGAGTGATGCCGGTGTCGTCATCGCGGTGGGTGAGCGGCGGATCTGTCTTGAAGTCGAAGGGGTTGAGGAGGTACTTCGGGAGCCGGCGCTGCCGGTGCCCCCGGGAGCCGAGTCGCTGCCCTGGGCTCTCGGCGTTACCCGGGGTCCCGACGGGCTGGTACCGGTTCTGGACCTTCCGGCCCTCGGCGGCCGGCTCGCAGAAGGAGGAGTCTGACGCGTGGCCAGCGAAGACGAGATTCAGGTCGTTGCGTTCCGGGTTGGTCCTCAGGAGTTCGCACTGGATATCCTCCAGGTCGAGCGGATCCTTCGCTACGAGCGGCCCTCGCCGCTGCCCAAGGCGCCTGCGTTCCTCGAGGGCGTGGTGCGTTACGAAGACACCGCGGTCCCCGTGGTGGATCTCCGCAAGCGACTGGAGCTCCCCGATCCCCTGCGCGAAGAGACCCGTCTCATGATCCTGCAGCTCGACGAGCAGAAGATTGCCGTGGTGGTGGACGAGGTCCGCGAGGTCATGCGAGTGGACAGCACGACGATCACACCGCCCCCCCCTGTGGTTCGAGGGCTGGCCGCACCCTACATCGCGGGCATCATCGCCCGTGGCGATCGCACGATCGTGTTGCTCCATGCACTCAAGCTGCTGACGTCCAGCGAGCGGCTGGCCCTGGCAGGGGCAGGGGTTTCGGCATGACCGACGCTTTGGCAGCCGGGTTGCGCACGCAGTACCACGAGATCGAGCAGCGGCTCGCGTCGATCACCGGCGACGCCGAGCGCGAAGCGGTGAAACGTGACATCATCGCCCTGTTCAAGCGGGTGGACGGCGCTCTGGGGGAGCTGGCCCAGCTCAAGGAGGACATCCGCACGCTGGTGGATCGGTACAAGCAGGTCGGCGCCACTTCCGATGCACCCCAGGCACCCCAGTTCACCGGCGCCAGGCCCGCGGTTCAGGCGGACCACCTGAATGCCTCGACCTACATCGAGAAGGGATGGAGTCTCATCTCGCTGGGGGACTATGGTGGTGCGATTCAGGCGCTGGAGAACGCTCTGACCCGGTCGCCCGGGGCAACCCAGGCACTCTCCCTCCTCGGCTGGGCCCAAATGCTGAGCCGGCAGTACGACGAAGCCCTGGGTACCTTCTCCAAGGTATTGATGAAGGAGCCCGCCAACGCACTCGCCCGGATCAACGTGGGGTATATCTGCCTCAAGAAGCGGATCTTCGGCGAGGCCATCGAGCACCTCTCACGCGCCATTCGCCTCGACAACGACCGCAAGGCTACCCTGTACGCGCACTACTATCTGGGTCTGGTCTATCTCGAGCGGGAGATGTACGAGGACGCCGAAACCTTTCTCCAGAAGACACTGGGGCTCGGGCCTAACCTGGTCGAGGCGTGGTTCGAGCTAGGCCGGGCCCGCTGGTTCACCGGGAACCACGACGGTGCGAAGCAGGCGTGGAACGATGGGATCAAGGCCAACAAGTTCAATCCGTGGGCCAAGCGCTGTCAGGAAATGCTGGATCTGGCCGCGAAGGGCGGTGAGATCCCGCGCAACACGGGGTCCGACTAGGGAGCACCCGCATCGTCTTTCCCTTCCTTTGTCTTCTCTGGCTAACCGCTCAGCAGCCCGGTCCTCAGGTCCTTCGCGTCGGCCCGGTCACCGCAGTCGCCTGGAGTGCCCAGTACCAGCTTGCCGGCGCGCTCGCCCAAGAAGCGGCGCGAGCCTGGGACTGGCCCGGTCTGGGTCGCCTTCCGCCTGACTCCGTCACCCTGATCGTCGTTCCCGATCGGATCCGGATGGACTCCCTGGTCCGAGGCCAGATGCCGGGGTGGGGCGCCGCGCTGGCCTTTCCCGAGTCGCGCACGATCGTACTCCGTGCCGATGCTGGTGACCTTGAACGAACCCTTCAGCATGAGCTGGCCCACTTGGCCTTGCACCGGCAGATCAGAGTGCGAGTGCCGCTCTGGTTCGACGAAGGCTACGCCGCACTGGCGGCGGGTGAGTGGGAACGGCTGGGCGGACTTGAGCTCAATCTGGCGGTGGCCAGGGGAGCGGTGCCGGACTTCAGCGACCTCGACGCGGCTCTTCGAGGGACCAGCCAGGCGGCCGATGCCGCGTACGCGCTCGCTATGACCGCCGTGCTGGAGGTGGCCCGCCGAAACCCCACCGGCCGACTCGACCCGTTGTTCGCGCTGCTGTCGCGCGACGAGGACTTCGCAGGGGCGGTCCTGGCAACCACCGGGCTCTCGCTGTCACGATTCGAAGACGCCTGGCGCCGGTCGGTTCGAACCCGATATACCCTGGTGACCTGGCTCGCCGCGGGTGGCCTGTGGGTTATTGTGGCGGTGGTCACTATCGTCCTGGTCTGGTGGCGGCGCCGGGCCGATCGGGGACGGCGCGCCGCCCTCGATGCGGGCTGGGAAGTGGTGGAAGATCCGCCGGAGCCGCCCCCTGCAGCTTGACCACACCCCTGCTGGGTGATAGCCTCCACGTCTATGTCCAGTCCGGGAATCCGGGAACCTGCGCGGCGTACGCCCCTCGGGCGGCGTAATATCGTTCTCCTGAGCGCGGCGCTGATCACGGTGATCGCAGGCTACGCGCTGCTTCAGGCCGGCAGTCCGACGGTTGCCGGCGTTCTGCTTGTGTTAGGCTACTGCGTGCTCTTCCCTGTTGGCATTGCGTCATAGCCTATAGCCCCAGGCCCGGCATACTCCCTGCGTTGATGGGTTGGAAATTGGGTAGGCCAATCAAGCGACCGGGCGAATAGCTCAGCTGGTTCAGAGCGCCTGCCTTACACGCAGGAAGTCGGGGGTTCGAATCCCTCTTCGCCCATGGATTGCTGCGGGCTCGTGGGCGATTGTCCCCTTCGGTAGACCTGACTCGTTTCGGAGGTTGTGCATGTCGCTGGTTCGTCTCGCCGTTGTCGCCGGCTTCGGCGTGGGGCTCGCTGTCCCGCTTGGCGCTCAGGTGCCACGGCGCCCCCGGGAGCAGCAGGTGGCGACGTTGCCGCGTTTCATGGTGTCCAATCCCTACGTCACCAGCGCCGGCGATTCGGCTGCTGCAGTGCAGGTCGGCACGGGGATCCGCGACCGGATGTCGAAGATCACGGATGGCGAGTACAACGTCCTGACCCAGGACCAGATGAACGAGGCGCTGAAGCAGTACGGCTATCCTGCCAACGCCATCCTGAGTCCTTCTCTGGCCTCCACTCTGGCCAAGAGTGTGCAAGCGCGGGTTCTGGTCGCATCCTCGATGAGCAAGGCGGGGGGCTCCCAGTACGGAGTGCAGGCCAGACTTGCGGGGGTGAACGACGAGGCTGGAAGCGTTGTTTCGGTTCAGCAGAGCGGGGTTGGACTCATCGATCTTGGCAACAAGGTCGCCGATCAGCTTCAGGCAGCGTACAAGTCCATGCCTGATGCGAAGGGCTGTGTCGATCAGAAATCGGCCAAGCCCGACAAGGCCGAAGAAGCCGCCGGGAAAGCGCTCAAGCAGTATCCCGGGAACGGTCTCGCGGAGTTCTGCCTGGCGCAACTGGCATTGGCCAAGAAGGACACTAAGGCGGCGATTCAGCACTTCCAGGCGGCGGCCAAGAACGATCCGTTGAGCATCAACGCCTGGGCCAATCTCGCGGAGCTGTACCAAGCGCAAAACGACACTGCCAACGTGCTGGCGACCTTCGCCGAGATGCTCAAGGTCGCACCTACGAATCAGAAGCTTCGGGAGCAGGCGTTCAAGTACTTCCTCAACGCCAACAAGCCCGATATCGCCAAGGCCATCGCTGATTCGGGTATCAAGAACGATCCGTACAACCCCGACTTCTACGACCTCAAGAGCAACGCCTGCCTCTTCCTGAGCGACTTCGCCTGCGCGGTGGACGCGCTGGAGGCGGGGTATGCGGTCGACTCGACCAAGGCGGACACGCTGTTCTTCACCAAGATCACCGTGGCTGCGCAGCAGAAGCCGGACACTGCGAGGTTGCTCAAGTGGGCCAAGATCGGGAACAAGAAGTTTCCCCAGAACGTGACGCTGCTGAAAGCGCTGGCCAAGGCGTACAACCTGGCCGGACCGCCCGACAGCGCGATGGCGGTGACTCAGCGCCTGGTCCAGGCAGATCCGAACGACATGACACCGGCGTTGGAGCTGGCCCAGACCATGATCAACAACAAGCAGACTAAGGAGGCGCTCCCGCTGGTGCAGTTGGTCGCCCAGAAAGGCGACTCGCAAGCCAAGGAGAACGCGGCCGCACTGCTGTACCAGGCCGCGGCGCCGATGCTGCAAGAGCCGACCCAGGACTACGCCGGGGCGGCGGACCTGCTCCGCACAGCCGTCACGACCGCGAATCCCAGCGGCAAGGTGTATCCGGCTGCCAACTATCTCTTGGGTCTCGCGACCCTGTTGCAGGTCCCGCAGGTTGACCCCAAGGCAGAAAAGGGAAAGTCGTGCGATCTTGCCAAGCAGGAGAGCAGCCTGCTCGACGAGTCCGAAAAGGCCTTCACCGCGGGGCAGAGCGCGAATCAGGAAGTGGCCACACGGAACCTCGGGATCATCGCGAAGTACAAGCCGCGCGCAGCGTCGATGATCAAGGCCTACTGCAAGGGCAAGTAGGGCTTCCTGGGTGCTGGCGGGGTGCCTATATTGTCCCCGCCGTCGGAGGGGCTGTAGCTCAGCTTGGTTAGAGTGCCGCACTGTCACTGCGGAGGTCGCGGGTTCGAGCCCCGTCAGCCCCGCTCGGTCGGCTTGTCGTCAACCGCACCCCGTCCTCTTGGGACGGGGTGTTGTTGTAGGCAGCCGTGAGGGCTTATGACCACGAGCTACCACCGCCCCGTACTCCTCGCACCGCTGCTCAATGCTGTCCGCCACCCGGCGCGAACGGTCGACGCAACGCTGGGTGACGGGGGCCACGCCGAGGCGCTCCGCGCGGCAGGTGCCGAGGTCCTCGGGATCGACCGGGATCCGGACGCGATCGCCGTGGCCCGGCGGCGGCTCGGCGACTCGCGAATGCAGTACGTCACCGCGTCATACGGCTCGGAGACCGCGTTAGCGGCCGTCGCAGCCTTTCATCCCGACCTGATCCTGCTCGACCTCGGTGTCTCTTCACGGCAGCTGGATCAGGATGAGCGAGGGTTCAGCTTTCGGCCGGGCGCGCCGCTGGACATGCGGATGGCAGCTACTGGCCCGACGGCAGCGGAGCTGCTGAATCGCAGCGATCAGGCTGTGCTCGCGGCGTGGCTCGCTGACTGGGCCGATGAGCCGCGCGCTCGTCGGCTGGCGGCGGAGATCATCCGCCGCAGAAGCGGCCGGCCCTTCGCCACTAGCGACGACCTGGTCAACGCCATTCGCGCCGTTCTGGGTGCGCGGGCAGGGCCGGCCCACTTTGCCCGGATCTTCCAGGGCATCCGGATCGCGGTGAACGACGAGCTTGCCGAGCTGGAACGTGCCCTTCCGGCCTTTCGTGACTCCTTGACGCCGGGCGGCCATCTCGCGGTAATCAGCTATCATTCGGGCGAGGATCGGATTGTGAAGCAGGCGTTCCAGGAGTGGGGCAGGGAATGCGTGTGTCCTCCGCGCCAGCCGGTATGCACCTGTCGGGGTCGTGCACTGGGTCGCCCGGAGCCGCGCAAGCCGATCCTTCCGGAGCCGGTGGAAATCGCGGACAACCCGCGCGCGCGGAGCGCCAAATTGCGGATCTTCCGAGTGGCCGATGAGGGTTAAGGGGCGCCACTGGCTGCTCCTCTGGCTGCTCTTGTTCCTGCTCGTCGCCGTCACCGTCGTCGCTCGGCAGACCGCCGCCTTCCGCGTGGCTCGCCGGCTCCGCGAGCTGCGCGAGCAACGGACTGGCCTCGAGGCCCGCAAGGCGGACCTGGAGCGGCGTATCCGCGAAGCGTCGGGCCGGCAAGTTCTGGTGCCAAAGGCCGAGCGATCGTTGGGCCTCCACCTTCCGGCCGACAACGAGTTCATTCTCTTCGCCGCGCCCTCCGGGCCGGCCACTCCCAAGCGCTGATGGCCAAGCCGGAAGCTCGCATCACCGCGGTCCAGCTCTGCCTCGCCGCCGGTATCGCGGCGATCATCGGTCGTGCGGCCCAACTGCAGCTGCTCGAGGGCGCACGCTGGTCCCGCGAAGCGGAGGCGCAGCGGACTGAACGTGCGGTGTTGCCGGCGCGGCGCGGAACGCTGTTCGACCGCAATGGCGTGCCGCTCGCAGTGACCCAGGAGTTCTATCATGTCGGCGTGGCGCCCAACGAGCTGGTCAACCGCGGTGCTGCGGTCCGTCTCCTCAGCGCGCAATTGGAGCTGCCGGCTACTCAGATCGATCGCGATCTCGCCCGAAAGAAGTGGGCCTACTGGCACGGCCCCTTCACGGCGAGCCAGGTACAGCGATTGCGTGGGGTGAGCGGGATTCACCTCGAAGGCGAGCTCCTCCGATTCTATCCCGCAAAAGATCTCGCGCGCCCCATCATCGGTGGACTATCGACCGAACATTCGGCCGGCGCGTCAGGCCTGGAGTTGTCGCTCGATTCGGTGCTTACCGGACAACCCGGCGAGGCTGTCTTGCTCAAGGATCGGCAGGGCCGGCGA
>Ga0070696_100002705_pt1 | contig 11764 bp, 12 predicted proteins | sample KBSK1253metaG_FD_65474 | JGI IMG/M metagenome (GOLD analysis project Ga0070696, IMG submission 65474) | Corn, switchgrass and miscanthus rhizosphere microbial communities from Kellogg Biological Station, Michigan, USA - KBS K1-25-3 metaG | ecosystem: Host-associated > Plants > Roots >... | reverse complement strand
CTTGCGCTGCACTACGTCAACGATAAGTGGGTACACAATTACGGGTGGGCCATCGTGATTGTCACGATCTTCATCAATGTTCTTCTGTTCCCTCTGAAGCTTTCGAACCTGAAGTCGATGAAGAAGATGCAGGCGCTGCAGCCTCAGATCGCCGCGATCAACGAAAAGTACAAGGGCATCGGCATGCGCGACCCGCGCAAGCAGCAGCAAAACGAAGAGGTGATGGGCCTCTACAAGAAGCACGGCGCCAATCCCATGGGCGGCTGTCTGCCAATGCTGATCCAGATCCCATTCTTCATCGCGTTTTACAAAGTGCTCTCGGTTGCCATCGAGTTGCGTCACGCAAACTGGCTGTGGGTAACGGATCTCTCCGGTCCCGAGCATCTGCCGATCAAAGTTTTACCGATCGCCATGATCGCCACGCAGTTCATCGTGCAAAAAATGACGCCCACGGCCAGCGTGGACCCCAACCAGCAACGCATGATGCTCCTGATGCCGCTCATCATGGGCTTTTTCTTCTACGGGTTGCCGAGTGGCCTGGTGTTATACTATTTGACTGCCAATATAGTCGGCATTGTGCAGCAGTGGTTTTTTAACAAGACCGTGACGGTAGCGGATCTGCCGCAGCCGGTGCCGGCGACCAAAAAACAGAACGGCAGGAGCAGGCGGTGAGCGAACGAAAATACACCGTCGCCTCAATCGGCCCACGCATTGACCAATTTCTTCGGCCGCTGATTCGGCAGGCCGGATTCCGTCTGGACTATGAAGCCGCCGAAGGCGAGTCTGTGAACCCGGATTTCGAAAACCCGGAAGTTGTGGTGCGCTTTACGGGCGCTGACGTGGACCTGCTGCTGGCCAACAAGGCCGAACTGCTGCTGGCGCTCGAGCACATGACCATGGAAGTTTTGCGCACGCCTTCGGAGGATCATTCGAAGATCTCGTTTGATGCGCAGGACTACCGCATGCTGCGCATTGAAGAACTGCGTTTGAGCGCGGGCGCCGCGGCCGAAAAAGTGAAGCGCACAGGCGTACCGTTCAAGTTCAACCCCATGAACAGCCGCGAACGGCGCGTGATTCACCTGTCTCTGCGCAATGAAGTTGAAGTGCGCAGCGAGAGCACGGGACATGGCGGATACCGCCAGGTGGTAATCTACCCCGCCGGCATGGCGAGCTTGCCCGAAGAGCCTCCGCCGGCAGCATACCCGAGCGCCGGCCGGCCGCCTGGGCGCGGACGGCCGAGAGCACAGAGCCGCGGCCGATCCTGAATTTCGGCCACACCAGGCCTTGAACCTCCAAGACACGATCGTCGCCATCTCCACCCCCCCGGGCCGCGGAGGCTTGGGAATTGTGCGTCTATCGGGCTCCAACGCCCGTACCATCTGCGAAAGTATCCTGCATTTTCCGCGAGTACACGTGTGGCGCACCTGGAGCAGCGCGCTGGCCGATCTGCCTGATGAACACGCGCGCGCGGTCGATCAGGTGGTGGTGACTTATTTTGAGCGGCCGCAATCGTATACCGCCGAAGATGTGGTTGAAATCTCCTGTCACGGCTCGCCGGTCGTACTGCGCTATTGTGTGGAGCGGGCTCTTGCAGCCGGAGCGCGGCTGGCCGAACCCGGCGAATTCACCCTGCGTGCGTACGTCAACGGCCGCATTGACCTGCCACAGGCTGAAGCCGTCCGCGACCTGATCGAAGCCACTACCCTCTACCAGGCGCGCATCGCCGCACAACAGGTGGCAGGATCGATCTCACGGCGAATCGCACCAGTCAAGGAGCAATTACTCGAACTGATTTCGCTGCTTGAAGCCGGAATCGATTTTGCAGAGGATGATGTGAGCGTTGCTCCACCGGAAGAGATTCTGCGACGGCTTGGGCCCGTCGAGGCAGGCCTTGCCCGGTTAGCCGCCAGCTTCGCATACGGCAATATCGTGCGCTCCGGACTGACGCTGGCAATTGTCGGCCGGCCGAACGTGGGCAAGAGCAGTCTGTTCAACCGGCTTCTCGAACAGGATCGCGCTATCGTCACCGAGATCCCGGGAACTACTCGCGACCTGGTTTCCGAAGTAGCCGCAATTCACGGCATCCCGATCAAACTGGTCGACACGGCGGGAATCCGTCAAGGTGAGGGACTGGTTGAAACGCTGGGCATTGAGCGCAGTTTTCAAGCCATGGCGGATGCCGACCTCACGCTGGTGGTGATCGACCTGTCGCAGCCGATGGAAAATGCGGATCGTGAACTCATCGATCGCGCTCAAGGCTACGGGCGCTTCATGGTTGTGGCCAACAAATCGGATCTGTCGCCGGTGAACGACGCCGCCGATTGGTGGATGGCAGTCTCAGCTCTTACGGGTGAAGGCATAGAAGCCCTGCGCCTGGGAATCCTCAACTCCGTTGCGCCCGAAGGCGCCATCGAGCAGGAAAGCGGCTTCATCACCAGCCTGCGTCACGAAAAATTGCTGCGCGAATCACTCCAATACCTGGCAAAGGCGCGCGAGGCGTCTCAGGCACATATCCCGCATGAGATGTTGCTGCTCGATCTATACAGCGCCTTACGCCCCATCGATGCGATCACGGGCGCTACCACGGCCGACGACATTTTGAATCGTATCTTCTCGACTTTCTGCATCGGAAAGTAAGTCCAAAACGTTGGATAATTCACATTTCCGACTCAGTTAGGAAATGTAAATACTGCACGGTTTTGTTGGCTCGCGGTAATACTCCAGCCTAGAATCGAGTTGAACTAAACTTCGGAGGGAAGCATGAAAGTGAAATCCGTAACTTACCTTGCCGTCATTCTGTCAATGGCATTGGCGCCGCAACTTACAATGGCGGCTCATATTGTCCAAAACAACCTTGTATCGGACGTGCCAGGTCTGGCGGATGCGGTTGACGCGAGCCTGGTGAATCCCTGGGGTATTACTCGCGGCCCTGCCACTCCTTGGTGGGCCTCGGACAATGGAAAAAGCGTGTCGACGCTCTACACCGGGGCCGGCGTCAAGCTGGGACTCACGGTGGCTATTCCGCCCAGCGGTTCTTCACCAACTGGGACGGTGTTCAACGGCACGGCCGATTTCAAAGTCGCCGGCAATCCAAGCCGATTCATCTTCGTTACCCAGCAGGGAACCATTGCAGCCTGGGCTCCCGCCAACGGCACCAACGCCGTGACGATGGTGGACCATTCCGGGTCAGCGGTTTATACCGGGGTCACCCTCGGACAGCAGGGCGCGGACAACCGGCTGTACGCGGCGAATTTTCTCGGCGGTGTCGAAGTCTACGACGGCGCGTTCCAACCCGTCACATTATCAGCGGGCGCTTTTACGGATTCCGCCCTTCCCCCCGGCTACGCGCCGTTCAACGTGCAGAACATCGACGGAAGGATTTGGGTTTCGTTTGCACTTCGCGAGCCGGGCGGTGAGGACGAAGTGGCCGGCAAGGGCTTGGGCCATGTCGATGCCTTTGACACGTCGGGTCATCTGATAATGCGCCTTCGGCATGGCAAGTGGATGAACGCGCCCTGGGGCCTGGCACAGGCTCCGGCGAATTTTGGGAAGTGGAGCCATCGTATTCTGGTAGGCCAGTTCGGCAGCGGGCGGATCGCGACGTTCGATGCTTCGAACGGCGAGTTCAAGGGGCTATTGCGCGGCGAGCACGGAAAACCGATCGCCATCGAAGGCCTTTGGGGCATCATGTTCGGCAATGACGGAGCAGCAGGCCCGAGCAATACCCTGTTTTTCTCCGCGGGCATCGAGGACGAAGCGCATGGGTTGTTCGGCACCCTGGTTCCGAACAAGCTCAAGAATCATGACAAAGACGACGATGACGATCACGACGAGGATGAGGACGAGTAACTAGGTCTAGGCGAAGACAATCTGCGCGATAACGAGAGTCGGCTGGTCCTGATTCCAGCTCTCCGGAAGATTGTCAAAAGCCAGGCGGAAATTTTTCTGCTCGCCTGGCCGAAGCACACCGGTGCGGCGTCCGACAATCGCCACGCGCTCACGCAGAACAACCTGACCATACGCATCGCGGAAAACGCAGTTGATCTCAACAATATTCAGTGTGCGCGGGCCGTTGTTTTTGATCTTCCCGAGGATCTCGACCACGGCCTGCTTCATATAGCTTTCGGCGGCCTTGATCTCCACGTCGCTGAGTTGCAGGTTTCGAACGTACTCCTTGGCTTCGGCGGTGAGCACGGGCGGCTTGGGCGGGTTGCGACGCGCCTGATAATCCATCCACGCCGAGGCGCCCAATCCCAGCGCCACTACAACCGCACCCACCAGCACGGGGATCTTGATCCCGGGCCATTGTGCTTCTATTTTGGTTTTCCCGCTATCTGCCGCCAACGGTCATCTCCCGAATGTGAATAGTGGGAGCGACTGTCGCGCCCCCGAAAACGCGAGTTCGGTCCGATCGCTTCCATACCATCAACATATTATTCAAATTTTCCACTACCGTGGGTTGATTGCGTCGCTCTCTCGATGAATCGACTCGTCAATGCTCGGTTGGAGGCATATTGCCGAGATTAGCATGCCACGACCAAACGGCCATCCAAATGTGGCTTAACGAATTTTAACTGCCTATTCATTGGAACTAAAGGAACCAAAACGTCTTACTGATTGGACGGCGAATTTCGCCACAGAAAAGGGAAAAACTAATCATGAACAAACTTTCAGCTTTGATACTCGGCTTGTCGATGGTTTTCGGTACGGCGGCGTTTGCCGCCAGCCAGAAAGCCCCGGCCAAGACCGACGAAACGACAACCACCACGCCGAAGGTGAAAAAGCATCACCGCAAGGCCAAAAAGCACAACAAGGAAGCCGCCGCTACCGCCAAAACGACGCCCGCGACTCCTGCCGCCGCGAAGTAACCTCCTGCCACGGTTTGGCGGGCTCGCGAGGCCTGCCAAACCCGTATTTTTCCGGGCTCACTGGTAACGCCCGCTCGATTTCCGGACCAAGTTGCGCTAACTTTGCAGATACCATGCCACGACCCTCGTCATTCGCCAAGGTGGAAATCGAAACCGGCGAGCGAAGTGAGCGACTCGAGCGGCCCGAGCCCGACAGACCTTTCCGGATTGCGGTTCTCGGCGATTTCAGCGGCCGCGAGAATCGTGGTGCGATCGACGCGAAGCTGCAGGGCCGCAAACCGGTACTGATCGATCGCGACAACTTCGAAGACGTGTTGCGGCGTTTCGCCCCGGAGCTCCGGCTTCCACTCGGTAGCCCGGACAGCCCGAGTGTCGCGATGAAATTTCTGGATCTCGACGATTTCCATCCCGACCGCATTTTCGAGCGCGTCAGGATTTTCCAGGCTCTCCGGGAAACGCGCGACCGGTTGAATGACCGCTCGACTTACGATCAGGCGGCCGCCGAAGTGCGCTCCTGGTCGGAGCAACCGGAGCAATCGTCGACACCCGCGCCCTCGACGTCTCTACCCGACGTCTCGCGGCTTTCCGCCCGTGAGTTGTTCGAACAGACATTAAGCGCCACCGAGACGCGTGCCGGCGGCGCCCGGCCCACGCGGGCACTCGATGACTTCCAGACTGTACTGCGCGATATCGTCGCGCCCTACGTAGAGCCAAAGCCCGACCCGCAAAAGCCGGAGCTCATGGCACAAGTGGATGCCGCGATCAGCGGCCAGATGCGTGCCCTTATCCACCATCGGGATTTTCAGGCCCTCGAAGCAGCGTGGCGAGCGGTTTTCTTTCTGATTCGCCGGCTCGAAACTGGTGAAAACCTCAAGGTCTTCCTGCTGGACATCGCCAAATCTGAATTGGCGGCGGACCTGGTGGCAACCTATGAATTGCTGGTCGAGCCCGCGGGAGTGCCAGGCGCCGAGTCCTGGGCGCTGCTGGCAGGCAATTACACATTCGGCCCCGGCGACGAAGACACTACGATACTCGCTCGCATGGCGGCACTTGCACGTCACGCGGGTGCGCCGTTTGTCGCGGCGGCGTCGCCGAGTGTCCTGGGTTGCCTCTCGATGGCCGAAACTCCCGAGCCGCGGCGCTGGCGAAGCGATACGGAAAATGCGCAAGCCTGGCAGGCATTACGCAACATCCCGCAAGCCAACTGGCTGGGTCTTGCGCTTCCGCGTTTTCTACTCCGGCTGCCATATGGGCGGCGCACTGATGCGGTAGAGCAGTTCGAGTTCGAGGAAATGCCCGGCCCGGAAAACCACGAAGACTACCTGTGGGGCAATCCAGCGTTCGCGTGTGCATACTTGCTGGGCGAAGCTTTTCTCGAATCGGGATGGAATCTACGGCCGGGCGAGAGCGACCGTATAGAAGGTTTGCCGGCCCACGTCTACCGCGTCGACGGAGAATCGCATCTCAAACCATGCGCGGAGGTATTGCTGACCGAAAATGCGGCCGTGGCGATTCTGGACAAAGGCGTCATGCCGATTCTCTCGATCAAGGGTAGCGATTCGGTCCGTCTCTTGCAGTTTCTGTCGGTGGCTGAACCTGCGGCGCCTCTTTCCGGTCAATGGCTTTGAAGCGGCCGGGCACTCTGGTGCATCCAAACTCCGAGGAGTTCGATTCCTATGCCAGAACCTGCGCATGAGAAACACGACAAACATGATGCTCACCGCCGCCTGATTGCACGATTGCGCGAGCAGGCCGGCGAAGTCCGCCACCTGGTTTCCGGGCTCGATGAAGCCGCCTTTGCAAACCGCATCAAGCCCGATAAATGGTCTCTCAAGGAATTGGTCTGCCACCTCGACCGTGTCCAGCAGATATTTGGCGGCCGAGTCGAAACCATGCTGGCGGAAGAAAACCCGGCCATCGCGGTGTGGGAGCCGGACGGCGATCCGGAATTCGACAAGATGACCAAGCGGTCCGGCAGTGACTCGCTGACCGCGTTTCTAACCAGCCGCGAACGGTTCGCGCAACGTCTCGAGGCGTTAAGCCCAGCCGAGTGGCATCGGCCCGGCCGGCATCCGGAGTTTCCTCACTACGACGTGCATTTTCAGGTGGAGTACATGACCCATCATGAAGCTCACCACATCTATCAGATGTACCAGCGCCGCGTGCCATTCGGAAAATTGCCTCACTAGTGTTCATCGGCCACATCGCCGTCGGGTTCGCTTCGAAGGCGCTGGCGCCTCGAACCTCGCTCGTCGTTTTAATAGCGGCGCCGGTGTTTGCCGATCTGATCTGGCCAATTTTTCTCAGCCTCGGCTGGGAACATGTTCGCATCGATCCGGGCAATACGGCATTTACGCCGCTCGGCTTTGTCGACTATCCAATTTCACACAGCTTGATCACATCGGTTGGGTGGGGTTTGCTGGTCGGGGCCGTATATTGTGCCGTGACGCGTTATACACGTGGCGCCGTTGTTGCCGCTCTCGGCGTTGTCAGCCACTGGGTACTGGATTTCGTTACTCACGGCCCGGATATGCCGCTGTATCCCGGAGGCCCGCGCGTCGGTCTGGGTTTGTGGGATTCGGTCGCCGGCACGATCGCGGTCGAAAGCGTGATGTGGGGCTTCGGTCTGTGGATCTACTTGAGGCAAACGCGCGCACTGGACCGCACGGGTACATACGCCTTCTGGTTCTTCGTGGCTTTGCTGCTCCTGATCTATGGGTTGAACGCGCAGGGGCAGCCACCTCCAAGTGTGGGCGCGCTCATAATCACGGCTTACGCGGGCTGGATGATTCCAATGTGGGCTTGGTGGATCGACCGGCACCGTAAAGTCCGCGAAGCCGGGTAAGATTCAATCGCCGTCAGAAGAAGGACACAATGTTGTTCACCACCACTCTGAATGCATGAACGACAAAGGCCCTACTGGCGCTATGACCAACCAGTAGCCAGAAAGCGATACCTCCGCCGGTGATCCATATGATGGTCCTGTCTCTCATCTACGTTCAGGCGGGCGTCGCGCGTGAAAAACGGCTATGCAGCCGAGGGCTCTGCTGCAGCCACAAGTAATTGAAGTTGGGCACGCACGGTATCCAGTGATTGGGTGACAGCACTCACGTCCACAGTGCTTACTCCCGCGCTATAGAACAGCAGCTTCATTTCGACCGCCATCATGGCAAAGATGAAGATGAACTGCTCTTTCATCAGACTGCTGGCCAGCTCCGGACGGTCCTGCTTCGAGGTAACCAGCAGCACTTTAATCGCTTTGCAGATCCTGGTGAAGTCATCCGATAACTGTTGCATGTAGCCGCGGCAGATTTTGACCCTCATTCTGCGGAACTTTCGCTGCAAACGCAAATCACCAGCGGCTTCCAGAAGTTTCTGATCTGCTTCCGCAAGTAGCCGCTCCATGGGCCGATATCGGGTTGGAGAGAGAATGGATTCCAGGTCGTCCGCAAGAACATCAATGCGATCGCGAGAAATTAATCGCGCGAAGACCAGCGTGAAGCCGATCGTCAGCAGGATGAATACCGCGGCGGCCAGTAAGATTGGAATACTCAACGGCGGTTCTCCGAAATCCACAGCAACGATACCACGGCGTTGTGGTGGTCACAATATTCCATTTGCGTATGAATCGGAAGTAAGTGATCTTTGGTTAACTTATCTGGCGCCTAAATGGGGTTACGGCGGCGCTAAGTCAGACCATCTATTCGACGGCCCCCGCTACCGATCCCTTTCTGGGCATACGCAGCGTTCCTCCGCGGACCAGGGCCGCAAACTCCGCCTCGCTTGCCATAGCCCGCACCAGAGCCGTGAAATCCGCCCACTCCAGCGTTTCAGTTCGCAACCGCTGTCGTTCGGCCGCGGACGATTGATAAAGGAACCACTTGAGCAGTTTGCTCAGCTCGTAAACGTGACGCCCCGTTTGAAAAGCTCGTTCCCGAAAAATTGTTTGCCGCATCTGGCTGTTCACCCCGCGAACGGATTGACCTGAAAAAATCCCGCCGTTCAGCACCCGTGCTCCCTTACATGCGCCCAATAGGCATCCCGACTTGCCATGGCCGCCTTAGCCCTTTTCCCGACCTGGGCCTCGAACCGATTAAATCGCGGATCGTCATCCTGGATCGCCTTTCGCTTGGCGCGGTAGATAGCCAGCACGCCATCGAGAGCCGCCGAGAGTTGCTTCAGCAGCCGACGCCTCCTGGGGCAGACGCCGTTTTGCCGTTTTGCCGTTTTGCCGTTTTGACATCATACAACGGGGATCGCCCGGAATAATTGCGTTTCGGTACTTTCCTGTTGGCAACCGCGGACTGTTGCAGTTCGCAACCGGGCTGGCCCCAGCCCTTTCGGAACGTGATATATTGCTCCCCAAACGCCTCGAGTTTGTAACGCGCAACGGTTACATTCCGAAGGAAAACGGGAGCCAATATGAGCCCGACGTCGCTTCGTCTCATAGCGCTGCTGGTGACAGCGGCATGTCTGGGTTTCGGCCAGCAGCCGAAATCGCAATCCAAAGCAACCGTGAGTGGCGTGTTCGTCGGCCGAAGCGGCAAGCCCATGGCGAAGACGCGCCTGATCGTGGCCGAGGTCGCCGGAGATGCGGACATTGTCTACGCCAAAGTCAAGCTGCCCGAGACTCTTCCCACAGTCATCACGGATGACAAAGGCCAATTTCAGTTTCCCGGCGTCCCTCCCGGCATGTATGCCGTTCTTTACCAGCCTCCGACGTCCACATCCAAGGTGCTGCCGGCGGAGATCAGCATCAGGCCGCTGGCCGCGGTTGCCAAATCTCCGTTTCCGCTGCTTCATAACACGCAAATCGGCGATAGCGGTGTCCCGAATCCAGAACGCCTATGGGGCAAAACCTTTACCCTGCTGAAGGGTCATACGTTTTACGCCGAGGGTGAGTCCATGAAGATCTGGAACGCCACCGCCCGCTGGGGTCCGCAAGGTCCGCAAATGGAGATCCGGAAGGGCGTGATCGTACGAGAGCAATTCAACGACAAAGGCCAACTCAAGCTGGTGGCGTGGAGCTATTAACCGCGCGACGCCCAGGGTCGGCGATCAAAAAGACATCTCGGGACACGCTCTCGCTGGGCGAAGCACGCCGCATTGCGTTAGCGGCGCAGGGCTTTGACCGTCCACGCCCGCGCGCTCCAATTCGAGCGGAGCAGATTGCACGCACGATCCGGCAGCTCGGCCTCCTGCAGATCGATTGCGTCAATGTCCTGGTCCGCGCACAGTATCAGGTACTTTACTCACGGCTCGGTCCGTACGACGTGTCGCTGGCCGACGATGTCATGTACCGCCGCCGCGATTTCACTGAACAGTGGGCTCACGAGGCCTCGATCCTGCCGGTAGAAACCTGGCCGCTGCTGCGACACCGCATGGAAACGCACCGCGTGCGGCCGTGGGGCTTCGAAAAATTCATGGACGAGCATTCGGATTATGCCGAGCGGGTGATCGAGGAGGTCCGTGCGCGCGGTCCGCTGGCCGCCGACACGCTTTCGGAGCCGGACGGCATCCCACGCCGCATTCCCGGCGACGCGTGGGTTGGCACGGTTCCCCGAGCGGTGCTCGAGGCCCACTTTGGTTGTGGCAGGCTCGCGGTAACCGGGCGGCGGGCCGATTTTTCACGTGTCTACGATCTCGCGGAACGCGTCATTCCGTCCGGGCATCATGGCCGTATCATCGAGCCTGAGAAATCGCGCCTGGAGTTGTTGCGCAAGGCTGCTATCGCGCTTGGTGTGGCCACGGCCAACGACCTGGCCGACTACTACCGTATGCCCATTCGCGATGCACGCCCGCACCTGGCGACTCTGGTGGAAGCCGGCGAACTTCGTCAGGTTCGTGTCGAAGGATGGCGCGAACCAGCCTATCTTCACAAAGCCGCGCGCACTCCGGCCCGCATCGGCGCGGCGGCTCTGGTGTCACCGTTCGATCCGCTGATCTGGTACCGGGAGCGGGTTGCACGGCTCTTCCAGTTCGACTATCGCGTGGAGATTTACGTGCCGCCGCAAAAACGGCGGTGGGGATATTACGTGTTGCCGTTTTTGCTTGGAGACAACCTTGCGGCGCGCGTAGATCTGAAGGCTGACCGCACCGGCAGGCAGCTGCTGGTTCTAGCGGCTTACATCGAGCCGAATGCCAAAGCCGGTCCGGTCGCCGACGCGCTGGCTCGTGAGTTGCAAAGCATGGCGCGATGGTTGAGCTTGCAATCGGTGACGATTCGAAGCCGGCGCGGATTCGCGCGCACGCTCGCAGCGGCTTTCCATGCGTAATCATATCCGAGGGGTCATGCTGCTTCTGACGTTCGCCCCGGCAACGCTCCTGTCCGCCGCTCAGGATGCACGGGATGCGAAACCTCTTCGGCTCGCAATTGCCGGTCTGGTGCACGGGCATGTGGCTGGATTTCTCGAAGCCGCGAAAAATCGCACCGATGTTGAAATCGTAGGGATCTTCGACGCCGACACTGTGTTGCTCCAGCAATGCGCTCGAAAATACAGCCTCGACGGTTCACTTCTCTTCAACGACCTCGCGGCCATGCTGGAACGCGTCAAACCCGAAGCTGTGGCCTCATTCACCAGCACGTACGACCATCTAGTGGTGGTGAAGGCCTGTGCCGCACGTCGCATCCACGTGATGATGGAGAAGCCGCTGGCCGTAAACATGGCGCACGCAAGAGCCATGCACGACATCGCGGAGCAGGCAGGAATCCACGTGATCGTGAATTACGAAACCACCTGGTATCCGAGCCACGGTGCGATGTGGAACATCATCCGGGAAAACCGTGAGGCCGGAGAGATCCGCAAAATGGTTGCAATGGATGGCCACCAGGGGCCCAAAGAAATTGGCGTTGGGCCGGAGTTCCTGAGTTGGCTGACCGATCCCGTGAAGAACGG
>Ga0070696_100002704_pt1 | contig 11765 bp, 6 predicted proteins | sample KBSK1253metaG_FD_65474 | JGI IMG/M metagenome (GOLD analysis project Ga0070696, IMG submission 65474) | Corn, switchgrass and miscanthus rhizosphere microbial communities from Kellogg Biological Station, Michigan, USA - KBS K1-25-3 metaG | ecosystem: Host-associated > Plants > Roots >... | reverse complement strand
TTCTGGCTGGCGTAGAACACCCAGCCGCCCGACGAAGTCACCGGGATGATCTCCCCCGAGGCCCGCCGATTCTGGCAGGCGATCGGCAGGATCGGAACGAGGCAGCCGGCCAGCAGCCAGGCCGGCGCGGCCAGCGCGGAGAGCCGCGCGGACGTCGGGCGCGCGGCTCGCCAGAGCACGACCGCCAGGAAGGCCGCGAGGAGAATCGCATCGGGCCGCTGCACCGCGCGGAGTCCCAGGAGGAGACCCGCCACGGCGAGCCGCAGGGGAGCCGGCCGGTCGAGGGCTCCGAGAAGCGCGACTGCCGCGGCGCAGTAAAGGACGAGCCCCAGTCCGTCCGACTCGAGCTCGATGGAGAAAAGCAGAAACGGGCCGAAGGCCGCCGCCAGGACGCCCGCCACGACGGCCTCGGCCGGACCGAACAGTCGCTTCGCCAGATCGAAGATGAGGGCGCAGGCGAGGGCAGCGAGGACGGCCTGCGCGATGCACAGCGCCAGGGGCGTCGCTCCGGCGCGGATGAGAAGCGCCAGCCAATAGATGTAGGCGGGAGAGTAGGCAAACGGCTCGCGCGCCACCCAGCCGTCGGCGATGAGTCTCTGGGCCAGCAGGGGGAACTTCTCGAAGGCGGCGGCCGGATCGAACGCCCGCGCCATCGCCAGAAGCCGGAGCCCGAGGGCCAGGCCGAACACGCAGGCGTGCGGGCCGATCGACATCCGTCGCGCGTTCACCGGGGGAGCCTAGCACGGGAGGTGGAGTAAACTTCTGCCCATGTCCCCCACAGACATTCCCGACCGGCTGCGCCTGGCGCTGCGCGAGAGATTCGGCTTCGACCGGTTCCGGCCGGGACAGGAAGAGGCCGCCGGGGCGGTCCTCGACGGCCGCGACCTGGTGGCGGTCATGCCCACGGGGTCGGGGAAGTCGCTCTGCTTCCAGCTGCCCGCCCTGCTGCTCGAGGGGACCACGATCGTCGTGTCGCCTCTCATCGCGCTGATGAAGGACCAGGTCGACGTCCTGAGGTCCCGTGGAATCCCGGCCGCGGCGCTGCACTCCGGCCTCGGCGCCGCCGAACGCTCCGAGGTGGAGCGCGACTTCGTCGGCGGGCGGCTGCGCCTGGTCTACGTCGCGCCCGAGCGGCTCGCGAGCGCGCGGTTCAACGCCGCCCTGGCCCGGGTGCCGATCGCGCGCCTGATCGTGGACGAGGCGCATTGCATCAGCCAATGGGGCCACGACTTCCGTCCGGACTACGGCCGCCTCGGCGATCTCCGCCGCAGCCTCGCCGTCCCGGCCGCCGCGTTCACCGCCACGGCGACGCCGGAGGTCCGCTCCGACATCGCCCGGCAGCTGCACCTGTCCCATCCGCTCGAGATGGTGACGGGGTTCGACCGCCCGAACCTCACGCTGGCGGTCGAGCCCTGCAGGTCGCGCGCCGACAAGGCGCGCGCCCTCGACCGCCTGCTGCGCGAGGTCGGGACTCCCGGCATCGTCTACGCGGCCACGCGGAAGAGCGTCGACCTGTGGGCCGGGTACCTCGAGGGGCGCGGGCTGCGATCGGGCCGCTACCACGCGGGCCTGGGGGACGCCGAGCGCGCGCGCGTGCAGGATGATTTCTTCGCAGGCCGGCTCGACGCGATCGCCGCCACCAACGCGTTCGGCATGGGCGTCGACAAGAGCGACCTGCGTTTCGTGGCGCACGCCGAGGTGCCGGGCAGCCTCGAGGCCTACTACCAGGAGGTGGGGCGCGCCGGACGCGACGGCCTGCCCTCGCGCGGGGTCCTGCTGTTCGGGCCGGCGGACGTGCGCACGCAGGAGTTCTTCCAGGCGGGGTCCAATCCGTCGCCGGCAGTCTTCCGGGAGGTCTGGGCGCTCCTGGGGGAGGGGGCGGACGACGGCTCGATCGAGGCGGCCGGCGACGGCGACGCCGCCGGGGGGATGGCCGCGGCGACCGCGGCGCGCCTCCTGCGCCGGGCCGCGGAGATCGCCGGCAGGACACCCGGCAGCGGAGCCCCGCCGATCGACTTCGCGGCCCTGGCCGACAAGGCGCGTCGCGACCGGGCCCGTCTCGACACCATGATCCGCTACGCCTTCGGGCGCGGCTGCCGGACGCGCTTCATCTACGACTACTTCGCCGGCGCCGGGCGGAGCGAGGCGGTCGTCCTCTGCGGCACGTGCGACGTCTGCCTGGGCTGGCGGCGGGCGGAGGGGCGGACGCTCGACGACCTGGAGTTCGAGCGCGTGCGCATCGCGCTGTCCGCCGTGGCCCGCCTGCCCGCGCGCTTCGGCGTGGAGCGGATCGCCCAGGTCCTCACCGGCAGCCGGAGCCGCGAGGTCCTCGATCGCGGCCTCGAGCGCATTCCCACGTTCGGACGTCTCGCCGATCGGAAACTGGATGAGGTGAAGGGGCTGCTCGAGACGCTGGTGGACGCCGCCCTCCTGGAGCGCCGCGGCATCGAGGGGGGGCGGGCGGGGGCGTTCGTCCTGGCGCTCAGCCCCGAGGGGGCCGCCGTCATGCGGGGGGAGCATCGGCCGCTCCTGGCGCTGCCCGGCCGCCCGGCACCGAAGCCGTCCCGCGGCCGGCACCGGCCCGCAGCCGATCCCGCCTTCCGCGCCTCAGGGAGTCCCGAGGCCGGGGGAGGGCTCGACGCGGTGCTGCTCGGCCGCCTGAAGGCATGGCGCACGGCGGAGGCGAAGCGCCGTCGCGTCCCCGCCTACGTCGTCTTCCACGACGCGACGCTGGAAGCGCTGGCGGCCGCCAGGCCGAACGATCGCGGCGGGCTCAAGGAGGTCAAGGGAGTCGGTCCCGCGAAGCTCGAAACGTACGGCGACGATCTCCTGAGGGTCCTGGCCGGAGACTCGCTCGTTCCCGACGGCGAGGTGGTCCCATGAAGCGTGCGCTTCGGATTCTCGCGACGGCGCTCGCGATCCTCGGGCCGCAGTCCTCCCTGGCTCCCCCCGTCGACGCCGCGGCGCCGCAGCTCAAGGTCTTCTTCGCAGCCGACTTCAAGGACGCCGTCTACCAGAAGAAGACCTACGACAAGGTGGCGTCCTCCTGGCGGCGCCCGGCCACGACACCCAGGCCCGGGGCCAAGGCGGTGGTGATCGCCGTCATCCAGAAGGACGGCGCCGCCCCGGAGCCTGTCCTGCACTTCAAGAGCGGCTCCGACGCCTGGGACGCGGCGGCGCTCGAGGCGGTCCGGAAGGCGGCCCCCTTCGAGCCGCTGCCGAAGGGGTACCCGCGCGCTTCGGTCGAGGTGCATTTCCACTTCGAGTACGTCTGATCGGCTTGATCCATCCCTAGACGGAACTTAGGTTTCTGCCTCCGGAGGGAGTGTGCGCGCGCTCCTGCGCCGGCTCCCCGGGGGAGGCAGAGATGGGCGATTACAGAATCGTCTTCGTGGCGTGTCTCGCCGCCCTCCTCCTCGTCCCGGGCCCCGCCGCCCTGGCCGCATCCGGCGACGCGGCGGCGCAACCGGACCCGAAGACGGCGCCGGCCCGGAACCCCGCCCAGGGCTCCGCGGGCGAGGAGATGATCCTCTTCCAGGAGCTCCCCTCGGTGTTCGGGGCGTCCAAGTACGAGCAGAAGCCGAGCGAGGCCCCGGCCTCGATCAGCATCGTGACGGCGGAGGAGATCCAGAGATACGGCTACCGGACCCTATCGGACATCCTGCGCAGCGTGCGCGGCATCTTCACGACGTACGACCGGAACTACAGCTACATCGGCGTGAGGGGATTCAACCGCCCCGGCGACTTCGACACCCGCGTCCTGCTGCTCCTGGACGGCCACCGGCTGAACGACAACATCTACGACCAGGCGGCGATCGGCACCGAGGCGGTGTTCGACGTCGAGACGATCGAGCGCGTCGAGATCATCCGGGGTCCGAGCTCGTCCCTGTACGGGACCAACGCGTTCCTCGCCGTGATCAACGTGATCACCAAGTCGGGGCGGGACCTGAAGGGCCGGGAGGTCGCCGGCACCGGCGGCAGCTTCTCGACCGGCCAGGCGCGGGCGGCCTACGGCACCCGCCTGGGGAGCGGCCTGGAGATGTACCTGAGCGGGGCATTCGGCGACAGCGGCGGCCAGGACCTCTTCTATCCCGAGTACGACAGCCCGGCGACGAACGACGGCTGGGCGAGGGACGCGGACGGCGATCGGTTCCGCCGGGCCTTCACCAAGCTCGAATGGGGCGGCGCGCGCGTCATCGCCGGCTACTCGAACCGCGCCAAGCACGTCCCCACGGCGTCGTACGGGACGGTCTTCAACGACGCGCGGGAGCGCACCTCCGACGAGCGCGCCTTCGTGGACCTGCGCTACGAGCGCGAGATGGGCCCGGCGCTTCGGCTGGTCGGGTCCGGCTCCTACGACGGCTACTGGTACAAGGGGGACTATCCCTACGCCGCGAGCTACTCCAAGGACTACGGCCACGGCGAGTGGTGGACCGGAGAAGTGCAGGCCATCAGCACGCGCTTCGATCGGCACAAGCTGATCGGCGGGGCGGAGGTCCGCTACAGCTCGAAGCAGGACCAGGGCTTCTACGACACCGTCCCGTACTTCCTCTACCTCGACGACCGGCGGCAATCGTCCATCTGGGCCCTCTACCTTCAGGAAGAGATCCGCGTCCGCGACGGCCTGATCGTCAACGTCGGCCTGCGCCACGACGACTATGACAGTTTCGGCGGGACCACCAACCCGCGGGTGGGCGTGATCGGGTCCATCGGGGAGGCGTCGACCCTCAAGGTCCTGTACGGGGGGGCCTTCCGGGCGCCCAACGTCTACGAGCTGTACTACCAGGACGGCGGCGTGTCGCAGAAGGCCAATCCCGGCCTGCGCCCCGAGACCATCCGCACGCTCGAGGTCGCCGTGGACCACTCCTTCGGGGGACGCCTGCGCGGCTCGGCCTCGGTCTACCGTTACGGGGCAAGCGACCTGATCACCCTCGAGAACGATCCCAACGACGGGCTCGACGTGTTCCACAACGTCGAGCGGGCGCGCGCGGAGGGGGTCGAGCTCGAGATGGAGGGGGATATCCACCGCTTCGTGGAGGGGCGCCTGAGCTACGCGCTCCAGCGCAGCGTGGACGTCTCGACCGGCGACACGATCACCAACTCGCCGCGGCACCTCGCAAGGTTCAATCTCGCGGTCCCGTTCCGGGCCGAGAAGTTCGTGGCGGCGCTCGAGGCGCAGTACACGAGCAGCCGGGAAACGCTCCAGGGAGGCCGGACGGGCGGGTTCGGCCTCGTCAACCTGAGCCTTCTCAGCCGCGCTTGGGCGAAGGGTCCCAGCCTGTCGCTGAGCCTCTACAACGTGCTCGACAAGACCTACGCCGATCCGGGAGGCACGGAGCACGTGCAATCCGCCATCCCGCAGGACGGGCGGAGCCTGCGCGTTCAAGTGAAGTACGAGTTCTGACGGAACTCATGAGACAGGATCGGACGCGCGGGCCATTCGTGAAGGCGGGCCGGATCGCCGCCCTGGTGCCGGCCCTGCTGGCCGCCGGCGCCGGCGCGGGCGGCGCCGCGGCCCCGCCTGCCGGCGTGCGGATCGCGGCGATCGTCAGCCAGGACGCGCTCCCCTACGAGGAGGCCCTGGCGGGGTTCAGGAGCCACATGGAGCGCCAGGCGGAGGGCGCCCCGGCGCAGATCGACGTCTACCTGCTGCACGGCGACGCCGCGGGGGTCGACGCCGCGCTGCAGTCGGCGCGCCGGGACAGGGCGCAGGTTCTCCTCACGCTCGGCTCGCTGGCCACCCAGGCCGCGGTGCGCCAGGTGAAGGACATTCCGATCGTCGCAGGGCTGGTGCTCCGGACGGAGGACCTGGAAGCATCGGCCAACGCCACCGGCGTGGTCCTGGAGTTTCCCGTCGAGACCGAGCTGCGCTGGCTGCAGCGTCTGCTGCCGGGGCAGCGCAACATCGGCGTCCTGTTCAATCCGGCCGAGAACCAGGGTCGCATCGACCTGGCCGCTCGCGCCGCGAGGGACATGGGCCTGACCCTGCACGCGCGCCGGGTCGAGACCCCGAAGGATCTTCCCGGGGCGCTGGAGAGCCTGAGCAGCCGCGCCGACGTCCTGTGGGGCGTCGCGGACCAGGTCGTGCTGAACCCCCAGACGGTCAAGCCGATCCTGCTCTTCTCGCTGCACAACCGCATTCCCTTCGTGGGCCTGTCGGCCACGTGGGTGAAGGCAGGGGCCCTCTACGCGCTCGACAGGGACTACGGCGACATCGGCAGGCAATGCGCGGAGATGGCGGCGAAGATCCTGCAGGGGACGGCGCCGCGCTCGATCGCTCCCGCCTCCCCGCGCAAGGTCGTCTACTCGGTCAACATGAAGACCGCCCGGATCCTGAAGCTCGACATCCAGTCCGGGCTCCTGCAGGGGGCGCTGGCGGTGGTCGATTGAACTGGCCCTGGTTCAGGAAGATCGGGCTGGCCGCCAAGCTCAACGCCCTCGTCGTGGCGTCGATCGTGGCCACCATCCTGAGCGCCGGGGCGCTGGCCGTGCGCGAGCAGATCACGGCCAGCTACCGGCAGCTCCTGTCGGACGGCGCCGCGGTGGCCGCGATGGTGGCCAAGAACAGCGAGTACGCCATCTACACCGAGAACCGCGAGGCGCTGCAGCAGGTGGTGGAGGCGCTGGCCGACCATCCGTCGGTCGCCTACGTGCGCCTGGTGGACCGGGCGGATCGGAGCCTGGTCGAGCGGGCGTTCAGCTCCGGGGCGCTGCCCGCCCTCGTGCACCACGGGCGTCGCGTGGAGGGGACGCAGGCGACGTGGGCCGATCGGGCCGACCGGCTCGACGGCCGCGGCTTCCTCGACCTGGTGGTGCCGGTCGGAGGCGCGGGCGGGCAGTCGGAATCGGCCCTCTTCCCCGGCCAGGCGGCCGGGTCCCGCGGCCAGGAGATCATCGGCTACGTGCAGCTCGGCCTCAGCCAGGAGGGAATGCGCCAGAGGCTGCGCGCCTTCGTCGTGCACGCCTGCGCCTCGGCCGCGGTCTGCGTCGTCTTCTTCGTCGCGGCCACGCTGTTCCTGACGCGCAAGATCACCTCTCCGATCCGGTCGCTCGCGGAGGCGGCGCGTGCCGTCGCGATGGGCCGGTTCGATCACGCCCTGGGCGAGGTGACGTCGCGCGACGAGCTGCAGGATCTCCGCACTTCCTTCGCCGCCATGCTGGATCGCCTGCGGGACTCCCGGGCCCAGGTCGAGACCTCGCAGCGGGACCTGGAGAACAAGGTCGAGCAGCGGACCCGCGAGCTCGAGCTGGCGACCAAGAGGGCCTACGAGCTGGCCCACCAGGCCGACGCCGCCAACCGGGCCAAGTCGCAGTTCCTCGCCAACATGAGCCACGAGATCAGGACGCCGATGAACGGGGTCATCGGCATGACCGACCTGTTGATGGAGACCGAGCTCTCGCCGCAGCAGAGGAAGTTCGCCGAGACCGTGCGCACCTCGGCCGAGTCGCTCCTCGGAGTGATCAACGACATCCTCGATTTCTCGAAGATCGAGGCGGGGAAGCTCGAGCTCGAGGCGGTCGAGTTCGAGCTGCGGCAGGTGGTCGAGGACATCTGCGACATGCTGGCGCCGCGCGCCCAGAACAAGGGGCTGGAGCTGGCGTGCGTCATCCACGACGGCGTGGCGACCCACCTGCGCGGCGATCCGGGGCGCCTGCGACAGGTGATCATCAACCTGGTCGGCAACGCCATCAAGTTCACAGAGCGGGGAGAGGTCGTGGTGCGCGTCACCTCCGAGGAGCAGAACCGGGACTCCGCGCTGCTGCGCTTCGAGGTGACCGACACCGGCATCGGCATCGACAAGGAGGCCTGCGCCCGGATCTTCACCGCCTTCACCCAGGGGGACGGGTCGACGACCCGCAAGTACGGAGGGACCGGGCTCGGGCTGGCGATCGCCAAGCAGTTCGCCGAGATGATGGGGGGAACGATCGGCGTCGAGAGCGAGCCGGGGAGGGGCTCGAGCTTCTGGTTCACCGCCCGCCTCGGACGGCAGGCCCAGAGGCTCCGCGTCCGGACGGCCCCGCGCAAGAACCTGCAGGGGCTCACCGTCCTGATCGTGGACGACAACGCCACCAACCGGGAGCTGCTGCACCACCAGGTTTCCTCGTGGGGAATGCGGAACGACCGCGCCGAGGGAGGGCGCCAGGCGCTCGAGATGCTGCGCGAGGCGGCGGCCGCCGGCAAGCCGTACGACATCGCCATCCTCGACATGATGATGCCCGGGATGAGCGGGCTGGAGCTGGCGCGGCGGATCAAGTCCGAGGGCTCGATCGCGGGGGTGCGGCTGGTGCTGCTCACGTCGGTCGGCCTGCGGGGCGACGGCGCGGAAGCGCGGCGCGCGAAGATCGAGGCGTACCTCAGCAAGCCGGTGCGGCAGTCGGACCTGTACAACTGCCTCGCCACGCTGATGGGCCAGTCGGGCGACCCGGGCGTCCTGGTCACCCGCCACACCCTGGCCGAGAAGGTCCCGCCCCTGCAGGGCCACGTGCTCCTCGCGGAGGACAACGCCGTGAACCAGGAGGTCATCCTGGCGATGCTCGAGTCGTTCGGGCTGACGGTCGAGGTGGCCGAGGACGGCGAGGCGGTCCTCGAGAAGCTCGGCGCGGGCGCCTACGACCTGGTCCTGATGGACTGCCAGATGCCGAAGAAGGACGGCCTGGAGGCCACCATGGACCTGCGCCGGCGCGAGCAGTCCGCGGCGTCGGGGCGCATGCCGGTCATCGCCCTCACGGCCAACGCCATGGAAGGGGACCGGGAGCGCTGTCTCGCCGCCGGGATGGACGACTACCTGAGCAAACCGCTGCGGCGCGAGGTCCTGCAGGCGGCCCTCGGCAAGTGGCTGGCGGCCGATCGCGCGAAATCGGCGCCGGCCGCCGCGAGCGGTCCCGCGGATCCCCCCGCCGCCGGCGCGGCTGCCGTCGGACCGGCCGCCCTCCCGGACGGGGACGGCCCCATCGACATGAAGACGCTCGAGAGCATGCGCGTCGTCCAGACGGCGGGGCGGCCCGACATCCTCGCGCGGGCGGTGAGCCTGTATTTGCAGACTTCCCCCGAAATGATGCAGGACCTGCGGCAGGCCCTCGATCGGGGTGAGCGGGAGATCCTCCACCGGACCGCCCACAATCTGAAGTCCAGCAGCGCCATGGTGGGCGCCCTTCGCCTGTCGGCCCTGTTCGGGCGCGTGGAGGCCCGGGCCCGCGAAGGGCAGGAGGGCGTGCCGGCGGCGGACCTGCAGGAGATCGACGCCGAGTTCGCCCGGGTGGTCCGGGCGCTCGCGGCCATCTCGGGGAGGCATTCATCGTGAACGCCGCGGACACGCAGGACAGGAAGCCGCTGATCCTCGTGGTGGACGACGACACCGCGATCCGCGAGCTGGTCAAGGAGGCCCTCGAGCACTTCCAGTTCCAGGTCGTCGAAGCCCGGAACGGCGCGGACGGCGTGGCGGCGTTCACCGCCCACAAGCCGGAGATGGTCCTGATGGACGTCCGCATGCCGGTGATGGACGGCTTCGAGGCGTGCGCCGCGCTGCGCCTGCTTCCCGCCGCGGCCTCGACACCGATCCTGATCCTCACCGGCCTCGACGACACCGATTCGATCCGCAAGGCCTACGAGGCCGGCGCGACCGACTTCGCGAGCAAGCCGATCAACCTGTTCGTCCTGGGGCATCGCGTGCGCTACATGCTGCGGGCCAAGCGCGCCCTCGACGACCTGCGGGGGAGCGAGGCGCGGCTGGCGAGCGCCCAGCGCATCGCCCGCCTGGGCAACTGGGAGCGGCAGCTCAAGTCCGGGCGCATGCAGTGGTCGGACGAGATGTACCGCATCTTCGGCGTCGACCCGAAGGCGTTCAAGCCGGACCTGAAGACCTACCTGGAGCTCCTGCATCCCCAGGATCGCGATCTGGTGGCGCGCGCCACGGGGGACGCGGTGCGCCGCGAGGGGCCGTACAGCTTCGACGCGCGCTTCACGGGGTCCGACGGAGAGGTGCGCCACGTGCACGAGCAGGCCCAGGTCGTGTTCGACGACGACGGCACGGCCCTGCGTCTCGAGGGGACGACCCAGGACATCACCGAGCGCAAGAAGATCGAGGACCAGATCCGGTTCCTGGCCTACTACGACGGCCTCACGCGGCTGCCGAACCGCGCCCTGTTCATGGAGCGTCTCAACCAGTCCCTGGCCAACGCCCAGCGCCAGGGGCGCACGCTGGCGATGCTGTTCCTGGACCTCGACCGCTTCAAGCGGATCAACGACACGCTGGGGCACAGTGTCGGCGACCGCCTCCTGCAGGCGGTCTCGGAACGCCTGAAGAAATGCCTGCGCTCGACCGACACGATCGCGCGCGGCGATCCGCTGGCCCAGAGCGACAGCGTCGCCCGCCTCGGGGGGGACGAGTTCATCGTGACGATCTCGGACATCGCGCGCGGCGAGGACGCGGCGCGGATCGCGCGCCGCATCATCGACTCGATGGCCGAGCCGTTCAAGCTCGAGGAGCACGAGGTCTTCGTCACGGGCAGCATCGGCATCAGCCTGTTCCCGCACGACGGCGCGGACGTGGAGACGCTGCTCAAGAACGCCGACTCCGCCATGTACCACGCCAAGGATGCGGGTCGGGGGAACTACCAGTTCTACAACACGTCGATGAACGCCTCCGCCTTCCAGCGCCTGGCGCTGGAGAACGCCATGCGCAAGGCGCTCGAGCGGGGGGAGTTCATGCTGTACTACCAGCCGCAGGTGGACCTGGACACGGGGACCATTTTCGGCGCCGAAGCGCTGATCCGCTGGAAGCACCCCGACCTGGGCATGGTCTCGCCCGCAGATTTCATCCCGCTGGCCGAGGAGACCGGGCTCATCCTGCCGATCGGGGAGTGGGTGGTGCGCACCGCGACCGCCCAGGGGAAGGCCTGGCAGGACGCCGGCCACGGGCCGCTGATCGTCGCGGTCAACCTGTCCGGCCGCCAGTTCCGCCAGCAGCAGCTGGTCCACACGGTGGAGGACGCGCTGAAGGCCACCGGCTTCGATCCGAAGTGCCTCGAGCTCGAGATCACCGAGAGCATCCTGGTGCAGAGCGTCGAGGAGACGATCAACTCCCTGAAGAATCTCCGGAAGATGGGGCCGCGCATCTCGGTGGACGATTTCGGGACCGGCTACTCGTCCCTGACCTACCTGAAGCGCTTCCCGATCGACACCCTGAAGATCGACCAGTCGTTCACCAGGGACATCGGCACCGATCCGGGCGACGCCGCCATCACGGCGGCCATCATCGCCATGGCGGAGGGGCTGAAGATGGCGGTGATCGCCGAAGGGGTGGAGACCGAAGAGCAGCGCGACTGCCTCCTGGCGCGCCGCTGCCGGCTGATGCAGGGCTACCTGTTCAGCAAGCCGCTGCCGGCGGAGCAGTTCAAGGCGCTGCTCGAGAAGCAGTCGGCCGGCCTGAAGATCGCCGCCGGCCCTACGCCCCGCCGCCGAGCCGCCAAGTAAACCCCGCCACGTAGTTCGTGTGGGTGCTGGTCTCGTCGAAGGTGTCTTCCATCACCCTGCCGGCCTGCAGGCGGAACGCGACCTGGTCGTGCTCCCCGAAGAAGAAGCGGCAGCCCGCGGCGAACTGCCGGGCCGCGCCGGTGTCGTCGACATTGGCCAGCCGGAAGTCGAGCCGGGCCTGGCCGATTCCCGCCAGAAGATAGGGGACCACGTTGCCCGACTTCGAATGGAAGTTCAGGACCCCGTTGACGAAGATCGTGGACAGGACGATGTCGGCCTCGTCCTTGTAGAA
>Ga0070696_100002703_pt1 | contig 11765 bp, 26 predicted proteins | sample KBSK1253metaG_FD_65474 | JGI IMG/M metagenome (GOLD analysis project Ga0070696, IMG submission 65474) | Corn, switchgrass and miscanthus rhizosphere microbial communities from Kellogg Biological Station, Michigan, USA - KBS K1-25-3 metaG | ecosystem: Host-associated > Plants > Roots >... | reverse complement strand
CCATGCCGATGGCATGGCGTGGTCCGGTCGCATGGTTTCTCCCCCGAAGCGGCGCGCGATACTAGGGGCGGGCAGGCGGCGGCGCTATCGGGGAATCCTGACTTTTCGTGTCAGGCGTTGGCGTACGATCGGACCACCAGGTGCGCCAGGCGCGCGCGACGGCGACCAGGCCGAGCAGCGCCACGAGGGCGAACAGCCCGTTTAACATAATATGCAGTGCTTGGCCCCCGAGCTGCTCGACGGCGGGGGAAAGCGGCTCCGTGTCGAACAGTGGTGAACTGAGCAAACTCACCGCGACGACAGCGACGACGGCAACCCCCATCTTTTCAGCGAGCGCGCGCCATGTGCTGGCGACCTCGAATCGCTCGCCCAGCTCGGCGCGCTCGGCCGCGACGCACGCGAGCACATATCCGCGCTCCATTCCCAGCTCATCGGCAATCCGAATCGCCATCACCTCGTCAGGCAGTGATTTTCTGTTCCGGTAGTTGCTGATCACCTGGACGCGGACCCCCAGGTGCTTGGCGAGCGCGTAATCAGAGCGCAGTTTGCGCCGCGCCTTGATCGCGTTGAGCAGTTCACCAACTGTGCGTGCTGGTTGGCGTGCATTCATCTTCCTTCTCCCCGGGCCTTGCAACGCGGGTACCTTAGTCCCAGGAGGGGAGACGCGCAACGCTCCCACGATCTTTGACTAGTCCTAGCCTGTAGGAGTATCGTACGTACCGTCAATGACTTGGGGAGCATTCTTGATCCGTCACCTGATCAACCGACTGCCCCGGCCCTGGGGTCTCGCATCGCGCTCACCGCGCAGTCTCCCCAAGGCTTGCACGGCCCCCGGATAACCGGGGCACTTTCACGCCATCTTGGGGAGGGCGACCATGACGACGACCACCGGACCAACTTACGCGCAGCGCATCAAGCTGCTGCGTCTGATCGGAAGCGCGACCATCGAGCTGCGTGTCGCGCGCAATGTCACCGAGGAGCTGCAGGCGCCCGAGCTGCACGCCGCTGTTGAGAGCGCCTATCACGCCGCAGGCAACGCGCTGCGCGCCCTGGTGGAGCGCCCTGACTGCACGCTCACGCCCGAGGACAAGAAGCTGCTCGACCCCACCATCACGCGGGCGCTCGCCGGATGACCGGCTACGTTTTCGCAACGGGGAACTGCATCGGCTGCGGCCAGGCGTTCACGTTCAACCCGCTGCGCGTGCCGTCAATCCCCATCAATGGCACGCGTGAGCCCGTGTGCCGCGCGTGCATCGAGCGCGCCAACCAACGCCGGCCGGCGCTCGGGCTTGAGCCCATCATCCCGCTGCCCGGCGCGTACGAGCCTTGCCCCGAGGGCGAGCTGTGACCGCCTGGGCGCTGCTCGACGTTGACCAGCTCATCACCGAGCTGGTGCTGTTGGCCGTGGGCGTGGCCGTGGGCGTTCTCGTGGGCGTGGCATGGGGGCGCGAGCAGTGAGCGCGCGACCGCGGCGCACAGTGCGGCGCGTCTCGACCGTGACGTATCGCGGGCGCCCGCTGGTGCTCATCGTGCCGCCCACGTGCGACGTGCTCATGGTGCGGGAGAAGGGCAGGCGCACGGCGTTCGAGGTTGATATCTTGACCGTGTATCAGGCCGCGGCGCGCATCGCCGGGGCGAAACTCCGCGCCGAGCGCGCCGCAAAACGAAAGCGGGGCGTTGGGTGACGCGCCCCGCGCGTCATCAGCGCCACCAGGCGCGCACCATCACCCCAAGCGGGGGCAGGGATACTGCCCCCTTTTTTTTGCAGAACACCGGCGCCGGCCGGCTGCGCGTCGTGTGCTATCCGCGCACGCTGAGAGCTGCGCCCTTCACCATCGAGCTGCAGCCCGGGCAGTGGTTCAGTCCCGCCACGGGCGGCGACGATGGCGTGCGCGTGCTGGTGACGTGGCGCGAACGAAAGGCCAGGCGATGAGGCGCGCGCGTCCACCATAGCGCCGAGCTGCGCGCCAAACAACGCGGGCCGAGCTGCGCAAACAGCTCGACCCGCTAACCCCAACACCGTTCCCGAGAGAGGGCACCGACATGGCAGGGCTACGTCACATTTTATCCCGACTTCCGGCCGCGCAGCATTTCAGTCGCGTGACCGGCGCGCACGGCAGACCGCCGTCACGACCGCACCAACCAGGCGCCGGCATTTTCTACGGCGGCTATTGCCCCAAAACCTGTAAGGTGATCGAGCCTCTCAAGGCTCTGCTGCTCTGGGCGTTCGTTCAGAACGGCGGCGACCGCTGCGTCATGAGCGTGGCGACGATGACGCGTCTACTCACGGCGCGCGGCGCCACGGCCAGCCGTCGCACCGTGGGCTACGCGCTCAAGCGGCTGCAGCTCGACGGCTTCATCTCGCGCCAAAGCCGTTGGGTGAAGCTCGCTGATGGCGTCATCAAGCGCGCGCGCAGCATCACGCGCCCCAAGGGGCGGCTGCTCAACGAGTACCTACGTCACGGCCGGCGCGGTCTGCGCCTGCTCGCGCTCGGGTTTTGTCCCGGCGGGGAGGGGGTAGTGCAAAAACTTGCGCTCGGATATCAGGACCTTCTGCAGAATGTAGTTCCAAAGGACTTATCCACAGCGCGCCAGGCGCGCTAGGGCACGAAACAGCGCCCCCATCCCCCCCGAGCTGCGGCGCGACACGCTCACCAGCTCCACGGCAACGGCCTAAACCCGTCTGCCAGGGGGGAAGTGCCCCCTTCCCCCGTGTCGGACGGGGGGCGCCATCGTAGTCTCACGCGCGAACACCATCAAGAGGCGAGCGCGCATCGCCCATTGACGCGACAGCGGGAGGTACGCGACAAACACCGAACAGCGGGCCAGGGGAGACAGGGGGCCGTTCACCGTTGAACGGCTGGAGGGGTTTTATGTCCGGACCGGCTCGTGCCGGCCGCGCCGACCAGGCGCGCGCCGCGCCGTCACTAGAGCAGCGCGCCGCCGAGCTGCTCGCGCTCGCTGAGCCCATCACCGCCAATCCGTTGCTGCCCGCCGATGTGCGCCACCTGGTGCGCGCGCAGGCCGAGCTACTCCACGAGCTGGCGCGCGAGGTGGAGCAGCTCAAGGCCGAGACAGCAGCGGACGCGGCGTATCGAAGAATGGGAGGGGTTTGAAATGCCACGATCGCAGCTCATCGGCTTCACCACGTGCCCCGAGTGCGACTACCCGGACGCTGAAGTGCGGCTCGACAAAAACGGCCATCCGTACCGGGTTTGCTTTCAGTGCGCACCGCCAACGCAGTACTTCACGCGCGGGGCGCCCGATAAGGTGAAGCGGCTCACCGACAAAATGCGCCCGGTCAACCCGAGCACTGCGCCGGCTGCAGCTCCCGCGTCCGCGGCGAGCTCGCCCGCGCCAGCACCAGCTCCCGCGGGAGCTCCCACGGCGCCGCCGGCAGCGCCGGCCAGGCGCGGCCCGTACGACGGAATCTACAGCGGGGGAAAAAAATGACGTCCGGCATGGAGCAGCCCGCCATCCGGGCCGATGACGGCGCCGCCGGGGCTGATGACCTGGGCGACATTGCCCGCGCCGCGGCGCAGCTCGAGGGTGGCGCCGGGGCGCCGCAGCTCGACGGCCCGGCCGCGCCGACTGCACCGGCCCGAGATCCGGACGCGCTCGCGCGCGAATGGGCGCAGTGCCCCTTTATTTTCGGGTCCATCGTCTGCGAGGCCATGCCCGAGCTGCGCCCCGTGTACACCGAGGACCGCTGCATCGCGTGGGGGCGCGCAATGGTCCCGGTCGCGGAAAAGCACGGTTGGAACGTGCCCGCCGTGCTGATGTACGCATCGCTCGCCGCGGCCACCTGGGGCATGGTGCGCCCGACCATCCGGGCCGCGGTAGCGCACCGCCAGGCGCACCAGGCGGGCCAGGCGGCGCCCGGGCAGGCCGCACAAGGGGCAGGGCAGCCCGGGGCCGGTACAGCTCGGCCAGGCCAGCCCGGGCCAGGCCAGCCCGGGGCAGAGCAGGGCGGGGCCGGCCGAGCTGTAACGGTAACGGACGGCACCGCACCGGGCGGGGCGGCCCCGAGCTGATGGCGCCGGCCGGCGCGGGGCGGGGCCGAGCTGCTCCAGCCGCGGCCGACATAACCGGGGTGATCGGGGCCAGCTCGACGGGGAAGGGGCTGTACGCCAAGCAGCGCCTACGCGCCCCGCAGCGCCGGCCAGGGCTCGCCCTGGTGTGGTCCCCGATGGAAGAGACCGACCGCTACGCGGCCTTTCTCGACGCGCCAGGCGTCACCACGACAACGGGGCTCATTGAGGCCGTGCGCGCCGGGGCGCCGCGCGTGGTGTACGTCGCGGACCTGGACCGGCCGCGCGCGCGCCTGGTGGATGAGTTCACGCTTTTTTGCCAGCTCGCGTACCGGCGCGCGGCGCGCGTACTGGTGGAGGAACTATCGTACGTGACGCTGGCGAGCTGGGCGCCGCCGGCCTGGTCGAAGCTCTCGACGGCCGGGAGCCACCATCGCGTCATCGAGCTGATTGGCACCGCGCAGCGCCCAACGATGATCGACAAGAATTTTCTAGGCGGCTGCTCGGAAGTGCGCTGCTATCGGCTCGCGTGGGAGGACGATGCCGTGCGAATGCGGAAACTCTTGCGCGGCCCGACCGCCGAGCAGCTCATGGACCTGCCGAACCGTCATTTTTTCCACCGCTACATTCACCAGGCGCGCACGGTCGAGGGCGTTCAGGCCGTGCCCCGCTAAAAATATTTTCATCGGCCCGGCCCGCCCGGGCCGGTAACGGTAACGGCCCGCCGCGGCCCCGGGCTGCCCCTTTTCGCTGTTGACGTGTGCTCATTTAATCGGGGGCGCACGGCTTTACTTTTTTCAACCGCCAGGAGGATGCCCCCATGAATTTGTCAGGTGACGCTCGCGTCGTTGTGGTCGCGCTGCTCGCGTTCGCTGTCGTCGCGTACGTGCAGCGCAACGTGACCGGCCCGCTGCCCGTGATCGGTCCCTACCTGCCGCAGTAACACGCCGGCAGCGCACACCAACCCATCACCGGAGCTGACCATGTTCAACAATCGACTGCCCGAGTTCAACCAGGTGACGGCGGGGAAAACCTCGCTGCTCAAGATTCCCAAGTACGCGCTGACCCTGAAGGGGCTCAAGCTGCGCCTGGGCGGGACAACGTTTCTCAAGTCTCACATCACCGAGCTGCGCCTGAAGATCGGGAGCACCACGCGGAGCGCCATCAGCGGCGCCCAGCTCGACGCCATCAACAGCTACAAGGCGCTGGCGCAGGACCCGCTGCACCTCTACTGGATGCTGTCGGAGCGCGATGCAAAGGACATCATCGCGGAGGAATCGGGCGGCTGGGACATGCGCAAGATTCCCGACGATATCTACCTCGAAGCGGACATTTCGAGCAGCGCGAGCGCGCCGTCGCTCTACGCGCTCGCGTGGTTCACGCCACCGCAGGGACCGCTGACCGACGCCAAGGGCAATCAGGTAGGGCAGCTCATCCAGAAGTACGTCCGGGCATCGTTTCAGGCGCCGAGTACGGGCGTCACGCGCAACGCCTTCCCGTGGGACCCCAAGGGCGCCATCATCAAGCGGCTGTTTCTGCAGTACGCCGCGGGCTCGGACTGGACCCTGAGCACAAACGGCAACTTCACCAAGCTGGAGGTGAAGAAAAATGGCGGCGTGGTGTGGGAGCTGGAGTGCGCCGACGCGCGCTACGACCAGGTGACTTACAAACACGTTCCGCAATCGCGGCTGTACGTGGTCGATTTCATTCTCGACAACAACGCATCGGGCGCGCTGCGCACGTCCGACGCATCGGCGCTGGAGTTCAACGCCTTTGTGACCGCCGCGGAAACGTCAGTCACCATGATCGCGGACGTAATCGACGCACCGTACAACCTGTAACGACCGGGGGCGCGCGCCTGGTGCGGGCGCGCGCGGCCCGTGGGAGTGATCTATGGCGCTGCAAACCGTGATCGAGGATGACGGCTCAACGCTCACCTTCGACCCGATGACCGGCTACAGCTACGCGACACCGGCCACCGATGAGGGACAGAACATCAACGCGGCCGTGTCGGGCTGGAGCCCGCAAACGTTCAACCCCGCGGCGAGCACGTACGATGATGTGCTGAAGCTCGGCATCGCGCGCACGCTCGATGCCATCACGCGCCCGCTGGAGCTGCAGAACGGCCAGCCCGTGTACCAGCGGCCCGCGTTCGTGCGCTACAACACCGGCACTGCGCCATCCGGCGCCGGCGCCGGCGCGGGCGCCGCCGTCATGCTCGGCCTGGTGGCCGTGCTCGCGTGGTGGGCGCTGCGCGGCGCGTGAGCCCGTGCTCATCCGTCAACTGCGCTCGGATTCCGAGGGCGACCGCTATGTCACCATCGAAGTGCCCGACGAGGACGCGCCGCCACCGCGCGGCGAGGTTGCGGCCGGGGGCGAGCCCATCTATTTCAACGGCCGCGCGTACGAATTCGCGCAAGGCGGCCCGAGCGATTACGCTTGGAATCCCGCGCTCGCGCCGTTCACCGCCGGCCTGGTGCACGTGCCCGAGAGTTACGGCGACCCGTACATCGCGGGGCGCTGGCTCTGGCCCGCAGGCGCAACGGCGGGGAGCGCGCGCGTCGTCACGGCTCAAAACAGCGGCGGCTTTTTCGGGAACCTCGATTCTTTTCTCAGCAAGGGCGGAGGAATCGCGCTCATCGCTGCAGGCGCCGCGTCCGTGGCAGCTGGAGCTGCCGCCGCAACGACGGAAGGCGCCGCCGTTACTTCTGGAGGGGCGGGCGTGAGCGACTTTCTCGACCCGTGGGACCTGCTGCCCGACCCGAGCATCACATACGCGGCGCCCGATGTGATCGCGCCGCCGCCGCCCGCGCCAGGCGTTGAGGTTTTCCGCGACCCGTGGGACCTGCTGCCCGACCCGAGCATCACGTACACCCCGCCGGAAGTGGTCAACCTGCCGCTGCCGGCGCAGGGCACGCCGGGACGCTTCGACCTGTCCCAATCGTCATCGCTCGTGCGTACGATCGGCCAAGCTCTCGGGCTCGGCGCTCGTGACACCGCGCCGCGCACCACGCTTGGCACCGGCCCGAGCAATTTCTACCTGGGCAACGTGGGCGGGCGCCCGACCACGGCGGGCGCGCAGGGATTCCGCGGCTATTACGACCCGCGATTTTTTCAGACCGGCGGCGCCGCGGCGGCGCCGAGCGACCCGGGGCGGCTCATCTTGTACGCGCTGCTCGCCGTGGGCGCGCTCGTGCTGCTGAAAGGGTGACGCGATGGACGTTTATCCGTTCACGCTCGCGGCGCCGGCCGGGGCAAGCGATACCAAATTCATTGAGGCCGCGTTCACGTTTCTGCGGTACGACGAGGAAACGACCGGCGCGAGCGCCAACCGCGTAATTTTCCGCACCGACCGCGGGGACCGCCTGGTGCTCAAGCCCGGGCAATCCGTGGAGCTGGAGCGCGTGTGCTCGCGCGTCTCGCTGGAGAATCGTGACCTGCTCTCAACACTCACCGGGAGCGTGGTGCTCGGCGGGGGCGTGGGCGTGCGCGTCAACGACTCCAACATCACGGGCTCTGTGATCGTCACCAACCAGACGGCGAGCGCGTCCCTAACGCCGTTGGGCTTCAACGTGACCAACGCGTCACAAGTGCTGCTCGCGGCCAACAGCGCGCGAAAGGCGCTCACGATACAAAATCAATCGGACGTTTTCGGCCCGGCCGTGGATATCGTCGTGCGCTGCAACGGGACCGCGGCCGTCAACGACAACACCGGGGTACGCATTCCGCCCGGGGGCACGTGGGAGCCCGCCGTAGTGCCCACGGGCGAGCTGCGCGCCATCGCCAGCGCCGCGACCGCGGCCAACAACGTCCACGTGGAGCACGGCTAATGCTCAACGTGCTGCCGGCGCTAACGCGCAAATTCACCAGCGCCAACCAGACCATCACGGCGGGCGGGGCGCTCACGCTCGCGCACAGCCTGGGCGCGATGCCAACGCTGGTGCAATTGCGCTTGAAGTGCCTGACGGCGGAATTCGGCTACAGCATCGGGGATGAGGTCATTACGCACGCCGGCCGCGCCGACGGCGCCGAGCGCGGTATCAACGCGACCCCGGACGCAACTAACGTTGTGATCGGTTTCGGGACCAATGCGAATTCGATTTCGGTGCTCGACAAGACCACCCGAGCAGCGGCGCCCATCACCAACGCGAATTGGGCGCTCATCGTGAAGGCGTGGGCATGACGCGATTCTTTGTCAAGCCTGACGGTTCGTACATCGGTGGCTTTGACGGCCAGGGCGCGGCCGAGCTGGCGGCGCTGCTGCCGCCCGGCGCCATCGAGGTACCGAGCGCACCAAAGGACGCGCGCGCGACCTGGGACGGCGCGAAATTCATCGAGCCCGCGCCGCAGCCCGACAGGCGCGCGGCGCTGCTGGCATCGCTCGACGCGGCCATCAACGACGCGGCGACCCCGGCCAAGATCAAGGACGCTTTCACCGCGTTGAAGGCGCTCAACCAATGAGGCCCGAGCTGCTCGTGATTGCCTTTGCCGGCGCTGCGCTCGCGGCGCTCGCCGTCACCGCGTTTGCATCGGACGCGCCCGAGCTGCTCGGCGCCGATGCGGGCGGGGGCGGGGAGCTGCAGCCCGAGCTGCTCCCGGGGTTCAGCGGGGCATTCGACAGCGCGCCCGCGCCAGGGCTCGCGGAGCTGATCGACTACAGCGGCGGGGGCATCAACGCTAATAACGTGGTGATGGACTCGGACGCCAACGTGAGCGCGTTTCTCGCCATGTTGCGCACGTCAGAGGTGAGCACCGCAGGCCCGGACGGGTACGGCGTGCTGTTCGGCTTCCAACCGTTCAACGACTTCACGACGCATCCGGCGCTCGCCGGCTGGAACGGTGTGCCGTTGACGGATGAGCAGTGCCGCGGCGCGGGCTTCGGCCCGGGCTGCGTCTCGACCGCGGCCGGCGGCTACCAGATCAACAAACCCACGTGGGATCGCGTGCGCGCGCGCCTGGGGCTGCCTGACTTCTCGCCCGCGAGCCAGGACGCGGCGGCCGTGGAGCTGATACGGGAAAAAGGCGCGCTCGATGACGTGCGCGCGGGGCGCTTCGACCAGGCCGTCAACAAGGTGCGCCGCGTGTGGGCATCGCTGCCGGGCGCCGGCTACGCCGGCCAGGGGACGCGGACGCTCGCCTGGGCGCGCTCGCAGTACGAAAACGCCGGGGGTGCCTATGGGTAAAGAGGTGTTCACCGCCGTCATTGCGGCGGCTGTCGTGGGGCTGCTCGCCATCTGGTGGAAAAAATCGCAGCTCGCGCAGGCGCGCGCCGCCGCAGCGCCCGCCGCGGGGAGTTCGTCCGTCGCGCGCTCGTATCTCAACACGAGCGGGAGCCCGGATGTGGTGCGCGGGACCCCGAACGTCACGCCATCATATGAGGCGCAATGGCTGCAGAGCGGCCAGCTCGCCATTGATGAGCAGCGCTACAACGCGGAAAGCGACTTTTGGGCATGATCGCTGACCGCGCCCTGGTGCTGTACGTCGGGCTCGGCCTGGTGGCCGTGGCTGTCGTCGCGTACGCGCTCAAAAATTCCGAGGCGCTCGGGCGCGGCCTGGTCAACGCTGCGGACGGCCTGGTGTCGGGCACCGTCAAGGGCGTGGGCTCGCTCGTGGGCGTGCCGGATACCGATGAGCAAAAGTGCGCCGCCGCGATGGCAGCGGGGCGCACGTGGGACGCTTCGTTTTACTGCCCGGCCGGGACCTGGTTGAAATACATTGTCACACCGAGCAGCGCGCCGGCCGCGGCGCCGCGCGCGAGCAGCTCGGGCTGCTCGTGCTTCGCGCCCCCGTGTAATTGCGATGACGTGGCGCTCAACGATTGGATGACCTACGGCTACGCGCCATCACAGGCGGCGCCGTACTTCGCGCCATGAGAGCGTCAACCGTCATCGGGCTTGCGGGGCTCATGCTCACGCTGCAGGGCTTCACGTTCGGCTACGTGGTTTCGACCGAGCGGCGCCTGACGCGCCTAGAGGTAATCATTGAACAGCGCGCCGCCGGGCGCACTGAACCGAAATCCAACCCGGCACAACATCATCCACGAAAGGAGTTAGTCACATGAGCAATGCAAACCTTCCCGGGCTCCAGCTCGTGGAGCAGCTCGTACAGGGCGCCGCCACGGCTTTGACCGGCACCACCTCGGAAACCGTGCTGGCACGGCTCCCGCTGCCCGCGGGGCTGATCGGGGCGAACGGGGAAATCGAAGTGGAGTACGACGCCACCGAAACCAACAACGCCAACAACAAAACCATCAGCGTGCGCCTGGGCGGGCTCACGGGCACCGTGCTGCAGACGCACGTTGCCAACACGCTGGCGGGGCGCGCGGGGCAGGGCGTCATCCGAAACCGCAACGCGGCCAACTCGCAACAGTGGAACCTGAAGGCGCTCACGGCCGCGGCCGCCGCACTGTCGCGCGGGACCGCTGCCGTCAACCTGGGCGCGGACCAGGACCTGGTGATTACCGGGACGCTGGCAAACGCGGGCGATACGCTCACGCTCGAATCGGCGCGCGTTCGCTGCTGGAAGCAATAAGGCGCGAGCCTCACCACCATCCACCAACGACAGGAGAGAAACCCATGTTTCGCGTCAAATGCGTAGAAGGACCGGAGGGCATCGAGCACCACGGCGCCAGCCCCGAGCAGTGCGCGCGCGTCTCGCGCATCGAGTGCAACGGGAAGTACTGGATTTTCCACGAGCACGGCGACGAGCAGCCCGAGGCAGCGCCCGCTGCAGCTCCCGCCGTCCCCGTCGCGGACGTGGGCGCCATCGTGGCGGCGGCCGTTGCCGACGCGCTCGCCAAGGCGGGCGTCAAGCCCGCGTGAAGGCGCTCGACTACCTCATCGCGCGGCTGCGCGAGCCCACCACGGCGTCCGGAATTTCCGGGCTCGCCGTGCTCATCGGCGCGCCGCCGGGCACGTTTGAAGTGCTCACGCAATTCCTGGTTTCGCTCGGCTCGCTGCTCGCCATCGTGCTGCCCGAGCGGGGGCGCTCGTGAGGCGGGCGCTGGTCGTGCTCGTGCTGCAGCTCGGGCTCGGCGGCTGCGGGCTGCTCGGCATGGAGCGCATGAGCCCCGAGCAGATCGCGGCCGCGGCCAAGGTGAAGGACGCCAACGTTGTGTGCGTGATCGGCAACACCGCGTGGGGGCGGGTGCAGTCCACGTACGTAACGCTCGACAAGGGCGTCATGGTGAACGGCGCCATCGCCGTTGACGACTCGTGCAAGGTGCAGCTCACCACGAGCGCGCCGCCGCGTGAGCCCGCGCCGCCCGCGCCGCCCGCCAACGCGCAGGCCCCGCCGCGTTGAAGGGCGATGTTACCTACTGGGTGGCGCTGGTGGCGCTCCTGGTGGCCGTGCTGGCCCTGAGAAAGGGCCAGGCCATCGAGGCACGGCTATACGGCGGGGCGCCCATCAACACGGGCGAGCGCCAAACCTAGCTGCGATTCACACACGAGCTGGCGCCGGTACCACCAGGCCAGGCGGCGCGCGTTCTCCAGCTCTATGCTTGAGCGCTCAAGCTCGGCCGTGAGCCTTTTTACATCACGTTCCAATGAGCGCGCGAGCTGGGAGGAAAAAAACAGCGCGCCCAGCTCGTGCGGCGTGAAGCCCCGGCGCCACATCGGCAAGTAGAGCAGCTCATCATCCCCCCACCGCGCGCCGTACTCTTCCCATGCCGATGGCATGGCGTGGTCCGGTCGCATGGTTTCTCCCCCGAAGCGGCGCGCGATACTAGGGGCG
>Ga0070696_100002702_pt1 | contig 11766 bp, 9 predicted proteins | sample KBSK1253metaG_FD_65474 | JGI IMG/M metagenome (GOLD analysis project Ga0070696, IMG submission 65474) | Corn, switchgrass and miscanthus rhizosphere microbial communities from Kellogg Biological Station, Michigan, USA - KBS K1-25-3 metaG | ecosystem: Host-associated > Plants > Roots >... | reverse complement strand
TCGATGATGCTCCAGCCCGAACAAGTCGAAGTGTCCGTCAATCTTCACGACGCTGAGCTGAGTGCCTATGGTCATCTTGCGAACGGCGTCCACGCGCAGACGGTGAAGCTTGCGCGTGGCGACGAAGTTGCGGCGGCAGTCTTTCATGCAGGCGAACGTCCACAGCCCGAGGGCGAGCAGGTTTTCGTCGCCTGTACGCCAGGGGGGGTCGTCGCTCTGCGGACCATCGAGGCCTATCGTATGCTCAACACGTTCAGGCCCGACGGATTCCGCGTGAATTCGTGCGCCACCTGCCGATATTTCCGCTTCAGCGCGATGATGCGAGAGGCGGGTGGTAACAGCGGCTATTGCATCGTGAGCCGGCTGAATCCGGCGGTTTCCAGCGCCGCCCATATCAAGACGCCGGCGCGAGCGCCCCTGCGGAATTATTCCGTAGACGATCCGCCGGTGATCGTGTCGGTGTTCGACTTGTGCCGACATCACGAATTCATCGAGGACCGCGACCGCGACCCGGGATATCTTCTCAGCCGCGAAGATCTCATTCGCTGGTTTGAATCGCGTCGCGCGAGGACAGGGGAATAGCGCGAATTGCAGCCAGATGCCGTGATACGCTCTCGCGTCCTTTCAGAAGAGGAGAGCGGCCGGCGTGAACCTCGCATTCTGGCGCAAGTGGCACCGATGGATTGGCTTCCCCGGGGCGCTCTTCCTCCTCTACGCGGCGTCCACCGGGCTGCTCATCGCATTCACCGAATTCTTCGGCGAGGCCGAGGCGCTGCGCGAGGCGACGCGAAATCTGGTCAGCCCGGTGACCACGCAGTCTGGTCCGCGCGCGTGGTCGGGCCCGATCGACGCGGCGGTGGCGGCCGTGGCGATCAGCGCCGGGTCGGTGCCCATCGACTCGATCACGATCCAGTTCAAAGGTGCGCAGCCGACCGTGAGCGTGTTCACCGGCAGGCCCGGCGGCGGCGAGGATCGCAAGTTCGTCGTCGACGCGCGCACCGGCGTGGTGATGAGGACGGAAGCCTACGTGGACAAGCCGTTCCTCAATCGTCTCCATAGCGGCGAGGCATTCGGCGACGGCGGCCTGGTGGTGGCGATGGCGTGGGCGCTGACGCTCGTCGTGCTGATCGTCACCGGCCTCATCATCTACTTCCTCCTCCGCCCGAAGAAGCGCAGCGGGCTGCAGCAGGTGTTCTGGTAATGGCAGACGCGTTCACGCCGGCGCCGATCAAGCCGCCGGTCGCCTTTGCCGCGGTCGACGCGCTCGACATCCGCCTCGGCACGATCACGGCGGTCGAGGACGTGCCCGGTTCGCGGAAGCTGTTGCGCCTCGTGGTCAGCTTCGGCGATCACACGCGGCGGATCCTCTCCGGCATGAAGCAGGAGCGTTCCGATCCGCAGGAACTGGTCGGACGGCAGACGCTGTTCATCGTCAACCTCGAGCCGAAGAAGATGGCGGGCGAGGTGTCGGAAGGGATGATCCTCGACATCGGCTACGCCGACGGCCTGCTGCCGGCGCTGGCGGTGCCTGAGCGTCCGCTGCCCGACGGGGCGCGCGCGGGATAAGCGGCGGCGCGACGGCGCTCGACCTGGTGAACACGTCTCTCGCGACCAGCCCCCGTTCGTGTTAAGGTCTGCCGAGGAGACTGCAACATGGCCGTGCGACTTCGTCCCGCCTTCGGTTTCCTGGCCTTTTTACTCATCCTCATCGCCGGCTCTGCCTTGGTCCTCCAGGCTCAGACGCGCGCATCGAACGGCAGATCTGCGGGCACATGGGTGGTGCCGCGCACGCCGGACGGCCGCCCCGACTTCCAGGGCGTGTGGGCGAACAACACGGTGACGCCGCTGCAGCGCCCCAAGCAGTGGGAAGGCAAGACGAAGCTGACCGACGCCGAAATCGCGGAGCTGCAGAAGTTCGCATCGCAGATCACCGAGAACGACGGCGACGCGCAGTTCGGCGACGGGTTGATCACCGCCGTCCTCAATCGCGTGTCCAAGCCCGGCTCCTACGATCCGGGCACCGGCAACTACAACCAGTTCTGGCTGGTCGAGCGCGACTGGCACGATCGGCGGACGTCGCTCATCGTCGATCCGCCCAACGGCCAGCTGCCGCCGCGCACGCCGGAAGCCGAGAAGCGCCGCACCGCGGAGGTCGAGTCCCGCAAGACGCACGCGTTCGAAGACCCGGAGGTCTTCCCGCTCGGCGAGCGCTGCGTCAACTTCACCACGCCGCGGATGCAGGCCGGCTACAACAGCTACTTCCAGATCGTGCAGGCGCCGAACCACGTGTCGGTGATGGCCGAGATGGCGCACGACGCGCGCATCATCCCCACCGACGGCCGTCCGCATCTGCCCGCCACCATCCGGCCGTGGAACGGCGATTCGCGCGGCCGCTGGGAAGGCGATACGCTGGTCGTCGACACCACCAACTTCTCGCCGAAGAGCGACTTCATGGGGTCGCACGAGAACCTCCACCTCATCGAACGCTTCACCCGCGTCTCGCACGACGTGCTCGAGTACCAGGTCACCGTCGAGGATCCGACCACGTGGACGGCGCCGTGGACGGCGATGATCCCGCTGAAGCTGAAGGACGAGCTGATCTACGAGTACGCGTGCCACGAGGGGAACGACGCGATCCCGAACATGCTGCGCGGCCACCGCTACGAAGAGCGGCAGGCGGCGAGCAAGTCGCAGCCCAAGTAAGGCCGCACCGCTCGCGTCGGCGCGCCGCGTCAGTGTCCCGAGTGCGAGAATTTCCGGCTGTCGAAGAAGAGAAAGAAGTTCGACGGGATGTCGCCCGACGCCTGGCCCCTGGCCTGCGCGGCGCGCAGCGCGTCGACCGACGTCAGGCCGCGCGTGCCGTTCACATCCGGCCAGATCGTCTGGTCGGTCACCAGCACGACGACGATCCGCCACCAGATGGCGCCGAAGTTGGCGCCGTCGATGATGTGGCTGTGATTCGGCGTCGGCACCTGCACCGCCGTGCCCGCCGGCACCGCGCCCAGCTGACCCAGCACCGGCCCGAGATCGAGCGTCGTCGGATGCATCGTGCAGGTGCCGAAGTCACCCTTGTGGCGCGTGAGCGGTAGGCCGGGCTCGGGGCACTGCACCGGCACGCCGGGCGTCGGGTCGAACGCATCGGGCACGAACCCGAACAAGCCGCGCAGGGCGTCGCGCAAGCCGGGCGTCGCCGCCTCGCCGTCGCCGTCGGCGTCGAAGAACGGCACGATCACGTACAGCGGCTCGGTGTTCGAGATCGGATTGCCGGTCGGGTCGATGCGCGGCTGAGTGCCGACGACGCAGCGCGGCGACTGGAACTCGTCGGGGTCGACCGCGGCGACCAGGCCGTCGTGGTCCAGATCGGCGAACGGCTCATGGACGCACTGGAAGTTCATGAAATAGGTGAACGCCAGCAGCCGGTCGTCTCCGTAGGCATCGGTCTGGTTCGCCTTGATCGGGCGGGTCGGCTGGGCCGCAACGGGGGTGGCCATGACAGCCGCCAGCATCAGCATCGCAAACACTCGTCGCACGGCATCTCTTCCTTACGGCCTCGAAGCCGGCGCGAACCATTTCGCGGGGATTCAGGCACGCACCGGTCTCTACGCGGCGCCGCCCCGTCCGGATGTCGCCGGCTCGGCTACACTCACCGGTCATGTCGCGTGCGCTGCCGTACCTGCTCGTCGGCGCCGGTGGATTCGCCGGCGCGATTGCCCGGTTCCTGGCTGGCCAGTGGATGAGCGGACTCGTCGCGAGCCGGTTCCCGCTCGCCACCTTCTTCATCAACGTCAGCGGATCGTTCCTGCTCGGCGTGGTGGCGGCGATGACGGCGGCGCGCGCCTTTGCCAATTCCGACGCGGTGGCGCTCGCGGCCGGCGTCGGCTTCCTCGGCGCCTACACGACGTTCTCGACCTTCGAGCTCGAGACGCACGCGCTGCTGCAGGATCGGCTGTCGCTGACGGCAAGCGCGTACGTGATCGGCAGCTTCGTCGTCGGCCTCTTCGCGGTGCGCGCCGGGATCGCGGCCGCGAGAGCGTGGTTGATCTAGAGCGGACCTCACAAGCAGCTGACGGCGAAATGTCCCGGCCGCGCGCGACGGCGGCGAGACGTCTCGCTCCGCGAGCCGTGGCCGACAAGCCGGAAAAACCGCGCGCCGCTCGACGCCCTTCCGCCGCGCGGCGGTCAGGGTTGTCGCGGCATCCGCGCACGGGAGGAGCGGAGCTTGGGGCAACGCCACCAACAAGCCAGACCCGCGAGACCGCCGCGAAATCTCGCTCCGCGTGGTTTTTCGTGCGATCGGAACGGCTTGTCTCTGCGGCTCGCTGCGCGAGACGTCTCGCCGCCGTCTGGTGTGACCAATGCCCGCTGGAGAGCACCGGGCAAGTCGCGGCCGCGGGCCGTTAGACCCGGCATGCGCGAGCGAGAGACGGCAACCGTGTCCGCAAGCGGTCCGGGCACGCCGCCCCCGATTCGACAATGGCGCGGGGAATAGCTGTGAGCCGGGATGATTGTGCACTGCCGCCGGGATCACCCCGGGCGGCGTGCGCGTCGTCAGCACGGGCGCTGGGAGGACACGGGTGCCATGCCGGCCGCCTACGGCCCGCGGACGCGACTTGCCCGGTGCGATCTCAGCTGCGTCGTGCGAACTATTTCACCGCGACCGAGACGGCGACGCCGGCGAAGCGCTGGTAGCGCTCGGCGGTGCGCGCGAGGGCGCGGCGTTCCTGCTCGGCCAGGCGCCGGTCGGCGGCGACCTGCAGCACCACGCCATCCTTCGCGCGCAGCGTCCGCCACGTCCCGACGATCTCGCCGCCGATGACGACAGCGGGCTGGAGGCGGCCGCGCGTCGCGGGCGGCCGAGGCACGGCGGCGAGATCGCGATAGGCGACCAGGTACTCGTCGTAGATCGGCAGCAGGTGAACCTGTGCGCGCGACGGTTGCCGTCGCGGCAGATCGCCGATCGTCCAGTAGACGATGCCGTCGATCGCGTGCTGCCGCGCGCCGGCGATCTCGAGGCCGCGGCGCGCGTCTTTCGCCGTCATCCCCGACCACCACGACAGGTCGCGAATACTGGCCGGGCCATGGCTGGCGAGATATCGGCGCGTCAGCTCGCCGAGCGCCTCATCGCGCGGCACCGCCGGCGCCGCCGGCACGCGGGACGCCCGCAGCGCGTAGGTCATCTGCGCGCCGCGCGCCGGGCCGCTGCAGATGACGCCCTCGAGCTCCGCCTCGATGGTCAGCAGCGCGAGGCGCACGCCGGTCGCGTCGACGCGCGCGCGCTTCAGCCGTGCCCCGAGCTCCTGTCGCGTCAGGCAAGGCGCGTCGCCCAGCGCGCGCTCGAATGCGCGCGTCGCCCGCGCGCGCAGCTTCGGGTCGAGCTCGTAGTGGCGGTTGGCGAAGGCGAGCGCCTGGCGCACGCGCGGCGCGGTCAGCTCCAGCATCCATCCGAGATCGGCGGGGACGACGAAGTGCCAGGTCGGACGGAGCACATGAGTGCGGATGATGCGGCCGTCGTTCAACGCGCGATCGACGTCGGCGGCCGTCGCGCCCTCACGCATCCGCAGCGCCAGCGCCCACCGCGCCGCCGGGTAGTCCTGCGCCTGCACCGCGCCGAGCCGCGCCACCACGTCTTCCGGCCGGCGCCGCGGCGAGGCGGTGATGCACTGGTTGTCGAGCCGGGCGGCGGCGATCGCGGCGTTCATCGACCTCTCGGATTACCCCACTTCGTACTTCGTACTTCTTACTTCGTACTTACGCCCGTCAGTCCTCCGGAGGCTCGTTGCCCGGCGCCATCTTGACCAGCCGCGGATCGAAGCGCGCCAGCGGTTCGACCAGATCCTGCTGCGCCGCCATCACCTCTTCGATGTTCTTGTAGGCCATCGGCACTTCGTCGAGGCCGGCGGAGAGCAGCGTGACATTTCTCTCGCGCAGGAACCGCTTCGTCTCGTCCCAGTTGAACAGCGCCTTGGCCTTGGTCCGGCTCATCCTGCGGCCGGCGCCGTGCGCCGCCGAGTTCAGCGACGCCGCGACCCCTCGGCCCCGGACGATGTACCCGGGAGCGCCCATCGAGCCCGGGATGATGCCGAGCGTGCCCGCGCCGGCCGGCGTCGCGCCTTTGCGATGCACGATCACCTCGGCTTCGGATCCGTTCGGCAGGCGATGGCGCTCGCGCCACGCGAAGTTGTGGTGGTTCTCGATGTCGAGCAGGACCTCCTGGCCGAGCGCGCGGGCGATGTGCTGATGGATCAACGCGTGGTTGGCGGCGGCGTAGCGGCCCATCAACTCCATCGCCGTCCAGTATTCCTGGCCGGCCTCGCTCGACAGATCGAGCCACGCGAGGTGCGACAGCTCGCGCGGCAGCTCGGGATGCAGATCGCGCGCGAGGCGGCTGTAATGCTGCGCGATGTGGGCGCCGCTGCCGCGGCTGCCCGAGTGGCTGAGCAGCGCGAGGTATTCGCCGCGTGGCAGCCCGGCCGCCGGATCGAGGACGGTGAGCTGACCAAATTCGACGAAATGGTTGCCGCTGCCGCTGGTGCCCAGCTGCGCCCAGGCGCGATCCTTCAAGCCCGCGGTCACCCTGGTGGCGTGCCAATCGGCATCCATCACCTCGTGCTGCCGCCGCGTCTTGAACGAGGCGCCGATCCCGAACTGCGTCTCGCGCTGCAACGCCTGCTTCAGCCGATCCTGCTCGTCGACCAGCGCGGTCAGCGGCAGGTCGAGCACGCTCATCTTCATGCGGCAGGCGATGTCGACGCCGACGGCGTAGGGGATGACGGCGTCGCGCGTCGCCAGCACGCCGCCGATCGGCAAGCCGTAGCCGACGTGCGCATCCGGCATCAGCGCGCCCGACACGGCGACCGGCAGCTGGCATGCGTTCTTCAACTGCTGCACGGCATCCGGCTCCAGGCCGGTGCCCCAGATCCGATACGGCGCCTCGGTCTGCCGTGGCACGAAAGATCTCTGCGGGCGTTTCACACTCCGGTTATACGACAGGCGACGCATGTTCGTGGGCCTGTGAAACCGCGGAGCGCGCCGAGAGCGCAGAGCTAGTTTTTCAAATGGAGAGTACAAGAGAGATCTGCGGTCTCCGCGAACTCTGCGGTTCCACGAGCGGCCCGGATCCAGCCAGGCGTTGGGATGTCCAGCCGCGCCAGTGGTCGGTGCGACGGCGCGGACCCGCGATGCTACACCAGACTGGCTCCGCCGACGCGGCTTCGGCGGATAATGAGTCCCCCCGAATGAACGATCGGTCCGGACGGGTGCACCCGAGATGACGCTGATCTCGCAAACGCTGTCGCATTTCCGCGTGCTCGAAGAGATCGGCGCCGGCGGGATGGGTGTCGTCTACCGCGCCCACGACGAGCATCTCGATCGCGACGTCGCGCTGAAGGTGCTGCCGGCCGGCATGCTCGCTGACGACAGCGCCCGCCGCCGCTTCCACCGCGAAGCGCTCGCCATCGCCCGCCTGAACCATCCGAATGTCGGCGCGGTCTACGAGTTCGGCGGCCACGAGGGGATCGATTTCCTGGTGCTGGAGCTGGTCTCCGGCGAGGGGCTCGAGGCCAAGCTCCGGCTCGGCGCGCTGCCGATCGATCAGGTCGTCCGCCTCGGCATCCAGCTCGCCGACGGCCTCGAGGCGGCCCACGCCGAAGGCATCATCCACCGCGACTTGAAGCCCGCCAACCTCAGGATGACGCCGGGCGGACGCCTGAAGATCCTCGACTTCGGCCTCGCCCGGATGCAGCAGGAGAGCGACGCGGCGCCGACGATGACGGCGACGCGGTCGTCGGAGGCGAGCGGCACGCTGCCGTACATGGCGCCGGAGCAGCTGCGCGGCAACGTCAGCGACGTCCGCAGCGATATCTATTCGGCCGGGGTCGTGCTCTACGAGATGGCGACCGGCAAGCGGCCGTTTGGCGAGGCGAGCGGGCCGCTGCTGGTGTCCGCGATCCTCGAGGCCCGGGTGTCGCCGCCGCGATCGCGCAACCACGTCGTGCCGGCGCCGCTCGAGGCGATCATCCTCAAGGCGCTCGACAGGAATCCCGACCGCCGCTATCAGTCGGCGCGCGAGCTGCGCGTCGACCTCGAGCGTCTCAGCGACGGCCTGCCGCCGATGGCGCAGAAGCAGGCGTGGCGCGTGCCCGCCGCGATCGCCGCGACGCTTGCGGCGGCTGCCGTGCTCGTGGCGGTGAACGTCGGCGGCGTGCGCGATCGCCTGCTTCGCCGCCCCGCGCCGGCGCCGCCGGCCGCAGCGTCGGCGCCGCGGCGATCGGTCGCGGTGCTCGGGTTCCGCAATCTCTCGGGCCGGGCCGACGAAGCGTGGATGTCGACGGCGCTGGCGGAGATGCTGACGACCGAGATGGCGGCAGGCGGGCGGCTGCGGGCGCTGCCGGGCGAGGAAGTCGCGCGCATGAAGCTCGATCTCGCGCTCGGCGATGCCGACAGCTTCGGCCGCGACACGCTGGCGCGCATCCGCAGTCACCTTGGCAGCGACCTCGTCGTCCTCGGATCGTACCTGGTGGTGAAGGACGGCGGCCGCATCCGGCTCGACATGCGGCTGCAGGACACCGCGGCCGGCGAGACGCTCGCCTCGGCGTCGGCGACCGGGACGGAAAAAGAATTCATCGACCTCGTCACGCGCGCCGGCGCGGAGCTGCGGCAGAAGCTGGGGATCGAGGCGACGGCGGTGGAGCGCGGGCTGGACGCGCGCGCGTCGCTGCCGGCCACCGCCGAAGCCGCGCGGCTGTACTCCGAAGGGCTGGCGAAGCTGCGCGTGTTCGAGGCGCTGCAGGCGCGCGATCTCCTCGAGAAAGCCGTGGCCGCCGATCCTGCGTACGCGCCGGCGCATTCGGCGCTCGCCGCGGCGCTCTCCTCGCTCGGCTACGACGCCCGCGCGCAGGAACAGGCGCGGCTGGCCTTCGATCGCGCCGCCGGTCTCTCGCGCGAGGAACGTTTGTCGATCGAAGGGCGCTACCGCGAGCTGTCGCGCGACTGGCCGAAGGCCATCGCCATCTACCGAACGCTCGCCGGGTTCTTCCCCGACAGCCTCGAGCACGGCCTGCACCTGGCGGCGGTGCTCGCCTCGGGTGGGCAGGCCGCCGAGGCGATGGCCGCCATCGACACGCTGCGCCGGCTGCCGCCGCCCTCGGGCGACGATCCGCGCATCGATGTGGCGGAAGCGCGCACGGCCGGCGTGCTCGGCGACTTCAAGCGCGATCTCGCCGCGGCGCAGCGCGCGGGCGCGAAGGGGCAGGCGCTGGGCGCGCGGCTGGTCGTGGCGCAGGCGAAATCAGCCGAGGGGTTCGCGCTGGAGCGGCTCGGCCGGCTCGACGAGGCGATGGCCTCGTTCGCGCAGGCGCAGGATCTCTTCGCCGCGGCGGGCGATCGGCTCGGCGCCGCCGTCGCGCTGCAGATGAGCGGCACGGTGCTGCTCGACAAGGCCGACTTCGCCGGCGCCCGGCGCACCTACGACGCCGCGCTGCGCGTCTTCCGCCAGCTCGGCGCGCAGCAGCGCATTGCCGCGACGCTGAACAACATCGGCAACGTCCTCTACGACCAGGTGGAGCTCGACGCCGCGAAGCAGCACTACGAGGAAGTGCTGAAAATCGATCGCGAGATCGGCGACCGTGCCGGCGCCGCCGGCGCGCTCGGCAACCTGGCCAACGTCCTCGACACGATGGGCGACCTCGCCGGCGCGCGCGCGATGCAGGAGCAGGGGCTCGCCGCCTTCCGCGAGATCGGCGACCGCCGCGGCATCGCCTCGACGCTCAACAACTTCGGCAACGTGCTGATGGAGCTCGGCGACCTGGCCGGCGCGCGGCAGCGCTACGACGAGGCGCTCGCGATCACGCGCGAGACCGGCTACAAGCGCGGCCAGGCCTATTCGACGTTCGGCCTGGTCGAAGTGCTGGCGGCGGAGGGACGGCTCGACGAGGCGCGCGCGCTCGCGGAGGAAACGCTCGCCATGCGCACCGAGCTCGCCGACGAGAACAACGGCGCCTGGAGCCGGCTGCAGCTCGCCTCGATCGCAATCGAGCAGCGGCGTCCGGCGGACGCCGAGCGCCTCGCGCGCGACGCGGCGGCCGTGTTCGAGCGGTTGAAGGCGGCGGAAAGCGGCGCGGTGGCGCAGGCGTGGCTGTCGACCGCGCTGCTCGATCAGGGCCGGAACGCCGATGCGGCGGCGGCTGCGGAGCGTGCCGCATCGCTCGCCCGCGGCAGCGCCAGCCGCGGTCCACGCTTCGAGGCGGCGATGGCGGGTGCGCGAGTGCTTGGGGCGACCGGCCGGGCGGCCGACGCGGTGCGCCAGCTCGAAGCGACAATCGCGGAAGCGAGCAAGTACGGCTATCTTCCCTACGAGCTGCAGGCTCGGCTGGCCGCCGGCCGGATCGAGAAGCGCGCCGGAATCGCCGGCGCCACCGCCCGGCTAGCCGCCCTCGAGCGCGACGCCAGGGCCAAGCGCTTCGAACTGATCGCTCGCAGCGCTGCAGGCCGCTGAAAAACGCGCCCTGCCTGTAAGTTTGAAGTAGGAGATACGAGGAGAAAGTACGAAGTTGGGTGATTCGACTGGCCGTAACAGGCCCGCGGATAACCCCGCACTTCTAACTTCGTACTTCGAACTTGCGCGTCTCTCTATTCCAGGAACATCGGTTCGCCGCGGGTGTCGTCGAGCGGCACCAGGTGGTGGTCGCGCATGATCAAGCGCGCGCACGCATTCCACCGCAGCAGCGCATCGTCGTTCGCGGCGGGGCGAATCGCCTCGGCCTTCTCGTACCAGTTCATCGCCTCGCGCAGCCACTCGTAGGCGCGCGGCCCGCAGCCGGGCGTGGCGTGGCGCAGCTGCGCCTTGGCGCGGCGCTCCTGGACCAGGCCGGAATAATAGGTGCGCTCGTACTCGTCGCTCAGCCGGGCGACGATCTCCCACGCCTCGGCGACGCACGACGCGTCGTGGTCGAACTGCTCGGTGAGCGCGAGCAGCATCGTCGTCAGCGCCGCCTGGTTGTGCGGCTCGACGCGGAGCGCGTCGAGGCAGATGCTCACCGCCTCGCCCGGCTCGTTCAGCAGGCGATAGCGCTCGGCCCTCGCGAGCGCGCGGGCGACGGCTTCCGGCGACAGCGTCTTGAGTTCGAATTCCATGGGGTTTCTCCCGTGGTCCGGCTGAATCCGGACACTCCACATTCACGCACGCATCATCCGGAACAACCTGGCGACCGGGTCGTAGAGCTGATCGATGACGCGCTCCTTCAGCGGGATGATGGCGTTGTCGGTGATGGTGATGTGCTCCGGGCAGACGCGGGTGCAGCACTTGGTGATGTTGCACAAGCCGACGCCGTGCGCCGCCTTGAGATCGCGCGCCCGCGACTCGGTGTCGAGCGGGTGCATTTCGAGCGCCGCCGTGTAGACGAGGTGCCGCGGGCCGACGAACTCGCCGAACATGTGATGGTCGCGCAGCACGTGGCAGACGTCCTGGCACAGGAAGCACTCGATGCACTTGCGGAATTCCTGCACCCGGTCGACGTCCACCTGGTTGATCCGCCAGGTGCCGTCAGGCGCGTCCGGCTTGCGCGGCTTGAACTTCTTCACGCTCTTCTTCGCCTGGAAATTCCAGGAGACGTCGGTCACGAGATCGCGGATGAGAGGGAAGGCGCGCATCGGCTCGAGCGTCACCGGCTTCGCGAGATCGAGCTGGTTGAGGCGTGTCATGCACATCAGGCGCGGGTTGCCGTTGACCTCGGCCGAGCACGAGCCGCACTTGCCGGCCTTGCAGTTCCA
>Ga0070696_100002701_pt1 | contig 11766 bp, 9 predicted proteins | sample KBSK1253metaG_FD_65474 | JGI IMG/M metagenome (GOLD analysis project Ga0070696, IMG submission 65474) | Corn, switchgrass and miscanthus rhizosphere microbial communities from Kellogg Biological Station, Michigan, USA - KBS K1-25-3 metaG | ecosystem: Host-associated > Plants > Roots >... | reverse complement strand
GCCGTTTCACGCGTCACCGGGCCGGTGCCGGAATCATCAATAATTGACATTAAATGGATGATGCCAACTGTCGTATCCAAGGGGACATGACACGTCCCACCTCAAGTATCACGCAAATGTCACCCAGCGTCGGGAAAATGATCCACTGGTCACACGACGAACGCCGCTTCCCGCAGGCGCGAGCCGCGGCTCAGCCGCCGTTTCCCGGCCTCACCGCAAACTGCTCCTCCTCCGTACTCCCCGACAACGCCGCAGTCGACGCCTGTCCCCCGCTCACCGCCTGCAGCACCTGATCGAAGTATCCCGTCCCCGCCTCGCGCTGATGCTTGGTCGCCGTATAGCCATCGGCTTCCCGCGCGAACTCTCCCGCCTGGATCCGGACGTAGGCCGGCATTCCTTTCTCGCGATAGGCAGCGGCGAGATCGAACGTGTGGTAGTTGATCAGGTGCCACCCAGCCAGGGTGATGAACTGGAACTTGTAGCCCATCGCGCCGAGCTCCCGCTGAAATGTCGCGATCTGCCCGGCACTCAGATGACGCTCCCAGTTGAATGATGGCGAGCAGTTGTAGGCGAGCATCTTCCCGGGAAACTTCGCGTGCAGCGCTTCGGCGAACGCGCGCGCTTCAGCCAGATCAGGCTTTGCCGTCTCGAACCAGAGCAGGTCCGCGTATGGCGCATACGCGAGCGCCCGGGCAATGGCGGATTCCATTCCGCTCCGGACCACGAAATAGCCTTCAGCCGTGCGTTCGCCGCTGGTAAACTCGCGGTCACGCTCGTCAATGTCGCTCGTCAGCAGCGTCGCGGAGTGCGCATCGGTACGCGCGACCAGAAGCGTCGGCACGCCCGCCACGTCCGACGCCAGACGCGCGGCGTTGAGCGTGCGCACGAATTGCGCGGTGGGCACCAGCACCTTCCCGCCCATGTGACCGCATTTCTTCTCGGACGCGAGCTGGTCCTCGAAGTGCACGCCGGACGCGCCCGCGTCGATCATGGCCCGCATGAGCTCGAATGCGTGCACCGGGCCACCGAATCCGGCCTCGGCGTCCGCCACGATCGGCGCCATCCAGTAGCGCCCGTTATTCCCTTCGGCATACTCGATCTGGTCCGCGCGCAGCAACGCATTGTTGAGCCGTCGGACGAGCGTGGGCACACTGTTCGCCGGGTAGATGCTCTGGTCGGGATACGTCTGCCCCGCGAGGTTCGCGTCCGCCGCGACCTGCCACCCGCTCAGGTAGATGGCCTGCAGCCCCGCCTTCACCATCTGCACCGCCTGCGCACCGGTGAGCGCCCCGAACGTGTGCACGTAGCCGCTCTGTCCGAGCAGCGCCCAGAGCCGTTCCGCGCCCAGCCGCGCAAGCGAGTACTCGATCCGCACGGATCCGCGCAGCCGTGCGACATCCGCGGCAGCGTAGCTGCGCTGAACACCGCGCCAGCGCGGCGCCGTGGTCCACTCCCGCATGATCTCAGCGGCCTGGGGAACGAAATCAACGATGCTCATCCGGTTGCTCCTGTGTCGTCGTCGGCATCCGCGAGGAGTCGCGAGGCCGGAATGGTCAGAAAGTCGGCGAACTCATCGCCGAGCACGAGGCTGTCGAGGAGCGCTGATGCAGCCGGAAGGTGTGTGGCGCCGTGGATCCGCGTCAGGGCGTTGAGTTCCTCACGCGCAATTCGCCCATAGAGCTCCCGGGTCAGCGCGCCGCCATCGGCCAGCGGCACCTCCGCGTGCAGCCATTGCCACAGCTGCGCGCGTGAGATCTCCGCGGTGGCCGTGTCCTCCATGAGGTTGTTGATGCCCACAGCCCCGTGGCCGCCCAGCCATGAATCCAGATACTGCAGCGCGACGCTCACGTTGAGTCGCACGCCGGCATGCGTCACGGCGCCGCCCGGAACTTGAAAGTCCTGCAGCTCCGCGGCCGAGACGTGCACGTCGCTCCGCTGCCGGTCCTTCTGGTTCGCACGCGCGCCGAGGACGGCATCAAAGGGTGCGCGCGCCACGGGCACCAGATCCGGATGCGCCACCCAGGTGCCATCGAATCCGTCGCCGGCCTCGCGCACCTTGTCGTCGCGCACCCCGGCAAACGCGATCTCGTTCAACCGTGCGTCCTTCCGGCTCGGGATGAACGCGGCCATGCCGCCAATCGCGTGCGCGCCGCGCCGGTGGCACGTGCGCACCAGCAGCTCGGTATAGGCGCGCATGAACGGCACGGTCATCACGATTTGCGCCCGATCCGGCAGGACGCGATCGCGGCGGCCGCTGAACTTCTTGATGATGCTGAAGATGTAATCCCACCGTCCCGCATTCAGTCCGGCGCAGTGGTCGCGCAGTTCGTACAGGATCTCGTCCATCTCGAAAGCCGCGAGGATGGTCTCGATGAGCACCGTTGCGCGAATGGTGCCGGCAGGAATCCCGAGCGCCTCCTGCGCCGCGACGAAGACATCGTTCCAGAGCCGTGCTTCGAGATGGCTCTCGAGCTTTGGCAGATAGAAATACGGGCCGGCGCCGCGACGAATCAGCTCGTGCGCATTGTGGAACATGTACAGGCCGAAGTCGAAGAGACTGGCCGACACCGGCTGTCCATCCACCTGGAAGTGCGACTCCTCCAGATGCCAGCCGCGGGGCCGGACGAGCAGCACCGCGGGGCGATCCACCACCTTGTATTCACGCCCGTCGGCGCTGGTGAACGCCAGCGTGCCGCGCACCGCGTCCATCAGATTGGCCTGGCCCTCCACGACGTTCTGCCAGGTGGGCGAGAGCGAATCCTCGAGGTCCGCCATGAAGCACTGCGCGCCGGAATTGAGCGCGTTGATCATCATCTTCCGGTCCGTGGGCCCGGTGATCTCCACGCGGCGGTCCTGCAACAGCGGGGGCGCGGGCGCCACCGCCCAATCGCGCTCGCGTATGGATACCGTGTCAGGCAGAAAGTCCGGATTCGTGCCGCGATCGAGCGTGCGCTGGCGCTCGTGGCGTCGCTCGAGCAGCAGCGCGCGTTCGCCTCCGAATTGCCGCTGCAGCGCGGAGACGAACATCAGCGCATCGGGCGTGAGCACGGAGAAATACGCCGGCACCATGGGGCGTACCGTCACACCACGGGCCACGCTGCCGGCAGCGGAGGGGATCACCGGCGCGTTATCACGGGTATCAATGGCGTCGTTCATCGTCATGGGGATGCAGTTTACCGGATGTGATACGCTCGGTCACTACCCGGACGGACAGGAGGCAGCGTCCCGGGGAAGTGGACGCCTGCACCTCCGCCATGCAACGACCGCGCCGCGCGGCGTGCATGTCTCCATCGGTCAGCCGCTTTACACGGTGCCCGTCAGGCCGCTTATTCACAGACGACGACCTCATCCTCCGGATCTCGATGCGTGACGATACCGTTCTGATCATCGACGACGAGCCACAGATCCGGCGCGTGGTGCGGAATGCACTGCAGGCCGAAGTGGCTCGTGTGCTCGAGGCGGCAACGGGAGGACAGGGCATCAGCGTTGCCGCCGCCGAAGCCCCGGCGCTCATCGTGCTCGACCTGGGCCTGCCCGACGTGGCCGGCGTGGACGTGTGCCGCGAGCTGCGCAAGTGGTCCACCGCGCCCATCGTGGTGCTCTCGGCGCGCCACTCGGATCAGGAAAAGGCGTTGCTGCTCGATACCGGAGCGGACGACTATGTGACGAAGCCCTTCAGCACGGTGGAATTCACGGCGCGCATCCGCGCGAATCTGCGACGCGCGCAGGCCGCGCAGTTCGCCCGGCAGGCGCAACCGATGGTGGTCGGCGACCTCGTGATGGAGCTGGCGGCGCGCACACTGCGCCGCGGCGGCACGACGATCCATCTCACGCCCATCGAGTGGGAGCTGTTGCGGACGTTCGTGACCCAGGCCGGTCGCACGCTCACGCACCAGCAACTCTTCACCGCGGTATGGGGCCGGGCATTCGGCGACCCGCAGCAGTACCTGCGCGTGCACGTCGCGAATCTGCGTCGCAAGATCGAACGGGACGCGGTCCGGCCGCAGCTCATCGTCACCGAGCCCGGAGTCGGCTACCGCTTCGAGATGCCGCGCTGAATGCGCTCGCCGCTTCCGCGCTGGTTCCCCCCATGGCTGTTCTGGGGCGTGGTGCTCGTCGGGGTGACGGTGGGGATGATCGTCTTTCGCAGTGCGCTGGACCAGGCGCACGTGGCGCTCATCTACCTGCTCGTGGTGCTCGGCGCCAGCGTGAGCGGCGGGCGCGTGGTGGGCATTGTGCTCGCCTGTACCGGCTTTGCGCTCATTGACTACTTCTTTCAGGCGCCGTTCTCGACCTTCACCGTGGGCAAACGCCCCGACTGGCTGGTACTCGTGGCCTTTCTGGCCACCGCCGTCGTGGCCACGCAGTTGCTGGCGCGGGCCAGTGCGCAGGCCGACGCCGCGCGGCGCCGCGCGGATGAGATCGACCGGCTCTCCTCCCTTGGCGCGGAGACGCTGAGCGTGGGCCGCGCGGAGGATGCGCTCACCGCCATCGCCAAGGTGATTCGCGACACGATTGGTGCGGCTATCTGTGAAATTCACGTTCGCCACGCGGATCGGGACGTTCTCACGCGAGCCGCGAGCGTCGGCGTCACGCCGGCCACGCAGGATGGCGACGTGGGCGCGGCGCTCGTGACGTGGGTCGCGCGGCATGGCCGGGCAGCGGCAGAGCGCCAGGATGGCTCCATCTTCCGGGCGAATGAGGATCCGGGAGCGGGGATACCGCTCGCCGCATCGCTCCCCGACGCGCGCGCGCTGCTGCTCCCGCTCATCGTGCACGAACGCACCGTTGGGGTGCTCCGCCTCGCCGATGCGAAGACGATCGCGCTCGATGCCGGACAGCGCCGCTTTCTCTCCGCACTCGCCTACTACGCCGCGCTGGGCGTGGAGCGCGTGCGACTGGTCGCGGAAGCGGAGCACGCCGAAGCGCTGCGCGAAGCGGACAGTCTCAAGGACGCGCTGCTGGCGTCCGTGTCGCACGACTTGCGCACGCCGCTCACGACCATCAAGGCGCTCGCGCACGACATTGCGACCGCGGGCGACGAGCGCGCGGCAACCATCGAGCAGCAGGCGGACCGGCTGAACCGCATGGTGGCGGATCTGCTGTCACTGTCGCGACTGAACGCGGGCGCGCTTCCGGTGCGGACGGAGCTCAACGCGGCCGAAGATCTCGTGGGCGCCGCGATCCAGCAGGTGTCGGGCACGCTCAACGGGCGCGAAGTGCAGGCGTCCATCGAGTGGTCCGAGCCCGTGCTGGTCGGACGCTTCGACTTCGTGCACTCGCTCAGGATTCTCGTGAATCTCATCGAGAACGCGGTGAAGTATTCGCCCGACACCGCGCCGGTCGAGATCGCGGTGAAGCGCGAGGGGCACGTACTGTTCATCACCGTCGCCGATCGCGGGCCGGGCATCGCGCCCTCCGAGCAGGCACGCATCTTCGAGCCATTCTACCGGATCGCGGGCGTGTCCCCCGACGGCGGCAGCGGCGCCGGACTCGGGCTCGCGATCGCGCGCCGTCTGGCCGAGGCGCAGGGCGGCACGGTGACCTTTCACGACCGGCCGGGCGGCGGGAGTGAGTTCACGCTGGAATTGCCGGCGGTCACGCTGGAAGAGCTGGTGAGCGCGACGGAGTGAGGGACGCCGCACGGTGCACGCGGCCGGCGGTGCGCCGGTTGCGGCGGGGGGGCCTATGTCAAAAAGCGGCCCGTTCCCCGGGCCGCTTCATGCGCTGTCTGCTGTTCGCTCAGTTCTTGTGCCGGAACACGATTCGTCCGCGCGTCAGGTCGTACGGCGATACTTCAATGCGCACCCGGTCGCCAGCGAGCACGCGAATCCGGAACCGGCGCATGTTGCCGCCCAGGGTCGTGAGGACGGTGTGGGTCTCATTCACCGCCACGCGGAAGGTGGCGTTGGGCAGGACCTCGGTTACCGTCCCTTCGAGCTCTATCGCATCCTGTTTCGACATGTCAGACCCGGCGCGCCACGTGCATCGCGACGCTCAACTCGCGCGCCGCTGTGCGCGCGCGACGCGCTGACGCGCCGCACCGGCCTTGCGCTGCCGCGCCTCGCTGGGCTTCTCGTAATACCGCTTTCTGCGCAGATCCTTGAGCACACCGGCACGTATTACCTTGCGCTGAAACTGCTTGAGCGCCACGTCCAGACGATCGTTTTCACCAAGTACGATTTCAACCACAATACATCCCGCGCTGAAGAAGCGAAGCCAAAAAAACGGACCCGGGTCGAACCAAGGTCCATCAATTGAGGTCCGGACGACGGGCAGTCGTGCCGCTCTATCGTCCGGTAATCATGAAACCTAGCTTATGATTGAAGTGCCCGCAATGGAGCGCTGTCAGCGTCCGTTGAGGGTCTGACCCTTATTCCTCTGCCAATGAAATCCGGCCGCCTCATCGCCCTCGTTGTCGTCGTCGCCCTGGTGAGCTTTCTGCTCTGGTCCACGCTCAGCGCGCAGAAGGTCCGCTGCAACGCCTGCGTCGCGTTCCAGGGACAGCGCAACTGCGCCTCCGCTTCCGCCGCCAGCCGAGCCGAAGCCGCCAAGTCCGCGCAGGCCACGGCGTGCGGGCCGGTTGCCCGCGGCATGGACGAGTCCATCGCCTGCAGCAACCGTCCGCCCGTGAGCATGACCTGCTCGACGGATCGCTGAGCGCTACTGCGGGACGTAGGTGTACGTGGGCAGGTCACAGTTCGCCCACACTACCTTCACGTACCCCTTCGTGGCGCCGGAAAACGTCGCGTGCGCTTCACCGCCCGTGAACGACGTGGTCTTGCTGGCGCAGCCCTGCGCGTCATACTGGAGCGGGACCGTCGTCTCCATGTTCATCGTGAAGGCATCCAGGCCGTCATTCACCGAGATGGGACCGGATACGCTGAGCGACCCGAGCGGCAGCTCCGACCCCATGAACACGCTGCTCCCCGTCTGCGGCGTGAACACACTGGTCCAGCCGGTGGTGATGTCCAGCGCGGGCACGCCGCTCACTGACACGGTGCTGTGCATCTGGTAGTCCTGGGACAGCCCGTTGTCCGCCGGCGTCGTGGTCCAGAGGCCGCTGCGCGAGGTGTTGAGCAGTTCCACGCCCTGGGATGACAGGAAGTCGATCGTGAAGTCCGTCGCCTTCCCATTCGACGCGACGCTGGAATCCGACGGCGCGGGATCCGAAAGCGTGATGGTGCCGGTGATCTTCAGACTGTCGCCTGACTGATCCGTGGCCTGGCAGTCCGGCAGCGTGAAGGTGAGCGTTGCCTGGTCGGGAACCCCGTCATGGTCGCCGTCCACCGGTGACGCCGGCGTGACCGACGGGCAGGACGACGGCGCTGCCGCGCGGAGCACGCGCGAAAGGGCGAGCAGCGGCGCACCCGGCACCGCGTCACGCACGCGTCGCACTGCCTGGCTCGGGTGTGTCACCTCGAACACCGTCATGAGGCTCGCGGAGCCCTCGACTTCGGTCGCGATGCCGTCGCCGATCACGCTGAGCTGATCCTGCGTGATCCCGGCATCGCCGGGGTTCGTGGAGTCGGAGCCGCACGCCATCATCAGCAGTGCGACGCCGGCGACGGCGCTGGCTCGTGCCAGGGCCGCCCAGGGGGAAGTGACCTGCATCGGACACTCTCGGGAGTTGGGGGAGGAACTACTTCTTCGTTCGGGTTTTCAGCGTGGAGACGTACGGGCGCTCATCCTGTCCGATGTACAGTTGACGGGGACGCGCGATCTTCTGTTCCTTGTCGAGCAGCATCTCTTCCCATTGTGCCAGCCACCCCGCCGTGCGGGCCACCGCGAACAGCACCGTGAAGAAATCCGTGGGGAACTTCATGGAGCGGTAGATCAGGCCCGTGTAGAAATCCACGTTCGGATACAGCTTGCGCGACACGAAGTAGTCATCCTTGAGCGCAATCCGTTCGAGCTCGAGCGCGATCTCGAGATCCTTGTCCATGCCCACTTCCCGGAACACATCGTCGGCGAGCTGCTTCACGATGCGCGCCCTGGGATCGTAGCTCTTGTACACGCGATGGCCAAAGCCCATGAGCCGCTGCCCTTCCTTGCCGCTCTTCACGCCCTCGATGAACGCGGGCACGTTCTTCACGCTGCCGATCTGCTGGATCATGCGCAGCACCGCCTCGTTCGCTCCGCCATGCAGCGGTCCGTAGAGCGCCGCGATCCCGGCGGCCACGGCCGAGAACGGATCGGCGTGCGCCGACCCCACCGTGCGCACGGCGGTCGTCGAGCAGTTCTGCTCGTGATCCGCGTGCAGAATGAACAGCACCTCGGTGGCCCGCGTGAATACCGGCTTGGACTCGTAGCGCGGCTCCGCCATGCGCGCCACCATGGAGAGAAAATTCTCCACGTACGGCAGACTGTTGTCGGGATAGACGAACGGCAGCCCCTTCCCGTGCCGGTAGATGAACGCGGCGAGTGTGGGGAGCTTGGCGAGCAGCCGGATGATGGACAGATCACGCTGCTCGGGGTCGTGAATGTCCTTGGCGTTCGGATAGAAGCTCGAGAGTGCCGCCACGGTGCTGCAGAGCATCGACATTGGATGCGCATCGTAGCGGAACCCCTGGAGAAAATTCTTGATGTTCTCGTGCACGTACGTGTGGAACGTGATATCGTGCACCCAGCGGTCGTACTGCTGTTGCGTGGGCAGCTCGCCCTGGCGCAGCAGCCAGGCCACTTCGAGGAATGACGCACCATCCGCCAGTTGCTCGATCGGGTAGCCGCGATAGCGGAGAATGCCCTTCTCGCCGTCAATGAACGTGATGGCGCTGCGGCACGCGGCGGTGTTGAGAAACGCCGGATCGTAGCTCAGCAACCCGAAGTCCTGGTCGCTGGTTTTCACCTGGCGGAAGTCCATGGCGCGCACGGCGCCGTCCGTCACCGGCATCGCGTATTGCCGGCCCGTGCGCGAGTCCGTAACCTCCAGGCCGCCGGTAGCCGACAGCTGCTCCTTCGCGATCTCCGTTGCGTTGCTCATGCGATGCCTCTCCCCGATTGCCGTTCCACCACGCGGTGCGCTCCTGCGAACGAGTGAAAGCTATCGCGTTCCGCGCCTGATTGAAGGGCACCGCCATTGCCTTCCGCCGCTCGCGCTCAAAGATTGACTCCCATGCGAATTTCCCATCTTCTCCGGGTCGCCCTCCCCTTTTGTGCGGCGGCCACCTGTGCCGCCCTCGTGGCGCTCCCGGCGGCCGGCGCCGCCGCCCAGTCCAACGGTGAACGCATCATCAACGACCGCTACACCCGGTCGCACGACTACGACCTGGTGCACCAGCGCATAGTACTTGATGACTTCAACTGGGACTCCACGTCCTTCACGGGCCAGGTCGCTACCACGCTCGTGTCGCTGCGTCCCGGGCTCGATTCCATCATTCTGGATGCCGGCGCGCTGCTCGACGTCACCCGGGCGCGCGACTCGCGCGGCACCGCGCTCGCTACCGCGCGCCACGGGGATACGCTCGTGGTCAGGCTCGAGCGCCCCGCCGCCTTCCGCGACACGGTGCGCTTCACGCTCGACTACCACGGCAAGGTGGTGAACGGCCAGGGCCTCACCTTCATTCAGTCCGAGGGCCGCCCGCACCGGCCCCAGCAGATGTGGAGCCAGGGCGAAGACCACGACAACCATTTCTGGTTCCCCACCTACGACTTCCCGAACGACAAGATGACCTGGGAGCTCGCCGCCACCGTGCCCAGGCAGTACACGGTGGTGTCCAACGGGCGCAAGCTGTCGGACCATGCCAACCGCGACGGGACGCACACCGTCCGCTGGTCGCAGAGCAAGCCCGCGTCCACGTATCTCGTGTCGCTCATCGTGGCGCCCCTCGCGGCGCTGCATGACAACTGGCACGACGTTCCGGTGGACTACTACGTCTATCACGACGACAGCGCCAAGGCCCGCCGGCTCTTCGCCGAGACCACGAACATGATTGACGTGTACTCGCGTCTCACGGGCGTGAAATATCCGTGGGCCAAGTACGCACAGACCACCGTGGCGGATTTTTTTGGCGGCATGGAGAACGTGAGCGCCACGACGCTCGTGGACTGGCTGCCCGACGGCCACGCCTATCAGGACAGGCCCTGGTACAGCTATATCCTCATTCCGCACGAGCTCGCGCATCAGTGGTTCGGCGATTACACCACCACCGAGAATTGGGCGAACACCTGGCTCAATGAGGGATTCGCCGAGTTCATGCCCGGCGCCTACTGGAACGCCACGCTGGGCCGTCACGCGGCCGACGATTATTACCTGGACGAATATCGCCAGTTCATGAGCATCGACGGCCGCCACCGGATGCCGCTCGCGTCGCTCGGCTCGGACAACATCTATCCCAAGGGCGCGCTGGTGCTGCGCATGCTGGAGCGCTACCTCGGCGAGCAGCCTTTCTGGGCGTCCATGCACACTTATCTCGAACGGCACCAGATGGGCAACGCCACGTCGGACGACCTGCGGCAGGCGGTGCTCGCCGCCACCGGCCAGAATCTCGACTGGTTCTGGGACGAATGGGTGTACCAGGCCGGATACCCCGAGTTCAACGTCAGCGCGCAGTACGATTCCTCGGCGCGCGCGCTCACGCTGGCCATCAAGCAGACGCAGGTGGACACCGCCACGGCGGACAGCACCGGACTGCGCTATGCCACGCCCACCATCTTCCGCATGCCGGTCACGATCCGGGTGGGGACGGCGGGCGGTGACGTCATCCAGCACGTCCAGCTCGACGCGCGCGAGCAGACCATCCGGATCCCGGGGCTCTCGGGCCCACCCACGATGGTCATCTTCGACGACGGCAACGCGATTCTCAAGAAGCTCGACTTCCCGCAGCCCACGAGCTGGCTCGCCACCCAGCTCCGCGCCGATCCCGATCTCTGGGATCGCTCGTGGGTGATAGGAGTGCTGCGCGCGCGCACCGGCGATCCACAGGCCCTCGCGGCGCTCAGTGACGCCGCGACGCATGCGGATTACTACCTGACGCGCGCGGAAGCCGTGGGCGCGCTGGCGCACTTCCCCGCGAGCCGATCCACGCCGGTACTCGAGGCGGCGCTGCGGGATACGTCCTCCGCCGTGCGCCGGGCGGCAGTCACGGCGCTCGCCACTGTTGGCGGCGATCGCGCCACGGAGCTGGCACGCGCCGTCTGGGCGGACGATTCAAGCTACGAGGTGCGCGCCGCGGCGCTGGCCAGCCTGTCCCGGCTCGACACCGCGGGGCGGAGTGCGGTACTCGCGGCGGGGCTCACGACGCCGTCCTACCTGGATGCGATCCAGAACGCGGCGCTCGCCGGTATCGCGCGCACGGGCGACACGACCCTGATCCCCCGCGTGACGGCGCTGCTCGGCACCACGCCGCGCGCCGCCATGACACTGGCCACACTCGCGTCGCACAACAACCCGGCCGCCCTGGATGCGCTGAGCCAGCGCCTCAACGATGATCACGCCTACGTGCGTGGCTGGGTCGTGAACGCGCTCGGGCGCGTGACGCCCGCGATCGTCGAGCCGCGGCTCAAGGCGCTGAGCGATTCGCTCCGTTACGCGGATACCCGCTCGCAGGTGGCCTCGGTACTCAAGCGCCTGTCGCAGGGAACGACGGTGCAGTAGACGCGTCCGGCTCGTCAGCCGCGTCAGCCGCGGCTGCCGCGGGCGGTGCAGGCGCCGCATCGGCGGCCGCGGGCGCGGGCGCGAGCACCCGGTGCAGCCGGCGCGCGTCGCGGTAGGGGAAGACATCCGCGATCTCGCCGGCACGCTGCCGCGCCTGCATGCGGGTCCAG
>Ga0070696_100002700_pt1 | contig 11768 bp, 9 predicted proteins | sample KBSK1253metaG_FD_65474 | JGI IMG/M metagenome (GOLD analysis project Ga0070696, IMG submission 65474) | Corn, switchgrass and miscanthus rhizosphere microbial communities from Kellogg Biological Station, Michigan, USA - KBS K1-25-3 metaG | ecosystem: Host-associated > Plants > Roots >... | reverse complement strand
GGGTCAGGAGCCATGCCAGCGCGACCACGATCATCAGCGAGAGGAGGTAGATCCCCATGTCGTTGAAGACCAGGGTGGCCAGTGTCGGGTCGCGCTGCATCGGCTGGCGGAAGAGGCCCGGGTTCATGGGATAGTCGCCGCCGGCGAACGAGAAGTCCGTGGTGTAGAGCCAATAGACGTTGGCGAAGAACGAGAGGGTCAGCACGCCGTAGAGGACCATCCACTTCCAGGATCGCGCCACCAGCGGGGCCGCCAGCGCCAGCGCCGGGAAGAGATAGCGCTCGTGCACGCGGGTCGGCAGGGCGAAGAACGCGACCGCCAGCGCCAGCGCGCCGACCAGCAGCCCGGCGGGGTCGTCGCGGCGAGCGACAGTCCACAGCGCGACCAGGGCCGCCACCCCAAACAGGAGTGCCCCGACCAGCTGCCAGCTGACCGACGTCGAGCCCAGAATGAAGGCAACGCCCGACCCATCCGCGCAGGTCGGCGGGAGTGAGTCGCATCCCCACTGGTAGACGTCGCCGAGGCCCGTCCACGGGTTGCGCCACAGGTTGAAGGCGTTGATCGTCAGGCCCTGGTAGCGAACGCTCGCGTCGATGAACCGGTCGACCAGGCTGAGCGTCGGATCGGCGGGAGCCCAGATGGCGAGCCGGAACGGCAGGATGAGGACGACCAGGGTGCCGAGGCCGGTCGCCAGCGAGGTGAGGACCCTGATCGGATCCCTCCGGCCGGCATGGTCCGGATCCGACGAGCGGCCGAAGAGGTGGCGCTTGAGCCCGACCACGGCGACCACCGGGATCAGGAAGCCGAACTGGAACTTCACCAGCATGGCGAGCACGGCACCCGCAGCCGCGGCCTCGGTCCAGCCGCGGGCGAGCCAGTAGAGCGACGCGAGCAGCACCAGCGCTCCGACCGAGTCGACCTGGCCCCAGACCGCCGAGTCGAAGATCGTGCCCGGGTTGAACAGGTAGATGACGACCGCGACCAGGCCCAGCCGCTCGCCGCTCCACGACCCCAGCCATCGGTCGCCGTAGCGACGGGCGTACTGGAAGAGGAGCCAGGCGACCCCCGCATCGGCGAGGATCCCCGGCACCTTGACCAGGCCGGGTGTGATCGAGATGCCGAAGATCGGTTTCAGGAGCTCGCCGATCCCGCCGAGCAGCCAAAGCACGTACATGTAGCCCGGCGGATAGTCCGCCAGGTAACCGGCCTGGTAGAACTGGCCGGGACCCCCCGTGGCCAGCCGGCCGGCCCAGATTGCGAAGTCGCCGACATCCACGCGGAAGCCGGAGAAGGGAAGGTAGACGCCCCCGATGACGGCCCGCAGCAGCACGCCGAGGACGATGAGGATGACGACCAGCGTCGCAGGATCGAGCGGCAGGCCGCGTTCGATTGGCCTCGCGCCCCGCTCCCTGACGGAGTCGCGGGTCATCGGTGACGGCACCTCGCTATCGGCGCCCGGGTGTGTCGTACGCCAACTTGGGGCGGAGTATACATCCGGGTTTGGGACGCCCCCGAAGGGCGGTCGGTTGCGTTAGGGTACCGACCGTGACCGATTCCGAGCCATCCGCCCGACCGCGCCTGACCTTCTTCTTCCCGGCCTACAACGAGCAGGAGAACATCGCGCGGACGGTCGAGCTGGCCCTCTCTCAGATCGGTCCAGTGGTGCCGTCCATCGAGGTCCTCGCCATCGACGATGGCTCCACCGACGAGACGCCGGCCCTCGCGGATGCCCTGGCGGCGGCCGACCCGCGGGTGCGAGTTCACCACCAGCCGAACCGTGGCTATGGCGGTGCCATCAAGGCGGGCTTTGAGCACGCGCGGGGCGAACTGATCTGCTTCTCTGACGGCGACCTTCAGTTCGACCTGCGCGAGATGAGCCGCCTCCTCGATCGGCTGGCGGACGAGCGGAAGCCGGTCGACGCGGTGATCGGCTTCCGGATCAAGCGTCGCGACCCGTTCCACCGCATCTTCATCGCCAAGACCTACAACGCGATCGTCTCGGTCGCATTCGGCCTGCGGGTGCGAGACATCGACTGCGCCATGAAGCTCTTCCGGCGGGAGGTCTTCGACGGGCTGCGGCTCGACGCGGAGGGGCCGTTCCTGTCGGCCGAGTTGCTCATCAAGCTGCGTGCCCGAGGGGTGCGCATGGCCCAGGTCGGCGTGAACCACTTCCCGCGCGCTGCCGGCACCAATACCGGGGCCAGCTTCACGAAGATCCTGCGCACCTTCCGCGACCTCGCCAAGCTCCGCTGGGACCTGTGGACGAAGCGCGACGAGGTTCTCGGCCGGCGCGGCTGAAGCCGTCAGGCCTCCTGCTCCTCGCTGGGCGGACCCTTTTCGCCGCCCTCCAGGTCGACGTCGAGCGAGTTGACGAACTCGCGGAAGATGGCGAGCTTCTCGTCCGGCTCGTCGCCGGGCTCGGCGCGGTCCGGCTCGACCCCCGCCTCGTCGAGGACGCGCTCGTCGACGTAGATGGTCGACCCGGTCCGGACCGCAACGGCAATCGCGTCGCTGGTGCGGGAGTCGATCTCGGCCTCCCCACCGTCCGCGGTCTCGAGGTAGAGCCGCGCATGGAAGGTGCCATCGGTGACATGCGTGACGACGACGCGGCTGATGCTCGAGTTCAGGGCGGCCACGATGCTGACCAGCAGGTCGTGCGTGAGCGGGCGCTCCGCGTTGAGGCCCTGCAGCCGCATGGCGATGGCATTGGCCTCTGACGGACCGATCCAGATCGGCAGATACCGCTCTCGATCGGACTCCTTCAGGATGACCACGTGCTGGCTCGAGAGCATGTGCACGCGCACGCTCTCGACTACCATCTCGATCAGCCTCACCGGCCGATTCTAGATGAGGCTACTCGAGGACGACGCGAACGATCCGTGTCGCCGTCAGCAGGTACGCGACCGGCGGACCGTCCGCGACCGAGGCGACGCTGAGAGCCCGGACGTCATCCAGCAGGCCGGCCTGCGGGCCGCTGCGTGGCGCCAGCCACTGGCGCAGGAAGGAGCCGTCAGCCCGCTGGTAGGCGAGGATCCGGGCGTTGGCTGCGTCGTAGACGTAGAAGGTCTCGCGGTCACCGATCGTCGCGCCGTCGAGCAGGCGATAGTCGAGGTCCGGGCGCAGGGTGGCGTCGGGCGGCAGGTCGAGGGAGTAGTCCTCCTGGGCGAGCGGCGTCCCGAAGTTGACCCGCGTCACGGTGTGAGCCTGGAGCAGCCAGAGGTTGGCATCTGCGAAGACGTCGCGAGCCTGGGCGACGGGCAGGTCCGGGCGTTCCACGAGGAACGGCTCCGGCGGATTCGGGTAGCGCACGGGAATGACGTCACCGGGGGTCCACTTCAGCACCTCGCCCGTAACGCCGTCGACCAGGTACAGGTTGAAGATCTCAAGCGGTGGCCGATGCTGGAGCGCGGTCAGCAGCCGGCTCTCTGCCGAGACCGCGCCAAGCCCGGGCAGGCCCAGGGGATGAGCGACCTGCTCGACGAGGTCGAAGCGCCACGCCTGCCGGTTGCGATCGAGCAGCACCACGTCGGTCGCGGCGGTGGCGATCATCCACGGGGCTCCGGCAGTCACGCCGTCGAGGTCCTGGCCGGCCCGATACAGGACGGTGGGCGCGCCGGTCGTCGGATCGACGCGGATCAGCCGCCCGCGGCCGACCTCCGCGACCCAGAGCGAGCCGTCGCTGGCCATCACCATGTCGACCGGGTCGGTGCCGGTGAACGCGGCCCGCAGGTCGACCACGGTGCTGCTCTCGAGGAGCCGCCCGACCGCGAAGATCGAGTCGAGGCCGCGTTCGATCCGGCCGCGGAGGGGGTCGAGCGAGTCCGGCGTGACCCCCGCCTCGGAGGCTTGGTCGATTGCCTCCAGGGAGCTTGTCAGCAGCGAGGCAGCGCGCTTCGGATCGCGGTCGATCAGGTCGCGCCCGTCAACCCGCTCCTCGACGGTGCCGAGGAGATCGAGCGCCTGGGCGATTGCAGTCCGGGCGATCGAGGCGCGCAGGATGGCGTCGGTGGGTCGTGGGTTCGGAAGGCTAGCGACGCTCGCACCCACTGCCAGCAGCGCCGCCACGGCGGCGATGCCGAGCAGCCCGCGGCGGCGGCGGCGGCCCTCCTCGCGCAGCGCGGTCCGCGGGATGCTCGTCGGGTAGTGCGCACGCCGGCGCGGGACGAAGGCGAGCGCCATGTTGACCCCCACCAGGATCCCGTGCGCCAATCCGCGCTGCCCTGCGTCGATCGCGTCGCCACCCCGGTGCAGGAGGTGCCCGATCGCATCGGCGAGCGGGACCGGGCTGCGGTCGGGGAGGCCGGCGAGCTCCTCGTCGGGATGGACCGGCTCCAGCTGGTGCGTGGCCGCCGTCGCCGCCAGCTCGACCAGCTCGATCGCCAGCAGCCCGTCGGATCCCGTCCCACCACGGATCTGGAAGAGCTGGTGCAGGTGCTCGACCGCGGCCGCCGGGCGGAGCGTCGCCAGCGCATGCTGGACCTCATCGACGCCGACCACCTGGGCGACGTTGCGCGACAGCAGCGCGACGCGGTCGCCGGCAGCCAGCTCGCCCTCCCACGTATAGGGCTTGATCTCGAGCGCCTCCCCGAGCGATTCCGCCACGCGACGCTCGCGGAGGCGGGGATCCTCCTCATCCACCGACGGTGGCGGCGGCAGCTCGAACATGCGCTCGTCGCGGACGATGACGGCGGCGGCAGGGCCGAGCTTCGCCACGTGTCCCTCGCGACCACGCACGACCAGGGCGACGATGCTCACGCCCCCGCGGCGGGTCAGCCCCAGACGGGAGCGTTGGTGGTAGAGGAGACGGTTGGCGGCGGCGAGCGCCTTGCTGATCGCCCCCGTGGCTCCCGCCGAGAGGTCGTAGTAGTAGTCGCGCTCAATCGTCTCGAGCGCCTCGGCGGCGGCCCGGCCAAGTGCCGCATCGGCGCCGTTGACCTGCGCAAGGAGGAAGAGGCTTCCCTTGGTGCGCACCTCCGACCCGGTCGTCGGCTCGCGGAAGCGGACCAGGTCGAGCGCGTCGGGGGCGCGGTCCTCGCCGGCCAGCAGGCCGATCCGGGTGGCCAGGCGGTTGCTCATCGGGGAATCCGCGGACTCGAGCGAAGGACGGCGACGCGCCGATTATAGGGAGCGGCCACCCCCCGGACGAGCCACCGAAACGGTGACCCCGGTCAGGACGATCGTCGCCCCCGGGCGCCCCTCCATGCGCCGGTTGGCGACCGCCATGAGCGCCTCCGCCCGGAGCCCCAGCTCTTGCGCGAGGATCGGCTCGGATGCCTCGACCTGGGCGGTGCCGGCACGGACCGTGACCAGACGCGACGAAAGGCCTCCGCGCTCCAGCCCCGCCGCGGTGACCGCCTCCTGCCACGCCAGCCGTGCCTGGGCCAGGGCGATCTGCTCGGCCGCCCCGGGGCCCATGCACGCCAGCAGAGCTCGCTGGACGGCGCTTGCGGCCTCCTCGGTGCGGCTCATGCCACGCGCGGCGCCTGGGACAGGCGCCCCTCGCCGACCTGCCAGACCGTCACGCCGCGGCGCCCGGCGGGGAGCGTCGACAGGTCGGCCATCGTGACGAGCACCTGGCCTCGCTCGAGCAGGAGCGAGAGCGAGCGGTCGGAGCGCTCCGCGTCGAGCTCGGAGAAGACGTCGTCCAGCAGGACGATGGGGGTCGGGGCGCCGTCAGCCCCGAGCAGGTCCGTCTCGGCCAGCTTCAGTGCCAGGATGATCGTGCGCTGCTGCCCGCGGCTGGCGTGCGTCGCCACCTCGCGTCCCGCCAGCTCGACCCGCAGGTCGTCGCGCTGCGGCCCGACGAGCGAGACCCCGTTCCACAGCTCCTTCTCCCTCACCTGGCTGATCCGCCGCCGGTACGCCGCCTCCAGCTCCTCGAGCGGAGGGGCGGCTGTTGCCCCGCGCCGCCCCGGCCACGCGTCCTTCAGCGTGTCCGCGTAGCTGAGGCGGACCTGCTCGCCCTGCTCGTCGGCCGGCGCCACGGCGTCGTGCAGCGCCGGAATCCGCGCGGCAAGGTCGGCCACCAGGTCGAGCCGGGCCGCCAGCACCCGAGCCCCCACCAGGGCAAGCTGCTCATCCCAGAAGGTGAGGTTGTCGGGCGTCGCCTCCTCGCGCCGGATGGCGCGCAGCAGCGCGTTGCGCTGAGTAAGGATCCGCCCCAGCTCGGCGAGGTCGCGTGCCGCCGCCCGGTGCCGCTGGGCGAGGATGGCGTCCAGGAAGCGGCGGCGCTCCGACGGGGCGCCTACGAGGAGCAGCATCTCCTCGGGTCGGAAGAGGACGACCCGCACGGTGTCGCCGATCGCCGAGGCACGCCTCGGCAGGCCGTTGACAGTGACCCGCTTGCGGATCTCGGGCGGTGCGTCCTCGGCAGGCACCAGCAGCTCGACCCGCGCTGTGGAGGCTCCATGCGGATCGGACAGGTCGAGCCGGACGCGGGCAAACGGCCGTGAATGGCGCACCAGCTCGGCGTCCGATCCTGCCCGATGCGAGCGCCCGGTGACGGCCACGAAGACCGCCTCCAGCAGGTTGGTCTTGCCCGCCCCGTTTGGGCCGGCCACGATGGTCAGGCCGGGTTCGGGATGAAGCTCCGCGCTGGCATAGCTGCGGAAGTCCTCGAGGAGGAGTCGGGTCAGGCGCACCGCTCTGCTCCGGCCACCAGCGTGGCGGCCCCCTCTACGATGCGGTGCGGACCGGCATGATCACGTGCACGTAGTCGTCCTTGCCGACCCCGCGGATCACGCCGGGCGCCAGCGGACCCGAGAGCTCGAGGGCCGCCTCATCGGCGCCCAGGTTGCTCAGCACGTCGATCAGGTAGCGCGCGTTGAAGGCGATGCTGGTCGGCTGGCCGTCGATGCTGGCCTCCAGCGCATCGGCTGCGTCCCCCACGTCGGCCGCATGAGCGGTGATCGAGACCCCTTCGGCAGCCTCGCCGCCGATCTCGATCTTGACGATGTTCGCGCTGTCGCGAGCGAAGATGCTCGCTCGCCGCGCGCCCGCCAGGAACGCCTCGCGATCCAGGACCGCGCGACTCGTGTGCCCGGTCGGGATCACCGGCTCGTAGTTGGGGAACTGCCCCTCGATCAGGCGGCTGACCAGGTCGATCCCGTTCACGTGAAACAGGACCTGGCTCTTGTTGGGCGTGACGGTGATCTCGATCTGTTCCTCGGCATCCGGCATGATCCGCATCAGCTCCGCGTAGGACCTGGCCGGGACGACGATCGTGATCTCCGGGCTGACGGGCTTGGCGAGGGCCAGGCTTCGGACCGCGATGCGATAGTTGTCGGCCGCGGCGAGCGTCATGCGGTCACCGGTCAGCCGCGTCAGGACGCCGGTGAGGATCGGCCGGCTCTCGTCGCTCGCCGCCGCGAAGACGACCTCGCCGAGCGCCTCGCGCAGGGCGTGCGAATCCGCGCTCGTGATGGGCGTGTCGCCGATCGCGGCGACCACCGGAAACTCGTCGGCCTCGATCCCCTTGATGGAGGAGCGGCTCCCTCCACAGGTGACCTTGAGCGTCCGGTCCTTGGCCGAGAACTGGAGATCGATGCGCTGGTTGGGGAGCGACGAGACGAGCTCAGTGAGGAGCTTCGCCGGCACCGTGATCTCCCCTTCGTCGGCCACCTTGCCCGGGACCCAGCAATTGATCCCGATCTCGAGGTTGGTCGCGGTCAGCTTGAGGCCGGCGTTCTCGGTCTTGAGCAGGACGTTGGCCAGCACCGGCAGGGTGGCCCGGCTGCTGACCGCTCGCCCAACCACCCCCAGGCCGCGCGCCAGGTTCTCCTGCATCACCGATACGTTCATTCCGACCTCATCCTTGACGACCATTGGTGTTCTCCACTGGCCTGCACGTCACTCTATGAAACAAGGAGAAGGATACTCATCCGTCGCCGTCTCCAGTAGGCGTGTGGACGGTGTGGATCGTCACGCTCGCCCGCGCTTGGCTCCCCTGCCGATAACTGCCCCACGGCGGTGGGCATCCGTCCTCGTGGTGAGCCCTTGCTGTGGATGGCTCGCCCCACCCGGTTGACAACCCTCCCGTCTGCGGCCGGCGATCCGGCAGCTTCGTCCACGCCGGGCCACGTTTCTCCACCGTCGCGGCCGTCTTCTCCACGACCGGCCTCGGGTTACTCGGAGTAGATCATCTCCCGCACCGCGCTCACCTCGCGGCGCATCTCGTCGTTCTCCGCCAGCTCCCGGGCGATCTTGTCGTAGGCGTGCAGGACGGTCGAGTGGTCGCGTCCTCCGAGCTCCGCACCGATCCGCAGCAGGGAGATGTCGGTCTCCTCCCGGATCAGGTACATCGCGATCTGGCGCGGCACGACGATCGCCTTGTCGCGCTTGGAGGAGCGCAGCTGATCCAGGTTGACGCCGTAGTAGTCGGCCACCGCTCGCACGATGCGCTGCGGCGTGATGGAGCGCTTCTTGGGGTTGTACATGACGTTCGACAGGACCGCGCTGGCCAGCTCGTTGTTGATCGGCATGCCCGACATCGAGGCGTAGGCCACGACGCGGTTGAGGGCACCCTCCAGCTCGCGGACGTTGCTCACCACCTTGCGGGCGATGAACTCGATCACCTCGGCCGGAATCAGGTTGAGCTGGTCCTCGGCCTTGCTGCGCAGGATCGCGATCCGCGTCTCGAGATCCGGCGGGGTCAGGTCCGCGATGAGGCCCCATTCGAACCGGGAGCGGAGCCGCTCCTCGAGGGTGGTGATCGCCTTCGGCGGACGGTCGCTGGAGAGGACGATCTGCTTCCCCGCCTCGTGGATCGTGTTGAAGGTGTGGAAGAACTCCTCCTGGGTCCGCTCGCGCTCGGCGATGAACTGGATGTCGTCGATCAGCAGCACGTCGATGCGGCGATATCGGTTCCGGAAGTCCTCCATCTTCTGCTCGCGGATCGAGTTGATGAAGTCGTTGGTGAACTTCTCGCTCGTTGCGTACAGGATCCGCTTGCGCGGGAACTTGACCGAGACCGCGTTGCCGATGGCATGCATCAGGTGGGTCTTGCCGAGCCCGACGCCGCCATACAGGAAGAGCGGGTTGTAGGCATGACCGGGGCGTTCCGCAACGGACAGGGCCGCCGCATGGGCCAGTCGATTGGCGCTCCCGACGATGAAGTTGCTGAAGGCGTAGCGCCCGTTGAGGTTGACCGTATTGCCGCCTGCCGAGGCGGGTGGCAGAGGGAGCGTGTCGTCGTCGGACTGGGCCGGGACCGGCCCGGGGGCATCGGCCACCACGAACTCGACCTGGACCGATCCCCCCACGACCCGGGCGAGGGTCTGGCTGATCAGGGTTCGATATCGGTTGTCGAGCCAGTCGCGGGCAAAGCCGTTCGGCGCCGCGATGCGATAGCGGTTCTCGTCGAGGTCGACGAGTGACGTGTCCTTCAGCCAGGTCTCGAAGTTGGCGGGGGAAAGGGAGACCTGCAGCTCACCCAGGACGGCACGCCATACCTGCTTCGCATCCATCGATAGCCAACTCCCAATCGATTGAGCCGCGGCGTTCCGGCACGGGTCAGGACCTCCCTCGGGGCGCACGGGACCCGGTCTGATGGGCGTCGGGCCTCGGGGGTCGCGGTAGTGTAGCAGCACCCTTTCGGGGCCGGCAATGGATTCGTTCAACTTGCCGCCGGGAGGTGTTGGAGGTTTGACACTCCGCTCGACGCGTCGCTATCATCGCCGGGCAGAGCGAGACGGGCCGCCGCAGAAGGCCATCGCGTCAGGCTGGCGAAGACGCCAGCCATTCTTGTGTTATCGACCCGGATCGCCGCCGCTGAACGAGGACAGGCACGCACCCATGAAGAGGACCTACCAGCCCAAGAAGCGCGCCCGGAAGCGGGAACACGGCTTCCGCGCTCGCATGGCTTCGAAGGGTGGTCGCCGCGTGCTTGCCCGTCGTCGGGCGAAGGGGCGCGAGAAGCTCAGCGCCTGACGGCGACGAGGACCCGAGGTGCCGCCCCTTGAGATGCTTCGGCGCAAGGCGGACTTCGACGCGATCGGTCGCCACGGGACGGTTCGCTCCAGTCGGCTCCTGGTCCTGCGATCGATGCGGACCTCGGGGTCGAGGACGAGGATCGGGCTGAGCACTCCGCGATCGCTCGGCGGCGCGGTCCAGCGCAATCGGGTGAGGCGTCGGCTGCGCGACCTGCTCCGCGAGCAGCTGAACGCCATGGAAGGGGGCCTGGACCTGTTGTTGATCGCGCGATCAGAGGCGGGGACAGCAAGCTACTCGGAGCTGCGAGAGGCATTGCGATCGCTCCTCGAGCGATCCGGAATCGGTGGATGAGGAAGATCGGGCTCGGGCTGATCACTGCGTACCAGCGGCTCTTCGCATGGATGCCGCCCAGCTGCCGCTATACGCCGACCTGCTCGCAGTACACCTACCAGGCCATTGAACGCTACGGCCTCCTGCGCGGGTCGTGGATGGGTGCCCGCCGCATCGGCCGCTGTCATCCGATGCACCCGGGCGGCTATGACCCGGTCCGCTAGGGAGAGCACCAGACCTTGACACTCATCGCCGCGGGATTCCTGGGGATCGAGCATTTCACGCCGCCGTGGGACGTCTTCTTCCTGCCGCTCTTCAACCTGCTGATCGCGTCGTATCGGATCATCTTCAGCGACTTCGCGCTCGCGATCATCGTCTTCACGATCGTCATCCGGACCCTGTTGGCCCCTCTGTTCGTGCGGCAGATCCGTTCCCAGAAGGAGATGCAGCGGATGGCGCCGCTCATCCGCGAGGTGAATCGAAAGCACAAGGGGAACCGGACCAAGATCGCCGAGGAGACGCAGGCGCTCTACCGCGAGCACGGCGTCAACCCGGCCGCGGGCTGCCTGCCGGTGGTGGCACAGCTGCCGCTCCTGTTCGCCCTGTACCAGGCCCTGATCCGGGCCTCCAACGTGGTGACCCTGTCCGTCAAGGACGCCGCCTCTGACACCTTCTCGCAGCTGCAGGCTTCACTGCCGGGGATCGTCAAGCTCGCGGACGTCAAGGATGCGGCGGGTCATATCACCCAGGTCCAGTACGCCGCGCCGGTGGCAGGTGCCTGCAACCTGCCCCAGTTCGAGGTCACCAACTTCACGCACTTCCTTCCCCTCAACTGCCAGCTGATCGACCCGCTCAAGCTGGCGGACAAGATCAACACGCACGTCTCCTGGCTCTTCAACCTGGACCTGGCTCAGGTCGACAAGGTCTTCGGGTTCGTCATCCCGGGCCTCGGCTTCACGATTTCGGCGCTTGCTGTCGTGGCCGCGGCGCTCCAGTTCGTCCAGGTCCGCATGACGAGCCCCAAGCCGAATTCCGACGACCCCACCTCGTCAACCACCAACACCATGACCTACCTCTTCCCGCTGTTGACGATCTGGTGGGGTGGCCTCTTCCCGAGCGGCCTGATCCTGTACTGGGTCGTCTACACCGCGTACCTCATCGCGCAGCAATTCCGGATCATGGGCTGGGGGAACCTGTTTCCGCTCTTCGGCTGGCAGCCGGCCTTCGCCCCGGCCCCGGAGAGCGGGCTCGTCAGCCGACCCGTGCGTCGCGACTCACCCCCAGAAAAGCCGGGGAGTGACGCGACGGCGCCGAACCAACGCCCCGCTGGCGCGCCAGGCGGCTCCAGCCGCCCCGCGTCCCGCCCCACCAAGAAGAGACGCCGAGGACGAAGACGATGACATTCCGAGAGTTCACCGGCAAGAACGTCGAGGAGGCGATCCGCACCGCGATGAAGGAATACAGCGCGGACCTCGCCGAGCTCGACATCGAGATCCTGTCCCAGGGGA
>Ga0070696_100002699_pt1 | contig 11768 bp, 10 predicted proteins | sample KBSK1253metaG_FD_65474 | JGI IMG/M metagenome (GOLD analysis project Ga0070696, IMG submission 65474) | Corn, switchgrass and miscanthus rhizosphere microbial communities from Kellogg Biological Station, Michigan, USA - KBS K1-25-3 metaG | ecosystem: Host-associated > Plants > Roots >... | reverse complement strand
CCTCCCCCTAATCCCGTCATCCAACCGGACCAGAAAGTGTCAGATATGCGCCCGGTCTAAAATGTCAGGGATCCCCCCGGCCACACATACAAACTTCGCAAGTCACAGCCAAACTTTCGATTGACCGCCCTCTAACTCCGGCTATGATGCATTCCTTGAACACGCACCCCATTATCCAAACGACCCGCCCTGCCGCCTAATGCCCCCACTCCTTCGCACCCTCCGACTCCGCGACCTGTTTTTGCTTTTCGTCGGCTCGGTCATCGGCTCCGGCATCTTTCTGACTCCCGGCTTGATCCTTCGCCAGCTAGACGGCTCCGTCGGCTTCTCTCTCCTCGTTTGGATCGTCGGCGGCGTCCTTTCTCTTCTTGGCGCTCTCACCTACGCCGAGCTTGCCGCCACCAATCCCGAAGCTGGCGGCCTGTACTGTTTCATTCGCGACGGCTTTGGCCGCGTTTCTGCTTTTCTTTACGGCTGGTGCCTGTTCCTCGTCATCGCCAGCGGCTCTGTCGCCGCCCTCGCCCGCGCCTTCACGGAGCACCTCGCCGAAATCATTCCTCTCTCTCCCCTCGGCAAGACCGTTCTCTCCGTCGTCATGATTGCCGTCGTCACCGCCGTCAACGTCTGGGGCACCCGCAAGAGTTCCAACCTCCAGAATTGGACTACCCTCGTCAAAGTCGGCATCATCGTCGTTCTCAGTGCCATCCTGCTTTCGCTTGGCCGCCATGCGGGCGATTTGCCTCCCGCCCTCGGCTCTTCCCAGCATGGCCTCGGCCTGCTCTCCAACTTCGGCCTTGCCATGATCGCCGTCCTTTGGGCTTATGAAGGCTGGCAGTTCGGCACTTACAGCGCCGGCGAGGTCGTCGATCCCCAAAGGGCTTTTCCGCGCGCTTTTCTGTTCGGCTCGCTCACACTCGCGGGCCTCTACGTTATCGCGGTCATCGCTTATCTCGTCGCACTCGGTCCCGCCGGCGCCACCGCCAGCAATACCATCGCTGCCACGGCCATCGGCGTCGTTCTTGGCCGCAAAGCAGAAATCATCGTCGCCCTTACCATCCTCATCTCCACGTTCAGCGCTGCCAATAGCGTCATCCTCACCGCCCCTCGCGTTTTCTACGCCATGGCTAATGACAATCTCTTCTTCAAAAAACTCGCTGAGGTCCATCCGCGCTTTCAAACGCCCGCCGCCGCCATCGTCGCGCTTGGCGCATGGTCCGCAGTGCTGGCGTGTGCCGGCAAATTTGCCGAATTAATCGGCGGCGTCATCTTCATCGGATGGATTTTCTACGGACTCGGCGCGGCAGCCATCTTCCCGCTTCGCCGCGCTGCCAAGGGCACAGCGATCCCCTATCGCGTCCCCGGCTATCCCTGGACGCCTCTGCTCTTCGTCCTCGCTGCCGCCGCCATCGTCGGCAACGCCATCGTCGTTGCGTTTCTCGATCCCAAACAATTTATTAACCTGGCCATCGCCATCGCGCTCTTCGTTCTCGGCCTCCCCGCCTATTTCTTCTGGCGCAAACGCACCGTCGCTACTTAACTCTCGAAGGCTTTCACCAGGATTGGTAAACACGCTTCTTCGGGGGCAGGTGCTTCCTGACCAACTTTCTTCCAGTTTTTCTCGTAGGGGCACAGCATGCTGTGCCCGTCTGGAGGCTGTGCCCGTCTTGAGTCTGCGCCCGTCTTAACGCTGTGCCCGTTTCGACGCCTTGAGCATTCTTGTCTTGGAAAATTCAATCTTGAGGATGCAAGGTCAGCATTCTCAGCGCCACCTCACGGTGTTGGCGAGCCTGCTCGCTCCCGGGGCCGTTGGGCTGCAGTCTCAAATAAATATCCAAGTCCGTTACCTCTGCGCGATAGTCGTCTTTGCTCGCAGCGACATCCGCCAGCGCAAGATAGGTACCCGCGAACCCCGGGTTACGGAGCAACGCCTCTCGCGCGCTTTTTTCTGCCTCGTCCGGCCGGTTGAGCTGCACAAGTGCTTGACTCAGGATTACATAGCCCTCCGGGGCGACGTCCTCGACTTCCAAACCTTTCCGGACGATTTTCTCAGCCTCGGCTGCCTTTCCTTCCTGGCACAGCACGTAGCCGTATCCGAACTGGGCGAGGGCGTACCGTCCGTCGCTGAGATCAATCGACGTCTGGAACGCCCTCATCGCCTCATCAAAGCGCCCCAGCGCTGCATTCGCCACGCCGATATTGTAGTAAGCCTCGAAATACCCTGGGAACGCTTGTGTGGCTTTTGTGAAGTGGCTCAGACTCCCGGCAGGATCATTCTTTCCAAGCCGCTCTAATCCCTTTTGGAATTCATCCCGCGCTTTGCCGGGGATTTTCAACTCTCTGACGGATACCGTGTAACGGCTCTGGCGAATGGCCCCCGATTTGGACTTCAGGTACAACACCAGCTTCGAGGATGGCCCATCGAGCTGCGCGCTGGTCTCCGCAGCTTCGTACCCTTCTTCATCGACCGCGATTTCGTACGTACCCCGTGGAAGGTTTTGCACTTTGAAGCGACCCTCCAGGTCCGTCAAAACGCTGCGAAATATCCCCGCTACGCGCGATTTCAGGCTCACCGCCACCTGGCTCGCGGGGCGCTTGTTCGCGTCCAGCAGCACGGTCCCGGAAATCTCTCCATCTCCGTTCTCGAACTTGGAGACTTGCGCCCTTGCATCTTGTGTCCAAGCAATGAGTGTTAGGTTAAGGAAAAAGTTCAGAAGAAGTATCGGCAGGAACTTTGCCCGCCGGCGTGACATCTCGACTCTCGACACTTCGAGCTGCATCTCGACCTGCTGCGCACTCTTGAGGGGGGCCTCGGGAGATTTGGCGGTTGCGGGAGTTAATCCGTGCGGTCGCTAACAGCTACTTCCATGACTCAGTCCCAGGCTGCGTTCTTGGTTTCGCCAGCGCCGCCGGTGCACCTTAACGCCTCGATGCCAACCGTCGCGTGCAAAGCCATATTCTTCCAAAAGAAAATTCCGTGTCTGTCACATTTTGCACTCGTCTCAAAACATTCCCAACCTCCGGTTGTCTCATCTGCGGTCGATTACGTCATCATTAGCGGAAACCTTTTCCATCGCCTCGGTGTCCAACGAACTATCCTGGGGTTCGCTCGAAGTCCATCTGCTCGCAGGAAGGCGCCCGATGCTCGAAGCGCGAGGGCTCACGAAGTATTACGGCTCGGTGGTCGCCGTCCAAAGCATCGACTTCTGCCTCGAGCCCGGCCAGGTTCTCGGCTATCTCGGCCCCAATGGCTCAGGCAAGAGCACCACGGTAAAAATGATTATCGGCCTTCTCGAACCCACCCACGGCCAAGTCCTCTTCCAAGGAAAAAATATCCAGCAAGATCTCGTCGGCTATCGAAAACACCTCGGCTACGTCCCCGAAGAAGCCAATCTTTATCCCTACTTAACCGGGCAGGAATATCTCGAGCTGGTCGGCACTCTTCGCTGCATGTCCCGGCCGCGCATGAGAGCAAAAATCGATTCCTTGCTCGAACTCTTTTCCCTCTTTCCCCACCGCCATCTCTCGATTGGTTCCTACTCCAAGGGCATGCGCCAGCGCATCCTTCTCATCTCCGCTCTTATGGACAACCCCGACGTGCTCGTGCTCGACGAGCCCCTCTCCGGTCTCGACGTCACCTCCGCGCTTATTTTCAAAAATCTTATTCAGTCGCTCAGCGCACGGGGCAAAACTATTTTCTATTGCTCTCACGTTCTCGAAGTGGTTGAAAAAGTTTGTTCGCGACTGCTGATCCTTCGAAAGGGGCAAGTTATCGCCAGCGGCACAACGCAAGAAGTTCGCCAGCGCATCGGCGAAAGCTCGCTGGAGCAAATCTTTCTCAACCTCGTGGAAGATCGCGACGTCGCTCAAATCGCCAACAACATCGTCAATGTGTTGATTTCGCCGTGATCGCCCGCGCGAAACAATTCTTCGGGTCCGCGTGGGAAACGCAGTCCCAGCGCCCCTTTGCAACTCTTCTCCGCGTATTCATCGGCCGCGTTTTCCACGGCGGCGGAGATACCGGCGCCGGCGAAATGGACGTCGCTCTGGGCGTCATTCTCATTCTGCTGGCCATGTCCGGTGTCCTAGTCTCTCTTCTCCTCTTCGAAAAATACGGCTCGCTCATCCGCTGGATGCGTGGCGACGGCGTCTTCAATCCTTTCACCGCCACCATCCCCGATGAATATTTTTTCATCGTTCTAAGCATGGTCGTCACCGGCGCCGCCGCCGTATGGCGCTGGGACGCTCTTTTTCTCGATCGCCGCGACTACGCCAATATTGTTCCCCTTCCCATTTCGCTTCGCGGAATTTTTCTTGGCAATCTGGCCGCGATTCTTCTTCTCGCCGCCGCGCTCACTCTCGACGTGAACGCCGCCAGCTTCCTGCTCTTCCCAGTCGCGGTGGCCGGCTCGCAAGTCTCTCTGGGAGTTTTTCTGCAATTTGCCGCGGGGCATGCAGCCACAGTGGTCCTCGCCAGCGCCTTCAGCTTCTTCGCGGTGTTTGCGGTGATCGGCTTGCTCATGGCGCTTTTGCCTTTCGCTCTTTTTCGCAGAGTCTCCATGTATTTCCGTTTCGTAATCGCGCTTTTCTTCCTTGCTCTTCTCACCACCAGCTTTGCTGTCCCTTCCTTCCTCGCTCAAGTTGCTCGCATGAGTAAGTTCGCAGTCAAACTGCTGCCTCCTGTCTGGTTTCTAGGGTTCGGCCAAACCCTTTGGGGTAACGGCGCCAATCCATTTTTCGCATCCATGACGCGCACCGCTCTCCTCGCCTTGGGAGTCTCTCTGGCCGTCGCCGTACTTTCCTACGCCCTCGCTTTTCGCCGCTCCTTCATCCGTATTCCAGAAACCGCCGAAACCGGCCCCCTCCCGCGCTCGCACTTTCAGCTGTTTCCCGTCAGGCTCTTTGACCGCATCGTTCTCCGCGACTCACCACAACGTGCCTGCTTTCACTTCCTCACGCGAACTCTCCTTCGCAGCGAAGCGCACCTGCAGATCGCTTCGGCCTTTGTCGCCGCGGGCCTGGTCGTGAGCGCGCAATCGCTCACCGCTGCCTTCCACGCCCACGGCGCAGCCTCCTTGCATCTACCCTCCGAGGAAATTCTTTCCATCCCCTTCATCATGAGTTTCTGCATCATCGCTGGGATTCGTTTGGCCTTTGAAATACCTTCGGACCTTCGCGCCAATTGGGTCTTCGCGTTGTGGATTGATCCAAACACTTTGCAAACTCGTGCCATCGCGCGAAAAGTGCTTCTAACGTTTCCACTGCTGCCGCTCGCGCCAATCTGCTTCATCTCTTCCTGCATTCTCTGGGGCTTTGGCGCCGCGCTCCTGCATACTGTTGTTTTCGCCGCTTGCACTTTTGCCCTCGTCGAGATCTTGCTCCTCCGTTTCCGCAAAATTCCTTTCACCTGCTCCTACCCGCCCTTCCAAAGCCACTCCGCCTTAATTTTCGCAGCCTATTTCTTCAGCTTTCTGATTTTCACTTCCTACCTGCCGGAGCTCGAGCTCTGGTCCCTCGTGAACCCATGGCGCACCGCCCTCTTCATCCCGCTCGTGGCTATCATCCTGCTCTCCGCCCACCTATACCGAAAGCAGATGCTTGAGATGGACAAGCACCTCATCTTTGAGGACTCCCCCGCGTCGAGCTTTTGAGGGCAATCGAAGACTCGAAGGAGATTTTGCCGGGTCGTTCTATTTACACTCGGGCATAATTAGCGTATATACATAAATGCGTTCTCTTGGGACGCCCACAAGGCCGGGAGCAATCTCAAGAAACACGGCGTGTCATTTGAGGAAGCCGCAACGATTTTCGCGGACCACGACGCGCTCGATTGGGATGATGCCGAGCACTCCCACTCGGAGCAGCGCTTCAAGCGTCTCGGCGCGTCGCTCAGGGGCAGAATCCTCATTGTTGTCTACACCCAACGGAGATCAAAATATGGCAAGGAAATCATTCGCATCATCAGCGCGCGTCAAGCGACGCACAAAGAACGCAAAGCATATGCCGGATAGCAAAATCGATCTGTCGGATATTCCTGAATCGAGCACCGCCGAACTGGACCGAGCTCGCAGAGTCGGCCGTCCCGTCTCCGGCAATGCAAAACAGTTGATTGCCATCCGGATCGCCCCGAAACTTCTCCGGCAGCTCCGACGCATGGCCGCCAAACAATCCAAGCCCTACCAAACGCTCATCCACGAAATCCTGGAAAACTCTTCGCGCAGAGTCGCTTAGCTGCTCCTCTGAGAAACATAAACCAAGCTGCGACGCGCTCACGGACTTTGGTCGCAAAGTCCGGGTTTCGGGCTGCTGGTACACTACATCGCGGAATGAGCTCGCCCTATTGCAACGTCGCGCTGGCAGTCCCCCTGCGGACGACGTTTACCTACGCCGTGCCGGAAGCCTTGCGCGATGCGGTTCAGCCGGGCAGCCGCGTACTGGTTCCCTTTCGCAAGAAGTCCATGGTGGGCGTGGTCGTCGAAATGGCGAACGAGGCGCCGGCGAAAGCAAAGATCCGGGAAATTACGAAGGTGATGGAATTTGGCCCGGCGCTCACACCCAAGCTGATCGAGCTTGCGCGATGGATCGCTAACTATTACCTCGCCCCCATCGGAGAGGTGTTCCGTGCCATGTTGCCTCCGGTTACCGAATTGAATTTGCGCCGCGAGATTATTTTGACAGCAGAGGGGCGCAGCGCAGCCGAAAGTCTAGGTGGTGGCGAACTTTCGCACGGCTTGACCGCCGCGGAAGCTGCGTTTCTCGAAAAAGCCAATACAAAGAAAGGCCCAGTCCCGTTCAACTTCGCAGCCACAGTGGGCATTTCCTCGGCGGCTCTGCAACGTTTGCAACGGCTCGGATTGATCGAGGTTCGAGAGACTTTACGCGACATAAAGAGAAAATCGCACACGATCGTGGCGTGGAAAGGTTTTGCGGACAAAACAGAGAAACCACTCAAAGAAAAAGAAGAACAGGTCCGAGCGCTGCTGGAAACCGAGCGCGGCCCGCTGCCAATTGTTCAACTCCTCAAGCTTGCGCAGGCTTCGCGGAGCGTGGTTGTGCGAATGCTTTCGGAAGACTTGCTCGAATCCTGGGAAGAACCGCTGGATTCTGCCGAGGATCCGTTCGACACCGGATACATGCCGCCCGCCCATGCGTTAAATGAAGAGCAGGAGAGCGCGATGAAAGCAATTCGCGCGAGGTTTGAGCTGGGCGAATTCGGTGTGCAGTTGCTTCACGGCGTGACGGGCAGCGGAAAAACGGAAGTCTACCTGCGTTGTGTGCAAGAAACGCTCGCGCGTGGCAAGACAGCGATCATTCTTGTGCCGGAAATCGCGCTGACTTTGTGGATTGGCCGCCAATGCCGTTCGTGGTTTGGGGCGAAGTACGAAGGGGTAGCGATTTTGCATTCCGCGCTGAGCGACGTTGAGCGCGCCCGCGAGTGGTGGCGGGTCCGCAACGGCGAGGCCCGCGTCGTGGTTGGCACGCGTTCCGCGGTATTTGCGCCGCTGCAGAGTCTTGGTTTGATTATCGTCGATGAAGAGCAGGAAAATAGCTACAAACAGGAAGAGACGCCGCGCTATCACGGCCGCGATGTGGCCATTGTGCGCGCCAAGAGCGAAGGAGCGCTGGCGCTGCTGGGTTCGGCGACTCCCTCGCTCGAAACCTATCACCACGCGCGCAGCGGAAAATACGACCTGCTCACGATGTCCTTACGCGTGGAAAATCGTTCGCTCGCACGTGTGGAAATTATCGACATGCGCGAGGATTTTCAAAAAACGCACCAGTCCAGCCCCATTTCCTCGGCGCTTCATGCGGGAATCCAGGATTGCCTCGCGGCTGGAACCCAGGCGCTCGTGCTCATCAACCGGCGCGGCTATTCCTGGTCGGTGTTATGCCGCAGTTGCGGCGCGAGCGTGCAGTGCGTGAACTGCAGCATCTCGATGACGTATCACAAGAGCCGCAACCGCCTGGAATGCCATTACTGCGGCTCGATCCAACAAGTGCCAAAACAGTGCCCGAAATGCCAGTCGCAATATATTTATTTTTTTGGCGAAGGTTCGGAGCATCTCGAGGAGAGACTGCGGAAGGAATTTCCTGGAGCGCGAATCGCGCGGCTCGACCGCGACACCACGCGAACGAAGCGGCAATACCAGGAAACGCTGGGCGCTTTTGCCGGAGGAGCGCTGGACATTTTGGCCGGCACGCAGATGCTTGCCAAGGGGCACGATTTTCAGCGCGTCACGCTGGTGGGCGTAATCTCCGCGGATTCTTCGCTGAGCATGCCCGACTTTCGCGCGGCGGAGCGCACCTTCCAATTGTTGACGCAAGTGGCGGGGCGCGCGGGACGCGGCGAATTGCCGGGACGAGTGCTGATCCAGACGTACTATCCCGAGCATTACGCGATTCAGGATGCGGTGCGGCAGGATTACGCTGCCTTCTTTGAACGTGAAATGCATTTCCGCAGAATGATGGCGTATCCGCCGCTCACTTCGCTGGCGAATGTGATCGTGCGGGACACCAGCCTCGAAAAGGCAATTCTCTTCTCGCGCAAACTTTCTGAATATTTTTGTCCACACGATGGACATACCGTGCGTATCCTCGGGCCCGCGACCGCGCCTCTGGCCCGCTTGAAAAAAGAGCATCGCTTTCAATTCTTGCTGAAATCGCCGAAGCGCTCGATCCTGACGAAACTGCTGAGCGGAGCCATGGCGTACTGCGACGCGCAAGAAATTCCGCAGACGGCAATCCTCATCGATATGGACCCCTTGAGTTTGCTTTGAAGTTTTGAAGCGAGTAGATCAGCCGCTGATCAGAAAAATGCCGGCGAAGATGGAAATGATTCCGAACCACTGCCAGCGCGAAATATGCTCCCGCAGAAAAATAGCCGCCAAGGCGACGGTCACAGCTCCGTAAAGTGAGGCCAGCACGCTGACCACGGCGACTTGCTCGATTTGCATGCCGTAATTGCTCATCACAAACGCGCACGTATCCAGAGCGCCCATGCCGGCGAGCCAGATTGGGATTGGTCCAGCGCGGCGCAGAGAAATGGGCTGCCGCAAACAAAGGATGACGGTCGCCGTAAGAATTGAGGAGGTCAGACGAATCATCCACACCGTCGCAACATAGCCCACGGCCGGAACGATGCGCGTACCAAGCAGCCAAAACAAAAAACCAAAACCCGTCGCCGAAAGGAGCGCCCAAGCGACTCCGCTTCGCATTCTTCCGGGTGGTGAAGATGCAGCGATGGGATTGTCCTTGCTGGAATCTCCATCGCTCCGCCCGGCTGGCGTCTTTTCGCCGCCGGCGACGAAAGCAACTCCGGCAACGATGAGTGCAATTCCTGCGATGCGGGTTCCCGTCAGATGCTCGCCGGTGAACAGGGACAAAGCGAGAGTGAGCGCGGGATAACTTGCAGAAAGCGGCGCAACGACCGACATCTTGCCTAGTTCGAAAGAACGGTAGAGCGAGAGCGTGGCAATTCCATTGAGCAAGCCGGCAAGCGAGCCCCAGGCCCACGGATGCCAGCCGGAGCCATCAAACAAGTGGCCCCATCCACCGGCCCAGGGCAGGAAGATACTGAGCAGAACAAGACCCGCAAATTGCATGTAAAGGCTGGTTCTGAGGGCGCCGATTCGGCGGGTGGCAAAGCGAGCGACGAAATCCGAGCTGCCCCAAAAGGCGGCCGTGAGAAGGCCCAGAAAAATTCCCATGACGGATTACGAGGACTTGCCGGCCTCGGCGGACTTGCCTTTCCTGGCTTCGATGCCGAGAACTGCCATAACTTTTTGCAAATCTTTCCAGACTTCGCCCTTGGCGCTGGGATTGCGCAGCAAATAGGCGGGATGATACGTGGCCATCAATTTTCGTCCGCGAAATTCGAGCCACTGCCCGCGGAATTGGGAGATGCCACGAGCGGTTTGCAATAGAGTCTGGGCTGCGATGGCCCCGAGACAGACGATTACTTTGGGCGCAATCGCGTCAATTTGCCGCAACAAGAATGGAGAACACTCCGCGACTTCATCTTTTTCCGGAGCGCGATTTTCCGGTGGACGGCACTTCACGACGTTGCAGATGTAAACATCTTTTCTTTGCAAGCCCATCGCTTCGATCATTTGGGTGAGAAGTTTTCCGGCGCGGCCGACGAATGGAAGACCCTGCATGTCTTCATCGTGCCCAGGGCCTTCGCCGACGAAAACCAGCTGGGCATTGGGATTGCCGTCGCCGAAAACGATGGTGTTTCGTGTTTTGTGCAGTTTGCAGCGCGTGCATTCGCCGAGATCGGTGCGAATCTTGAGAAGCGTGTCGCCGGGAACCTTGTCAAATGTTTCGAACAGTGATGGTCCCGCGGGGACCAGCAACGGATCGATCTTCGGTGCAACTTGGGAGGGCATGGCTCGCGGTGCGGATTGCGCGGCTCTGGACAATTCCGGTTTTCGAACGGTTTTTGGCAAAGCCGCATCCTCGAAATAGATTTTTTGGGCAGCAGGTGCTTCGAACGAGACCGCGATCGGCATGACGGCTGCTTGAGCATGCGCGGCGCCGCGGTCTTTGTAGAAGAGACGAATGCCGAGATCTTCGTACAAGCTCAATCGTTCGGAAAGTTTTTTCTGGAGAGCCTCGGGGATGCGCTCGGACATGCTACGCATCATACAGGAGAATGCTGGATGTTGCGGAGACTTCGCAAGCGCACAACTTCATCGAGGATGCGCTGGGCGACTTCGCTTTTGCTCAGCTTCGGGAGAGCCAGATCGCGGCCATCGCGCGAAAAGAGAGTGACGACGTTTGTGTCGAGGTCGAAACCGGCGCCTTCGGCGGTGACGTCATTCGCAACGATAAGATCGGCATTCTTCGCGGTTAACTTTTTCCGCGCGTTTTCAGCGACATGATCCGTCTCCGCAGCGAACCCCACGATGAGCCGGTCGCCTTTGGCCCGCGCGGCTTCGGCCAAAATATCCGGCGTGGGCTCGAGGCGAATCGTCAGCAGCTCCTTGCTTCTCTTCATTTTTTCGGCTTGCGTTTCGGCGGGGCGATAGTCGGCGACGGCCGCAGCGAAGATCGCGATAGTGGATCCAGGAAGGTATTCGACCACGGCACGGCGCATTTCTTCGGCGGTACGAACGGCGACACGCTCGACGCCTGGAGGCGTCTCCAAATTTACAGGTCCGCTTACAAGGAAAACTTTCGCGCCCCGGCGGGCTGCGGCCTCGGCGACGGCGTAACCCATTTTCCCGGAGGAGCGATTCGTCAAATAGCGCACGGGGTCCAGGTCTTCGCAGGTCGGCCCGGCAGTGATCAAGATTGTCTGGCCTTGCAAATCCTGTTGGGCGTGCAGCGTCTCGCGAACCGCCGCGAGAATTGCCTGCTGTCCGGCGAGGCGGCCGGCGCCGATCATTCCACACGCCAGGTAACCTTCATCGGGGTTGACGATTTTCACGCCGCGGGTCCGCAACTTTTCGACGTTTTCCTGAGTAGCGGCATGGTTCCACATGTTGACGTTCATGGCAGGCGCGACGATGACGGGGGCCGTGGTGGCCAAGTAAAGCGTGGTGAGAAAATCGTCGGCGATGCCACGGGCGAATTTCGCGAGGATGTCCGCAGTCGCGGGAGCCACGAGGAGCAGATCGGTGCGCTGGGCCACGGCGATGTGCTCGATGGCGCTTTCGAGATTGGCTTCGCCGCCCTCCGATTTTTCAAACAAGTCGGTGATGACTTTTTGCCCGCTCAGCGCGGCAAAGGTCAGCGGCGTGACAAACTCCCGCGCGCCGCGCGTCATG
>Ga0070696_100002698_pt1 | contig 11769 bp, 6 predicted proteins | sample KBSK1253metaG_FD_65474 | JGI IMG/M metagenome (GOLD analysis project Ga0070696, IMG submission 65474) | Corn, switchgrass and miscanthus rhizosphere microbial communities from Kellogg Biological Station, Michigan, USA - KBS K1-25-3 metaG | ecosystem: Host-associated > Plants > Roots >... | reverse complement strand
GTGGTAGGTGAGAGGTGGTTGGTGGTAGGTGGTTGGTCATAGGTGGTAGGGCATCGATCCATGCACCCATCACCCATCACCTATCACCTATCACCTATCACCCATCACCCATCACCCATCACCCATCACCCACTACCACCGCCCCCTCTTCTCAGGCCCCTACCAGCTCCTCTTCCTTCTCCTTCGCGTGCTCTGCGATCACCTTTTGCGCGACATCGTGGGGCGCTTCTTCGTATCCCTTGAACTTGCGCAGGAACGTCGCGCGGCCCTGGGTCATCGACTGCAGCGTCGACGCGTACAGGTGCAGCTCGGCCTGCGGTACGATCGCGCGGATTCGGGTATAGCCCGTGAGCCCACCCTGAGTGTCTTCCACAGACTCGGTACCAAGGATATGGCCGCGCCGGCTCGAGAGGTCGCCGAGGACGTCGCCCATGTATCCATCGGGCGAAAGGACTTCGATCTCGTCGAGCGGTTCGAGCAGCGTCGGCCGACACTTTGAGGCGACCGCCTTGAACGCGAGGATACCGGCCATCTTGAACGACTGCTCGTTCGAATCGACGGTGTGATATGAGCCGTCGTAGAGCTCCACTTTGAAGTCTACCAGCGGGAATCCCGCTAGCACCCCGCGGACCGCGGCTTCCTGGATCCCACGATCGACCGCCGGGATGTATTGGCGCGGGATCGACCCACCGACGATCTGGTCGTCAAACTCGTAGCCTTTGCCGCGCGGAAGTGGAGCAAATCGCACCCAGCAGTCACCGAACTGGCCCCGACCTCCGCTTTGCTTCTTGTGCCGACCCTGACCGTCGGCTTTCGCCTTGAGCGTTTCGCGATAGGCGATGCGAGGGCGCGTCAGCTCGGCGGTCACACCGAACTTTCGCTTCAACTTCGCCATCGTCACCTCGAGATGCCGTTCACCCATGCCCGACACGATGGTCTCGTGGGTCTCCGGGTTGTAGTGCATCTGGAAGGTGGGATCTTCGTCATGAACCTTGTGCAACCCGGCCTGCAACTTTTCTTCGTCCGCGCGGTTCGACGCGTGGACGGCCAGCTGCACCAGACTCTCGGGGAAATCGATCTGCGGCAGGCGGACCGGATGTTCTTTCGTCGAAAGGGTGTCGTTGGTGTGTGTGTTCCGGAGCTTCGCGACACATCCGATATCGCCCGCGTGGAGCCGCGGAATCTCCGCGCGATCTTTGCCCTGACTCACGGACAGATGGTTGAGCTTCTCGGCGCCGCCGCGGGTGGCGTTGAAGACCTCGTCTCCGTTGCCGACGCTGCCCGAATAGACCCGGAAGTACGAGACGTCGCCGACGTGCGGCTCCGAGATCGTTTTGAAAATCTGAGCCGCGAAGGGACCTTCGTCCTTCGCGTGAATCTCGACGGTATGGTCCCCTTCGGCGCCTTTGAACGCATGGACTTCTTCCATCTCGAACGCGTTGGGAAGCAGCTCCACGATCGTCGCGAGGACCGCCTGGACTCCCATGTTGAGCTCACTGGAGACGCAGAACAGCGGAAACAGCTCCATCCGCTTCATCGCCTCCTTCATGGCGCGCACGGCATCTTCGCGTTCGATCTCGCCACCTTCGAGGTAGCGTTCCAGCAGCGTATCGTCGGTCGCGGCGACCGTCTCGATCAGCTCTTGATAGTACTTGTCGAACGTGTCCTGGTACTCGGCGGGGACGGCCGTTTCCTCGTACTGTCCCGACTTCGAGCCCTTCTTATAGATGTGCGCCTTCTTGGAGTAGAGATTGAGCACTCCCTGAAACGCCGCACCGGAGCCAGCGGGAATCTGAACCGGGATGACCTTGTTGGTCAGCTTGTGCTTGATCTGCTGATAGGCGCGATCGAAGTCCGCGTGTTCCTTGTCCATCATGCTGACGACAAACAGGACGGGATCTTTGCGACGGACGGCTTCGCGAAACTCGCGTTCGGTGCCGACTTCGACGCCGGAGCTCGCATTGACGACACACAGCGCGCCATCCGCGGCCGCGACACCAGCGACGGCGTCACCCTGGAAATCCAGGAATCCCGGCGTGTCGATGAGATTGATCTTCGTGTCCATCCACTCGGCGTACGCGCATCCGAGGTTGATGGAGAAGCCACGCTCGATCTCCTCGGCCGAATAGTCCGTCAGCGCCGTTCCGTCTTTTACGGACCCGTGGCGTTTGCTGGACCCTGACACAAAGGCGAGCGCATCGACCAATGAGGTCTTTCCGCTCGCCCCGTGTCCCACGACCGCGATGTTTCTGATTTCCGAGCCACGATATTCCCGCATGTCGTACTGCTCCGTGTGAGGCTCAGGTCAGTCTGCCGATGCGCGGGGCCGCCTCAAGCCACGCGCGCAGCGTTTCATCTCCCACGTCGCCGACCTCCTCGCGCGAGTCGAGCGAAATCGCCCGCGCGGATTGCCGGCCCTCGGTGATGCACGTGAACACCACCGTCACACCGTGAGAGTCGGTGTGTGACAGGGCGCTCCAGAGGCGCCCATTCGCGTCGGTGAAGACGCGTTCGCCCCCGGAGGGGCGAGTTTTGTGTTCCTTGTGCGTCAGTCTCGGCATCGAGGAGTCTGCGGTTTCTCTTAGCGTGTCGCCGGACACCGTCTGGCGCAAGGGGCCGATAACCGGGCACAGCTACCGAGCATTCTTTGGGGGCTTGAAAAACAAACGGGCGGCGCTTTTAGCGCCGCCCGTTCGAAAACGATTCCTTACGGGTTTCGGTCGATGCAACCACTGAATTTCGGGTTGTTCAACTCTTCCTGAGGCACGATGAGCGTGACATCCGCGCCGTAGGTGCCGCCGCGATAGTGTGGTCCTTCCGGATACACGGTGTTGGAGGCGCGTCCGTAGTACCGGACGAGTCTCCGCATGTCGCCCAGCCGGTGACCGCGAGTAAAAGTCCAGTAGGCCTTTTCACGGAAGAGGAGGTCGAGCCGTGCCGCTGGGGTACCGGGATCCGTCAGCGGTGCCATCACCGGTGTCGTGATGGTGCCGATCGTGGTGGGTGTCGCGCGCAGCGCATTCAGCGTCGCGAGCCAAGTAAGATCACCAGGTGGGTTGTTCGCGAGCTGAGCCTCCGCTTCGATGAGGCGCGCATCGCGAGCCGCAGTAACGGTGACTGCGGTGAACTGGTTGTATACCGGCGCCGTAGCCGAGAGTCCCAGCCGGCGTACCAGTGTCAGTCCATCCTGGGATTTGGCGGTATCCGGCTTCCCGGCTACCGTCGTAATGGTAAAGAACGAAGGCGTTCGCGGATCCTGAGACGAGAAGAATGGAATCGCGTTCAGGACTCTGATGTTGCGCGCGTTGCCTTCGATGCTGTCGCCAACGAGATATCGGCTGCCGCCGAAAGGCTGGCCCCAGATCGCGTTGGATCCGACGCTGGCGCTGAAGGTGTGATTGTAAGCGTGATTCGCAGGCACTGGGGCGACCGTCGCGGCTGCCGCCGCGAGCAGGTTGAGACCAAGCTGAGCGCGGCCCTTTATGATGCGCAGCCCATTCAGCACGTTGACCGACTGGGAATCGGTGCCAGTGATCAGATTGATGCCGGAATCGGCCGTCACGATGGCGACCTTGAAGACCGAGTCGACCATCAAGGGATCGCCATACTCGATCGAGCCGTCCGCCGTCGCGGCGTTGCTCAACGGAATGCCGTTGCAAAAGTCCGACGCAAGCTGCATTTCCGCGAACGCGCGGGCGAACAGTAGCTCGGCAATGCTCGTGATCTCCGTCGGACGGTACTTGGCCATCAGAGGAAGGGCCTGATTCACCGCCGTTCGGACGCGGTTCAGTTTCCGGAATGAAAAGGTGACCGTGCTGTTGTCGGCGCCAGCGGCGCGTTTGTCCACCTGGTCATTCTGAACGAAGGTCGATGCGGTTCCCCATTCGTCCGTGAGAAGCCCACCGAACAGCCAGGTGCTCTCGTTGCCATTTGTGTTATCGGCGCCCGTGGTCAGCCGCCAGCGCTGAATGGCTCCAAGCCGTACCGCGTCGGCGCCCGCCGGGCTTTCGATGTCGGCGGGTTTCACGAGGTCCGGATCGTCTGCTTTGAGCAAGTCGCTCGTACTGCAGGCGCCGCCAAACGCCGTGACCGCAATCGCTCCGGCCGTGGCGATGGCGCGCCGGAATTCCACGAATCTATTCCGCATGTGCGTCTCCATTGGCCGAAGTTAGAATCGAACGTTGAGGCGAAGCGTGTAGTAGGTCGGGATACCCATCGTCTGGAATTCTTCGGGAGGTGCGTTGTTCGAGCCTCCTGCCAGCCGGTCGACCTCTGGGTCGAGCCCGCGGTACTTGGTCCATACGTGAAGGTTCCGCGCGGCGATGTTGATGTTCGCGCTCTGTGAACGGAGGTACCGCGACGCAAACTGATCCGGCAGGTTGTAGGTCGCGTTGACTTCGCGCAGCCGCACGAATGAAGCGGGTTGGAAGAACCCGTCCAGCGTGGTGGAAGGATGAACGAGATGCGCAACGGCCATCGCCTGCTCTTCGAACGACGCCTTCGGGTTCATCAGTCCGTTGCAATTGTTGCGGCTCGCGCACCGAATTCTCTCGGTGTTGTTGTAATACCTGTAGCCGCCCTTGTACTCGAAGAGCGACTGGAGTCGCAGCTTTCTGCCGAGGAGGTCGACGGCCGGAAGGAAAGTCGCCGTGTACCGTGGCGTCGAATAGCCGCGGAAGATCGTGTCCTTGCCGACGAACACCTCATTGAGAGTCGTGTCGGCGTTGTACGTGAGGATGCCGTTGCCGTCTTTGTCCTTCCACCCCAGGATCGGCTGCGCCCACAGTCCGAAGAGCGGATAGCCCGGCTGCGCGCGCCAGGTCGTGTTGATGATCGGGGGCAGCGGCTTGCCTGCTTCGTCCACTCCCATTTTCACGAGCTTGTTGTCGTTGAGCGAATAGGACAGCGAGAAGTCCAGACCGATCTCGTCGCGCTCGAGAACCGTCGAAGTCACCAGTGCCTCGAATCCCTTGTTGGTCACCGCGCCGAGATTGCGCCGGACGTTGGTCGCGGCGCCGGCCGACGGCGGAATGATCGCGAGAATGAGCGCGTCTTCGGTGTTCTTCGCATAGTACGTGATCTCGGCGTTCGCGCGGCGGAGGAATCGGAGGTCGAATCCCATTTCGAGCTCGGCGGTGCGCTCGGGGCGCAAGAACGCGTTTCCGACCGCGGAGTAGGTCACCGCGGGAACGTCCGTCGCGCGATAACTCGTCAGCGTCCCGTCGTAAGAGCGCAAGGCATCGTTGGGTCCGGGCTGCACGCCGGACTTGCCGTAGGCGCTGCGCACTCGCAGCTGATCGACCCAGCTCAAGCTGGGGAAGAACGACTCGTCCGAAATGACCCATGAGGCGCTGAGCTTCGGATACAACGCATGCTGGAACTTCGTTCCGAACGCGCTGTTCTGGTCAGAGCGCAGCGCGCCCGTGACGAAGAGTCTGTCGTGATAGCCGACCTGCTCCTCGATGAACGCACCGAGCGTCTTCGAGTAATCGGCGAACGAGGTCGGGCTGAGAATCGTGCCGGAATTCGGCGTCACCGCGCCTGGGGCGAGCTGCTGACCGTCGGCGTTGTTGCGCTCGAAATAGTAGTTCACATACTGCGTTCCCAGAGTGCTGCGCACCGCGATGGCCTCGCGGGGACGCCAAGTCGAAGTGCTTCCAACGTCCATCGACAAGTTTCGAATCACACCGCGATCGTCGAAGGCGTAGCCAAGCCTGTTCGTCGAATTCACTGGCGTGCCTTCACCACGCCGGTTGAGGGCGTAGTCGTAGCGGCCCGTATAGTCGACCCCCAAGGTCGCGCGGTTCTGCATCCAGGCGAACGGCCGCCAATCGGCGCTGCCGCTCGAGATCACGCGCGTGATGCGCTGCTGGTTCAGCTCCTGGAAGGTGTACCCCGGCGTCCACGCGCGATATCCGGTGAGCGGCGTGGTCGGCGTTCCAGCCTCGAGGCCGGCGATGTTGCCATTGTCCTTGTAGCCCTTGCCCCCGAACAGCTGCGAGCCGAGGCCCGCGGTCGCGTTCGACTCCAGCACGAAGCGCGTGGACGAATTTATGAGACCCGTCGAAACGCTGATGTCGAGCTTCGAGCTTGGTGACGCGTTGAGATTCGCCCGCGTGCTATACTTCTGCAGCGAGTTGGGGCGCATGTTGTAGTCGCGCATGACGACGCCGGTCGTTGCGTACCTGCGCTGCTCGAACTCGGGCAGCTTGAGGACGCTCGTCTCGGTCTCGCGCTCGCCACTGAGGAAGTAGCGAATGGCGTCGCTGCCGCCGGTCGCGCTCAGCCCAACCTGGTTGCGGTATCCCCAGCTGAGCGGCGTCGCATCCGGATCGTGCACCGGCGAGTACGTGCGCGTGCTATCAACGACGCATCCACCAGCTGCCACGACTGATAACGTGCACTCGCGATAGGTCCGCGACCCGGGCGAGTGGCCGGCAATGGTGTAGTTGAGCGGGTAATCGCTATGATCGCGCAGCAGGCCTCCTTCCGCGTAGGTCTGCCACCGCGTGACACCCGCGCGACCACGCTTCGTCGTGATCACGATGACTCCGTTCGCCGCGTCAGTGCCATAGAGCGTCGCGGCTGACGGTCCCTTGACGATTTCGATGTTTTCGATTTCCTCTGGATTCAGGTCGTTCACCCGATTGGGCGACGATCCGCCGGTACCGTTCGCGATTGACCCCGTGTTGGAGGTCATGCGGATCCCATCGATGATGTAGATGGGATCGTTGGCGAGATTGAGCGAGCTGTTGCCACGAATGCGAACGCGGCCGCCGCCACCGACCTGAGAGCCGGTTTGTACCGTCACTCCCGGTACGCGCGCCGCGAGAACATCCTGGATATTGCTGATCGGCGCGGTCTCAGTGACCTTGGCGGCGTTGATCGATGCCACGGCGTTGCCGAGCTCCTCGCGAGGACGCGAGCCCGTAGCGGTCGAAACGATCTCCTGGAGCTGCACCACTGTCTTTTCTAGGACGAAATCCATATCGACCACGGCGTTCACCCCGACGGTCGCGGCTTTCTTCTGTTCGCGAAAACCGACACGGAGGACGCGGATCGTTTGTGGTCCGGACGGGACGTTTCGTAATACGAAGCGCCCATCCTGACCCGACATGGTGCTGAGCGTGGTGCCGACGAGCAGCACTCTCGCCTGATCGACGGCCTCACCATCTTGTGACATCACGCGGCCTTGAACCGTGGCTTGTGCAATTGCCGCTCGAGGTGCGACGGCGCACAGGATAATCGTTGAAACGACGGCAAGTGGCTTGAGCCATCTGGCAGCCATGAGATCCCCCTCTAGGTGGTATTTGTCGCGGGACGATTCTCCCACGCAAACCAAGCGCTGTCAAGCAGCTAGGACAGCTCGCGAGGCGTCCGCGAGTGCTCGAAAGCACCCTGGTCTGGTTTGCTGAAAGATTCCCTGTCTGGGTAACCCTTCCAGCGCGTTGGGGCGTCACTCAGGGATGAACGAAAACGGCCGACGCGGTAGCGTCGGCCGTTTCCGTTCAGCCAGTGACCTGCCTAGTCGCCCTCGTAGTCGAAAGCGAGGCCGTCAGCTTCTCTCCACGCCTCGAGCGCAGACTCCAGTGGTCGAAACACGGGCGCGGTGATACCGACGATTGGACCCAGCGTGACGTTGATCGCTCGGCGCGCACCTTCGGGCCAGTCAGGCATCGACAGCCCCGCGACCAACCGGCGAATGAGCTGGCCGCACTCGATCAGCAGCTGACCAGCCGTGGCGTGCAGGATTTCGAGGGGGATCTCCAGATCGCGGGTCACGAGCTGACCGGTGGTGGCGTCACGCCATGCGGCGTCACCAACGGCGCCACGCTCCGGCCACACACCCAGATGCCGAATAGCCGCCGTGGCCGCGAGCGACCCGCCCCGCTGGCTACCGCGATGAATCTCGACCGCCGCGGCGAGGGCTAGCGCCAGCGATTCCGCGCTGGGTTCCCCGTAGATGGTGACGATGTCACGCGATGGCCGCTCGACGTCCAGCGACGAAGGCACGGAGTTGACGTGCGCAAGGACAGGCGAGTGCTCTGGGTTTTCCTCGAGCATTACCAGGATGTCCATGCTGCCGACGCCCTCCGCAATAGTTGCCTGAGACTGCACCGACTCCTCCACCATGCCCCCATTCGCGAGCACCCTCGCCCGCGGATATGCCGATATACCAGGCATCACCTGTAGAAACCCGGTACCGCTCGAGTTGTTCCCATCGCCAAACGTGACCAGCTGATTTCTGCAAAGGGCATATCGCGTGCCCCGTACGACATCGTTTCTCACAACCACTTGATGCACGCTTCAGGTCACGTATGTCTACTTATCGAGTGTCAGTCCGGAACGAAGTGTGTCTATTCGAGCACTGATCGCATCAAAGAAAAAAAGCCCCGTCACGAACGACGGGGCTTTTATTCATCAACATGTTGCGTTACTGCATCAGGAGGTCGACATCATCAACGGCGTCCGAGCAGGCGCCGCTACTGTCGTCGCACACTCTGCCGCTACGCACATAGTAGCCGGAGAAGTGCCAGATCTTGCGCGTCGCCCAACCGGTCGCGCGGCCTCGACGGCTCGTCTCGAACACTGTAGCCAGCTCCGGATTGTTCTCGGCGTCGTTGATATACACGCGCTGGCCGTCGATGCGCGTCGAATACCAGATGCCGTAATCCGACTGCCAATCCGCTGTCGGGACCTCGCCTCTGATGTCGCGGTTCTTCACGGACATCACGACGTCTTTGCTTGGATCGAACCGAATGTCTGGAGAGAAGTCGGCGTGCGTGCGACCATCCTCGACCCAAATCGTGGCCGTGACAGAGATCGGTTGGTTCAGCGTCTCGCAAGGCGAAGTCCAGAACTCCGGACCATAGCCCGACGTGCTCGGATCGCACACCGCGTTGGCTGGGTAGCGAAGAAGGAAGCCACCGAGACGGACCGTGCCGCCCTGCGGGAACATCTGGAAGACGGTCGTCTTCGCGCTTGACTCACCGCGCCTATTGCCGCGGATCGTGCTAGAAGCGGATGGGCCGCTGGTGAGAGCGAGGTCCGAGTCCTTTTTCGATCGCATCGGCGCGGTCGAATCGCTGCAAGCCGCTGCTATGAGCGCAGCACCAGCGATCAGGAGGGGGATATAGCGGCGCATTGAGTAGGGCTATGGCGGGAATTGATGGGCACACACGCCATGCCACCCTGCGGCAGCCTGCGTCGGCCCCCAGTCTTTCAAGGATGGGGAAGTTACTCGGGAGAGATAGTTAGCGCCAGACTGAACCGTTAGCTGTGCGGTGTGTCACCGGTCTCATCCTGGGCCTGTAACCCCTGTAAGTCCTGGTATTTGCGGGTTAACTCCGCAAAACCCAGAGTCCCAACGTCCTGGGAGAAACGCTCCATGGCGGACTTGAGATGCTGAGGATCGATCGCGAACAACACGTCCGCCACCGAGGCGGTTAGCCAAGCTGCGCTGGAGACGTCAGCGTGCTCGGCCAAATTCCTTGCTGCGTCAAACATTTGTAGGGCTTCTTGCGACCGCCCTTCCGCAGCGGCCACCCGGATCCTGAGCGTTTCAACCAGCTCGCGCCCCTGGAACCAGCCGTCCAGGCCAGCCATCCGATGCTCCACCGCCGCGAGGGGAACTTTGGCTCCGTCGAGCTGTCCCTGCTCAAGAAGACAAATGCCTTCGCCTGCCATGGCGCCGATCTCGACGTCCACTTGTCCGATCCGCTGAGCCAACGATGCTGTCGCTTCGTACAGCTCCGCACCGGACGAGAAGTCGCGCCGCTCGCGGTCCAGATTTGCCATGTTGTACAAGACGTACAGCTGCAGCTCACTGTTCTTCACCGCGGCGAACAACGCGAGCGCGTCGCCATAGAGCTCACGGGCTCGGTCGTACTCGCCGAGCTTCTGCATCATCACGCCGAGGTTCAGCGACGCCATGCCGGACAGGTCGGGCATGCCGGCGGCGCGCGCCAACGAAATTGCGATCGTCAGCGATTTGCGCGCGTCGTCGTGCCGACCTTCCAGGTGGGCCACGATCCCAAGATTACTGTGGCAACCCGCCTGGCCGCGGACGTTTCCTACGAGTTGGAAGAGCTCCAGCGCCCGCTCGTAGTACTGGCGAGCGCGGCGCGGGTCTTCCTGCTCGACGGTGATCGCGAGTCGATTGAGCGCGCCCGCGAGCAGGAGATCGTCGTCGACCTGCTCCGCCATCTTGACGCATTCGGCGGCCAGCCGCTCCGCTTCCTTGGAGTCACCGAGGCGCCCATAGGTCTGCGAGAGCATCGTGAGGATTTCCACGCGCTCGCGAACGGAGCCAAGCGCTTCCGCCTCTTCGTCGAGGGCGCGCAGCGCATCGAGGGTGACTCGGGCGTGCTGTCCCAGCTCCTTGCGGGCCCGTTCGCGCATGCGGCGGAGCGTGAGCGCGCGATGGCGATCTCCCTGACCCGCGAACCACTCGATGGCGAGATCGCAGAGCTCTTCGGCTTCGTCGTATCGGCCGAGGGTTTCGGCGAGATGCGCCAGGCGAATGCGCACTTCCGCCAGTTCTCCGGGCGACGTGGCATCGCGGGCAGCAATTTGGAGAAACTCGCCCGCGGCATCGTACGAGTAGACGCTCTCCGCGTGCGTCGCCGCATCGAGCGCGTACTTGTAGGCCTCGGCGGCGCACCCCGCCATGTCGAAATGCACCGCCGTCTCCGCGGCCGCTCGCGGCCGTGCCTCGAGGGCGCGCGCGACGCGTTCGTGCGCCGCCGCGAGCTTGTCCGACGCGATGGACGCAACCAGCGCATCGGCAATGCGAACGTGCGAGAATGCCTGGCCGCCTCCGCCGCGCTCGTAGTTCGGTTGAAGTATGTCGTTGGCGATCGCTTCGTTGATGGCGGTACGCACCGTTTCGGGGTTGCCGATCTGTGACGCGAGCAGCACTTCGACTTCGAACTCGCGTCCGATCACGGCCGCGGTGCCGAGCACTTCCTGCGTGGTCGGCGAGAAGTGCGTCAGACGCCGAGCGATGACCGCGTCGACGCCATTCGGAAGCTGCAGCTCCGACGGCGCGGTCCACTCCCAGCGCTCGCCGTTGTGTCGCAGCGATCCCTCTTCGATCATGCAGCGCAACAACTGAGCAATCACCAGAGGATTGCCTTCCGTGTGGCGATAGACGTAAGCGAGGAGCTCGCGTCCGACCTCCTGCCGGTGCATCGCCGACTCGAGCCATCGCTTGACTTCATCGCGCGTGAGCCGCGATAGACGCACTTCGTGGTAGTAGTCGATGCGCTCCAGCGTCCGGCGTCGTTCCGTGATGTCCGATTGTCCCGGATCATCACGAATTGTCAGGCCAACCAGGATGCGCTCACGCTCCAACTGTGTGAGCAGATGGTCCAGCACGTCCCACGAGGCGGCGTCCACCCATTGCATCTCGTCGAGCAGAAGCACGAGAGGACGCGAGCGAGCGGCGAGCCTGACGTACTCCGACAGCTCTTCGAGCAGACGGTACTTACTGCCGGCACGGCCCTCTTCCGTTCCCGGGATGCCGGCGTCGAGGTTGGTCAGCTCGTGCCAGGTACGTGTCGGCGCGTCTGGCAGACGCCTGAGCGCCTGGAGTACCTGACTCCATATACCATATGGTGTACGCACGGTGCCCATTTTGGCTCGGGCGATCACGAGCGATCCGCCGCGGAGCCTGACTTCCGGCGCTAACTGACGAAGGAGGGCGCCGCGGCCCGAACCCGCTTCGCCGATCACGGCAACCGCGCGCGGTGACCCGGCAATCGCCTC
>Ga0070696_100002696_pt1 | contig 11770 bp, 10 predicted proteins | sample KBSK1253metaG_FD_65474 | JGI IMG/M metagenome (GOLD analysis project Ga0070696, IMG submission 65474) | Corn, switchgrass and miscanthus rhizosphere microbial communities from Kellogg Biological Station, Michigan, USA - KBS K1-25-3 metaG | ecosystem: Host-associated > Plants > Roots >... | reverse complement strand
ACATCACCATTATCGGAAACCCCGGCCGCCGCGACCGCAGCGTGCTTCTGCGTGAAACGGTTCTCGCCGACGGCACCCGAATGAATCCGGAGATGAGGCCAAATCCTGGCGGCGGCGCGAACTAATACCAGAATCAGTTTTCTCGGTGTCTCGGTGGTCAGTCAACTCCCAACTACCAATTCCCAACTCCCAAGGCGTTCCCAACAAGCTACTTGGGAGTTGGAAGTTGGGTGTTGGGCGTTGTAGCGAGCCTACGTCGTATTGAGAATTGCTCTAGATTAGGGAGACGAAGGATGGCACATCACCGAAGGTCGCTCGGGTCCGCTGTGCTGGCGCTGATCATCGTCGGCATTGGTGCCACCGCGTCTGCCATCGCACAGGACAATCCAAACGTCGTCTCGATTCCCGCGGTTACAGGGCCGGTTCCCGTGACGGCGGATTCATATCCGCTCATGGCGTCGAACAAGCTCCAGACCGTGGTCGACCTGCCGGGTCATGGATACGTCGAGGAAGAGTTCTTCGTGAGCGGCCGCGCCAACGTCTACGACTGGGCGGCAGGCGGCGGCGTGAGCGTGAAGACGGCCAACGCGCCGTACACCACGCGCATCATGTTGCGGCGTCCGGCCGACCCCGGACGGTTCAGCGGCAGTGTGATCGTCGAGATTGTCAACGCCGCGCGCCGCTATGACTTCCCATTCACGTGGGGCGTGTCTCATGACTATTTCATGGAGAACGGCGACGCGTTTGTGTTGATCACGCTGGCACAAGCCAACCTCGAGGGACTCAAGGCGTACGATGCTGCGCGCTACGCGCCGCTGTCGCTGGCGAATCCGACGCCGGATGAGGCGTGCGCCGTGGGTCGCGCTGGAGGTCCCCCACTGACCTCGCCCGGAGAGGAAGGCCTGCAGTACGACATCCTCGCCCAGGTCGGCGCGCTCCTGAAAGCCGCGCGCGCCGGTGGTCCACTGGCCGGCTTCAACGTGCAGCGCGCGTATTTGACGGCCTACGACAGTGTGTTGCCGACCTATATCGCTGCCATCCATTCACGCGTGAAGCTCGCGAACGGCCGGCCCATCTATGACGGGTACGTGCTGCATCGGCATCCGGCGTTGACGCGTCTCCGGCGGTGCGGGACGACACCTGCCGCAAACGATCCGCGACAGATCGTTCGAAACCTGGACGTGCCCCTGATCCGGATCATCGGGCAAACCGATATCCTGACCACCTCCGCCCAACGCCGCGAAGACAGCGATGCGCCAGGCGACAGATACCGCCTGTACGAGATCGCGGGGGGTGCTCACGCCGACGCCAACTTCTATCCGTACATTCCGTCGGTCGCGGATCTCAAGAAGATCGGCAGTCCGTATCCATTCCTGGCCTCCTGGCCGTTCGCCAATCAATGCGAACCGGAACAGACGCTGGCGAAGACACCCATCAACACCGTCGCGCTCGACGCCGCGTTTGCGAACCTGACGCGCTGGATTCGTGACGGCGTGCCGCCCCCCAAGGCGGAGCGTATCGCCCTCGAAAATGCCGGCACGCCGCAGGCTCGCGTCGTGCTCGACACGTTTGGCAACGCCGTCGGCGGGATGCGCACGCCGTATCTGGATGTCCCTGCCGCAACGTACCACACCAACTCGAAAGGTGAGACGTTTTGCCCCGAACTGGGGCACACTGTGGCATTCGATTGGGCGCGCCTTAACACCCTTTACGGAACGCCGCAGACCTATGCGGCGAAGGTTGCACAGTCGGTCGATAAGCTCGTGCGCGAGCGGTGGCTGACGGAATCGGACGGCCGAAAGATCAAGGCGGAAGTACTCGTCCCGGCCACGGCGTCACGCTGACCAGGTTTGACATTCGAAGGTCGAATGCGGAAATCAACTCACTCACGTTTCGAGGAGGCACGATGATGAGCCGTTCGAACATTGCCCGTTTGCTTCGTTACCGGCCGGCAACCGCCATCCGAGCCTTGCTCCTGGTGACGGCCGTTGTCGGGAGTCTTGTGGCCGCATACGTGGTGTTCGGCGTGAGCGGATGGGTGGCCGCGACACCGGCGACCGCGCAGACCGTCGCCTTCCCTGGAACGGCCAGTCTGTCAGGAACAGTCACGTCGACGGCGCCGTTCAAAGCCGCGCAGGTCTCCGTGCGCAACGTGGACAAGCGGATTCTGTACATGGTGTACACGAATGCGGGACAGTTTCGAGCGACGCCGTTGTTTCCTGGAAACTACGAGATCAGCGTCGCGACGAAAGGCTTCGAGTCCGACGTTCAGAAGGTGGTCCTGAAGGCGGGAGACAATCCGAAACTGACCCTCGCGCTCCGCTCGTCTGCCGGGGCCTCAGCGCGTACGCTGATCAACGCGCTCGAGACCGAGGCGAGCACGGATACGTTGGTCAGGGAGGAGCAGAGCTACGACGAGGTGTATCCGCCGGGACCGGGGCGCGAGGTGGCCGAACGAACGTGCATGGTCTGCCACGGCGAAAACTTCCTCCCTTCCAGGCCGGGAGGCGTCGCCGCCTGGAACACTCGCATCGATTTCATGCAGGGCAAGACGCTCTTCGACCGCCCTGCCGGCGCGTATGCCGAAGGGCTCCTCAGCTTCAGGGCCTCGGCGCTGCGTTTCTCGCGGGAGGATCGCGAGGTCCTGCTGGCGTACCTGGTGAAGAACTTCGGTAATGACGCGAAGCCTCGCGCCGTCCGGATCGATCAGGAAATGCCAGTCGACGAAGCGAAGCTCGCCAAGGCGATGTACGTCGAGTACTACTTGACTCCGGACAAACCAGGCGAGGCGACGAATTCGCCGGAATTCAACACGCTCAAGGGTTCGTTTATCGGCAGGCGTGTCGGTCAGGATGTGCGCTTCGACAAGGACGGCAACGTCTGGCTGACCGACCGCGGGTATCCACATCGATTGGTGAAGCTGGATCCGCGCACGGGCGAGCAAAAGTCATTCGTCCTGCCAGACCCCAAGAACGGCATTCACGAGGTGAACATCGACCGCAGCGGCATGATCTGGCTGCCGGAACACTCGGGCGTGCAGTCATCGAACACGAAGCGTCTGCTTGGCTTCAATCCTAAGACCGAAAAATTCGAGCAGCTCATTCCACTCGATCCCGACAACGTCGTCAGGAATCCGATTAAGTGGACGCAGTCGCTGGCCTTCGATTCCAAGGACAACATTTACGTCGGCTGGATCATGGGCGGCGCGCTGAGCAAGTATGACCGGGAGACGCGGAAGGTGTCGGTATTTCCACTTCCGACCCACAACGCCATCGTGTACGGCGTCGTCGCGGACCGCAACGATAACATCTGGATGGCACTGTGGGACTCGGGCAACATCGTGAAGTTCGATACGCACAACAACGAGTGGACCACCTTTACGCCACCGACGTACCCCGGGCACGTCCGACGGCTGAATGTGGATGCGCAAAACAACATCTGGTTCGGTATCTGGTCGGCCGGGAAGCGCCCGGGAAAGCTGGTCAAGCTGGACCAGACCGTCGGCAAGATGACCGAGTACACCATTCCACGACAGAACGCGCAGCCGTACGACGTGGCTCAGGACGCGGAGGGCAACATCTGGAGCGCCGATGCCGGCGGAAGCCATGCGGCGTTGTGGAAGTTCAATCCCAAAGACGCAACGTTTACGTGGTACCCGAAACCGCAGAAAACGGCGGACACACCCAAGATCCAGGTCACGAAGGACGGGGCGGTCTGGTATTCGCCGCGAGGGAGCCTGAACGCGCCCGCCATCGGCGTCTTGTATCCGGACATGGAGAAGATCGCGAGCCTGGGTGCGTACTATTTGAACGGTCCACCCGGATATCAGTTCAAGCCTTGACGGCCCTTTTTCAGTCACTTCGAATCACGTGACTGTGTGTCAGCGAGCAGGGCGAAGAGCCTGGTTCGAATCAGTTCGACCTGCTCGCTTGTGAAATTCAGGCGCCCATGCACGGCGAGGCGCATGTCCTTTGCGTCCCAATCGGCGCGCATGAGACCGGTGGCCGAGTGGCCGTAGGGAAGCAACAAGTGGCCGACCTCGTGGGCCATCGCATGCGCAAGCACGATGACGTTGTCGGTGTCGTGCGTTGCACGTCGGCGCGATGTGTTCAAATACGTCCGCGCGACGCGCTCGACGCGGTTATAGAAAACGTACGCCCTTCGACCTCGGTACTCGCGTGTGCCGACCGCACCGCCTAGCGCTGTCGTGACAACGGTCAGCTGATCGGTCAGCTCGCGTGAAAGAATGGTGAGAGTCAGGTGTGGATCAGGCGCCTCCCTGGTCCAGACGATATCGATTCCCGCGTCCCGGTAGATCCGACTCATTTCGGCCTTCGCTCGGCTGACCACGTTCGGCCGAATACTGTCATCGTCAGGAACCTGGAGGACGATTCTCAGTGAGGGCCTCGGGTCGGCTGCCGCAGGACGGGCCAGCCCTACCAGCCCTATTACCAGGATCTGTCGCAATCCCCGACCGTCACGACGGGCGGCACGCGCGACGGGATGATTTTGGGCACAGCCGCGTACATGAGCCCGGAACAGGCACGCGGCCAGAGCGTCGACAAGCGCGCCGACATCTGGGCGTTCGGCTGCGTGCTCTACGAGATGTTCACGGGCCGCACGGCATTCCCGGGCGAGACGATCTCAGACACCATCGCTGCGATTCTCAGTCGCGAGCCGGAGTGGAAGACGCTACCGGGATCCACACCTGAGAAGGTTCGAGATTTACTTCGTCGGTGTTTGCACAAGGATCCGAAGCGACGCCTCCATGACGTCGCCGACGCCCGCCTCGAAATCGACGAGGCACTGGTGGCGCAGCCAGCCGAGACAGCCTCAGCGGCATCGTCGACGATCGTGCGATCTGCGTCGCCATGGCGGCGATTCGTGGCGTTCACCGCAATCGCGCTTGTCGTCAGCAGCGTCGCGAGCATAGCGGTGTGGCTCGCCACGCGCCCCACCCTTCCGCAGCCTCGTGTGTCGCGTTTCACGATCACTCCACCACCTGAGGCGGCACTCGCGATCGATGACCAGGATCGCGACCTGGCGATCACACCGGACGGCTCCAGGGTCGTTTACACCGGCGCCAACGGTTCGGCGCTGTTCGTGCGGGCGCTCGACCAGCTCGACGCTACGCCTTTGATGGGTCTCGGAGTCCCCCATGGACCGTTCCTCTCGCCAGACGGTCAATGGATTGGGTTTGGCGACGGGCTCGACGCGCTAAGAAAGGTTCCCGTCAGCGGCGGGGCGGCCGTTCTGCTCGGGCATTACGACGGTGGCCTGCGGGGCGCGACCTGGGGTCCGGACGACACGATCATCTTTGCGACCACAAACGGGACGACCGGGCTGCAGCGCATTTCGGCGGCGGGTGGCGAGGCGACCGTGCTGACACGACCGAACCACGCCAATGGGGAGGCGGATCACTCCTGGCCCGAGTTCCTGCCGGATGGCCAGGCAGTGCTTTTCACGATCACGCCTGCCAGCGGCGCGCTGGACGCTGCGTCCATCGCGCTCCTTGACCTGCGGACCGGAGCTCAGACGACCCTCATTCAGGGCGGCACTCACGCGCACTACGTGCCGGACGGTCACCTGGTGTACGGGGCAGCGGACACGCTGCGCGCGGTCGCCTTCGATCTGGCCCTTCGGGCGGTCGTCGGTCCGCCTGTCCCAATCGTGTCGCAGGTGGCCACCACCTTTGCGGGTGCCGTCGACGCGGTGGTGGCCGATGACGGCACACTGGTCTATGTGCCAGGAAGAATACCAACAGCATCCCGCAACACGCTCGTGTGGGTCGATCGGCTTGGACACGAGGAACCGCTCAAGGCTCCGTCGCGGGCGTACTTCTATCCTCGGCTCGCGCCCGACGGCACCCGGCTCGCGTTGTCTAGCTACGATCAGGAGAGTGACATCTGGCTGTGGGATTTGGCCCGCGCCACACTCACGCGTGTCACCTATGATCCCAGTCAAGATACGTTTCCGATCTGGACGCCCGAAGGTCGACGGCTCATCTTCGGTTCGGAGCGGGCCGCGGCGCGGAATCTATTCCGACAGGCTGCCGACGGAACCGGCGCGGTGGAGCGACTGACGGAAAGTCCCAATCTTCAGAATCCCACTGCGATCTCCCCTGACGGGGCACAGCTCGTATTCACAGAAACCATGCCGCGCACCGGTGAGGACGTGATGGTCCTCTCACTCCGCGGGGAGCCTCGAGCGACGGCCCTCATCCAGACTCCATTCGCGGAGCGCAATGGAGACGTATCACCCGATGGACGCTGGATCGCCTATGAAGCGAACGATTCGGGCCAGTTTGAGATCTACGTGCGGCCGTTTCCCAACGTCGTGCAGGGCCGATGGCAGGTGTCCACCGGCGGGGGCACCCGTCCGCTCTGGGCCCGCAGTGCGCAGGAGCTCTTCTATCTAGCGCCGACGGGGGCACTGATGCGAGTCGGCGTAGAGCGTGGCGACACGTGGGCTGCCACTGTCCCCGTTCAGTTGCTCGAAGCACGCTACTTCACTGGCACCTCCCGAGCCGCCCTCGGCCGGACGTACGATGTCTCACCCGACGGCCGGCGATTCCTGATGATCAAGCCGAACGCCGGCGAGGACTCGACCGCGGCGCCCACCAGCCTCGTCGTCGTGCAGAACTGGGATCAAGAGTTGAAGCGGCTCGTGCCGACCAGGTAGATGTTCCGCGTTGGCGATCACCTAGCGCTCCGACCGTCGTTCCTTTCGTCGCGCAAGCCAATCGAGCAGCGTGATGATGCCGACGAAAATCGTGATGCCACCCATGATGATAAGAAATCCGGTCATTGGCGATCCGCTCTCGCGATCGAGAGCGTCATGGCCATGAGTACGATCCAGATCACGAAGCCCGTCAGAGCTGACCAGGCCGAGAAAGGCCGCTACCGCGTTGGGAGTATTTCCACCGTCGACGCGAAGCTGCTGCCCGCGAGCGTGCGGATGCCGCGATCGAAGGTGGCCAACACGCCTCTCCGCTGAGTGGCCAACGCCAGCAGGTACGCGTCGGTCAGCTGTCGATGACCGTGCAGCCCTGGTTCCATTCCGCGCAACGCGGCCGGAACCTCGAGGCGTTCGGACCAGAATTCGTGCCCCTGATGCTTCAGGTTTTCGGCGAGCAGCGCCACGGCTTCCGGAGGCGACAGCGCATCACGCGAAAAGGCCGGGTTGGAGGCAATCCGTACGAAGCCGAGCTGTGTGAACGGGCACGTCGCCCACCGTGCATCGCCGCGAGCGCCGAACCATCGGTGTGCGGCATCATGGTGTTCGTGCGCTGGCCAGAACAGCGCTGTCAGGATGTTGAGGTCCAGCAGGGCCGTCTTCACGGGAGTTCTTCGCTGAGCTTTTCGACGAGGGATGCCGTGACCTTGGGCGAGCGCCGGCTCAACCGTACGACGCGCAGCCCGCTGCGCTCATCGGTCGGCAACGGGCGCTCGGTCCCGTATCTCACCAGCTCGCTGACCGCCTGGCCAAGCGTCAGCTTGTGCCGCGCGGCATGCATCTTCGCCGCCCTCATCGCATCATCCTCGAGTTGTAGCGTCGTTCGTGGCATGCAGACATCATAACATCACAGTGATGCTCACTATCCTGTCGCGCATCACAGCCAGGCGCGCTGCCACGCGGCTTCCGGTTCGCTTTGCGGTTCGAGTAAACCTCTATACGATTGGCGCGCGTGTCTACGTGCGGCCGTTTCCGGAGGTGAACAACGGTCATGGCAGCTTCGACGGGCGGCGGCATGCGGCGCCTGTGGGCGCGCAGGGGCCAGGAGCTGCGTTCTATCGATTTCCACCAGGAGGCTGGCCCGACTGTCGGTCCTTCCGTCGCCCCAGCCAGTCGAGCAGCGTGATGAGACATGCGGCGGCAACGAACCCCCAGACCCAGATCAGCGCATTAGCCATTGGCATTCTCCGGTGCGAACGTCAGAGCCAAGCCTAGGATCCCTTGCTGTAGGTCAGCGTCGCGTTGGTGGAGGGCCCCGGTTGCTCGGTCGCCCGGACAATGGTCAGCCCTCCGCCGCTCAGGCTCATCACGTCCCTCAACTGGTTCAGTGCCGTGTTCCACGTGAAGAGAATCAGTTTGTTTCCGTCCCAGCGCGCCTTCGTCCTCCACTTGACGATCGCCGTGGAACCAGACTGAGTCGTCGACGGAGCCTCCCAGATCGTGTCGCTGCCATCCAGCTTGTACACAACGGTCAGCTGGCCGCCGTACTGCGCGCTCGCGACAGTGATCTCGGTCGCGCTCTGTTTGACGACGATCGTCGGCGACGGGACACCCCAGCCTGCCGAGCCGGGATAGTTTGCAGGGGCGCTCGCGGTGAACTTCCAGCTTCCCGAGAAGTCCGGCTTTGCCTGGGCCCAGACGGCTCCGGGGAGCGCGAAGGCGAGCGCCATCGAGAAGAGTGCGACTCGCTTCAGCATGTTCGTATCCTCCGTCGTTTGATAACTTCAACTTCCAACTCCCAAACGCCAACTCCCAGGACGATGCCCTTGGAAGTTGGAAATTGGGAATTGGGAGTTTGGAGCATCAACTCAGTTGCTGCGGGCGCCGGCCATCGGCATCAGCGCGCGGCCCCACACCAGATTCGCCGGATTCGCGCCCGGCTTCGGGCGGTACTTCTGCGTGCGTCCCCCGAACACCTCCGAGAGATAGAGGTTGCCGTCCGAGTCGGCCGAAATCTGATGCATCGCCCACGTATACCCGGGTCTGGTGCCAAACTGCCCGAACGAGTACTCGACGTGCCCGGAGAGATCGAACTTGACGATCTTGTCGGTGAGGCTGTCCACCGCCCAGACGTGCTCGTCGGCGCTCATCAACATGCTGTGCGGTGCGATGCCCGGCCACTCCTCGAGAAACTTGCCGTTCACGTCGAACACCTGGATACGGCGGTTCCCCCGGTCGGAGACAAAAACGCGCGCCGGCGAACCGCCAACGGCGATCCCGTGCGGCGTGTTGAACTGACCTGGTCCGGTGCCGCGGGTGCCCCATTTCAGCAGTGGCTTTCCGGTCTTGTCGAACTTCACCACGCGCGTGTTTCCGTAGCCGTCGGCGACGAAGAAGGTTCCGTCCGGCAGCCAGTCGATCATGGTCGGGCGGCGGAAGCGGGTGAGGTCGTCGTTCTCGCCGAATTCATCCAGCACGCCGATCGTCTGCACCAGCGTCTTGCCGTCGTGCGTGAACCGGAAGATCACGTGTCGCATGTCGTCGACCACCCAGACATGCCGCTCCGGGTCGTACGGGCTGATGTAGACCTGGTGCGGCCCGCGGCCCCATTCGAAAAGCTTGTCCCACTGATTCCACGCCTCGATCAACTTCCCGTTGCCATCGACCACGACGATGCAGTTGACCATGTTCGCGATCGGCTGCGTAGCCGCCATCTGGTTGAAGAATCCCCAGTTCCCGGGAAAGTTATTCGGGACGCTCGCCGGAAGCTTCAGCTCGCCGCGGTTTGCCAGATAGATTCGATTCGGTGACTCCGCGAACACACCACCTTGCGAGCCCCAGATGTAGCCCGGCTTCGGGTACGGGTGGGCCCATTGCGGCCAGTTTGGATCGGGGATCTCGTATTGCCCGGCGATGTCGCCAACTCCGCCCTTGGCAGAGATCAAGTCGCCACTTCTCTGCTGGAGCGAAGCGGGAGGGGTCATCGATATGAAGCCGAACAGGACGACCAACCAGGCGGTCAGAGAAAGGCTAAGCCTGCGCATTCGGACCCTCCATCGGCGTGTAAGAACTGGAGTTTAGTCCAAGCTTTTCAAGTGAAGAAGATTTTCTTGACCGTCCGTCAACGCGCATGCTATAGACCGCCGACCACCGTCAATCACCGCAAGTTGTACAGCACGGTGCCAATAGGGAATCAGGGGGTTTTGAGATGCGCGCCCGAGTTCTCGTGCCGTTGGCTGCTGCGACACTCGTGATGGTGTTCGGGCTGTGTGCGGAGGTGAGCGCCGGCCAGACCCCGTCCGGTACGAAATCGTTCGATCCGACGACCACCAGTACAGACGCGGCCATCAAAGCGGCAACCGACGCGGCAAGAACCGCGGCAGCGGCCGCTAATTGGACTCCGCCCCGCACCCCCTGGGGGGATCCGGACCTGCAGGGATATTACTTAAGCCTCAGCTACACGCCTCTGGAACGCCCCGCTGAAGTTGCCGCGAAGGCGTTTTATACGGAGCAGGAAGCGATTGCCGCGTTCAGGAAGGCTGTCGAGTCCGACGCCGAAGTCGATCCGCGCACCGTTCATTACGATTGGAAAGAGTACGGGATGGATGCCTGGCAAAGCCCGGTCAGGCCGAACCTGCGTACGGCGCTCATTATCGATCCGGCAGATGGGAAGATTCCCGCCTTGACGCCGGAGGCACAGAGGCGAGTGGCCGCCGCACGGAGGGATAGAGGCGACACTGTGGTGACCCGCGGCCTGTACGAGCGCTGCGTGACGGGGAACCAGGGACCGCCACGGGTGCCTGGCAATCACGATGCTGAATCCCAGATCATCCAGGCGCCTGGATATGTAATCCTGGTCCTCCAGTCGAACAGCGACGTTCGCATCATTCCTCTCGATGGCCGTCCCCATCTCCCAACCGGTGTCCGCCAGTGGTTGGGGGACGCCCGCGGTCGATGGGAGGGCAACACGCTGGTGATCGAGACCACCAATTTTCACCCCGAGCGGGAATGGCGTGGATCTGCGGGAAATCTGCACCTGGTTGAACGTCTGAGGCGCGTGGATCCAAAGACGATTGAGTACACTTTCACCGTTACCGACCCGACGACCTGGGCGAGACCGTGGACGGCGGAAGTCCACTGGCCGAGGATCGAGCCGGGGATGTACGAGTTCGCCTGCCACGAACAGAACTATGGCCTCATCAACGTGGTGAAGGGCCAGCAGATTCGCACGCGCGAAGCTGCGGCGCAGGGCGGACAACCCGTGCGAGAGACGCCGGACGCGAACCGTTGAGGGTCGTAACGGGCTTTTTATGAGTGCTTCTCGTTGTCAACTAGGATAGGAGCCGATGGGACCTGTGCGGACTGCGTCATTCGTAGTGTGGGCTCTCGTATTCTTGTTCCTGCCGCTTACGGCGTGGGCGCAGACCAGCGTCACGGGAGTCGTCCGCGACACGTCTGGTGGCGTGCTCCCCGGCGTCACCGTGGAAGCGGCCAGCCCCGCATTGATCGAGAAGGTTCGCTCGGTTGTGACCGACGCTCAGGGCCTCTACCGCATCGTCGATCTGCGTCCAGGTCCGTACACGGTTACCTTCACCCTGCCCGGCTTCACCCCCGTCAGGCGCACCGGCATTGAGCTGCGGGCAGAATTCACGGCTACCGTGGACGTCGAGCTTGGAGTCGGTACGCTTGCGGAAACGATTACCGTGTCGGGCGAGGCGCCGCTCGTCGACACGCGAAGCTCTCGCGCGCAAACGCAGTACGCGGCCGAGACCCTGGAGTCGCTCCCGGGCAACGGACGGCTCTCGACATTAATCTCGGTCCTGCCCGGCGCGGTGTTGAACAACGAAGGCGATCGCGCGTCGGGCGCGTTGAGCGACCGGTCGCAGACCCGGTTCGCGATTCACGGGGCGCCGAACGCGCAACCCGTCATCGACGGCATGAACACCGAGATGGCGGCGTCAAACACCGGGGTGTTCGTCTGGAATGGCGCCACGTTTCAGGAAGTAGTCGCCGAGACCAGCGGAATAGGAGCGGACCGCGATACTGGCGGTGTGCAGCTCAATATGATCCCGAAGGACGGCGGCAACGTGTTCTC
>Ga0070696_100002695_pt1 | contig 11775 bp, 7 predicted proteins | sample KBSK1253metaG_FD_65474 | JGI IMG/M metagenome (GOLD analysis project Ga0070696, IMG submission 65474) | Corn, switchgrass and miscanthus rhizosphere microbial communities from Kellogg Biological Station, Michigan, USA - KBS K1-25-3 metaG | ecosystem: Host-associated > Plants > Roots >... | reverse complement strand
GCATGCGCATCGTTGGCGATCTCACGTGGTTGGGCAGGTGGCGGGAAACGTCGAAGGCTCCGTGGGATCGGGTGGCACGTTGGGGTTCGCGTTCCGGTCGCCGACGGCATACGGGAGCCAGCAGCGCTGTCCATCGACAGGAACACCAGGGGCAGCCACCGGACCGCGGATAGCGGTGCGACGGCGCGAGTCCTCCCAGCGCGACCCCGTTCCGAGCAACTCATAGCGCCGCTGCGTATAGATATCCGCCAGCACCGCGGCCTGCGTCGCCGCACCCGCGTATGCCGCGAGACACGCCTTGGGGTCGTCGATGCCCCGGCCCCCGGTGCAGTCCGTGCGCACGGAATCGAGCACGGCGATCGCTTGCACCAGGTTGTTCTGATTGGCCAGCGCTTCGGCCTTGATCAGGAGCGCCTCGTCGGGCATGTACACGGGTAGCGCCGCCGTGGTGTTCGCGTACCGGTTCCACGGATCGAGCAGGGCGCCAACGCGTCCCGTGAGCGTGGCGGACGGAATCACGAAATACGTGAATCGCTGGTCGCCGCCGGTCATCGAAGTGCGCCACTGGCGCCGCGGCGCGATACCGTTAGTGCCGCCGGTGACATTTGCATAGAAGTTCACGGTCGGCGCGACGAACGTGAGCTGTGAGAGCGCGACGCTGCCCGAGCGAGACACCAGGTTCGACGCCGCAATGGCCGTGGCGTCGTCGCCCGCCATTCGCGCGTACCGGGCGCGAAAAAGCTGAATCATGTTGGAGAGATTCACGCCCGGCGTCAGAATGTTGTTGTTGAAGAACGTGCTCGGCGCTTGCGCGGTCAGCGTATTGGCCGCCGAGTCGAGGAGATCGCGGACGAACGGCAGAGCCACGCTGCGTCCGACGTACGTCGGTGCGATCTGCTGGTACGTGTTGATGGGAATCATCTGGTAGGACTGCAGCGCCTCGCCGAGCGCCTCGGCTTTCATCGCGAATGCCAGCGCCCGGACGCCACTGTACGTGCCCGGCTCGAACTCCGCCTTCAACGCCTCGGACCCCGCGAGCAAGTCGTCCGCCGTGCGAACGGTTCGATACACGGAGTTGAACACGTTGTCCGCGATTGCCGTTCCGGGAGGGACGAGTCCCTGTTCCGCGTCGCTAATGGAGATGAGCGCCGCGCTCGTCGACCCGAATTCGTCAGTGACGAGCCCCGCCATGTACGCAAAATTCCCGTACGACTGCGAGAATCGATTCGTCAGTCCCGTGGCGAGCGCGATGACACCGTCCACGCTCGTGGTGACTTGGCTCTCCGTCGGTGCATTGGGGTTTTGCAGATCGAGGTTGCAGGCTCCAAGCGCGACGGCGGCGGCCGCCATCGCGCAAACATTCACCTTCATGCGCATGTGGTGTCGTCTCCGTCAGAACGTGAAGCGCGCGCTCAGCGACCACACGCGCGGAATGGGATAGCCACCGAAATCGAATCCGCGGTCAGCGGCGGTGGTCTGCACCGAGCCCAGCCCGCCCGCATTCGTGCCGAAGAGGTTGATCTCCGGATCGTATCCGCTGTAATCGGTCCAGACGATGAGGTTGCGTCCGGAAAGCGTCAGTTCGACCCCCTCGCGGAAGTACCGGCGAACGGCGGGCGCGTCCACCGTATAGGTCGCGGACAACTCGCGGAGTTTGACGAACGTTCCGTCCTCGATCCAATACTCGAATATCCCCTGGGTCCGCGCGTTGAATCCGGGGGGCAGTTTGCGGGGATCACCATATGGAAGCAACTCGCGCTCGTACTCCTTGGAGTTGCTCGCGATGCCCGCGTTCTGCGCGCGCGTCGACAGATTCATGATGTCGTTGCCGAAGACGCCGTCGAGCAGGCCGCGGAGGCGCAGCTTCTTGCCGATGGTCACCTCGTTGAGCAGAGACCCCATCCACTTGGGATTCGGGTCGCCGATGACTTTGCTATTCGAGTCGAGACAGTCACCGCCCGCGAGCGCGCGGCGAGCCGCGATGGTGGTGCCGACGTCCGCGGTCTGGTTGCTGCGACGATAGCGGCCGAGCGAGTCGAGCAGCAGCGCGCCGGTGACGCAATTGCGGGCCGCGTACGAGCCGTAGAACACTCCCGCCGGATAGCCCTGGCGAATGCGGTTCGGGTAGCCGCCCGCCGATTGGAAATCGAGAATCTGCAGGCTGTCGACGTTGTTCTTGTTGTGCGTGTACGTGACGGTGGATGACCAGCTGACATTCTCGCGGTCGATATTGGTCGTGTTGAGCATCAGCTCGACGCCCTTGTTGGACATCGTGCCGATGGGCGCGAATTGCCGGGAGAAGCCGGTGCTGGTCGGGAGCGGACGGAAGAACAGGAGATCCGAGACGACGCGATTGTAGTACGTCGCTTCCAGCCCCGCGCGACCGCCAACGCCGCCAACCTCCGCGCCCACTTCCCACTCGCGGGCGCGTTCATTCTTGAGACTGGGATTCCCGAAGGTGATGTCCGGAACGAAGCCCGGACGCCCGCCAAAGGGCACCTGCGTGTACGCGATGAACTGCGAGTACGCATTCACGACGCCAGGCTGGCTCCCCGCCCACCCGAGCGCGCTGCGAAGGCGAAGGTTGTTCACATAGCCTGACTGATTGTCGAACACCACATACGACGCGGAGAATTTCGGGAACGCCTGCCACCGCTCCGACGGAGCGAAGGTGGATGACGCGTCATAGCGCACCGCGGCGGTCAAAAACAGTTTGTCGTTCCATCCGGCTTCCTGCTGGCCATAGAAGCCGAGCGTGCGGAGCTCCGTGTCGCTCTGTCCGGCGGCGAACACCGAGCCGGCGCTCACCAGGTCGCCGACCGGCGCCAGGCCGTTCGACACGGCGTTCGTGAGACGCAACCGTTGCGACGTGTAGTTGAAACCACCGGTCGTGCGAAGGTCGAACAGACCGATCGGCTTCCATTGATAGCTCGCGACGCCGTCCTGGTTGACGACGAGTGTGCTCTGGAAAACCGACTGCGAGCGGCCGGTCGAGTTGAGCGCCGTACCCAGCACCGCTCCGCGCGGCACGAACTGGCGCTGTTCGAACGACGAGTTGTCGACACCGATCGTGTAATCGAACAGCCAATCCTGCCTCGGCGTCCAGGTCACTTTCGACGAGCCGATGAAGCGATCGATCTGCTGCGGATTCCGGATACGCGCGATGGCGAGCAGCGGATTCGTGCCGAGTGAGGGCGGCAAGGGATACACGCCGTTCACAGGGGTGAAGTCGACGTTGGTCGGAGCGAAGAAGAGGGAGCCCATGATGCCGAAATCGTTCTGCTCGCCGAACGCCTGCATCTCGTTGTGCGTCGTGATGTAGTTCGCGGTGAGGTTCGTAATCAGGCGCGTCGCGAGCTGTTGCTGCAGGTTGAGACGGGCCCCGGTGCGCCGCGAGGACGTCGATTTCATGATGCCATCCTCGTCGGCGAAGTTGGCGCTCGCGTAGTAGCGCGTCTGTTCGTTGCCGCCTTCCACCGTGAGGTTCTGCTCCGTGGCCGGAGCGCGCCGGAAAATGTCGTCCTGGTAATTGAAGCGCTTGATGGGCAGCCCCGCCTCGTTGAACGGGTAGAGGTTGAAGGGCTGCTGCTCCCGTAGCTCCGCCGACGAGTAGCGCGAGTTCAATGTGAACCTGGGGCGGCCGATGCTTCCCTTCTTCGTGAAGATCTGAACCACGCCGTTGTTGGCCCGGGAGCCATAGAGAGCCGCGGCTGCCGCGCCGCGAATCACCTCGATGTGCTCGATGTCGCTCGGATTGAGATCGGCAAGCCGGTTTTGCGGATTCGATCTGATACCGAGGTCGGCGAGTTGCGCCGAGCTGTTGTCGACGATGACGCCATCGACGATGTACAAGGGATCCGATCCCGCGATGAACGAGTTCACGCCGCGAAGGCGCACGGAGATGCCTCCGCCGCCAGGCCCGCCCGAGTTCTGTGTGATCTGCGCTCCGGCAACCTTCCCCTGCAATGCCTGGTCGACCGTGAGCGCCTGAGTCTTGCCCAGGATCGCGGAGTCCACCGACGCGATGCTCGTTCCGATCTTGCGCCGTTCCGTCGGCGTCGCGGATCCCGTGACGACGATCTCGCTGAGGTTGACCGCGCTCACGCCGATCGGAATGTCTCCCACCGAGTTGTCGCCCGCGACGACGGAGATCGGCCTGGTCGTCGGCTGATACCCGATTCGCCTCGCGATGACGCTGCGCGGGCCGATGGGAACATTGAGCAGGGTGAACTCACCGGACGCACCGCTGATCGCGCCGATGCGGGTTCCGGTGATGGTCACCTGAGCGTCAGACAGCGCCCGGCCGGACGATGCGTCCGTGACGCGTCCGCGGACGGTGCCGGATTGTGCGATGAGGTGTGTCGGCGCGAACAGCGCGACGGTCAGGACGAGGGCGCGTACGGATGCGCCTGCTCGAATGAAGCTGAGAGTCATGCGACGATCTCGCTTTCGAGGGAAGGATGGACCTAGGATAGTGGCCTGAGCACCGGCTAGCCAGCGGTTCGTGCGATGAGGATGAGAGAGGCCGGGGCATGCGAGACCGGATGGATTGGCTCCCGCAGCTCGAGCACATGCAGGTTGCTTCGTGTCAGCAGCCGCACCCAGCTCCCGATGGTGCGAAAATACCACGGCGCGGGATCCGTGAAGCGGCCGCTGAAGCCCGACCATGAGCCGGAGCGCCAGCCATCCTCATAAGGATGCGTCCCATCGATGCTCATCATCACGGGATGCAGCGTCTGGATGACTAGGCTCCCTCCGGGGTTGAGCAGGCGGGGAGTGGCCTCGATCAGGTGCTCAACTGATTCCTTGCCGAGCAAGGAAAAGTTCGCCACGGCCAGGTCGACGGGTGCCTCCAGCACCCCCGCGGCCATGTCCTCATACGACGCGACGCGATAGTCGCCGCCCCCCGCCCGCCTTGCCTGCTCGATCAGATCGGGGACGACGTCCACGCCGGTGACCTGGATTCCGCGCTCGCTCAGCGCACGCGCCAACCACCCCTCGCCGCAGCCGATGTCGAGCACGGTTCGCGGCTGTTGGCCCACCACGGCTTCGATGACCGCCTGGTTCGTGACGAGCGTGCGGCTCTCGATTTGATTCTCACGAACGGCCTGCGTCCAGGGAGCCGCGTTCTTGGTCCACGACTGGACGATCTTCGCGTCGCTCAATGGTCAGGGAAGAATGATGCTGCCAAGACCCGTCCCCACCGCGGCTTGCACGACGATGTTCGTCACGACTGTTCGACTCAATCCCGAATTCGGCGGCGGATCAACCGTGACGATGTACGTCTCGCCGTCGTGCCCGTGATTGTCGGCCCACCACGCGGTTCGTGTCACCGACGCGAAGCGGAAACGGCCGTCCGACGCGCTCTTGGCCGTGCCCATCACGCTCCAGGTGTTCTCTGGATTCGACGGATTGCCAAGGTAGAGCCGCAGCGAGGCGTCCTCGACCGGAGGGCCGTTGAGACTCTGCGCGATCACGGTTCCCGAGATCCAGCCGCTGCGGTTGGCATCCACGGCGCGCATCACGGGAGAGAAAATGAACCCGCTGTCGGTGCTCGAGGGATCGACTTCCTGAGGTGGAATGAACGCCTGACCGACGTCGTAGTCGATGACGACCAGTCCTCCCTGCAGCGGCACGCTGATCTCCTCGTTGATCAGCGCGTTGAGGGTGGGCCGACCGGCGCTCGACTGCCAGTGAATCCCGGGCGTCGACGATCCAGTCAGCACCCTGCCGTCCTTGAGCGTAATGCTCGACGAATCGGTATCGATCACCATTCGAACCGCCGTGATGATTCCGGTCGGCAACGCGACGGAGCCCAGCTCTTCGTGCAGCCCGTTCTGCAGCGACAGGACGTTGATTTTCTTGTGCGGCGACGCGAGCGTCACGAAGCTTGCGTTGCCGGCGGACGTGTCAGGGACAATCGATCCCGAAACGCTGACGATGTACAGGTCGACGCGCGCGACCCGATAATACGGGAACGGGGAGTCCGTGATGAAGGTGTACGTGAGGTTGGATACGGTCGTGATCGCGTACGTGTCGCACGTCAACAGTGGCAGCGAGAGCGCCGCGGCACCACAGATCGATCGGAGGATGCGCATGGGTTGCTCGTCAGGGTTCGAAGATTGCCCGGAAGGTGCCGGTGGGGAAGATCTTCGTGTCGTCTCGAGGTGGAATCGCCCCCGTCGCGGTGACTGACAGCAGCTCCGGACGATAGTACATCTTTGCAACTCGATTGATCTGCTCGAGGGTCACAGCGAGGTACGCGCGAGACAGCGCGGGTGGGTCTAGCTGGTCCAGTCCGTTGGTTTCCGACTCCAGCAGCGCGGCCGCGATGACTTCTGCGGGGGAATCTTCGCGCGGGCCATACAGCGTTGCCCGACCAAGGGTGAATGCCTGCGCCTCCTGAAGCTCCCAGCCCTCCACGCCATTCGCGGCGATACCGGCGACGACTTCGCGGATGGCCTGGACGGTCGCGGCGGCATTCCGCGTGTCCGCCGTGGTCGTGAGCGAGATCTCCCCGACGGCGGCGGCAAAGTGCGTCCTTGCCGCGGCGGCGTATGTCAGTCCGGACTTGGTGAGCGCCCAACCCAGACGTCCGCCGTATGACGGCACACCGACGATGTAGTTGAGAAGCTCCAGCGCTCGGCGGTCAGGATGATCACGCGGCACGCCGGGGAGACGGGCGACGATCGAGACCTGGGTCTCGGCGGGATGGAAGATCGCGGTGTCACGCGGCGTCGCCCGTTGCGTGCGCGCTGCCGGCGGGAGCGCCGGGGGGCGAGAGAGCATGGCAAATTCCCTGGCAACGAATTCGAGCAGCTCAGCGGCGTTCCGCGCTCCACCACCCAGTTCCGTTCCCGAACCAGCGACGACCGCGACCGTCAACACGCCCGCGAGCCGCTGATCGGCCGCGGCGCGCGCGAGAGCGGCGAGCGCCGACGGGGCCTCCGAAAGCGGACCGCTGCGACGGATATCGACATGGCCGCCGCTATCGGACGCGGCGCCGGAATCCGCGCGCAGCTGCGCCGCGAAGACGGGCGCCTGCACGTGCGCGACGCGCACCACCACGCCGTTGCGCAGCACGCGACGCGCAGTCTGGATCGGGATCGGCTCGAGTGGACGGAGGGCTTGCGCGGGCACCGGTTCGGGACGCCTGCGTTTCGCTGGCGGCGTTGTGAGCGGGGGGATGACCATGCGCTCACCGACCAGGCCGCGTCCGTCGGACCACGTCGGCGCGAAGTCGTCTCGCCCGGGCACCAGGATGCCTACCGTCCGCTGAGATACGCGCAGCCACTGGCCCGCGAAGCGCTGTACGTCATCAGCTGTGACGCCTGCGATCGACAGGCGAACGCGGTCCCGGAGGGCCTGCGTCACTTCCCAAGGAAGCGCCTCGCGATCCGTGAGTTGATCGGCGAGTCGCGTGAGATTCGATCGACGCGGAGGAACCGTCGACGACTGACCACTGCCGCCGGAACCGCGACCGGTCCGCTCAGAAGGGGGGTCACCCTTCGCCGCCGCCAATTCGTCCGCCGACACCGACTCGCGCGCCAGACGATCGACCTCGGACTGAATCGTCGCCAAAACGCGCTCGAGGTCCGCGGTCGTATCCCCGCGCACTGCGATTCGGTACACATACGGATACTGTGACGCGCTGTCGCTCGTCGTGATCCGCGTCGTTCCCGCCGAGGCGCGCAGCCTGTTTCGCAGAACGCGATCCGTCACCACGAGCGCCGGAAAGTCCCGATGCGACGCCTGCGGTGCGTGGTAAACGATCTCCATCTGTTGTGCCACGCCCGGATACGTCAGGCGGACGCGTTTCTCCAGGCGCTGTGGTGGCTCGACGATTCGCACGGCCCCGCTCTCTGGCGCGCGCGCGATGGACGCAAAATGCTTCTCGACGAGCGCACGGACGTGCTCCGTGACGACGTCGCCGACGACGACGAGCACCGCGTTGTTCGGGCCGTAGTAGCGCTTGTACCACTCGAACGCTTCGTCCCGCGTGAGCACGAGATTATCGCGTGCCCACGTGTTGCTGTTCAGTCGATATGGATGCACCTCGAACGCGGCGTACATGACCGCATCGCGCAGGGCATTGACCGGGTCGGTATCGGAAAAGCCATTCGCTTCCGTCACGACGTTGTTGCGCTCCCGCTCGAACTCCGTGCTGTCGAACAACGCGCAGCACATGCGTTCCGCGGTGACGCGCAGCGCGGATTCCAGCGCCCAACTCGGAACCGTTTCCCCGTAGCGCGTAAACTCGGGCCAGGTCCCGCCTGTGTATCGGCCGCCGATGCGGTCGATGTAGCCGTAGATGTCCTCGTTGCGAATGTTCTTCGTCGCGCGATACACCATGTGCTCGACGTAGTGCGCGATCCCGGTGCTTCCCGGTTGCTCGTTGATCGAGCCTGCCTTGTACGTCACTTGCACGAGCGCGACCGGTCTCGCGTGATCCTCCTGCACCCAGACGCGCAAACCATTGGGAAGCTCGAAACGCGTCGGCGGCGGAGTCGCGGCGGTGCCGAGTGCCTGGAGCAGGACAAAGGTGATCATCGGATGTGGATATTATCGTTCGCGCGCGCGTCCGGCAGCGTCGCGCCCGCCCCCGTACGTGCTGGACTGACTGCGTTTCCGTATGTTATTGTCTGGTGAAACTCTTGCTTCGAGGCCCGGTCCTTTGCGTATTGCTTCACCGATGCTCGGCCTGATGCTACTGACCGCCTGTGGGCCTGCGAAGAAGCCGACCACGGTAACGAGACCGCGTGTGGTCCGCGACACGGTCGAAGTCCGTGATCCGGATCTGGAGCGTCGCGCGGCGCGATTGGAGCTGCGGGTGATCGAGAAGGAGACGCAGGTCGACCAGCTCGAAACGAAGCTCGAGGATGCGCGCGACGAGGTGGTCCGCACGATGGCCAAGCTGCAGACGCTCGCCAGTCGCGCCGAGGCGGCATCGGCGATCGCCGAGGCGGACGTCGCGGCCCAGTCGCTGCGGACGACCGCTGGGGGGCAACAGCTGCCCGAGATCGGGCAGGTCACGAAGCTGCTGCAACAGAGCAACTCCGAATTCAACAAACAGAATTTCGGTGGCGCGTTGTATCTCGCCAATCAGGCCAAAGCCGCCGCGACGTCGGGCCGCGAACGCGCCGCCGCGGGCAACCGCGGCGCGTCACGACCGGGCGAAACTCAGTTCGCGCTGCCGATCCGGCTCAAAGTCGACAGCCGTGGCAACGTGCGCGAAGGACCCGGCACGAACTTCCCCGTGGTGTTCGGCGTGGAAGCGGGCAACATTCTCACCGGGTACTCGTACACCGACGAGTGGGTGCGGATCAGCGACGATCAGGGACGCAGCGGCTGGATCTTCCGGAATCTCATTACGAGACCCTGAGCTAGCCTTTCTTCTTCGCCCTTTCCAGTCGACTGGCGGTCGCGAGGGTTTCCTCATGCTGAATGGGAACCTTGCGCGACGACGACCTGGGTCGTTTGCTGGATTTTATTCCACGCACGACCCGGTTGCGACCGCTGTGTTTCGCCTCGTACAGCGCCGCGTCGGCCACTTCGATGACTTTGTCGGGCCGGTCACCGTCGGACGGGAACTCCGCGACCCCGATGCTCACGGTCACCGCTCGCTCCGGAAACCGTTCCGCTTCGATACGGGCGCGGATTCGTTCGGCGACTTCGAGTGCACCGGCGGCCGCCGTCTCCGGCAGCAACAGGGCGAACTCTTCGCCTCCATAGCGCGCTACGCAGTCCACCGTGCGGGTCGATTCTTTCAGCAGCGCCGCGACACGCTTGAGCACTTCATCGCCCGCGGGGTGACCGAAGTCGTCGTTGTACGATTTGAAATGATCGACGTCGGTCATGATCACGCAGAACTCATGCTTGCTGCGCAGGGACCGCAACGATTCCTCCTGGAGACGCTGCATCAGTGCGCGGTGGTTCGTGAGGCCCGTGAGTCCATCGGTGATGGACAGCCGCTCCAGCTCTTCCCGCCCCTCCCGCAATCGCTTCACCATGCGGTTGAAGACGCCGGTGAGCACGGCCACCTCGCCGCCACCGGTATTCGGCAGATCGACGTCGAGATCACCGAGCGAGACTTCCGCGGCGCCCTGCGCCAGGCGCTCGAGCGGCCGCACGATGATGATACCCAGGTAGTAGGCGCTCGCCGCGACCGCGAGCAGCAGCGCGAACACCACGGCCAGCGCCACGTTGCGGAACTGACGCACCTCACGGAACGCCGCGCGCGCGGACATCTCGGAGATGATCGCCCAGTGCACTTGAGGCACCGGCTTGATGCTCCCAACGGCCAAGTATCCGCTCGGACTCATGAAGGTGACCGCCGCGGTTTCATGCGCCGTCAGCCGTTGCAGGACGACACGCTCCAATCTCGAGCGCAGCATTTCCGGGGATATTCGCCGCGAGCTCGCGATCAGCGCTCCCTCGGTGGTCGCGAGGTAGACCGTCGCATTGCTGTCGGGAACGAATGAGCGGAGGAGAGCCTGTACCGGCGCCAGCGTCAGCTCGGCGGCAAATGCACCGAGCAGAGCCCCGTCCGCGCGATGGACTGGAACCGCCAACGTGAGCTTTCCCTTCTTGGCTGTGGTGTCCCAATAGGCGTCGCCGACGAGCTGATTCTGCTGCCGCAGGGACTTCTGCCAGTCGCCGGGAAGTCGAACAACGCCGCCGTGCGCCGAGCTGGTGGCCAACACCTTTCCCTGTTGGTCCAGCACCAACAACTGGTCGAAGTCCGTAAACCGCTCGTGCAATGAGCGGAGATACTCGCGGAGCCGCGCTGCAACCGCAGCGTTGGATGAAACACGATTGAGATTGTTGGCCACTTCGTCCGAGCTCGCAAACACACGCAGATCGTAGATCCGCTCCTTGAGGAAAACACCCATAGCTCTGGCTGTCTGGGAGCTTTCTGAGAGGAGCTCCTGGGTGACTTTCTCCTCGCGCGCTCGGCGGTTCTGGGAATACGCGACTCCCATCGAGACGCCGGCGGGGATGACGGTGCCCAATATCGCGAGCGCCAGGATCCGACTGCGGATACTGTGAAGCCGCGGCACCCGCAGATACGACGAGACGTTTTCTACCGCTCTGACGGCGGCGAGAGCAACGCTTTTCCGTTGCGTCAAAGTTCAGCCCTGAGAAGGGTTTAGGGGCCCGACTGGGTGCGTGCCTGGAGGGAGAATTCGGTCGTCGGACTGGCTCCTAGGAAACGCTCCAGATGGCCCTTCGGTAACGTCCAAAGCCGCAGCCTCCGACGCGCAAAGTGGGTATCGGCAAGGTTCGCGGATTCTTGCGCGTGCGTTACCCGGAACGCATGATCTGGAACTTCTGGGAGGCGCGGTACGCGCCATCTCATCATGGCGCCGACGCTGGTGCTCGGACACTACCCGTCAAACCGGAGACCCTCCCGCATGCGCAGTACCACCCTCATCCTCTTCGCCGGCACGGCAACCATTGCCTTGGCCTGCGTCGCCGCTGAAAAGACTCTTACCAACGACCTTCGCGGTGGACCGACCACTCTGGCCAGCAGCAAAACCAACGACCCGTCCCGGGTCGACTTGATCGGCCTACCCGATCTCGTTGTGGACCAGCAGGCCACGCAACAGCACTGGGTCGTCCGCACCGAGAAGTTGCCGGCTGAGTTCTGCAGCGTGCAGGAAGGCGGTGTAACCCCGGGGCTCCGCCGCCTCATTCGCTTCACCGTCACGACGCCGAACATCGGCGATGCGGACGTCTATGTTGGCGACCCGCTCAAACACATGGATCCGAATG
>Ga0070696_100002693_pt1 | contig 11778 bp, 10 predicted proteins | sample KBSK1253metaG_FD_65474 | JGI IMG/M metagenome (GOLD analysis project Ga0070696, IMG submission 65474) | Corn, switchgrass and miscanthus rhizosphere microbial communities from Kellogg Biological Station, Michigan, USA - KBS K1-25-3 metaG | ecosystem: Host-associated > Plants > Roots >... | reverse complement strand
GGCCTCGGGCTTGAAAGTGGTGTTGACCGATCCCGCCAAGATCGCGGCGGCCGGGGCCGTGAAAACTGCGGCGGCCAACGGCAACGCCGGCAGTGCCACCATCAGCGGCGGCATCGTGACCAATGCGGCGGATCCCAATTTGCTCAGCACCACGACCATACAATTCACCGGCGCGACCACCTATTCGATCAATGGCGCCGGAAGTTTCACACTGCCGGGGTCGGGAGACATCGCGCTCAACGGCTGGCAGGTGCAGATCAGCGGCACGCCGGCCAGCGGCGACGTGTTCACCGTGCGCAGCAATGCCGGCGGCACGGGCGACAATCGCAACGCGCTGCTGAGCGCCAATCAGCAAAGCGTCGGCGTGCTTGGGCAGGGCACCACCAGCATCACCGGCGCCGTGAGCGCGATGATCACCGGCATCGGCAGCCAGGCGCAGCAAATCAACACGGCGCAAACCGCTCAAGCGGCCGTGAACAGTCAGGCATTCTCCAGCGTGCAATCGGTCACCGGAGTGAATCTCGATGAGGAAGCGGCCAGCCTGCTGCAGTGGCAACAGGCCTATCAAGCGGCCGCGCATGCGCTGGCCGTCGGCAACACCCTGTTCACGACTCTGATCGATGCGGTGAAATAGACGTCCCGCCGGAAGGTAATCATGCGAGTAACACAAACTCTCAATCAAACACAGTTCCTGGCGGCGATCAGCGCCTTGGAGTCGAACCTCTCCAAGACGCAAAACCAGATTTCGAGCAATCAGGCCTTTACCACCGCCTCGCAGAACCCCACGGCCGCCGGCGCCGTGAACAATTACAGTCAGGCCCTGGCGCAGAGCCAGCAGTACGTGACCAACTCCGGCAGCGCCCAGACCCGCCTGAGCATCGAGGACAGCACGCTGTCGCAGGTGCAGGCTCAGCTGCAGAGCCTGCGTGACCTGGCACTCGAGGCCAACAATTCGACCCTGTCGTCCCAGGACCGCGCCGCGATCGCATCGCAGGCGACGCAGATCCAGGCGAGCCTGGTGACGCTCGCCAACGCCCAGGACGGCAACGGCGAATATTTATTCGGCGGCTTCTCCAGCCAGACCCAGCCCTTTACGTTGAGCGCGGCCGGCGCCACGTACAACGGCGACCAGGGCCAGCGGCAGGTGCAAATCGCCGCGGGCCAGACCATCGCCGACGGCGATAACGGCAACGCCGTGTTCAATCAGATCAAGACCGGCAACGGCATTTTCGTCGCCGCGCCGGCATCGGCCAATACGGGAACGGGGGTGCTGGGTGCGGCCACCGTGTCCGCCGCCGCCGGCACCTATGACGGCGGCACGTACGCGATCAACTTTACGGCCCCGGGGACTTACGAGGTCCGCGACTCGGCCAACGCCTTGGTGGCTTCAGGCAGCTACACGGACGGCAGCACGATCAGCTTCCGTGGCGTGCAGATAGCGCTCACCGGTCAGCCCGCCGTCGGCGACTCCTTCAACGTGGCGCCCAGCGCCAACCAAAGCGTGTTCACCACGGTACAGAATCTGGTCACCGCCCTGCAAACCGGTGCCAGCGCGAATACATCGGCCGGCACGGCGCGGCTGAATAATTCGATGGCCGCCGCGATCAATGACATCGATCAGGCGCTGGGGCAGATGTCGAACCTGCGGGCCGGCGTCGGTGCGCGGCTCAATTCCATCACGACGCAGCAGTCGGTGGCCGGCAGCCAGCAGGTCCAGCTGCAGACGTCGATTTCCTCGCTGCAGAGCTTGGACTACGCCAGCGCGATCACGACGCTGGATCAGCAAAACATGACCTTGAGCGCCGCATTGCAGGCCTACACCATCACTCAGGGCCTGTCGCTGTTCAAATACCTGTAGGGCGGCGCCCGCCCGGCCATCCCTGGGCAGCGCCTGGCTAGTGATGGCCGCCCGCGCCATGCACGTGGCCGTGTTCCAGTTCTTCGGCCGTGGCCTCGCGCACGCTCACGACGTTCACGTCGAAGTGCAGGGTCTGATCGGCCAAGGGGTGATTGCCGTCGAGCGTTACCATGTCTCCGACCACCGCGGTCACCGTGAACATGCGCATGCCGTCGTCGGTCTGTCCCTGAAATTGCATGCCTTTCTTGATTTCGCCCGAACCTTGCAGCGCGCGCTTCGGCACCCGCTGGATCAGGGCTTTATCGTATACGCCGTAGCCGTCGGCCGGCGCCACCGACACCGCCACGGCGTTGCCGTCTTGCTTGCCCTCGAGCGCCTTCTCCAAGCCGGCCACGAGGTTGCCGTGTCCTTGGATATAGGCAAGCGGTTCTCCGCCGGCTGAGGTGTCGATGACGGCTCCGCCGTCATCTTTGAGGGTGTAGTGAATCAAAACGACTCGATCTGCGGCAATTTCCAAGGGGGGTTCTCCGATTCATATGCGCGCGCAGCGCATGGGTTGCACAACTTGAGTATCGATCCCGGCTAAGCCACCAATCGCGCCTCGAGATCATAGGCGGCCGAGGCGGTGATCTGCACATCGGCCAGCGAGCCCACGCGCAGGCCCGTGGCGCCCACGGCGCCGGCGCCGTGAATTCTGACGGTGCCGTCGATTTCCGGGGCGTCGCTCATGGAACGCGCGACGGCCACGTCGCCTTCCATGCGGTCGATGAGGACCTGCATCTTGCGGCCGATCTTCTGGGCCAGGCGTTTGGCGCTGATCTCGGCACTCAATTCCATGAAGCGTGCGCGGCGCTCGGCGGCCAGTTCCGGCGGAACCGGGGGCTGACGCAACGCGTTCGCCGCGGCGCCTTGCACCGGCGAGTACTCGAAGCAACCCACGCGATCGAGCTGCGCCACCCGCAGCCAATCGAGGAGTTCCTCGAAGTCTTGCGCGGTTTCACCGGGGAAACCCACGATGAAGGTACTGCGAATGGTGATATCGGGCACCACGCGCCGCCAGGCGGCGATGCGCTCCAAGGTGTTGGTGGCAGCGGCAGGGCGCTTCATGAGTTTGAGGATGCGCGCGCTGGCGTGCTGGAACGGGATGTCGAGGTAGGGCAGCACCTTGCCGTCGGCCATCAGCTCGATGACTTGGTCGACGTGAGGGTAGGGATACACATAGTGCAGGCGAATCCACACCCCGAGTTCACCCAGCGCCCGGCTGAGGTCGTAGAAACGGGCGCGGCGCTCGATGCCGCGCCACGGCTGCGCGGCGTACTTGAGATCGGCCCCGTAGGCGCTGGTGTCCTGGGAAATCACCAGAATCTCTTTGACTCCGGCGCGCGCCAATGCCTCCGCCTCGCGCAGCACGTCGCCGACCGGCCGGCTGACCAGGCGTCCGCGCATCGAGGGAATGATGCAGAAGCTGCAGTGATGGTTGCAGCCTTCGGAAATCTTCAGATAGGCGTAGTGGCGCGGCGTGAGCCGCACGCCTTGCGCGGGCACGAGATCGAGAAAGGGCTCGTGCTGCGGCGGCAGGTACTCATGCACCGAGGCCACCACTTCTTCGTAGCGCTGCGGGCCGGTGATCTTGAGCACCTGCGGATGCCGGTCGAGAATTTTCTGGGGCTGGGCGCCGAGGCAGCCGGTGACGATGACCCTGCCATTCTCGGCCAGCGCCTCGCCGATGGCCTCCAGGGATTCATCCACCGCGGCGTCGATGAAGCCGCAGGTGTTGACCACGACGAGATCCGCCGCGGCGTAGCTCGCCGCAACTTCGTAGCCTTCCGCGCGCAGGCGCGTGAGGATGCGTTCGGAGTCGACCAGCGCTTTGGGGCAGCCCAAGCTGACAAAGCCCACCCTCGGGGTTTTGTGATTGACGATTTTCAAGATTAAAAGAACTGTGGCGGGTTATCGGATGAATTGTACTCCAAAAATGAGGTTTCCTGCCGATACGACCCGTTACGGGTTCCTGCGGTAGGCGCTTGGGGACGGGGGGCTGAAGGGCCGGCCGCGGCCAGGCGCGCAACTGTCAAACGCCATTCGCGGGAACTGCGAACTGGCGCAAAAAAATGCCGCAAATGAAGCAGCGATATCCCCTCAAGAACGGCGCCGGCATTCCGATAAAGACTTTGAATGTGGTCACCGGTCCGCCCGAGGTGGGTGAAGTGAGCACAAGCAGCAGGGCCTCCAGGGGCCGGTGGATCAACCTTCAGGAGTTCATACATGGCTTTAACACTCAATACGAATATCAACTCGCTCAACGCGCAGCGGAATTTGACGACCTCGCAGGCGTCATTGTCACAGGCCTTGCAGCGCCTGTCTTCGGGCCTGCGCATCAACAGCGCCGCCGACGACGCGGCGGGCCTCGCGATCGCCAGTCAATTTACGACGCAGATCAACGGCACCAATCAGGCCGTACACAACGCGAACGATGCCATTTCCGAAACTCAGACCGCCGGCGGCGCGCTGTCGACGCTGACCGACAACCTGCAGAGCATCCGCACCCTGGCGGTCGAATCCGCCAACGGTTCGAACAGCGCCTCGGATCGCGCGGCTCTGGATGTGCAAGTGCAGCAGCAGATTGCGGAAATCACGCGTATCGCGTCGCAGACCTCATTCAACGGCTTGAACGTGCTCGACGGCAGCAGCGGCGTGACCACCTACCAGGTCGGCGCCAATGTCGGTAATACCATATCCATCAACCTCGCCCAGGGCGTGCGGGCGGATCAGATCGGCCAGGTTGCCACCAATACCGGTGCCGCGGTCGTTACCGCCAATGCGTTGACCAGTGTCTCCACCATTCAATTGACTGCCGGTGGCCAAACGGTAACCGTCGGTGCAAGCGTTGCCGGCCCCGGCGGCGCTGCAGCCGGGCAGGGAGCGGGTTCTGCCTACGCGAAGGTGCTGGCCATCAATTCGTCAGGTCTCCAGGGCTTGACGGCGAGCGCATCGACCACGGCGACGGACGGAAGTGCGTTCTCGGCCATTGGCGGTGCGTCTGCAACCACGGCGAGCACGTACAGCCTCACGGTCAACGGCGTCTCGATTTTCTCCAATAGCAGCATTGCTGCCGGCTCCACGCTGACGGGTTCGCAAGTGGCTCAGCAGGTCAACCTGTATTCGGCTCAGACCAATGTCACGGCATCGGTCAACGGCGCCGGCAAGATGGTGCTGAGCGCGGTCGACGGCCGCGATATCGCGGTCACTCAGGCGATCTCGTTGGGAACCGGCGCCTCAGGCACCGGGTTAGGCACCCTGGCGGGCAGCACGACGTCCGGTCAAATCACCTTGACCGACTCGAATCCCATCACGATCACGGGTACGGGCACCGCCGTCGCCGATCTCGGCTTCACCGGTTTTGGCGGCTCCATCGGCTTGGGCGCGACCACGCTGGCCAGCCAGAGTGTGTTGACGGTCGCAGGTGCGAATTCGACGATTGCGGCCATCGATTCGGCCCTCGCCACGGTCAGCTCCTTCCAGAGTCAGTTGGGCGCGATCCAGAACCGTTTCACCTCGACGGTGGCCAACCTGCAGTCCACCAGCCAGAACCTGACCGCTTCGCGCAGCACCATTCAGGATGCGGACTTCGCGGCGGAAACCGCGAAACTGACGCAGTCTCAAGTGCTGCAGCAGGCGGGTATTTCGGTGTTGGCGCAGGCGAACCAGAATCCGCAATTGATTCTCAAGCTTTTGCCGTAGTGGCCGATCACTCGGTAGATTGATGCAAAGCAGCTGCTCGGGCGCGCAAGCGCCCGAGCAGTTCGCACACAGCGATTGCGGGCGATTCGGAAGCGCGGAACCTTGGTAAATCAATGCGGGTGTCAACATGGCTAGCGACGGCAATCCGGTAAAGATACCGGCGGCAAGCCTGGTGCACGGAAGTCAGGCTCGGATACCGGTCTCGATTCAAGAGCGCAGCGGCAAGATTTTGCCGCCAGGCGGCAAGGCGGCGACCGAACCGGCCGCTCCGGCGGCGGGGAAGGCGGGTAAGACCGTGTCCGTCGAGGCGCTGGTTGCGCAGCTCAACAAGAATCTGAACGATTCGGGGCGGCCCAATGAATATCGGGTGGATCCGAATTCGGACAGCAAGCTGATCCAACAGGTCAATCCCGCGAACGGCGAGGTCGTCGGCGAGTTCCTGATTTCTGAATTTCCCGCGTTGGCACGCAGCGTGGGGGTGTCCTTCGCGCTGGTGGATAGTCGCGCGTAAGGTGCCGCTTGGTACGTCTCTTGCTCAAGTCCTGATCTGAGCTGCCGACATATCGGCTAAGCAAGGCTTGAGGCGAAGGCACATGAGTTCCACAATTTCATCCACGGCCCCCGCGGGAAGTACGGTCATCTCCTCGACCGGCATCGGGTCGGGGCTCGATATCAACAGCATCGTTACCTCGCTGACCACGGCCGCAGGTTTGGCGCAGAACACCCAGCTGTCGGATCGCAAGGGCGCGCTGACCGCTCAGGTGTCGGCTTTCGGCACGTTCAGCAGCGCCCTCGCCACTCTGCAGGCGACGCTCACGACCTTGCAGACTCCGAGCACGCTCGCCGGCCGCACGGTGGCGGTTGGCGATACTAAAGTGGCCTCAGGGTCCGCGGCCTCCGGCGCCATACCGGCGCAGTATTCGCTCCAGGTGCAAAACCTCGCGACGGCGGCGAATCTAGCCTCGCAGCCGGTCGCCAGCGGGACCACGGCCATCGGCACCGGCACATTGACCATCGCGGTGGGCGCCAACTCGACCGCGATCAACATCGACTCGACGAACAACACTCTCGCCGGCATCGCGGCTGCGATCAATGCGGCGCCGGGCAATCCGGGCGTGAGCGCGAGCGTGCTGACGACCTCGGCCGGCGCGCGGCTGTTGCTTTCCGGCACTGCGACCGGAGCCGCCAATGCGATTACCGTCACCCAGTCGGGCGGCGACGGCGGCCTCGCCGCGCTGACCTACGACCCGGCCCACGGCGTAACCCAGCTGACCCAGACTCAAGCAGCGGCCGACGCGAATTTTTCCGTCAATGGTTTCGCGGCGACCAGCCCCAGCAACCAGGTGACCTCGGTCATCAGCGGCGTCACTCTGAACTTGCTCGGCACCACGGCGGCCAATACGCCCGTGACGTTGACCATAGGCAACGATACGGCCGGGGCGCAGACATCGATCGGCACCTTCGTGACCGCCCTCAACGGCCTGATCACCAGCATTCACAGTCTGACCAGCTACGATCCCGCTACCCAGACGGCGGGGCCCCTGCTCGGCAACGCGACTTTGCGGTCGTTTCAAAATCAATTGTCGAACATTCTCGATCAAGTCACGTCGGGTAGCACGAGCACCGGCACGTCGCTCGCCTCGCTGGGAATCAGCGCGAACACGCAAGGTACTTACAGTACCAATGCGACCACGCTGGGCAATGCGCTGACGGCGAATCTGGCGTCGGTGGGCAATTTTTTCGGCGGTGCGAACGGCATCGCCACTCAGCTCAATGGCCTGGTTACCCGGTATACGCAGACAGGCGGTCTGCTCGACTCCGTCAACAAGGGCCTGCAGTCGAGCCTGACCGACGTCGCGAATCAGCAAACGGCGTTGAACAAGCGGCTTGCGGTCTACTCGGCCACACTGACCAAGGAGTACAACGCCATGGATACGGCGGTCGCTCTGCTCAAGCAGACCCAGACCTACTTGACGGCCGAATTCAATCCGAACGCGGGCAGTTCGGGTTCTTCGGCCAACAGCTCGTTGAGCAGCGGCACCTTGCGCACCGGCAACTAAATGATGTACGGGCAAAATAGAGCGGCGCAGTACCGGGCGGTGCGCAGCCATGGCTTGGTGGCCGACGCCAGCCCCACGCGCCTGGTGCAGATCATGTTCGAGCATGTTCTATCGCATCTGGCGGCCGCGAGCGGCCCGATGGCAAGGATCAAGGACAATCGGCCCGTCAACGACGTTCTCGCCAAGGGAGCCTCCATGGGCAAGGCAATCGCGCTGATCGGCCAACTCGACGCGACTCTGGACATGGAGCGCGGCGGCGCGGTGGCGCAGAATTTGCGCGCCTTGTACCGCTATATGATGCATCGGCTGACGCTGGCGAACGCCACCAACGACACGAGCATCGTTGCCGAGGTGTGTGGCCTGGTGAGCGAGATCAAGGGCGGCTGGGATCAAATCGTCACGGACTCGCGATGAGCGGCAATCCCCGCCCGATGAGCGGCAATACCCGCCCGGCCCTCGAGCGCGCCCTGGTGCTGTCGCGTGATTTGCTGGCGGCGGCAACCGAAGCCGACTTGCAGGCGCTGGCGCGCCTCGACGCGGAACGCTTGACGCTGTTACAGTTGGTGCATCCCGAACGCGGACGGCTGGGCGGTGAGGATCGGCAGACGTTGCGGGATATTGCCGAGCTGAACGATCGGGCGATCGGTCTCATGGAGCATCATCGGCGAATCAAGGAGCGCGATCTGGACATGGCCGCGGTCGGGCGCCGCGCGGTCGCTGCCTATGCCAACACCCGGCTGGAACGCTAGCCGCACCCAATCAAGGCTTGAGGAGCCATGCCTGAGTCATTCCTAGGCGATGGTTTGATGTTCGAAGAGTCGCTGCCCGTGGCGTGGACCGCAGGTCCGCTTGCGGAGGGTTTGGCGCTTGCGCGCTTGAACGCCGACAACCACCAGCTGCTCGGGGCCGAGGCCTCTCTGGACGAAGTGCGGGTGCTCGATGCGCTCAAAGATGAATCGCCCGCCTTGGTGCAGGAGCTGCAGCGGCTCGAATACAAGGTGAACATCTTATTGCGCCTGACCGCGGAACTCGCGCTGCGCAACAGTGGACTGCCGGCGCCGCAGCGGGTCCGGCTGACCTCGCGCGGCGTGGAGTGGTTCGGCGATCATACGCCCGCAGTCGGCGCCAGCGGCCTGTTGGCGGTGTACATCAACCAAGCCCTGCCGCAGCCGGTGAAGGTCCCCTGCGTGGTCGCCGGCGAACGTCGCCAGGAGAATTTCCGGGTCGCACAATTGCGTTTCAGCGGCTTGAGCGATGCCGTGGTGGAGATGCTCGACAAACTCATTTTCCGCCACCATCGACGTCTGGTGGCGGGCGCCAGGCTCGCTTCCAACTAGTTCGATCTAGCAAATCTCTGCACGGTGTTTGCTGGTTACCCCTAGCAGCTTTGCGGGGATTTGCCAAGGCATTTCCTCCAGTTTCATCAGTTAGTATGTGGCCCGGCCCGACATTGATTGAGATATGTCAATGAGTTAGGCGATAAGCTTAAGACGGAACCAGAGAATTGTGGACTCCGTCACATTTTTCTCACGGGAAGGAGTCCCGACTAGTGGTTAATGCCAAAGTTATTGTGATCGAACCCGCGGATTCGGAAGCGCGCAGCCTCCAAGCGCTGCTGCAGTTCTTGGATCTGGAACCGGTCCACATCCGCCATGTGAACGAACTGGTCCAGGCACTCCGTGGTGCACCGCACGATTGGCTGGGGGTGATCATAGGCAAAGAGGCCGTTGCCGGTCAGGGACCTGAACTCGTGGCCGAGCTTCGGGCCATGCCGCAGCCGCTGCCCGTGATCTACTTGAGCAACGACGGGCTGCCGAAGATCGCCGAGAGCAGCGCTGATCTCGCTTGGTTCCACCTGGAAGTGCCCGTCAAACAGCGGCGGCTGTCAGCCGTCTTGAATCAGGCGCAGAACGTGCGCAACGGTCATCCGACGCAGCCGGGCGCGCATCGTTTCCGTCCCAGCGGTACTTCCCGCGCCATGCGCGATGTGCACCGGCTCATCGAGCAGGTCGCCCCCTTCGACACCAATGTCCTGATTCTCGGCGAGTCCGGCACGGGCAAGGAAATGGTGGCGCGCCACGTTCACGAATTGTCCGGCCGGGCAGGACATCCGTTCGTGCCGGTGAACTGCGGCGCCATTCCCGCCGATCTCTTGGAAAGCGAATTATTCGGTCACGAAAAGGGCGCGTTCACCGGCGCGTTGTCGACCCGCGTCGGCCGCTTCGAGTTTGCCGAAGGCGGCACGCTGTTCTTGGATGAAATCGGCGACATGTCGCTGCAAATGCAGGTCAAGCTGCTGCGCGTCCTGCAGGAACGGAGTTTCGAGAGAGTGGGCAGCAACCGCACCATCCGCTGCAATGTGCGCATCATCGCGGCGACGCACCGCGACTTGGACGCCGCCATCGGCGCCGGGCGTTTTCGCGAGGATCTGTTCTATCGTCTGAATGTGTTCCCGGTGCAAATGCCGCCGCTGCGCGATCGGCTCGAAGATCTGCCGGTGCTGATCGAGCATCTGGTGCAGCGCCAGGGCCAGGGCGTGGGACGCCACATCCGCTTGGACAGCCAGGCGATGAATTGTCTGGCCCGCAATCCGTGGCCCGGCAACGTGCGCGAACTCGCTAATTTGCTCGAGCGCCTGGCTATTTTGTTTCCGGAGCAGACGGTGACTGCCGCCGATTTGCCCGAGCGCTATCGCAGCACCGGAGTCGCCGGTTGGGCCGGCAGCGGCGTGCACATCGTGCCGCCCTCGAGCGCCCTGCCCGCGGCGCGGGATTTGCCGGCGGCCGCCCCGCCCGGGCTGATCGAGTCGCTGCTGGCGAGCGGGGAAGAGGAACTGGAGGACATGGAAGCTGCCGTGGACGGGGCGCAGCGCGCGGACGCAGTGGACCTTTCGGCCGGGGCGGACCTCACGGATACGGCGGACCTCGTGGACTTGGCGGCGCTCACGGCGACCTCGTTGCCGCGCGGCGGAATCGATTTGAAGGACCACCTGTCGGCGATTGAAATCGGACTCATTCGAAAAGCGCTCGAAGAGGCCGATGGCACGGTGGCCGAGGCGGCGCGGCTGCTGCGCATTCGGCGCACCACGCTGGTCGAGAAGCTGCGCAAATATCGTCTCAGCGCCTGACAGTTTATTGACGCTGGCGCCGGCGGGCGCTTTGATCTCGACGTAACTGGTTGATACGAAGAGCAAATACGCCCGAGGCACAGAAGTTGCTTTCCTCTTGCGGCATGGCGGCCACAAATCTCGAGACGATCGAAAACAGGCGCGGCGAATTGCAGGCGGCGTTCCACGCATTTGGATCGGTGTCGGAACAGCTTTCCGGCGCATTCGACTCGTTGCGGGCCCAGGTGGCGCAGCTGCGCGCCGAATTGAGCGAGGCACATGCGGGCAAGGAACACTTGGCCGCGCGGCTCTCGGCATTGGTCAAGGGCCTGCCCGGTGGCGTGCTGGTCCTCGACGCCGGGGGCAACATCCAGGAATGCAATCCGGCCGCATGCGAGTTGTTGCCGGGCGAGGCGCTGCTCATGCAGCCGTTCGCGGGGGTGCTGGAGCGCGCTGCGGTGGGCAGCGGCGGCATCGGGGAGCAGATGGAACTGCGCAGCGGCCGATTCGTCAACATCTCGCGGCGCGACCTCGGCAGCGGCGGCGAGGTGGTGTTGCTCACCGACGTGACCGAGTCGCATCTGATGCAAGTATTCCTGGCGCGACAACAGCGCCTGCTGACGTTGGGCGAATTGGCGGCGGGCCTGGCTCACCAGATTCGCACGCCGCTGGCCACAGCGCTGTTGTACGCCTCGCAGATGACGCTGCCGGGGCGCGCTTCTTCGGATCTGGCCCGCTGCGCCGACAAGACCGTCGGCAGCCTCAAGCAACTCGATAAGTTGGTGAATGACATGCTGGCCTTCGCGCATGGCGGCTCGGCGCGCGAGGCGGTGAGCGTGAGTGCTTTGCTGGAGCAGGTGGCCCAGTGGCTGCGTCCGGCGTTGCGTGGCGGGGTGCGTTTGACCATTCGCACGCAGGCGCCGGATTTGATGGTGCGCGCCAATGCGCCGTCGCTGGTGTCGGCGGTGTTGAATCTCGCCACCAACGCGTTGCAGGCCGCCACCGCGGATCTC
>Ga0070696_100002690_pt1 | contig 11781 bp, 9 predicted proteins | sample KBSK1253metaG_FD_65474 | JGI IMG/M metagenome (GOLD analysis project Ga0070696, IMG submission 65474) | Corn, switchgrass and miscanthus rhizosphere microbial communities from Kellogg Biological Station, Michigan, USA - KBS K1-25-3 metaG | ecosystem: Host-associated > Plants > Roots >... | reverse complement strand
GTGCTGGCCACCGTCACGCCCCGCCTGCGCACGCCGTACAACGACCTTGCGGTCCCGATCAAGGTCGTCGAATACCTTGGCTACGGGCGTCCCATGATCGTGACCGACGCAACCGAGACAGCGGCGATCGTCGAGGCGGCGGGCAGCGGTCTCGTCGTGCCCGCCACGACCGAGGGCCTGGCCGACGGCGTCGCGCGCGTTGCCGAAGCACCGGCGGCCCAGCTCCTTGAGTGGGGCGATGCCGCCCGCAATGCGGCCGCGGCCAACTCCTGGGATGCCCGGGCGGCGGACGTCCTCGAGCTGCTGGGCGTCAAGCCATGACGGTCCCTGCGCAGGTCAAGCGCTCCGCACCGGTGGCGGCGACCGCCCTCATCGTCACGATGGTCGCCACGGCGCTGGTCGGAATCGTGGGATCGCACCTCGCGACCTGGATCTTCGTCGTGGCGGCAGGTCTCCTGATCGGGGAGGCCGCGCTCGCCAGCCTGCGCTGGCCACGGGCCGCCCTGGTGGGCGTCGTCCTCAGCCCCATCCTCGATCGCTACCTCGTGCCGGGGCTGCTCGCACCCGATGCCGAGCTCCTGGCACATCTCCTGTCGGAGGCCCTGGTCGTCGCAGTCGGCGGCGCGCTCGTTGCGCAGGCAGCACGACGTTCTTCGCTGCGTGCCGCCCTCGACCACCCCACCGTGCGCTTCACGCTCGCCTTCGTCCTGCTGGGGGCGATCTCGGCATGGGTCAACGCCGTGCCGGCCGGCGAGGCCGTGGCCGGGATCGGCTTCACTGTCGACGCTGTCACCCTGTTCGTGCTGGCGCGGGTCGTTCGGTTCGATCCCCGGCAGGCGTTGATGGCCATCAACGCCCTGGTGAGCCTGGTCCTCGCCGCCGCGGTCGTGGCCGTCGCGCAGGCCGTCCTGTCACCTCACCTGCTGGGGCTGTCGGCGCTCCAGGGACGGTTTGGAGAGGTCTATCGGCTGGCGGCCTTCTTCGGCGACCCGAACGTGTTCGCCGCATTTCTCTCGGCCTCGATTCCGTTCGCCCTCTTCGGTGCGACCGGGCTGTGGACGGCGCGCGGCCGTCGGATCGCCCTTGGCGGCGCGTTCCTCCTCGTCCTGGCCCTCTGGCTCTCCTTCTCCCGGGGCGGCTGGCTGGGCGCATTCGGTGGCTTCGCGCTTGCCGCCCTGATCCTCGACCGTCGCGCGCTGCGCATCGGCCTGGTGCTGGTGCCGGTCGCGTTCCTGGTGGCGCTGGTGATGCCGCGCGACCTGCTCTGTCGAGAATGCGGCGAACGACCCGACCTGGTGGGCTCGACCATCGGGCGCGTCGCGACCGTCGGGGCAGGCAAGGATCTGCGGACCACGTTCGTGACCAACGCCGTCCCAATTCTCACCGACCACCCGCTGCTGGGGGTCGGGCCGGCCAGGTATGGCGGCGCTGCGGCCGATCTCTTCGGCACCCCCGTCTACGCCACCTACGGGACCGATCGGCTCTTCGTGAATCCGAGCCAGCGCACGGTCGACAACTTCTGGCTGCACCTCGCAGTCGAGTCAGGCCTGCTGGGGCTGCTGGCGTACCTCGGGATGATCGGGGCAGCGTTGCGCCCGATCATGCGCGCGGCCCGGAACGCCGCCTGGGGACGGCGCGTTGCCCTGGCCGGGATCAGCGGAGCGACCATCGCCCTGTCGATCAACGCCTTCACCACGATGTTGCTCGAGGCAAACAGCGTCGCCTTCCTCTTCTGGTTCCTGCTCGGGATCGGATCACAGCTGGCCGACCTAGAACTGCCGGCCCACAGCGATCTGCCACAGAGTGCGCATGATGAGCCCGAGGTCGAACCAGAAGGAGCGGCGGTCGATGTAGGCGAGGTCGAGGGCCACCCCCTCGTCGAAGCTGAGCCGGCCCCAGCCGGTGGCCTGCCACAGCCCCGTCAGGCCTGGGATCACTGACAGGCGTCGCAGGTGCCACGGCTCGTAGACCTCTACCTCGTAGGGGATCGGTGGCCGCGGGCCCACCAGGCTCATATCGCCGCGCGCGATGTTGATCAGCTGTGGCAGCTCGTCGAGGTGCGACCTGCGCAGAAAGGCGCCGAGCCGAGTCACGCGCGGATCAAAAGGGATCGGGACCCAGGCCGCCGCCGAGGACTTGGTCTCGACCCCCTCGCCTCGGATCAGGTCGCGAACGTGATCGCGATGGCGCGACTGCTCGGCGCTGAGGTGCATGCTGCGGAACTTGTAGACGATGAACGGTCGCCCGCCGAGCCCCAGCCGCTGCTGCCGGAAGAGGATGGGTCCAGGCGACTCGAGCTTCACCGCGAGCGCCACCACGGCCATCACGGGCGATGTCAGGACCAGGCCGATCGTCGAGCCGACCAGGTCGAGGGCACGCTTGGACAATCGGTACCCGGCAGGCGTCGGCGACACGGGGACCGTCAGCGATGGGCTGGGCGCGATCCCGACGCCGGGCTCCGTGATCATCAGCGATCTGCTCCAGGTGGGGTGATTGGTCGGGGCGACTGGATTCGAACCAGCGACCTCCTGCTCCCAAAGCAGGTGCGCTACCAGGCTGCGCTACGCCCCGACGGGCCAGATGCTAGCGCGCCAGGAGCTTCTCGACGATTGCGACGTAGCGCCGCGCCTGCTCCGCCCATTCGTACCGGGCCTCCTGCCGACGCGCCTCCGCACCGAGGCGGGCGGCACCGACCGGGTCGGCCGCGAGCGATTGGATGGCTCCGGCGAGCGCTTCAGGATCGCCGCCGGCGACGTACCTGATCGCTTCGTCCGTGAAGTGGGCGCGGAACGTGCGCAGGTCGCTTGCCACGATCGGGATCCCCATTGCCGCGTACTCGAGCAGCTTGGTCGAGAGCGAATACTGCATGTAGGGCTCCGGCAGCGTCGGGATGACTCCGACGTCGGCGGCGGCGATGATCGCCGGCAGGTCGTCGATCGGGACCGGGCCGTTGAGGTGGACTCGATCGCCGGTCCGCGTCCGCGCCACGGCGGCCTCGAGGTGTGAGCGGTACGGGCCGTCTCCATAGATGTCGACCCGGATCGGCAGCTCGCCGCCGATGCGGGTGACGGCCTCGATCAGGACCTCGAGCCCGTAGATCCGCTGCAGGTTCGAGTGGTGGATCAGTCGCAGCTCCCCGTCCTCCATGAACGGGCGCCGCGGGTGGCGCGTGGCGTCGAAGAGGTCGCCATCGGCGCTGTTCATCACGATGGCGATCTTGTCGGCCGGCACGCCGCGGGTGATCGACAGCGCTCGGAGCGGCTCGTGGACGGTGATGATCTGGTCCGCCACCCAGGCCGAGGCCTTGGCCGCACCCACGACCGCCGGCAGCAGCGGCTGGAGTGCCGGGTGCCCGAACCGGTCTCGGAAGAACTCCGGCATGTCCTCGTGGAGGTCGAGCAGCAATGGGACGCCGCCGAGCTTGAGGGGCGCCGCGGCGAACGCGAGGAAGTCAGGGAGCGTCGCCACCTGCACCAGGCCATAGCTGCGGCGCCGATGCTCCTGGGTCAGGCGGACGGCAACGATGCCGGCGAAGGCGAGGTACTCCGCCATGTGGCCAGCAAAGCCGCTGAAGGCTCGGTGGACAGGCAGCCGGACGACGCGGACGCCTCGGATCCGCTCCTCGGCGGCTTCTCCGCGGGCGCGAAGGCAGAAGAGGTCGACCTGGTGCCCGGCCGCGACGATGGCATCGGTCTGGCGCCGGAGGCGAGGATCGCCGGGGAAGACCGCGTGCGCGACGATCGCCACCCGGCTCAAGATGACTTGACCTCGTTCCAGAGCGCGTCCTTCCCCTCGGCCGAGAGGTCGCCGAGCACGAGCCCACGCTCAGTGGCGAGGGCCTCGACCCGTTCGTAGCGGTCGATCCAGCGACGGTTGGCGCGGCGCAGCGCCTCCTCGGGGTCGAGCTTCAGCCACCGCGCGAGGTTGACCGCTGCGAACAGGACGTCGCCGAACTCGTGGAGCCTGGCGTCGCGTCCCGCATCGCCATCCATCTCTCCAGCCTCGTGCAGCTCTGCCAGCTCCTCGTCGATCTTCTCCCAGACGCCGCCGATCGCGGGCCAGTCCCAGCCGAGTGAAGAGGCGCGCTCCTGGATCTCGCGGCTGGCGGCGAGCGCGGGCAGCGCGCGCGCGATCCCGCTGAAGGCAGACGGCGGACCCCCCGCCTCGTGTCGCTCCGCGGCCTTGATCGCCTCCCAGTTGCGCAGCACTTCCTCCGCTCCGCTGACCTCGAGATCGCCGAAGACGTGCGGGTGGCGGCGAATGATCTTGGCTCCGAGCGTGCGGTAGACATCGGTCAGGTCGAAGGCGCCCTCTTCGGCGGCCAGCTGCGCGTGCAGGATGATCTGCAGGAAAAGGTCACCGAGCTCCTCGGCAAGGTCCTCCGGCGCACCGCCCTCGATGGCGTCGACCGTCTCGTACGCCTCCTCGAGCACGAAGGGGCGGAGGCTCGCATGCGTCTGCTTGCGATCCCATGGGCAACCGTCCGGGGCCCGCAGCCGAGCCGAGATGGCCGCCATGCCGTGTGGTGAGGCGAGGTTGTCGAGCGGCTTCAGGGCAGGGACCAGCCAATCGGCGGCCCACAGGTCGTGGTCGCTCAGGGCCTCCAGGAGACGCGGCGCCCCCTCGGGCAGCGGCTGGAGCAGATGGTCGCCGGGGTAGAGCGAGAGCAGCACGTCGCGCGCGCCCGTGCGCGCATGACGCCCCGGCAGGACGCCGGGCTCGTCGCCGGTGGCGGGCTCGGCGAGGAGGATGAGGGGGAGGGACGGATCGAAGGGGACGGAGACCAACCGCCTTCCCGCCACCACCTGCACGCCGAGGGCGGGATCCAGTCCCGCCGCCGCGACGAGGCGGTCAACGCCGCGGGACGGCGTCACGCCCCGCGATGTCATCCGCCGCTTGGGGCAGCGACGAACTGCGGGTCGGTCCAGGTCACGGCGCGATCACGAACCTCGCTCAGCCAGCGATTGAACCCGCTCTGTCGCACCGACGCGAGCTGATCGGTCGGCACCCAGCGCAGCTCTGCGGTCGCCAGCAGCTTGAAGATGTAGATCCCGCTCGTTGTCGTGATCGGATCGCTGATCTGGTCGGGCTTGGTCAGGCTGAAGATCGCGTCCGTCCGCTCCTTCTCGAACTGATAGGGAATCACCCAGCCGAGATCCCCGCCCTTGGCCGCGCTGGTCGCGTCTTCGCTCTGGTCCCTGGCGATCTGCGCGAACTGGTCCGGATGCGCGCGGAGGGTGGTCACCATCTGATCGGCCTGGACCGCGATCGTGATTCGCTCCGCGGTGACCTCGATCACGTGATAGCCGAACTGGGTCTTCACCGGCTCGCTCAGCTCGCCGACCTTGAGTTTGGCGATCGCCGCCTTGAACTCCGGCACGAAGCTCGACGAGGCCTCGTCGTACCAGCCCACGTCGCCGCCCTTGCTCCCGCTCCCGGTGTCGTCGCTCTCCTTGGCAATCACCCACCAGTCCGCGTCGGGTTTGCTCGCCTCGACCCGGAACGCCTCGGCGCGGGCCAGCGCGGCGGCCCACTGTGCATCGGTCGCCGTGGACTGGTCCGACTCGCCGGGGAGCGGCTGCGCGAGGAAGTGCCTGACGCGTCGCTGCGGGACCGGCACTCCCTGCTGGGCCGCGATGAAGATCTGCGCCACCTCGCGCTGCGGCTGGTAGGGAACCATGACGGTCGACGTGAAATAGTCGTTGAACGCCGTCTTCAGGAGGTCGCCGCGGATGTAGGCGCGATACTCCGCGTCCGTCACGCCAGCGGCGGAGAGGAGATCCTTGAGCCGCTGGTTGGCGCCGGCGGCCTGCTTGTCGTCAACGCGCACCAGGCGGTATCCGGCGTCGCCCTTGAGCGGGCCGACCAGGTCGCCCTTGGCGGCCTTCTCGGCATCGGTGAAATAGGTGCCATACAGCGGGTCGTCGGCCTCGATCCAGCTCAGCGAACCCCCCGCCGCCGCGGACGGGTCACCGCTCTTCTCCTTGGCCGTCGCGGCGAAGTCCGCCCCGCCCTTGATCGCAGCCGCGATGTCGTTGATCTCCCCCCCGGCCTTGGTCCAGTCGGCATCGGTTGGCTTGGCGCCCGCCTTCGCGTCGCTCGGCAGCGCGGCGACCGTGATGATCGACAGCTTCAGGCGCTCGGGCACCGTCTCGCGCTTCGTCAATTCGGCGGTCACCGCCTCGTCGCTGACCGTGATGCCGTAGCGACTCGCCGACGTGCTCAGGACGCGCCCCAGGACCAGCGAATCGGCGGCGGTCGGGGCGAGGCCGCTGAGCGCATCCTGGATCGACTGGAGCGCCTGCTGGATGAGGTTGTCCCGGACACCCCCCAGGCGGCTCTGCAGGTCCTCGTAGTTCGCCTGCAGCTGGGAGCTGATGATGTCCATTCGATCGGTGAGGTCGTCGAGGTTGTACGTCACGTCCCCGACGGCGGCGACCGGTCGGAGATGGGCCTCGTAGTGGTCGCTCCAGGCGGCGGCCCCGAAGATCCCGATCGCCAGGGCGATGGCGACGGCGAATCCCGCCACGATCAGCTGCTGGGTCCGCAGCTCGTCCTGCCACCGTGGGCGATGCTTCCGGTCCAGGACCGGGCGATTGCGAAACGACATCTAGCGAGCGATTCTCCGCAGGGCGATAGAGGGAGATCTCCGACCGTGGGCGAGGCGCCATGCTAGCCGATGGGCCCGGCTGGTGCCAGAGCGTCGACCGAAGCTCATGGAGTCCGTCGGAGGGCCTCGCGGATCGCCTCGATTCGAAGGCGCACGACGAGGCCCAGGGCCTCGCGAACGATCCCGCCACTCATCTTCGAGCTTCCCGCCACCCGTTCGCGAAATACGATCGGGATCTCTGTCACCACCGCTCGCCGGCGGTGGGCCCACCATGTCGTCTCGATCTGAAACCCATAGCCGCTGGTATTTGCCTCACGCAGGCGGATCGCCTCCAGCAGCTCACGCCGCCAGGCCTTGAAGCCGCCGGTCAGGTCGCGGTACGGGAGGAGCAGCATCACGCGGGCAAATGTCGTGCCCGCCCGACTGATCAGCTTGCGTCGAATCGGCCAGCCGACCGTTCCGCCACCCGGCATGTACCGCGTCCCGAGCACGAGGTCCGAGCCGGTCATGAGGGGTGCCAGGAGCCTTGGAAGGTCCGCCGGGTCGTGGCTGAAGTCGGCGTCCATCTGGGCCACCGCGCGGGTCTCGCCCCGCGCCAGTGCCCACCGGAACCCGTCGCGGTAGGCGACGCCCAGCCCCTCCTTCGCGGCGCGATGCAGGACGTGCAGCCGTGGCTCGCGCGCGGCCATCGTGTCGGCCAGCATCCCGGTCCCGTCCGGCGAGCTGTCGTCGACGACGAGCAGGTTCGCCTCCGGCATGGCCGTCAGGATCGCCGCCGCGATCGCCTCGAGGTTCTCGCGCTCGTTGTAGGTGGGAAGGACCACGACCACGCCCTTCCCCGCGGCGAGCCCCACCCGGGGCGTCTCGCTTCCGTCCATCCGGTCAGCGACCGATCCCGGCGTAGGCGACCCCCGCCGCCCGCACCCCGGCGGGATCGAGGGCGTTTCGTCCGTCGAGGAGGAGCTCAAGCCCGGGAATCGAGGCCAGGTCGAGTGATTGATAGACCGCATGCGGCGCCTGGACGACGGCGGCGCGAATCGGCGTCGGGGCCGCGAGGTCATACGGGGCGAAGCCGAGGCCGGACAGATGCTCCGAGCTGAAGTAGGGGTCGTGGCCGTGCACCACGGCGCCCGCGGCGGCCAGCTGGTCCCGGAGGCGGAAGGCGGAGCTGAAGGCGTCCTCACGGACATCGGCCCGGTACGCGATGCCGAGCACCAGCACGTTCACCCCCGACAGGCTGCCCAGGCGCTCTTCCAGCAGCCCCACCGCAAAGGAGGCCATCTCGTCGTTGATGGCCCGCGCCATCGGCGGGATGCGGAGGGTCGGATCGGCATTGAAGAGGAAGTGCGGGTAGACCGGGATGCAGTGGCCGCCCACCCCGACCCCGGGGGCGTGGATATGGCTGTAGGGCTGGGAGTTGGCCGCCTGGATCACCTCGGTGACGTCGATGCCGCGCTGCGCGGCGTAGCGCGCGTATTCGTTGGCAAGGGCGATGTTCACGTCCCGGTAGGTGGTCTCGGCCAGCTTCGTCATCTCGGCCGTCTCGGCATTGGCCACCGCCGTGACCTCGGTCCCCTCGTCGAGGACCGCCCGATAGAACGCGACCGCCCTCCGCGTGCTCTCCTCGCTCACGCCGCCCACGACCTTCGGGTAGCGCCGCAGGTCAAGCAGAACCCGCCCCACCAGGACGCGCTCGGGCGAGAAGGCGAGGAACAGGTCGCGGTCGATCGCCAGCCCGCTGCCGGCCTCGAGCATCGGCCCGAACCGATCGCGCGTGGTGCCGACCGGCAGCGTCGTCTCGTACACGACCAGCGTTCCGGGCTGCAGGCCACGCGCGATCTCGCGCGTCGCCGCGTCGATCGGGCCGAAGTCGATCTCGCGCAAATCGTCCACCGCCACGGGCACGATCACGACCACGACCTCCGCCGTCTGGACACCCGCCGCATCGTCGGTGGTGGCTCGCAGGCGTCCCGAACGCACCAGCTCCGGCACGCGCTCGACCAGCGCCGGCTCGTCGTCGTGCGGCGATGTGCCGTCGTTGATGGCCGCGACGATGCGCTCGTCGATGTCGCAGCCGACCACGTCGTGACCGCGCGACGCGTACTGCACCGCCAGCGGCAGACCGATATGCCCGAGCCCGACGACCGCGATCCTCACCGCAGCACGCTCGCCAGCCGCTCCCCCGCGATGACCGCGCCGGTGCTCGCCGACTCGACCATGGCTCGTGCCAGGAGCAGCGCAACCATCGCCTCGTGGGGATCGACCGGCGGGACACCGCCATCCCGAGCGGCGCGCGCGAACTCGTCCAGCTCGATGGCGAGCGGCTCCCGCCGCTCGATCTCGCGTTCGACGCGCTTCCCCTCGTCGACCGATCCGTCGGAAGAAGGGTTCGGATAGAAGATGAGCTGCTGCGCGAGGTAGTCGGCGGTGTACATGCCGCGCTCACCGGTCACGCTCAGCGTCCGCTGCTTGGTCGGGGTCAGCCAGTTGATGTCGAGGACCCCGACCGCGCCGTTCGCGAATTTCAGCAGGCCGACGAAGAGGTCCTCGTGGTCGGTATGGATCCGCTGCTCGGTCTCCGCGTACAGGCGCACCGGGTCCGAGCCGAGCAGGTAGCGCATCACGTCGAGGTCGTGGGGGGCAAGGTCGACCACCACCCCCACGTCGCGAATCCGCGCCGGAAACGGGCCGAGCCGGGTGGCCCGGATCTCGAAGATCCGTCCCAGCTCGCCGGCGGCCAGCCGGCGGCGCAGCTCGCGGATGGCGGGGTTGAATCGCTCGATGTGCCCGACCGTGAGCATCCGGTCGGCGCGCCGGGCGGCGTCGATCATCTGCTCCGCCTCGCCGCGGGTGGCGGCGATCGGCTTCTCCACCAGCACGTGGGACCCGGCATCGAGAGCCGCGATGGTCGTCGGCAGGTGGAGCGAAGTGGGGACCACCACGCTCACGAGGTCGAGCTCCTCGGCCTCGAGCATGCTGGCGGCGTCGGTGTAGCCGCGCGCCGCGCGACCATCCGTGCTCTCGCGCAACGCCGCCGGGTCGGTGTCGGCCACCGCCACCAGCTCGACACCATCGACCAGCTCATCCCAGACGCGGACATGCGCGCGGCCCATCATCCCCAGCCCGATGACAGCTGCGCGCAGCGGCCGGCTCTGGTCGGTCATGCCGAAGCCGCGGCCGGGATCGGGCCGAGCTCGGCGGCCACCCCGTTGACGGCAGCGATCACGGTCTCGACCTCGCCATCGGTCAGCGACGGGTGGACCGGGATCGACAGGACGTCCCGGCTCAGCTGCTCTGCCACCGGGAACCGCTGCTCTCCATAGCCGAGCGCGACGAACGGCTTCTGCCGGTGCACCGGGACCGGGTAGTAGATGCCGGTCCCCACACCACGGAGCTTCAACTGCTCCGCGAACTCGTCGCGGCGGTTCACGCGGATCGTGTACTGGTGGTAGACGTGCGTGATGCCGGGCTGGACGCGGGGCGTCACCACGCCGTGCAGCTCACGATCGTATCGAGCGGCAATCATCCGGCGGCGCGCGTTGTAGCCGGCAAGCTTCGGCAGCTGGCCCAGCCCGATGCTGGCGTGGATATCGGTCATCCGGAAGTTGTAGCCGACCACGTCGTGGTGATAGCGGACCCGCATGCCGTGCTCCCGCAGCAGGCGCGCCCGGTCCGCCAGCTCCGGGTCGGATGTGGTCACCATGCCACCCTCGCCGGTGGTCATGTTCTTGGTCGGGTAGAAGCTGAAGCAGCCGGCGCCCCACGACCCCGAGCGGCGCTCGCCGACCGCCGCCCCGTGGCTCTGTGCGGCATCCTCGATCAAGGCCAGGCCATGCCGCTCCGCAATCTCGGCGATCGCCGGCATGTCCGGCGGCTGGCCGTAGAGGCTGACCGGCAGGATGGCGCGCGTGCGGGGCGTGATCGCGCCCTCGATCTGCCCGATGTCGATGTTGAAGCTCGCCCCTTCCACATCGACGAAGACCGGACGCGCCCCGGTGAAGAGGACGGTGCTGGCGCTGGCGATGAAGGTGAACGGGACGGTGATCACCTCGTCCCCGGGACCCACCTCCGCCGCAAGAAGGGCAAGGTGCAGCGCGGTCGTGCCGGAGCTGGTGGCGACGGCATGCGTGACGCCGATCAGGTCGGCGAAGGCCTCCTCCAGCTCCTTGACGCGGGCCCCCTGTGCGAGCGCCCCGGAGGCAAGCGCGGTGAGCACCAGCTCCTTCTCCTCGTCGCCCATCTGGGGGCGTGCGATCGGGATCATGATGGCGACGCCTCGGCCAGCCGCGATCCTGCCGCCACGCGTTGGCGACCATGAAGGCGCTCGAGTGCCGCGACGATGCGGTCTGCCGCCTGGCCATCGCCGAAGAGGCTCGGCCGGGGGCGATCGCGATCCATGAATGCCGAGTCGGCCAGCGCTGCGCGCAGCGCGACGGAGTCGGAGCCGATCACCCGGTTCCAGCCGGCGTCGACCGTCTCGACCCACTCGGTCTCGCCGCGCAGGGTGAGGCACGGCACCCCCGCAAGATACGCCTCCTTCTGGACGCCACCCGAGTCCGTGGCGATCGCGGCCGCTCGAGATTCGAGGGCGACCATGGCGAGGTAGCCGACCGGATCGATCGGCCGCACGTTGCCGGGCAGTCCGAGCCCGGCACGAGTCATCGCCTCCCCCGTCCGCGGGTGGACCGGAAAGAGCACCGGTCGATCCAGGTCGAGCATCCCGAGGAAGGTCGCCAATCGGGCGGGGTCGTCGACGTTCTCAGCCCGGTGCAGCGTCACCAGGACGTATCCGCGGAGGTCGGCGGCGAGCTCGGGCAGGTGCCCGGCGGCACGCGGCAGCGCCCAGTTGAACGTATCGACCATGACATCCCCCACCAGCTCGCTGCGACCTTCGAGGCCTTCGCGGGCAAGGTTGTCGATCGCCGCAGGGGTCGGTGCCAGCGAGAGGTCGGCGAGGTGGTCGGCCACGATCCGATTGCGCTCCTCCGGCATGGCCGGGTTGAATGACCGCAGACCGGCCTCGACATGCGCCAGCCACGGATGGCGCCCGTCGGGGTATTTGAACTTGCTCGCGACGACCGCGCCGGCCAGGGTCGAGTTCGTGTCGCCGTACACCAGCACCCCATCAGGCTCGTGCTCGGCGATGACCGGCTCGAGGCCGCGCATCATCT
>Ga0070696_100002688_pt1 | contig 11786 bp, 7 predicted proteins | sample KBSK1253metaG_FD_65474 | JGI IMG/M metagenome (GOLD analysis project Ga0070696, IMG submission 65474) | Corn, switchgrass and miscanthus rhizosphere microbial communities from Kellogg Biological Station, Michigan, USA - KBS K1-25-3 metaG | ecosystem: Host-associated > Plants > Roots >... | reverse complement strand
GATCGTCTGTCGGCGTACCGTAGTAGAAGACGCTGCCCAGCGGGGTCCGAATCCGATTCTGCATCAGCGCGAACGTCTTGCCGAGCCAAGGGCCAACGGCAAAGACGAAAGCGTCAGCGGACAGCTTGTCGCCGTTGGTGAGCGAGATCGTGTGTCCGTCGAACTTTCCGGGCTCCGGAGGAACGACGCGGCCGATGACCATTCGTCCACCCTCGTATCGGAAAACTTCGGCGACCGATTCGGTGGCGCGACGCGCACGGACCACGCCGGCATCCGGCTCGTACAACACGACTTTCACGTCCTTCAGCGAGAATTGCGGCCAGCGCTTCGCAACTTCATCGACCGAGAGGACCTCGTGCGGAATCGCGTTCTTCACCCACCACGCCTTGGTCTGCTTCGTGTACGGCTCGTCCTCGCCGCGCAGAATGACGTCACCCGTCGTGAAGAAGACCTGCATCTTGAGCGGCTTGGCGTACTCCGCGTCCCAGTTCCTCCACTTGGTCAGCGCGATGCGAGCCCATTGCATCCACAGCTCGCCCTGCGGCCGATCGCCATAGGAGCTGCGCACACCACGCGTCTCGTCTCCGGACGTCGCGCGCGAGTTGCCGGGCCCGAGCATGTCGACGAGAGTGACGCGGGCACCCATGCGCTGAAGATTCAGCGCGGTCCAGCCGCCGAACGCACCGGCCCCGACGACAACCACGTTCGCGCCCGAGCGACCGCCGCGGAGAAACCCCGGCGCGGTGGCACAGCCGGTCAGCAGCGCTCCCGCGCCCGCACCGGCGATCTTGATGAAGTCCCGGCGATCGAGGGCGCTCACCGGAATTGTTTCGCCGTGTCCGCCGTCGCCGGACGGATGCGAATGAGCTTCTGCGACACCGTGTCCGACGAGAGCGAGTCGGTGCCTGGCTGGAAGCCGTTGAGCTTGAGGATGTACGCGATCACGCGCGTGTATTCGTCGTCGCTCAAGCCGCCCGGGTTGTCCTCCGGCATCGTGGTCTTGAGAATCTTGAAGAGGTCGTAGACCGTCCGTCCGAACCAGTTGAATCGAAACTGCTCGTCGGTGTGGTAGCTCGTGGTGTGGCAGGACGCGCAGACGGCATCGTACGTCGTTTTCCCGCGCGTCGCCTGGTCATCGGTGTACGTCCCTGCCGCGGAGCGCTCCGGAGGAGTTGAGCCGCCGTTGGTTTGCGCTGCGAGGGAACTCGCTACTAGAAGTAGCGGAAGGATCAGTCGAAGGAGCACGCCGCAAAAGATCGTGACGCGCAGGCGGTGTCAAGCTGGAGGCGTCAGCGCGTGATGAAAGGACCCCACTGAGGAATCTTCCAGGGATTGATGCGCAAAAGCGCTGGCTCGGTGCCGGGCAGGAAGTATTCGATGTAGCGGCGATCCGGAGGGGTCAGGCTGTCGACGAGCTGTCCGGTCTCGCGATCTAGCTCCGCATAACTGAGCTCGGCTGGCGCGAACCACTCCCCCGCGCTTCCACTGCCATAGTACGCTTTCACCATGTTCGCCCAGATGGGCGCCGCGAGGGAACCGCCGGCGGCGCCGGGCATGATGGTCTTCGGTTTGTCGAACCCGAGCCACACACCGGCAACCAGCGAAGGCGTGACACCCATGAACCAAACGTCGGCGTTGTCGTTGGTCGTCCCGGTCTTCCCCGCGATCGCGATTTGCGGAGGAACGATACGCCGCGCCGACGCACCGGTCCCACGTTCGGCGGCCTCGCGCAGAATATCCCGGACGATGAACGCGACCCGTGGATCCATCACCTGACGCGACTCGGGCTGCGGACTGGAGTAGACCGTACGTCCGCTCCGATCTTCGATGCGCACGATGTAGCGAGGCTCAACGGCGCGTCCATTGGTCGCGAAAGCAGAATACGCCGCCACGAAATTGACCGGACGCACCACGGAGGCGCCGATGGCGCTCGAGGGGAACGGCTGCATCGGTGTGTCGAACCCCACGTGCTGCGCGAAGGCGGCGACGGAGTCCATGCCGACCCGAAGTCCGAGCTGAACGGCCACGGCGTTGCGCGAGTAGATCAGCGCCTCACGCATCGTGATCGCGCCCATGAACTGGTTGTCCGAATTGTCGGGACTGTACATCACGCCGTTGGGCATCTCGATGGCGAGCGCCGTGTCCGGGACAATCGCGTTCGCGGGAATACTGTCCATCAGCGCGCGGGCATAGACGAACGGTTTGATGGACGATCCCGGCTGCCGCAGCGCGTAGGTCGCTCGATTGAACGGCGAGCGGCCGTAGTCGCGTCCACCCACCATGGCGCGGATGTCTCCAGTGAATGGATCGAGCGCCACGACCAGCCCCTGGAGATAGTCTTCCCGCTCGCGCGGGAGGGCGGCCATTTTGGGATGGCGATAGTTCTCGCGAGCTTCGACGGCCGCGGTCCCCTGCACGAGCGCGTCCGCCGCCGCTTTTTGCAGAGCCGGTTCGAGCGTGGTGTAGACCTTGTATCCGCCGCCGGAGATGTTGATGCCGTCGTGCTCGGCGCTCTGGCGCACCGCGTCGACGAAGTAGGGCGCGACGATGGAACGGCCCAGGTTCGGCGCGGTGACGAGTGGCTCACGCTGGGCGCGTGTCGCCTCGTCTCGCGTGACGTACTTCTGCGCGGCCATCAGCCCGAGGATCAGGTTGCGGCGCGTGCGCGCGCGGTCAGGGAATCTCGCGGGGTCGTACAGCGGCGGACTCTTGGGGAGTCCCGCCAGCGTCGCCGCTTCGGCGAGCGAGAGCTGCGCCGCCCCTTTCCCGAAGTAGTGACGCGCAGCCATCTCGATACCACGCCAACCGTGGCCGTAGTCGATCACATTGAGGTACGCCTCGAGGATCTGATCCTTGGTGTAGTGCTTCTCCATCTCGCGCGCCGCTGACTGCTCCTTGAGCTTCCGTCCGAGGCTGCGATCGCTTCGATCGATGAGATCCGGATGCATGTTGCCGACGAGCTGCTGCGTGATCGTGCTGGCGCCGCGGCGGTCGCCGAGCAGGTTGTCCTTGATGGCCGCGGCGACGCCCATGAGGTCGACGCCGTCGTGCTGGTAGAAGCGCTGATCTTCGACGGCGACGAAGGCCTGTCCCAGGTATTTCGGAAGAGCGTGGAGCGGGACGCTGAACCGGCTTTCCTTGCCGACCTCGCCGATCATCGAGCCGTCGCGCGCGAAGATGATGGAGGCTTGTGGAGGCAGTATGATCTGCCACGCCTCGACGGCCTGACTCAGGAGGCTGGACGGTATTGCGAGAAGAAGAAGGGCGCGCCGCATCGAGAGTTTTGTACACCCGAGTAATAGCGAGGGTACGGGCGTACTACCACTCCGGGCCCACAGTCACCTTCTTTATAGTATGAGCGTTCAGCTCGCGATCGCCCAATTCAGCCCCAAGAAGGGCGATTACCAGTACAATCTCGAGCGGCTCGGTGAGCTCTTCGCCCAGGCCGACGCGCTCGCGCCGAGGCCGCAGATCCTGTGTCTGCCGGAGTCGGCACTCACGGGCTACTTCCTCGAGGGCGGCGTTCGCGAGGTCGCGATCACGGCAGGCCAGCTGGCGGCGGACCTCCATCAGTTGTATCGGGCGAGCGTGTCCAGCCCGAGAATGCTCGACGTCGTGCTGGGCTTCTACGAGGTGTGGCAAAGCAAGCTGTATAACAGCGCGCTGTACGTGACGCTCGGGGGCAGCGAGCCGATCGTGCGCCACGTGCATCGCAAGATGTTCCTGCCGACGTACGGGATGTTCGACGAGGAGCGTTTCGTCGAGCGTGGCCGGGAACTGCGCGCGTTCGATACGTCATGGGGACGCGCCGCGCTGCTGGTCTGCGAAGATGCGTGGCACAGTATGACGGGGACGATCGTCGCGCTCGACGGCGCGCAGCTGATCCTCCTGCTTTCGGCGCCGCCGGCACGCGGGCCCTGGCCGCAGGAAAACGGCGGGGGGGGAGCCAATGGGCCGGTTCCCGCCAGCGTGAATCGGTGGGAGCGTCTCGCCCGCGACATCGCCGAGGAGCATGGCGTCTACGTCGCGCTGGCGAACCTGGTCGGCAGCGAGGGTGGAAAGATGTTTCCGGGCGCATCGATGGTCATGGGGCCGAAGGGCGATCTGCGAGTTCGCGGGCCGATGTGGGAAGAGGCGCTCGTGACATCCGTGATCGATCCGGACGACGTGTTGCGCGCCCGGGCGGACATGCCGTTGGTCGCGGATCTCGAAGTGATGATGCCACACCTGGTGAACAACATCGAGCGTATCGAGGCGCGCATCGGTGCGCAGCTCGAGTACGACGGGGCCGACTGCGTTAAGGGGTCGGAGGTGCGAGGTACGAGGTCTGAGGCGTCACACCTCACGTCCCACCCTCCAAACTCCAGACTTCAAACCGACATTCGGGTGGTGAGTGCCGGACCGTTCGTCGCGCCGCTGCCGATCGACATCGACCCCAAGTTGACGGAGGAGTGGCTCGTGCACTTCATCCGGCATGAGATGTCGCAGCGCGGGTTCTCGAAGGCGATCGTCGGCGTCTCTGGCGGCGTCGACTCCGCCGTCACCGCGTATCTGGCCGCGCGGGCGCTGGGGCCGAAGAACGTCATCGGCGTTCGCATGCCGTACAAGACGTCGAGCAAGGACAGCTTCGAGCACGGCAAGCTCGTGATCGACGCGCTTGGCATCGAGTCCCAGACGGTGGATATCACCGGTGCCGTGGACGGCTACCTCCAGGGAGATCCGAACTCCGAGCCGAGCCGTCGCGGGAACGTGATGGCGCGGATGCGCATGATCGTGTTGTTCGATCTCTCCGCGAAGCATCGCGCCGTCCCACTGGGGACGGGGAACAAGACGGAGCGTCTGTTCGGTTATTTCACGTGGCACGCGGACGATGCGCCTCCGATCAATCCGCTCGGGGACCTGTTCAAGACGCAGGTGTGGACGCTCGCCCGTCACCTCGGCGTGCCCGACGCGATCGTGTCCAAGCCGCCAACGGCGGATCTCGTGGTCGGTCAGACGGACGAAGGCGACTTCGGGATCTCGTACGTGAAGGCGGACGAGATCCTGAACTGGATGCTCGCGGGATACAAGCCGTCTGAGCTCGTCAAGCGCGGGTTCGACGAGGCCGAAGTGGCGCTCGTGCGCAAACGGCTCGAGTCGACGCACTGGAAGCGGCGGCTTCCGACGGTCGCCATGCTCACGAATACGGCGATTGGGGAGTCGTATCTGAGGCCGGTGGATTACTGATGGGGACGGGGGAACGGTTCCCTATTCCCCGTTCCCTGTTCCCTGTTTTTCGATCAATCCCTCCGCTTCGATCTCGACGAGCATCTCCGGATCGATCAGCGCGCGCACTTCGATCATGCTCGTCGCCGGCCGGATGTCCTTGAAATACTCGCCATGGACTCTACCGATCGCTTCCCAATCTCTGCCGATGTGTACGACATAGATGCGCGTGCGCACGACGTCGGAGAGTTTCGCGCCCGCTTTTTCCAGCGCTGACTTGATGTTCTCCAGCGTCTGACGCGCCTGGGCAGCCGCGTCGCCCGGGCCGACGATCTTGCCGCTCGCGTCGGTCGCGGTTGTTCCGGAGACGTACACGTGGGAGCCGATGCGGATGGCCCGGGAGTAGCCGACGAGCGGCTCCCACGGCGTGCCGGACGAGATGAGTTGTCTAGGCGGCTTGGGCGTAGGCGAGGCTCACAGCTCTCCGCGCGGCCCGCTTCAGCGCTCGATGAACGGCGCGCGCGTACCGCATGAAGTTTGTACCAGCCCATGGGTGGCTGGCGAAGAAATCATAGGGAAGGAGATCGCTTTTTAAGGAGTTACAACGCAGGCAGGCAAGAACGACGTTTCCGGGATGGTGTGCGCCGCCGTGGGCGAGAGGATGCACATGGTCGAGCGTCGCGGTCTCGAAATCGAGCGCATCGCCACAATAGACGCAGCGCCGACCGCAGTCGCGCATCGTGGCGCGCTTGATCGCGCGCTTGTACCGAGCACCTCGAAACTGGCTGACGCCGGAGCGCTTCGGGCGGGTTGGACGTGGAAGTCTGGCAAGCATGACGTGGTGACGCTGTCTCCGAACGGACATTTCACCTCGCTGGAAAAGACGACGCCCCGCAACGGGAGGAATTCCCAGTGCGGGGCGTCAGTGTATTTCTCGGCGACCACGGAGGCGCGCCACTGTCGGGCGCGTAGGTAACGCGGGATGGATCGTCGCTGTCGAACGAGCGTGCGTGCCTCCGAAGGGAGGAAGGTCGCCTTCGCGGTACTAATGTGATGTCGAGCTCGTTCGCGCAAGAGTCAAGTTCTTCGTTCTCGGCGCCGCTGGTGAGCTACGCCACAGCGCGGCGACGATCGCCGGTTGCCGGTGTGCGATCCACCGAGTCCCGCAGTGCGCCCATGGGATCGCGGAGCGCCGTCATGATTCGGACGGCGGTCGCATCGAGCAGTGTGCGGTCAGGCATCGAGCTGCCGGCGAACGGCAATGGAATGTCGAACCCGTCGTTCGTGGTGCGCGGAATCACGTGCACGTGATAGTGCGGCTCGTCCTGCCCCGCGGCGCTGCCGCTGTTCACGACGATGTTCATGCCCTCCGCGTTCGCCACGGTCTTGACGGCCGGGACGAGCTTCGTCGCAACCCGAAAGAGGTGCATCGCGAGCTCCGCGGGCACGTCGTCGAGCTTCTCGAAGTGGCGCCGGGGCACCACCAACACATGGCCCGCATTCACCGGCTGGATGTCCATGAACGCAACGGCGTCCGAGTCTTCATAGCAGATTGATGCCTCACCCGCACCTTGGATGAGGTCACAGAACGTGCAATGGCGATCGACGAGGCTCATGGGCTGCATTGCCTATTGATGGTTGCCAATACCATTCGCATGGGAAGTGCCAACTCCAGATCAGCCCGTTTTGGCACTTAGAGTGTTCTCGGCGGCGCGCTGCGCGCGCCGGTGCGTGCTCGGCGGCCGCTTCGCGGCCGGTGAGCGGGCGGGAAGCCCCGGGGAGCGGGCGGGGAGCGGGCGGGGAGCGGGCGGGGAGCGGGCAGTGGGCGGTGATGATGCGCGGCAGACCAACACCAATGCGTGGCATAGCCGCCACGGCAGTAGGCGTGACCGAAGGTGATTTACAACACTATCTTTTGAGCCATGGCTACCCAGGCGAAGGCCGAGCGCAAGGCGCCTAGCGGGCTCGCGAAGAGCGAGCTCCTCGGCGTCTACAAGACGATGCTGTTGTCGCGACGGCTGGACGACAAGGAGATCCAGCTCAAGCGTCAGAACAAGATCTTCTTCCAGATTTCCGGGGCGGGACACGAAGCCATCTGCATCGCGGCGGGGATGTCGCTGCGGGCGGGACACGACTGGTTCTATCTCTACTACCGCGACCGTGCGCTCTGTCTCCAGTTGGGCGAGACACCGGAGGAGATGCTGTACTCGGCGGTGGGTGCCGCCAAGGATCCCAATTCCGGCGGCCGGCAGATGCCAAGCCACTGGGGACACAAGAAGCTCAACATCGTATCGGTCTCATCGCCGACCGGTACGCAGTTCCTGCAGGCCGTGGGTTCCGCCGAAGCGCTGCTGCGCGCGAAAGGGCTCCGACTTACCGAGGGATTCGAAAAGGATGAAGTCGTCCTCGTTACGACGGGCGAAGGGCAGACGAGCGAAGGGGAGTTTTGGGAGTCGCTGAACACGGCGACCAACCTGAAGCTCCCCATCGTGTATCTGGTGGAAGACAACGGATACGCGATATCGGTTCCCGTCGAAGTGGGCATCGCGGGTGGCTCGATCTCGAAGCTCGTGAGCGGATTCCCCGGATTGTTCATTCAGGAGGTCGACGGCTGCGACTTCAATGCGTCGCTTCAGGTCATGCAGAAGGCGGTGGATTATGCCCGCAAGCGCAAAGGGCCGGCTCTGGTCCACGCCAAGGTCATTCGGCCGTATTCACATTCGCTGTCGGACGACGAGATCCTCTACCGTCCTCCCGATGAGCGCGACGCTGATGCCGCGCGCGATCCGGTCACGACGTTCCCGCGCTGGCTGGTAGACGAAGGCCATGCGACCAAAGCGGACGTCGAGCGAATCCAACGCGAAGTCGACGAGGAAGTGCTGGCCGCTACGGACGACGCCCTGAGCCAGGAGCAGCCCGGCCCCGAAACTATTTACCACCACGTGTATTCGCCGGACGTGGATCCGACGAGCGAGCAGTTCGATACCGAGGAGGATCCGCAGTTCTCGGGGAATGAGACCACGATGGTCGATTTGTTGAACGCGTGCATGAAGGACGAGATGCGTCGCAACCCTAAGATGCTGATCTTCGGCGAGGACGTGGCAGACGTATCGCGCGAGCAGTACGTCGGCAAAGTGAAGGGCAAGGGCGGCGTCTTCAAAGTGACGTGGGGGCTACAGAAGGAGTTTGGCAGCGACCGCGTGTACAACTCGCCGCTGGCGGAGGCCAACATCATCGGCCGCGCGATCGGGCTGGCGGTACGTGGCTTCAAGCCCGTCGTCGAGATCCAGTTCTTCGACTACATCTGGCCGGCGTACATGCAGCTTCGCGACGAGCTGTCGACGATGCGCTGGAGGTCCAATGGGACATTCAGTGCCCCCGTGGTAGTCAGAACCACGTATGGCGGCTACATCCGCGGCGCGATCTACCATTCGCAAACGGGGGCATCGCTGTTCACGCACTGCCCCGGCCTGCGCGTGATTTGTCCGGCGACCGCGCTGGACGCGAATGGGCTGCTTCGCACGGCGATTCGCTGCGAGGATCCGGTGATCTTCCTCGAGCACAAGCACCTGTATCGGCAGACGTACAACAAGGCCGCGTATCCCGGCCCGAACTTCATGATCCCGTTCGGCAAGGCGCGCACGGTGCGCGAAGGGTCAGACGTCACGATTGTCACGTACGGCGCAACAGTACAGCGAGCTTTTGCGGCGGCGAATCAGGTAGCGGAGGCCGGCGGGCCGAGCGCCGAGGTGATCGATCTCAGATCGCTGTCACCGTGGGATCAGGATGCGGTGTATGCGTCGGTGAAGAACACATCGCGCGTGATCGTGCTGTACGAGGATTCGATGTCGTGGGGGTACGGTGCGGAGATCGCGGCGCGGATCGCGGACGAGTGCTTTGCGTGGCTGGACGCGCCGGTGAAACGCGTGGCGTCCACCGATACATACGTGGGGTACGCGCCTCGGCTCGAAGACGCGATTCTGCCGCAGATCGAGGACGTGAAGAAGGCGATCGCGGAGATCGCGAGCTTCTAGGACGTGACTCACGCAATGAAAAAGGCCGGGCGAAGCATCGCCCGGCCTTTTGTGTAAGCAATCCCGATCTCAAGGCGTTCCGGGACGACGCGACGGCAGGACCGGGTTCGTATTCACGCCGGTCGAAACACTCGGCGGCAGCAGGCCTCCAGTGCCCTGATCGATGCCCCAGAAGTTGTTGATGGCATCGACGATGTTCGCGGGAGTGACGTTGTTGACGCCGAATCCGCTCGTGCGCCCATTGTTCTCGATGTTGCACTGATGGATCTGAGCTCCGACGATGCCGCTGGTAACCACGATGCCGTGACTGAAGGAATTCAGCACGTCGCACGCCTGCACCGTGACGTTGTGCACCTCGATCGAAACAGCGGGGCCGCTCACCTGATTGCTGTCGACGGTGAAGCCCGATAAGACCAGCCCTTGCGAACCGGCCGGACCGGCGCTGTTGTTGGCGATTTGAATGCCGGTTCCGCGATTGTTGACCACGCGAACGCCACTCATCGTGATGCCAGTGCCGTCGACGTACACGCCGGTCGCCCCTGAGCGGCGTACGAGCAGCCCTGTGACCGTGGTGTTCTCGTTGAGCGCCACCGCGCCATAGGTCGCGACGTAGCCGGGCGCGGGGCCAGTAGTGTCGACGACGCTCCGGCTGATCGAGCTGCCGGCGGCGCCGAGCCACATCGCACCCTGCTCTGCCTTGTGCACCACGACACTGTCGAGCGCCAGGATGTGCCGCAGGCCGCCCCAGATTGCGGACTGACAACAGAACGGTGTGTCGCCAGGGTTGCCTGCGTTACCCGTCGCCGAGTCCACACGCACGAAGGCCATGGTGCTCGTCGCTGTCGGGTTGCTGAAGCCGGCCCCGGGGCTGTAGAAGCTCAGGCCATTGAAGACCGACGTCGGCGACCATGGCTTGAAGTTGATGAACTTTGTCGACGTTCCGGTCGCGTTGAGCGTCCCTCCGTGCTGGAAGAGAAGTCCTGCGCTCTGGAAGAAGAGCGTCGCGCTCGGACGAGGCGCGAACTGGGCGAGTGTGTCGACCGATACGTTGCCGACGAACAAGAGTGGCAGTTGTGGAATCGCGGTGACGGTAACGGGGGTTCCCGGCACGCCGGTCAGCGAGCCCGTCGTGATCTCGAGGCGGCTGTTCGCGTTGCCGGGGCCGCTCGAGGGCAGGAAGGAGTTGGCTTGCGTTGTGGAGTCCGGAGCGAGAATCGCAAGGTTCTGAAGTTTTCCGCGGAACGCGTAGGCGTTCGCGCTGTCGGCGCGCACCGTGCCGAAGTCGCCCGCAAGGATGCCACCTTCGGCCTGAATGCCGATGCCAAGGCTGCCCACCACGCGAACGTTCTGCAGTCGAGCCCCGGTTCCGTTGGCGTAAATACCGGTGATGCCGGAGCGTCGCACGAGTGAGTTCGACATCGTGACATTGTCGCCCAGCGCCACGGCTGCGTACGACGCAACGAAGCCATTGCTGACCGGGCCGGTCGTGTCGATCACGACATGGTTCAGCGTGCTACCGGGCGCGCCCAGCCAGACCGCGCCCTGTTCGGACTTGTGTACGAAGAGGCTGTCGATCGTGAGCTGATGGTGGTCGCCCGCGTTGATCGCCGCCTGGCAGCAGAATCCATTCGTCGGCTGGCCCATGCTGCCGGTGGCCGAGTCGATGCGCACGTACTGCATCTGACTCAGCGCGACAGGCGCGAGGGCCGGGTTCGGTCCGGGTCCGGGGTTCTGGAAGGTCAATCCGTTGAACGCCACGTTGCCTTGCCACGGCTTCATCGTGATCGACCTGCCGGCGGCACCGATGGCATTCAGCGTTCCACCGCGCACGAAGATCATGCCCGCGTTGTAGAATCCGAGGAAAGCACTCGGGCGCACATTGAGCGCGGCGAGGGTGTCCACGGTCACGTTGCCGAAGACGAGCCACGGCAACTGGGGAATCGCTACCAGACTTACGGGAGCGCCGCTCGCGCCCACCAGTGTGCTCCCATTGATCTCCAAACGATTCGCCACGTTGCCCGGGCCCGATATGGGTACGAACGAGTTCCGCTGCGTGACGGAATCGGGCGCGAGGATGGCGAGGTTCTGAATCGTGCCGCGATAGGCATACGCGTTGGCGCTGTCGATCCGCACGGAGCCGAGATCGCCGAGCAGCTGGCCGGTCTCCGCCTGCAAGCCAACGCCGACGCTGCCGACCACGCGCAAGTTCTGGAGACGGGCGCTCCCGTTCGTGAGGATTCCGGTCGCGCCGGAGCGGCGAATCAAGGTGTTCTGGAGGGTGACACCTGTCGTGACAGCCACCGCGGGATAGGTGGATGTGAAGCCGCTCGAGATGATGCCCGTCGTATCGACCACGAGATTGTTGATGACCGTCGCCGGTGCGGCGGCCCAGACGGCTCCCTGCTCCGCCTTGTGGACCGTCACGCTGTCGATCAGCAGCCGGTGGTGGTCGCCGGCGTTCAGCGCGGCCTGACAGCAGAAGCCGTTCGTCGGCTGACCCATGCTGCCGGTGGCGGAGTCGACGCGGACGAACGTGAGCTGGCTCTG
>Ga0070696_100002686_pt1 | contig 11790 bp, 8 predicted proteins | sample KBSK1253metaG_FD_65474 | JGI IMG/M metagenome (GOLD analysis project Ga0070696, IMG submission 65474) | Corn, switchgrass and miscanthus rhizosphere microbial communities from Kellogg Biological Station, Michigan, USA - KBS K1-25-3 metaG | ecosystem: Host-associated > Plants > Roots >... | reverse complement strand
CGGCGCCGAGCCGTGGATCGGCTCATACAGCCCGAACCGGCCGTGGTCGGTGCGCCGGTCGCCCAGCGAGGCAGACGGGAGCATGCCCAGGCTGCCCGCGAGCACCGCCGCCTCGTCAGACAGGATGTCGCCGAACAGGTTTTCGGTGACCAGGACGTCGAACGAGGCTGGACGCCGGACGAGAAGCATGGCGCACGAGTCGACGAGCTGGTGGCCGACCTCGACGTCGGGGAAGTCGGCGCGGACCTCCTCGACGACCTTGCGCCACAGCCGCGAAGTCGCGAGCACATTGGCCTTGTCCACGCTGGTGAGGCGGCGCCTCCGCCCGCGGGACAGCTCGAAGGCGAGACGCACGACGCGCCGGATCTCCGCTTCCGTGTACCAGAGCGTGTCGATGCCGACCCGACCCTCGGGGGTGTCGCGCTGCTCCGACGGCCGCCCGAAGTACAACCCCGAGGTGAGCTCGCGGACGATCAGCAGGTCGACGCCCTCGAGGATCTCCGGTCGAAGGGGCGAGGAGGGCACGAGGGCGGGCAGCGCGGTGACCGGGCGCAGGTTGGCGAACAGCTCGAGGCCGCCGCGGAGTGCGAACAGCGCCTGCTCGGGGCGCACCTTCGCGTCCGGGTCGTCCCAGCGTGGCCCGCCGACCGCGCCGAGGAGGACGGCATCGCACCTGGCCACGTCGTCGAGATCCTCGGTCCGGAGCGCGGTGCCGAAGGCGTCGATCGCCGCCCCGCCGGCGACGACGTCGAGCCAGTCGATCGAGAACCCGTCGCGGGCTGCGACGGCATCGAGCACGCGGCGCCCGGCCGCGATGACCTCGGGGCCCACCCCGTCGCCCCCGATCGACGCGATCCGGTAGCCCGCCATGGGCGTTACGGCAGCTCCGTGGTGCGCGGCCCGACGTAGGCCGGCGACGCCGACCCGACGCCGGCCCCGTGGAGCTTGTTCACCGCGACCAGGTACGCCTGGATCGAGGCCTCGATGATGTTCGTGCTTAACCCGTGTCCGGACACGACCAGCGCGCCGGGTCCCACGTCGCTGGAGCGGCGGCAGCGCACCAGCACGCGACCCTGGGCGTCCTCGCCGCCGGACACTGCCTTGATCTCGTACGCCTCGAGGACCGGGTGCCAGCCGAACACCGGCTGGAGGGCCTCGTCGACGGCGGCGAACAGGGCGTCGACCGGCCCGTTGCCGATGGCCGCCTTGGCCTGTTCCTCGTTGCCGACCGAGAGCGAGACCATCCCCGTCGCCTTGCCGCCGTGGGACGAGGTGACGTTCCAGCCCTCGAGCCGAACGGCCTGGGGGACCTGCGCGAGCCGCTGCTCGACGAGGGCGACGAGGTCGTCGTCGGTGACCTCCTTCTTCTCGTCCGCGAGCGCGATCGCCTGCCGATAGAGGGCGTCGAGCGCCTCGCCGTCGAGCTCGTAGCCGAGCTCGGCGAGCTTCGACGACAGGCCGCGCCGCCCCGAGAGCTTGCCGATCGTGATCGACGATCCGGAGAGGCCGACCGACTGGGGCGTCATGATCTCGTAGGTCAGCGGGTTCTTGATCACGCCGTCCTGGTGGATTCCCGACTCGTGCGCGAAGGCGTTGCCGCCGACCACGGCCTTGTTGGGCTGGACGGCGAAGCCGGTGAGGTAGCTCACCAGCCGCGAGGCTGCGGTGATGTGCTCCGTCTGGACGCCGCTGGTGAGGGCCGCGGTCCCGTTGCCGCCCGCTCCGCCAGGCGTCGCGAACTGCGTCGGCCGGGTGCGCAGGGCCATCACGACCTCCTCGAGGGAGGCGTTGCCGGCTCGTTCCCCGAGCCCGTTGATCGTCACCTCGACCTGGCGCGCGCCCGCCTGGACCGCGGCGAGGGTGTTCGCCGTGGCGAGCCCGAGGTCGTTGTGGCAGTGGACCGAGATCGTGGCCTGGCTGCCGAGCAGGTCGACGACACGCCCGACGAGCGCCGCGAACTCCGAGGGGATCGCGTAGCCCACCGTGTCGGGGATGTTGAGGGTGGACGCCCCCGCCTCGACGACGGCCTCGTAGACCTTGAGCAGGTACTCTGGATCCGTCCGCGAAGCGTCCTCCGCGCTGAATTCGATCTCGACGTCGCGCCCCAGCTCCTTGCGGCCGTAGCTCACCCAGCGCACGGCCTCGGCGAGGGCCTTGTCGCGATCCATGCGCAGCTTGTGCTTGAGGTGGATGTCGCTCGTCGCGATGAAGACGTGGAGGTGCGGCCGCTCCGCGACCTTGATCGCCTCGATCGCCCGCTGCGGGTCGCCGTCGCGGCAGCGCGCCAGCGCGGCGACGGCGATGCCACCCTTCGTGTCCTGGGCGATCCGCCGGACGGCTTCGAAGTCACCATCGCTCGCGGCCGGAAAGCCGGCCTCGATCACGTCGACCTTGAGCCGCACCAGCTGGCGGGCGACCTCGAGCTTCTCGGCGGCCGTGAGTCCCGCGCCCGGGGCCTGCTCGCCATCCCGCAGCGTCGTGTCGAAGACACGGACGCGGTCGGGCGGGGCGAGCGGGCCCGCAGGGCGCGGCACGGAACGGACGGCAGGGGCCATCACCCAGCCGCCCTGGATGTCGTCGGATTCGCGCCTCCGGCGGCACTCCCACCGGCGCTGGCCGCGGCCTGGGCCTCGCCGGCATGGACAACCACGGGATTGAGGAAGGGCATCTGGGCCCGGAGCTCGGCGCCGACCTTCTCGATCTGGTGGTCGCGGTCACGCGCGCGCAGCTCCTGGAACTCGCCGCCGCCCGCCTCCTGCACGGCAATCCAGCGGTTGGCGAAGGCGCCGCTCTGGATGTCGGCGAGGACGTCCTTCATCGTCGCCTTCACGCCCTCGGCGACGCGCGGCCCGGAGACGTAGTCGCCGTACTCCGCGGTGTCGCTGACGCTGAAGCGCATGAAGTTGAGGCCGCCGCGGTACATGAGGTCCACGATCAGCTTCAGCTCGTGCATCGTTTCGAAGTACGCGAGCTCGGGCTGGTAGCCGGCCTCGACGAGCGTCTCGAAGGCCGCCTTGATGAGGGCCGAGACGCCACCGCACAGGAGGGCCTGCTCCCCGAACAGGTCGGTCTCGGTCTCCTCCTTGAACGTCGTCTCGAGCACGCCGGCGCGGGTCGCCCCGATCGCGCGCGCGTAGGCAAGCGTCCTCGCCCTCGCCGTTCCGCTCGGATCCTGCTCGACCGCGAACAGCGCCGGCACGCCGCCGCCGGCGACATACACGCTGCGCAGGAGGTGCCCGGGCCCCTTCGGCGCGACCATGGCGACGTCGATCTCGGCCGGCGGCTTGATCCGCTCGAACCGGATGTTGAAGCCGTGGGCGAACATGACCATCTGGCCGGGCCGCAGGTTCGGCGCGATCTCCGCGTCGTAGACGGCCTTCTGGGCCGTGTCGGGGACGAGGAGCATCACCACGTCGGCGGCCTTGACCGCCTCGGCGACGGTCTCGACGCGGAAGCCGGCCTCCTCGGCGAGCTTGCGGCTCTTCGAGCCGAGCGCGAGCCCGACGATCACCTCGACGCCGGAGTCGCGCAGGTTCTGGGCGTGGGCGTGCCCCTGCGAGCCGTAGCCGATGACCGCGACGGTCTGATCGGCGAGCGACTTCGGGTCGACGTCGTTGTCGTAGTACATCCGCGCCGTCACGCGATCACCTCGGGGTTCATCGCTTCACTGCCTCCTCGATCGAGCCCGAGCCGCGCGCCATGACCACGGCTCCCGTCCGTACCAGCTCCTTGATTCCGAAGTCCCGAACGCCCGCGACGAAGTTGTCGACCTCGCTCTCGGTGCCGCTGACCTCCGCGATGACCGCCTCCGTGGAGACGTCGAGCACGCGCCCGCGCATCAGCTCGATGAGCTTGAGCACGTCGGCGCGCGTTCCGTCCGTGACGCGGATCTTCACGAGCGCCAACTCGTGCTCGACGCTCGGCTCGCTCGTGACGTCCTGGACCTTGAGTACGTCGATCAGGCGGTACAGCTGCTTCGCGGCCTGCTCGACGGCGACGTCGTCCCCGTGGAGGCTGATCGTCATCCGCGAGGAGCCGCTCCGGTCCGTCCGGGACACGGCCAGCGAGTCGATGTTGAAGTTCCGGGCGCGCATCAGGCTCGAGACGCGGTTCAGGACGCCCGGCCGGTCGACGACGATCGCCACGAGGCGGTGCAGGCGGGTCTGCCCGCCGCCGGGCAGCGCCCGCGCCGGCGGCGCGGTGTGGGCCGGGGCGCCCTGTGGGGCCGCCGCGACCTGTGGAGCCGCCGCGTTCGCCGCGGTCGCCGCAGTCGTGGCAGTGTCGCCCTGGGCCGTCACTCGGCGGTCCCCCACTCCTCGATCAGGTCCGACAGACCCTTGCCCGCGGGCATCATCGGGAACACGTTCTGCTCGCCGGCGATCTCGAACCAGACGAGCGCGGGGCCCTTGATCCCCTGCGCGAAGCGGATCGCGTCGTCCGCCTCCTCGGGCTTCGACGCCTTGATCGCCGGGATGCCGTAGGCCTCGGCAAGCTTGAGGTAGTCAGGACCGAGCAATGCAGCCGAGTGGAAATTCCCGGCGTAGATGATCTCCTGCCACTGCCGGATCATCCCGAGCTTCTTGTTGTCGAAGATCGCGATCTTCACCGGGATCTCGTCCTGGACCAGCGTCATCAGCTCCTGCGACGTCATCTGGAAGCCGCCGTCGCCGACGATCGCCCAGACCTCGCGCTCGGGCACGCCCAGCGCGGCGCCCATCGCCGCCGGGACCGCGTAGCCCATCGTCCCGAGGCCGCCCGAGCTCAGGTGCGTGTTCGGATGGCGGAAGCCGGCGTAGCGCGCGAGCCACATCTGGTTCTGGCCAACGTCGCCGACGTAGATGCCCTCGTGCCGGGTCAGCTCGCCGATCCGCTGGACGACGTAGTCCGCGGAGAGGTAGCCGTCGCGCCAGGCGCCGGAGCCGTGCCATGACGTGCCCTCCGAGTCGCGGCGCCACTCCGTGAGCTGGTCGAAGTAGGGTTGGCGGCGGGCGGGCGGGACGGCCTCGACCATGGGCAGCATCGCCCGGAGCACGCGCTTCGCATCGCCGACGATCGGCACCTCGACCGCGACGTTCTTGCCGATCTCGGCCGGGTCGATGTCGACGTGGACGATCCGCGCGTACGGCGCGTACGTGCGGACGTTGCCGGTCACGCGATCGTCGAAGCGCATGCCCACGGCGAACAGCAGGTCCGCCGACTGGATGGCCCGGTTGACGTGCTTCCAGCCGTGCATGCCCATGAAGCCGTAGGCGAGCGGGTGGCGCTCGTCCAGCGCGCCAACGCCGAGCAGTGTCCACGCGACGGGCGCGTTGACCTTCTCCGCGAAGGCCTGCAGGTCCGCCTCGGCGCCGGCGTGCAGGACGCCGTGGCCGGCGAGGATCACCGGCCGCTCGGCCGCGGCGAGCTCCGCGGCGGCGAGCTTGAGCTGCTTGTAGTTGCCCTCCATCGTCGGCCGGAAGCCGGGCAGGCCGGCGACGACCTCGTCGTCCGACGGATGGACCGCCTGCGTCGCCTGCTGCAGCGCGTCCTTGGTGATGTCGATGTGGACCGGCCCCGGCCGGCCGCTGCGGGCGATGTGGAACGCCTCGGCGATGACGCGCGGCAGCTCGTCGGCGTCGCGGACGAGGTAGTTGTGCTTCGTCATCGGCAGCGTGATGCCGTTGATGTCGATCTCCTGGAAGGCGTCCTTGCCGATCAGCGCCGAGGGCACGTTGCCGGTGATCGCGACGATCGGGATCGAGTCGAGCATCGCTGTGCCGATGCCCGTCACGAGATTGGTCGCGCCCGGTCCAGAGGTGCCCATGCACACCCCGACCTTCCCCGTCGCGCGGGCGTAGCCGTCGGCGGCATGCGCCCCGCCCTGCTCGTGGCGTACGAGCACGTGGCGCAGCTCGGGGTAGTCACCGAGGATGTCGTACAGCGGCAGGATCACGCCGCCGGGGTAGCTGAACATGACGTCGACGCCCTGGCGCAGCAGCGCCTCGCAGACGACGTCGGCGCCGATGCGCGGTCGCGTGCCGTGCTCGGCGGTCCGGACGGAGACGGTCGACGAGCCCTCGTGGAGCATCTCGCGCTGAGCGCGCTCGACCGCCGCGGCGTGCTCGCTGCCCGCCGCGGGAACGTGGCTGCGGCGCGCGCGATCGCGCTTGGTCAGGGTCACGACTCGCCCTCGCTTGCGTTCACGTTGCCTCCCAGCGTTCTCCTGCCCGGAGAAAATCAGAACCCCCGCCTCTCGGCGGGGGTCCGGTTGGTCCTCGGTTGTCGGTGATCGCTAGCTGCGATCGCTCCGCCGCGTCCCTCCGTGCTCCCGCCGATCCCCGGCGATGAGGCCTACAAGGCTCTCAATGCCGACCAGGATCGACCGAATAAGGGAGAGGACGGGTACCTCGGCAGTCTCGATCGGCAGGTGAGCGCGACGGCCGTCCGTGGTCACGACCACGGCGACGGTGCGGCGACCCGGCAGATTCGAGATGCCCACGGTGCGCGCAGTCTAGGGGCGGGATGGTTGAAAGCGCAACCGGACCTCTGTGAAATTGCATGTCAACGAAGGTCCGGTTGCGCTCGACCTGGAACGTTGACGCCGGTCGCGGGCGGCGCCCACACTCAGCCGGGTAGCCGCCCGGTCCACGACCGCGCACGAGGCGTTCCGGCCGGGTACCTCTCGATCGCCGGCAGACCGTCCCTCCGCCGGGGTCGAACCTGAGCAGGGCGAGGGGGATCGGGCTGGGCATGGCGGCGACGCCAGCGGTCATGATCGAGGGTCCGACCGCGCCGTGACGGCGCAGTCGCCGACTGTCGCCGCCCCTGCCACCCGCCTCGTCGACGGCCAGCGTCAGCGCACCTGGCGGCACCTCCGGCGCAACCCGACGTTCTGGATCGGTGCGATCTCGGTCACGCTCATCGTCGGCGTGGCGATCTTCGCGCCACTGATCGCCCCGTACGACCCGAACCACCAGTTCCGCGGCGAAGGGCTCACGCCCGGCGGGGACCCCCTGGGTCCGACCGCAAAGTTTCCGCTCGGCACCGACAAGCTCGGCCGGGACGAGCTGAGCAGGCTCGTCTTCGGGGCGCGGACCTCGCTGACGGCGGGCGTTGCGGCCAACCTGCTCGCCACGCTGATCGGGCTGATCGTCGGGGTGCTGGCGGCGTATTTCCGGGGCGCCAGCCTGCGCCTAAGCGTTGGCGGGCGGCGGGTCGTCATACCGCTGCCCGTGGAAGCCCTGCTGATGCGCCTGACCGACGCGACCCTTGCCTTCCCCGCGCTGCTCGTCGCGATCGCGTTGGTGGCGATCGTCGGGCCGAGCCTCGGCCTCGTGATCCTGGTCATCGGGGCCGTGCTCTGGGCCGGCACGGCTCGGATCGTCTATGGCCGCGCGCTCCTGATCCTGTCCGCGGACTTCGTCGTCGCGGCCACGGCCGTCGGCGTCGGCGGAGTCCGGATGATCTTCCGGCACGTCCTGCCCCACCTCGTGCCGCTCATCGTGGTCTACGGGACCCTGGGAATCGCCACGACCGTGTTGTTCGAGGCCACGCTGTCATTCCTCGGCGTCGGCGTCCCCCCGCCCGATCCGTCGTGGGGCTCGATGCTCATCGACCACGTCGGCTACTACAGGACCGACCCGCGCGTCGTGGCTCTGCCGGGCCTCGCGATCATGGCCACGATCCTCGCGTTCAACCTGCTCGGCGACGCGATCGCCGATGCCCTGGACCCACATCAGTGGCGCTGACCCACCCACGTGAGCAGCTGGCCTGCGCACGTCGCCGCGTCGCGCTCCGGCGGCAAGGCAGCGGCAGGGTGGTGCCGATGAGCTGAGGGACCGGGGCGGGCTCGCCCCAGAGCGAGTCAAGCGACTTGGAGGAGGGTGTTAGATATGGCATCCCTGGCGATATCGAGGCGACTGAGCGCGCTGCTCGCCGCCGCCGTGCTCGTGGCGAGCGCGTGTACGCCCGCGGCATCGACCGCACCCAGCGGCCCTGGAGCAACGAGCGGGGGCGGCGAGGCGTCGGCGCCCGCGGCGACGGAGGGCATCCCGAGCGGCGGCACGCTCTCGATCGGCGCGAATGGCGAGATCCAGTGGCTCGATCCGGCGCTCGGCTATGACACGGTGTCGTGGCCCGCGGAGCGACTCGTGTTCGAGAGCCTGCTCGACTACGACGCGTCGTCCGAGCTCGTTCCGCTCCTCGCCGCGGAAATGCCCACCGTCTCGGCCGACGGTATGGGGTACACGTTCAAGCTGCACGACAACGTCAACTTCGTGAAGTCCGACGGCACCGTCCTGCGCCAGATGACCGCCGACGACGTCGCGTACTCGATCAACCGGGCGCTGAATCCGAAGCTCAAGCCATACCCGTCGCCCGTCGGCGGTGGCTTCTTCGGCAACATCGTGGGCGCGGCCGACGTGCTGGCAGGGACAGCGACGGCAGCGTCGGGCATCAAGGTCATCGACCCGACGACGATCGAGTTCGACCTGACGAAGGCCGACCCGACGTTCCTGAACGTCCTCGCGACGCCATTCGGCTCCGTCGTCCCGAAGGAGCTGGCCGGCGACGATGGCACCGCGTTCTCGGCGTCGCCCGTCGGGACTGGCCCGTTCATCTTCAAGAGCTACACGAAGGGCCAGGGCGCCCAGTTCGCCCGGAACCCCGCGTATTGGCAGCCCGGCCTGCCGTACCTCGACGGCGTCGACTACCGCACCGGACAGGACGACGTCGCGATGATCCAGCAGATCGAGGCCGGAACCCTGGACCTCATCCAGGATCCGATGCCGCCGGCCCAGTACACCGACGTCACCACCAACTACGCGGACCAGGTCCAGCGTCAGGTGCTGCAGAACGTCGACTACGTCTTCATGGACACGCAGCAGCCGAACGGTGGTCCGTTCAGCAAGCTCGAGGTCCGGCAGGCCGTGAACTACGCGATCGACAAGGACGCGATCCTGCAGATCACGCACGGCGCGGGCAAGCCGGCGAACTGCATCCTGCCGCCGAACATGCCGGGCTACGACAGCACGTGCGACCCGTACCCGCATGACGTCGAAAAGGCCAAGCAGCTGATGGCGACCGCGGGCTACGCGGACGGATTCGACACGAAGTTCTACACGGACACGACCGACCCGGATCCGCAGATCGGCCAGTCGATCCAGCAGGACCTGAAGGCGATCGGGATCCGCACCGAGATCGTGTCCCAGGAGTTCGCGACGTTCCTCGACACCATCGAGACGCCGCACAAGGCACCCATTGGCTGGGTTGGCTGGTTCCAGGACTACCCGGATCCATCCGACTTCATGGAGCCGACGCTGACCTGTGCGACCGCGGTCCAGGGCGCTGCCAACGCAGCGCTGTACTGCAACAAGGAGGTCGACGACCTCCTCGCCGCGGCGCACGGCATGGCCGACCAGTCCGCCCGACTCCAGGCCTACCAGGAGATCCAGAAGAAGATCATGGCCGACGCGCCCTGGGCGCCATTCCGGCACCAGGAGTTCGTCACGATCGTGAACAAGCGGGTGGGCGGCTTCACCATCGACCCGCAGTGGCTGTTCAACCTCAAGTGGATCTGGATCAAGCCAGAGTCCTGAGCTGACGTGACAGACGACGATCGCCGACCGTGACGGGCTATGTCGTCCGGCGACTCGGCTGGTCGCTGGTCGTCCTCTCGGCGATCGTCGTCGTCACCTTCCTCGCGACGTACATCCTCCCGGCCGACCCGGCCCGGATGATCGCGGGGATCCGCGCCTCGCCAGAGGACGTCCAGCGGATCCGGGTGGCCCTGGGGCTGGATCAGCCATTCCTCGTCCAGCTCGCGCGCTACGTGGAGCGGCTGCTGCATGGCGACTTCGGGCAGTCCTACATCCAGAACAAGGCAATCCTGCCGCTCATCCTCGAGCGCTTCCCGGCCACCCTCCAGCTCGCGCTCGCGGGCTTGGTGGTGGAGCTGCTGATCGGCCTGCCGCTCGGAATCCTCGCGGCGGTCCGGCGAGGCTCTCGCACCGATCGACTCTCGACGGCGTTCTCCATCGTGCTCGTCTCCGCGCCGTCGTTCCTGGTGGGCTACCTGCTGCTCAACTTCCTGGCCTTCCAGCCGAAGCTCCACTTCGACGTCGACATCTTCCCGATCGGCGGCTACAAGCCGTTCGACCTGCGCTACCTCGCCCTGCCGGCGATCACGCTCGGGTTCAGCGGCGCCGCCTACTACACGCGCCTGATGCGCACCTCCATGCTCGAGGAGCTGCACCGCGACTACGTGCGTACCGCTCGGTCGAAGGGCATCGGCGAACGGATGATCCTGTGGCGGCACGCCGTCCGGAACGCGATCGGGCCGGTGCTGAGCCAGATCGGGCTCGATCTCGGCTTCTTCCTGGGCGGCGTGGTCATCGTCGAGCGCGTGTTCAGCTGGCCCGGGATCGGCAAGCTGGCGGTGGACTCGATCGTCACAGCGGACGTGCCGCTCATCCTCGGCACCGTCCTCTTCGGCACCCTGTGCATCGTCTTGGCCAACCTGTTCGTCGACGTCCTGCAGGTGATCGTCGACCCACGCATCCGCCGCTGACGGAGGAGCTCCGGTGACCTATTCGATCGTCGCCCGGGACGCCGCGACGGGCGACCTCGGCATCGCCGTCCAGTCGAAGTTCCTCGCCGTCGGGGCCGTGGTCCCGTGGGCCCGCGCCGACGTGGGCGCGATCGCCACACAGTCGTATGCGAACGTCGCCTACGGGCCGGACGGGCTGGCGCTGCTGGCCGAGGGCGCGTCGGCGCAGGAGACGCTGGACCGGCTGGTCGCCGCGGATTCGCTGCGGGACCAGCGCCAGGCGGGGATCGTCGATGCGCATGGGCGCGGTGCAACGCATACCGGGCGCCACTGCTTCGCGTGGGCGGGCGGCCGAACGGGCCCGGGCTTCGCGGCGCAGGGCAACATCCTCGCCGGCGCGGCCGTGGTCGACGGCCTCGCGGACACCTTCGGCGCGGGCGGACGGCCGTTCCCCGAGCTCCTCGTCGCCTGTCTCGCTGCGGCGGACGCGGCGGGGGGCGACCGGCGCGGGCGCGAATCGGCCGCCCTGTACGTGGCTCGTGCGGGAGCCGGGTACGGCGGCGGCAACGACCGCTGGATCGACCTCCGCGTCGACGACCACGCCGACCCGATCGGTGAGCTGGGCCGGCTCCTGGCGCTGCAGCGGCTGTACCTCGACCGGCCGACCGTCGAGGAGCTGCTCCGTGTCGACGATGGCCTCGCGGGCGAGCTCCGGAAGCTCCTGGGCGGGCTGGATGCCGGGCCCGGGAGCGGCTTCTCCGCGGTCTATCAGCCGATGAGCGCGCTCAGCCCCGAGGCCGCCGCCGCCGAGCGCGAGGCGAGGGCGATGACCGGCGAGCCCGCGCCGCTGCCGTCGAGCTGGGACGGCGCGTGGCAGCAGGCGCTGGAGGACTGGATGGCGGTCGAGAACCTCGAGGAGCGGACCGCGGCGCCGGGCTGGATCGACGGACGGGTGCTGGAGTTCCTGCGGGCCAAGGCGGCCACGGGCTGACCGCCCGGGAACGACAACGGCCGCCGGCGAGGCCGGCGGCCGATTGGGCTCACGATGCTTGGTTGCTTACTTCCAGCGCTGTCCGGCCTCGAGCACGAGAGCGGAGCTCGCGAGAGCCATGACGGTGAGCAGGAGCCGGAAGTACGTCGCCTTGATGATGTGCTTCATGGCTAGTACCACCGAACGCCGGCGCCGACGGTCAGGGCCATGGCACCGAGCACCATGACGGCCCACGTGAAGCGCGCCAGGATCGCCTTCACTGAATTCCCCTTTC
>Ga0070696_100002684_pt1 | contig 11794 bp, 8 predicted proteins | sample KBSK1253metaG_FD_65474 | JGI IMG/M metagenome (GOLD analysis project Ga0070696, IMG submission 65474) | Corn, switchgrass and miscanthus rhizosphere microbial communities from Kellogg Biological Station, Michigan, USA - KBS K1-25-3 metaG | ecosystem: Host-associated > Plants > Roots >... | reverse complement strand
CAGCTCGCAGGCTTGCCGAACCTGCGCCTGGTGCAAACCCTCACCGCCGGCTTCGAGCACGTCCTGCCGTTCCTGCCGCGCGACGTCGCCTTGGCCAACGCGCCGGGTGTTCACGACGCGTCGACCGCAGAGCTGGCGGTCACGCTCACCTTGGCGGTGCTCCGTGGCCTGCCGGACTTCGTTCATGCCCAGGACGACAGTCAGTGGATCGCGGACGACGTGATCCGTCGCCGGTCGCTGGCCGATCGGCGCGTCCTCGTCGTCGGCTACGGAGGGGTGGGCCGGGCGGTGGCCCGGCGCATGCTCGCGTTCGAGACGACGGTCACCGGCGTGGCGACGCGCGCCAGGCCGACCGGGCCCGACGGAGTGCCGGTCCACGGCACCGAAGAGCTCCCCGACCTGCTGCCGCAGCACGACGTGGTGGTCCTGGCCACCCCGCTCAACGACGCGACCCGGCGGCTGGTCGACGCGAAGTTCCTGGCCGCGATGCCCGACGGCGCGGTCCTGGTCAACGTCGCCCGCGGCGGCGTCGTCGACACCGACGCCCTCATCGCGGAGCTGTCGAGCGGGCGGATCTTCGCCGGGCTGGACGTCACGGACCCCGAGCCGCTTCCGGCGGAGCACCCCTTGTGGAACGCGCCCGGAGTCCTCATCTCGCCGCACGCGGGCGGTGCGACCTCGGCGTTCCTGCCGCGGGCCGTGGCACTGCTTCGGGGGCAGCTGCAAAGGCTCTCGACAGGGCGTCGTCCGCGAGGGATCGTTCTAACGAGCACATGGAGCACGTCCCTGGACGACGGGACCTGAGCGCAAGGCGGGGCACCATGGCGGAATCTCAGCAGCAGACACTGGTCGCGATCGGCACCCGCAAGGGCCTGTGGTTGGCGACGAGCGACGACCGCACGACCTGGGAGGTCACCGGACCGCACCTGCCGATGGTCGAGATCCCATCGGTCGCGATCGACACCCGGGCGGGCGGCCGCGTGCTCGTCGGTGCGCGCTCCGAGCACTGGGGTCCGACGATCCAGCACTCCGACGACCGCGGGCAGACCTGGCAGGAGCCGGACGGCGGGGCCATGGTGTTCCCGCCCGACACCGGTGCGTCGCTGGAGCGGGTCTGGCAGATCGCACCGGACCCCCGCCAACCCGGCGTCCTCTGGGCAGGCGCGGAACCGACGTCCCTGTGGCGCAGCGAGGACGACGGTCAGAGCTTCTCGCTGGTGCGCGGTCTGTGGGACCACCCGCACCGCCCGCAGTGGTATCCCGGCCAGGGCGGCGCGGCCGTGCACACGGTGCTGCCCGACCCCAACGACGACCAACGCATCGTCGTGGCCATGAGCACGGGCGGGGTGTACGTGAGCGACGACGGGGGAGCGTCCTGGAACCCGGCGAACCGCGGCATCCGCGCCGACTTCATGCCGGAGCCGGAGCCGGAGTTCGGGCAGTGCGTGCACAAGGTCGCCCGCGACGGCGCCGACAGCCGCGTCATGTACGCCCAAAACCACGGCGGGGTCTTCCGCACGGACGACGGCGGCAAGCGGTGGGTCTCGATCGCCGACGGCCTGCCGGCCGACTTCGGGTTCGTCATGCTCGCCCACCCGCGCGCCGGCGGCACGGCCTGGGTCGTACCGCTGACCGCCGACCGGGAACGCCTGCCACCGGACGGGCGGCTTCGGGTGCACCGCACGCGCGACGGCGGCCGTACCTGGCAGCCCAGCGGGTCCGGCCTGCCGGACCAGAGCTGGAACACGGTGCTGCGTGACGCCGCCGCGGTCGACGAGGCCGACCCCGTCGGGGTCTACATCGGCACGCGCGACGGCATGGTCTACGCCAGCGCCGACGAGGGCGACTCCTTCACGGTGGTCGCAGAGCACCTGCCCGACGTGCTGGCCGTGCGTGCCGCGCAGGTCCCGGCGGCCGCATGAGGGGCCGGTCGTGAAGGCGGTGGTGCTGCTGCCCGGCGTGCTGCGCGAGCACGCCGGGGGCAGCGACCGCGTCGAGGTGGACCTGGTCGACGACGCGAGGCTGGGCGCTGTCCTCGACCTGGTGAGCACGTCCTGGCCGGTCCTCGGCCGGCGGCTGCGCGACGACACCGGTGCGGTCCGCCGCCACGTCAACGTGTTCGTGGACGGCGAGGACGTGCGGCGCACCGGGGGGCTGGACACCCCGGTGCCCGACGGCGCCGTCGTCCACGTCCTGCCGTCGGTCGCCGGCGGCTGAGCGCACGGCCGGTGGACGGTCCCGATGCCCCGGTAGGGGTCCGTCCTACACTCCGGCCATGACGAGCACGGACACCAGCACGAAGGCAACGGCAGCACAAGCATCGAGCGCGGCGCCGGACATCAAGCCGCGCAGCCGGGACGTGACCGACGGGCTCGAGAAGACCGCAGCCCGTGGCATGCTGCGCGCCGTCGGCATGGGCGACGACGACTGGGCCAAGCCGCAGATCGGCATCGCCTCGTCCTGGAACGAGATCACCCCGTGCAACCTCTCCCTGGACCGGCTGGCGAAGGCCGCGAAGGAGGGCGTGTTCGCCGCCGGCGGCTACCCCTTGGAGTTCGGCACGATCTCGGTGTCGGACGGCATCTCGATGGGCCACGAGGGCATGCACTTCTCGCTGGTCTCCCGCGAGGTGATCGCGGACAGCGTCGAGACCGTGATGCAGGCCGAGCGCCTCGACGGCTCGGTGCTGCTGGCGGGCTGCGACAAGTCGCTGCCGGGCATGCTGATGGCCGCTGCCCGGCTGGACCTGGCGTCGGTGTTCCTCTACGCCGGGTCGATCGCGCCGGGCTGGGTGCAGCTGTCGGACGGCACGGTCAAGGACAACGTCACGATCATCGACGCCTTCGAGGCCGTCGGCGCCTGCGCGCGCGGGCTGATGAGCATGGAGGACGTCGACCGCATCGAGCGCGCGATCTGCCCGGGCGAGGGCGCGTGCGGCGGCATGTACACGGCCAACACCATGGCGTCGGTCGCCGAGGCCATGGGCATGTCCGTGCCCGGCTCCGCGGCCCCGCCGTCCGCCGACCGTCGGCGCGACGCGTTCGCGCACAAGTCCGGCGAGGCCGTCGTCGGCATGCTCCGCCAGGGCATCACGGCCCGCCAGATCATGACCAAGGAGGCGTTCGAGAACGCCATCGCGGTCGTCATGGCGTTCGGCGGGTCCACGAACGCCGTCCTGCACCTGCTGGCGATCGCCCGCGAGGCGGAGGTCGAGCTGACCCTGGACGACTTCACGCGAGTCGGCGCGAAGGTCCCGCACCTCGGCGACCTGAAGCCGTTCGGGCGGTTCGTGATGAACGACGTCGACCGCATCGGCGGCGTGCCTGTGGTCATGAAGGCGCTGCTCGACGCCGGCCTGATCCACGGCGACTGCCTCACCGTCACCGGCCGCACCGTGGCCGAGAACCTGGCCGAGATCCACCCGCCGGACCCGGACGGCAAGATCCTGCGTGCCCTCGACAACCCGATCCACCACACCGGCGGCATCACGATCCTGCACGGCTCGCTCGCGCCGGAGGGTGCGGTGGTGAAGTCCGCCGGGTTCGACTCCGACGTGTTCGAGGGCGTCGCCCGGGTGTTCGACGGCGAGCGCGGAGCGCTGGACGCCCTGGAGGACGGCACCATGAAGGCCGGGGACGTCGTCGTCATCCGCTACGAGGGCCCGAAGGGCGGCCCCGGCATGCGGGAGATGCTGGCGATCACCGCCGCCATCAAGGGCGCCGGCCTCGGCAAGGACGTGCTGCTGCTCACCGACGGCCGCTTCTCCGGCGGCACGACGGGGCTGTGCGTCGGGCACGTCGCGCCAGAGGCCGTCGACGGCGGCCCGATCGCGTTCGTGCGCGACGGCGACCGCATCCGCCTCGACGTGGCACAGGGCCTGCTCGACCTGCTCGTGGACGACGACGAGCTGGCGTCGCGCCGACCGGGCTGGCAGCCGCCGGCACCTCGCTACACCCGTGGCGTGCTCGCCAAGTACGTCAAGCTCGTCGGTTCGGCCGCCCAGGGCGCGGTCTGCGGCTGATCCCGCTCACCGGGCCGGAGTCCACAGCGTGAGACGTGCGTCTCACAAAGTTGACACCCGGCCCGGGGCGGGAGAACGTGTCCTCATGCTCACGCTGGTCGTACTTCGACAGCGCGCCGGCTGAACCCAGCCAGCGCGCAACCCCTCACTGTCCCTGACCAGGGACCGAGGGGTTTTTTCGTTCCAGGGCACGAGCGATCGACGCAAGGGTGGATGGACGTGAGGTCTGCCGGGTGACCGGCGGGCCGGAAAGACGGTGACTGGTGAGTGCAGAGCGGCTCGCGGATGCGACCCCGGCGGGGCGGACGGCCAGCCCGTCCGACCTGGCGGGCGCGGTGCACAGGCAGCCGGTGACGATGACCGGGGCGCAGGCCTTGGTCCGAGCCCTGGAGAACGTCGGGGTCGAGATCGTCTTCGGCATCCCGGGCGGGGCGATCCTGCCCGCCTACGACCCGCTGCTGGACTCCACGCAGGTACGGCACGTCCTCGTGCGGCACGAGCAGGGGGCAGGTCACGCGGCGCAGGGCTACGCGGCCGCGACCGGCCGCGTCGGCGTCTGCATGGCCACCTCGGGCCCGGGCGCCACGAACCTGGTCACGCCCATCGCCGACGCCTACATGGACTCGGTGCCGATGGTGGCGATCACCGGCCAGGTGTCGTCGTCCGCGATCGGCACGGACGCCTTCCAGGAGGCCGACATCCGCGGCATCACGATGCCCATCACCAAGCACAACTACCTGGTCACCAGCGCCGACGACATCGCCCGGGTCATCGCCGAGGCCTTCCACATCGCCGGGACCGGCCGCCCCGGCCCGGTCCTCGTGGACATCAGCAAGGACGCCCTGCAGGCGCAGACGACGTTCTCCTGGCCCGAGCACGTCGAGCTGGCCGGCTACCACCCGGTCACCAAGCCGCACAGCAAGCAGGTGCGCGAGGCGGCCCGGCTGATCTCGGCCTCGCGCCGTCCGGTGCTGTACATCGGCGGCGGCGTCATCCGCGCCGGTGCGAGCGAGCAGCTGCGCCAGCTGGTCGACCTGACCGGGATCCCCGTCGTCACCACGCTGATGGCCCGAGGCGCGCTGCCCGACACCCACCCGGCTCACCTGGGCATGCCGGGCATGCACGGCTCGGTCGCCGCCGTCACCGCCCTGCAGCGCTCGGACCTCATCGTCAACCTCGGCGCCCGGTTCGACGACCGCGTCACCGGGCAGCTGTCGACATTCGCCCCGCACGCACGCGTGGTGCACGCCGACATCGACCCGGCGGAGATCTCGAAGAACCGCCTCGCCGACGTTCCCATCGTGGGCGACGCCCGGGAGGTCATCTCCGAGCTGCTCGTCGCGGTGAAGGCCGAGCAGGACGCCGGGCACCGTCCGGACTACGCGTCCTGGTGGTCTGAGGTGTCGTCCTGGCGCGAGAAGTACCCGCTGGGGTACACCGCGCCGGAGAACGGCGCGGTCTCGCCACAGCACGTCATCTCCCGCATCGGTGCCCTCAGTGCCCCCGACACGATCTACACCGCCGGCGTCGGCCAGCACCAGATGTGGGCGGCACAGTTCATCTCCTACGAGCGGCCCAACACGTGGATCAACTCCGGCGGGCTCGGCACCATGGGCTTCGCGGTGCCGGCCGCCATGGGCGCCAAGGCCGGCCGCCCGGACCAGACCGTGTGGGCGATCGACGGCGACGGCTGCTTCCAGATGACCAACCAGGAGCTCGCCACCTGCGTCATCAACGACATCCCCATCAAGGTCGCCGTCATCAACAACTCCAGCCTCGGCATGGTGCGCCAGTGGCAGACCCTGTTCTACGGCGAGCGCTACAGCAACACCGACCTGCACACCGGAGCCGCCACCAGGGTGCCGGACTTCGTCAAGCTGGCCGACGCCTACGGCTGCGCGGGCCTGCGCTGCGAGCGCCCGGAGGACGTCGACGCGACCATCGAGGCCGCGCTGGCCATCAACGACCGGCCGGTGGTCATCGACTTCGTCGTGCACCGGGACGCGATGGTGTGGCCGATGGTGCCCTCCGGCGTCAGCAACGACGACATCCAGTTCGCGCGGGGATCCAGCCCCACGTGGGATCGGGAGGACTGATGTCCAGGCACACGCTGTCCGTGCTCGTCGAGGACCGGCCGGGCGTCCTGGCCCGGATCGCCGGGCTCTTCTCGCGGCGCGGCTTCAACATCGAGTCGCTCGCGGTCGGGCCGACCGAGCACTCCGACGTGTCGCGGATGACCGTCGTCGTCGACGTCGAGGACCTGCCGCTGGAGCAGGTGACCAAGCAGCTCAACAAGCTGGTCGAGGTCATCAAGGTCGTCGAGCTCGAGCCCGTCTCGTCGGTGCAGCGCGAGCTGCTGCTGGTCAAGGTGCGCGCCGACCTGCCGTCGCGCTCGCACGTGCTGGAGATCGCGCAGCTGTTCCGCGCCAAGGTCGTCGACGTGTCGACCGACGCCGTCACGATCGAGGCGACTGGCAACGCCGACAAGCTCGCCGCGCTGCTGCGGGTGCTCGAGCCGTTCGGCATCCGCGAGCTCGTGCAGTCCGGCATGGTCGCCGTCGGGCGCGGCGCCCGCAGCATGAGCGACCGCGCGCTGCGCTCCGCCTGACCCCATCGAAACCAGCACCACCGAAGAAGGAGAGCCCCTGTGGCGACGATGTACTACGACGACGATGCCGACCTGTCGGCGCTCGCGGACCGCAAGGTCGCGATCATCGGCTACGGCAGCCAGGGGCACGCGCACGCCCTGAACCTGCGCGACAGCGGCGTCGACGTGCGCGTCGGCCTGCCCGAGACCAGCCGCAGCCGCCCGAAGGCCGAGGCCGAGGGCCTGCGCGTCGTCACTCCCGCCCAGGCGGCGGCCGAGGCCGACCTCATCATGGTGCTCACGCCCGACCACGTGCAGCGCCACGTCTACGCCGAGGCGATCGAGCCCAACCTCAAGGCCGGCGATGCGCTGTTCTTCGGGCACGGCTTCAACATCCGGTTCGGCTACATCACGGCCCCCGAGGGCGTCGACGTCGCCATGGTCGCCCCCAAGGGGCCCGGTCACCTGGTGCGACGCGAGTACTCCGACGGCCGCGGCGTACCGGTGCTGGTCGCGGTCGAGACGGACGCCACCGGCCGCGCCTGGCCGCTCACCCTGGCCTATGCCAAGGCCCTCGGCGGCCTGCGCGCCGGCGGCATCCGGACGACCTTCACCGAGGAGACCGAGACCGACCTGTTCGGGGAGCAGTCCGTGCTCTGCGGCGGCGTCTCCCGGCTCGTCCAGGAGGGCTTCGAGGTGCTGACCGAGGCGGGCTACCAGCCCGAGGTCGCGTACTTCGAGTGCCTGCACGAGCTCAAGCTCATCGTCGACCTCATGTACGAGGGCGGCATCGCCAAGCAGCGCTGGAGCGTCAGCGACACCGCCGAGTACGGCGACTACGTCTCCGGCCCGCGCGTCATCGACGACTCCGTGAAGGCACGCATGCGGGACGTGCTGGCCGACATCAAGGACGGCTCCTTCGCCGCCCGCTTCATCGCCGACCAGGACGCCGGAGCGCCCGAGTTCCAGCGGCTCCGCGCCGAGGGCGAGCAGCACCCGATCGAGGCCACGGGCCGCCAGCTGCGCGGGCTCATGGCGTGGGTCAAGTCCTCCGACGACGACTACACCGAGGGCACGGCGGCTCGCTGACCGTGCTGGACCACCGGGGGTGTCTCGGATGGCGGGACACCCCTGGCCGGTAGTTGGACGTCCGACTACCGTGGACGACGTACGGCAGCTCTACCTTCGAGCTCTTGCCGTGGAGGGCGCCCGGCGTCGCGGTGATCCCGCGAGGCACGAGCCGCCGCCCGAGGTCGGTCTCGGCGCACCCAGGCGTCCGGCGTCCGGCCGTACCACCACCGCACGAGCAGACGGGACGTTGCCATGACCGAGACCGAGGAGCTGACCCGCCGGGCGCTGCAGGAGTCGATGGACCTGCGCGACCAGGGCCACTGCGACGACTGACGCCGGCACCTTCGCCGGTACAGACCCGGCACGCCAGGGCCGCCTTCCCGTCCGGGTGGCGGCCCTTTCGGCGTCCGGCAACGATGTCGCGCCAGACTGTCGCGCCCGAGTCGTGAGACCGGTTGTTCCGCCATGCGGACGCCGCTCTAGGGTGTCGGCATGTCACAGACCTTCTCGCTCGCCGTCGTCCCCGGTGACGGCATCGGACCCGAGGTCGTCGCCGAGGGGCTCAAGGTGCTCCAGGCGGCCACGGCCCCCGACGGGGTGAGGTTCGAGCTCACTCACTACGACCTCGGCGCGACGCGCTGGCACGCGACCGGCGAGACTCTGCCGGACAGCGTGCTGGAGGAAGTGCGACAGCACGACGCGATCCTGTTGGGCGCCGTCGGCGACCCGTCGGTGCCGAGCGGCGTGCTCGAGCGTGGGCTGCTGCTGCGGCTGCGCTTCGAGCTCGACCACTACGTGAACCTGCGGCCCGGCAGGCTCTACCCGGGCGTCGCCAGCCCGCTGGCCGACCCCGGCAACGTCGACTTCGTCGTCGTGCGGGAGGGCACCGAGGGCCCGTACACCGGCAACGGCGGGGCCCTGCGCGTGGGCACGCCGGCCGAGGTGGCCACGGAGGTCAGCGTCAACACGGCGTTCGGCGTCGAGCGCGTCGTGCGTGATGCGTTCGCGCGGGCGCAGGCACGCCCGCGCCGGCACCTGACGCTCGTGCACAAGCACAACGTCCTCAGCTACGCCGGGCACCTGTGGCGGCGCACCGTCGACGCGGTCGGCGCCGAGTTCCCCGACGTCACGACCGACTACCTGCACGTGGACGCTGCGACGATCTTCCTGGTCACCGACCCGTCGCGCTTCGACGTGGTCGTCACCGACAACCTGTTCGGCGACATCATCACCGACCTGGCGGCCGCCGTGACCGGCGGTATCGGCCTAGCCGCCAGCGCCAACATCAACCCCGACCGGTCGGTGCCCAGCATGTTCGAGCCGGTGCACGGGTCCGCCCCCGACATCGCCGGGCAGGCCAAGGCCGACCCGACGGCCACCGTGCTCTCGGTCGGGCTCCTGCTGCAGCACCTGGGCCTGGCGGACGCGGCCGCCCGCGTCGACCGGGCCGTGACCGCGGATCTGCTGCATCGCTCCCGGTCGGCAGGCGGACGCAGCACCAGCCAGGTCGGCGACGCCCTGGCGACCGCAGCGGCCGGCTGAGACGCTGCGATACCGTCCGTCCATGGCCCTGCAATTCGTCCTCAAGCGCAACGACCAGCCCGTCGCCACGGCCGAGCGCGAGCGGGTGCTCGCCGCGCCCGGGTTCGGCAAGCACTTCACCGACCACATGGTCCACGTGACGTGGACCCCCGCCGACGGGTGGCACGACGCGCAGGTGCGCCCCTACGGGCCGCTGCAGCTGGACCCCTCGGCCTCCGTGCTGCACTACGCACAGGAGATCTTCGAGGGCCTCAAGGCCTACCGCCACGAGGACGGCTCCATCTGGGGGTTCCGGCCGACGGCGAACGCGGAGCGGTTCCAGCGCTCCGCGGCGCGGCTGGCGCTGCCGCAGCTGCCAACCGACGACTTCGTCGCCTCGATCGAGGCGCTGGTCGACGTCGACCAGGACTGGGTGCCGGCCGCTGGCGAGGCGAGCCTGTACCTGCGGCCGTTCATGTTCGCCTCCGAGGCGTTCCTGGGCGTCCGGGCCGCCGCGCAGGTCACCTACTGCGTCATCGCCTCGCCGGCCGGTCCCTACTTCTCCGGCGGGCTCAAGCCGGTGTCGATCTGGGTGTCCGAGGAGTACACGCGAGCGGCGCCCGGCGGCACGGGCTCGGCCAAGTGCGGCGGCAACTACGCCGCCAGCCTGGTGGCGCAGGTCGAGGCCAGCGAGCACGGGTGCGACCAGGTCTGCTTCCTCGACGCGGTGGAGCACCGCTGGGTCGAGGAGCTCGGCGGCATGAACCTGTTCTTCGTGCTGGACGACGGCACGCTCGTGACCCCGCAGCTGACCGGCACGATCCTGGAGGGCGTCACGCGACGCTCGGTGCTGCAGCTGGCGGCCGGCCTGGGTTACCCGGTGGCTGAGCGTCGGGTCTCGATCGAGGAGTGGCGCGAGGGCGCGGCCTCGGGGCGCATCCGTGAGGTGTTCGCGTGCGGCACCGCGGCCGTCGTGACGCCGGTCGGGCGCCTGGCCTCGAACGCCGGGGACGTCGTCATGGGCGACGGCGGGACCGGCCCGGTGACCACCGCCGTGCGCCAGGCGCTCCTCGACGTCCAGCAGGGTCGGGCGAAGGACACGCACGGCTGGATGCACCGCCTGGTATGACGCGCTGTTCTCAGGTCCTGAGACGGACTAGCCGGATGGTGGACAGACCTGGCACGATGACGGAGTCATGCTGACCGCACGCCTCATTATCTGACGGCGCGTCGACGAACCCGCGGGGTTCGACGGCGCGCAGACCTCCCGATGTCTCGGGGGGTCTTTTTGTTTGGCACAGCAGCCGTGAGGCGCGCAGTGGCGCAATGCCAGGACCGACGACGAGAGCAGGAACCGTGACCACCAACAGCTTCCACGTCTACGACACCACCTTGCGCGATGGTGCCCAGCAGGAGGGGCTGGCGCTGTCCGTGGCCGACAAGCTCGCGATCGCCGCGCACCTGGACGACCTGGGGGTCGGCTTCATCGAGGGCGGGTGGCCGGGGGCGATCCCCAAGGACACCGAGTTCTTCGCCCGAGCAGCGCACGACCTGCAGCTGCGAACCGCCGTGCTGGCCGCGTTCGGCGCGACCCGCCGTCCGCACACCACGGCCGAGGCCGACCCCCAGGTGAGAGCCCTTCTCGACTCGCAGGCGTCGGTCGTGACGCTCGTGGCCAAGAGCCACTCGCGCCACGTCGAGGCGGCCCTGCGCACCACGCCGTCCGAGAACCTGGAGATGGTGCGCGACACGGTCTCGTTCCTCGTCCGGGAGGGGCGGCGGGTGTTCCTCGACGCCGAGCACTTCTTCGACGGGTACCGCGCCGACCCGTCCTACGCCCTCGCGGTGGTCGCGACCGCGGCCGAGGCGGGCGCCGAGGTGGTCGCGCTGTGCGACACCAACGGGGGCATGCTGCCGCCGCAGGTCGCCGACGCGGTACACGAGGTGCTCGAGACCACAGGGGCGAAGCTGGGGATCCACTGCCACAACGACACCGGCTGCGCGGTCGCCAACACCCTCGCCGCGGTCGACGCCGGCGCCACGCACGTGCAAGGCACGCTCAACGGGTACGGGGAGCGCACCGGCAATGCCGACCTGGTGACGGTCGTCGCCAACCTGGTGATCAAGAAGGACCTGCCGGTGCTGGAGCGTCCGCGCCTGGCCGACGCCACCAGGATCGCCCACGCCGTCAGCGAGCTCACGAACGTGGTGCCGTACTCGCGTCAGCCGTACGTCGGGGCCAGCGCGTTCGCGCACAAGGCGGGCCTGCACGCCAGCGCCATCCGCGTCGACCCGGACCTGTACCAGCACACCGACCCCGAGGCGGTCGGCAACACGATGCGCACGCTGGTCTCCGACATGGCCGGGCGGGCCACGATCGAGCTCAAGGGCCGTGAGCTCGGCTACGACCTGGCCGGTCAGGGTGACCTGCTCGGCCGGGTCACCGACCGGGTGAAGGCGCTGGAGGCGCGCGGGTACACCTTCGACGCGGCCGACGCGTCCTTCGAGCTGCTGCTGCGGGAGGAGGCGCAGGGGGAGCGGGCCTCGTTCTTCGACGTGGAGAGCTGGCGCGTGATCACCGACTCTCACCGGTC
>Ga0070696_100002680_pt1 | contig 11802 bp, 11 predicted proteins | sample KBSK1253metaG_FD_65474 | JGI IMG/M metagenome (GOLD analysis project Ga0070696, IMG submission 65474) | Corn, switchgrass and miscanthus rhizosphere microbial communities from Kellogg Biological Station, Michigan, USA - KBS K1-25-3 metaG | ecosystem: Host-associated > Plants > Roots >... | reverse complement strand
TGTTCGCGCAGGTGCCGGAAGCACGCTCGCGCGGCTACACGCCGGGCCGCTTCAGCTTCAACGTGCGCGGCGGCCGCTGCGAGGCGTGCGAAGGCGACGGCATGCTCAAGGTGGAGATGCACTTCCTGCCCGACGTCTACGTGCCCTGCGACGTCTGTCACGGCAAGCGCTACAACCGCGAGACGCTGGAAGTCCTGTACAAAGGCCACACCATCGCCGACGTGCTCGACATGACGGTGGAGGACGCGCTGAAATTGTTCGAGAACGTGCCGACCATCGCACGCAAGCTCGACACGTTGCGCGCGGTGGGCCTGGATTACATCAAGCTCGGCCAGAGCGCGACCACGCTGTCGGGCGGCGAGGCGCAGCGCGTGAAGCTGTCCAAGGAACTGTCCAAGCGCGACACCGGCAACACCTTGTACATCCTCGACGAACCTACCACCGGATTGCACTTCCACGACATCGAGCAGTTGCTCGACGTGCTGCACCAGCTGGTCGACCAGGGCAACACCGTGGTGGTGATCGAGCACAACCTGGACGTGATCAAGACCGCCGACTGGATCGTCGATCTCGGCCCCGAAGGCGGCGCCGGCGGCGGCCGCATCCTGGTCGCCGGCACGCCGGAAACCGTGGCGACCACGCCCGAGTCGCACACCGGGCACTTCCTCGCGCCACACCTGAAGCCGGCCAGACCGAAGAAGCCGGGCGCCGCCACGCGGGTCAAGGCCGCCGCCAGGCACATCGCCTCGGCCGACAAGTACAAGCCGATGCGCGGCAGCAGGAAGAAACGTTCATGAGTCCAAGCAAATCCACCACGGTCGTCGACACTGCGAACACGGCCGCGCCGGAAACCGAAATGGGCAAGCCGCTGTTCGTCGCCGCGATCGGCGTGCGCTGGCGCGACCTCGATGCGTTCAACCACGTCAACAATTCCAACTACCTCACCTACCTCGAAGAGGCGCGGCTGCAGTGGCTGAAGAATGTGCGCGACTGGTTCAGCGAGGACTCGATGCCGGTGTTGGCCGCCAGCGAGTTGCAGTATCGGCGACCGATCGAATGGCCTGCTTCGCTGCACGTCGAGTTGCGCTGCACCAGGCTCGGCAACAGTTCGATGACGATTGCCCATCGCATCGTCGATGCGGATGACGCGAACCATCTGTACAGCGACGGGCATGTGGTGATGGTGTGGATGAACCCGGCGACCGGCAAACCGGTGCCGCTGCCCGCGACGATCCGCATGGCAGCCGCCGGTCACGTGGACGGCTGAGCGCAGCACGGCGCCGAGGTCATCGCACCGGGGAACCGGGTCGACGCGCGGCACGCAGATGCCGTCGCTATGATGGCGATCCGGTCCCCACGATGGAAAGCGCCTGATGACGACAGCACATCGCTCCGCCCTTGCCTTCGCCTGCATCGCCGCCCTGGCCGGCGCATGGCCGGCTTGCGCCGCCGACACCACGGCGCTCACCTTGTATCGCAGCGACAGCGCCGCGCTGTACGCCAGCCATGGCGGCGGCGATGTCGGTGACGGTCATGCCGTGGTGCGCGAGCAGCGTTCGCTGAGCCTCGCGGCCGGCATGCATGACGTGGCGATCGGCGACCTGCCGAACTTCCTCGATCCCGAAGCACTGGCGCTGGACTTCCCCGACGGCAACGCGAAGGTGATCTCGCAGCGCCTGCTGCTGGTGCAGGGTGCGGATGCGGTGCTGACCGGCCTGGTCGGCCGCAGCGTGGACGTGCTCGGCGGCAACGGCGAGCCGCTGGCCAGCGGCGTCCTGTTACGTGCGGGCGACGGCCTGCTGGTGCGCAGCACCGCCGGCACCACGCTGGTGCGCGACTACGCGGCCGTACGCAGTACCGAAGGCAACTTTCCGGTCGGCTCCAGCCTCAGCCTGCGCGTGGATGCCGCGCGCACCGGCCAGACCCGGGCCGTACTCAGCTACCCCACCTCCGGCCTCGGCTGGCGTGCCGCCTACGTGGCGACACTGCAGCCCGGCGCGGCTTGCCGCATGCAGTTCGAATCGCGCGCCAGCATTGCCAACCGCAGCGGCCGCGACTGGCACGATGCACAGGTCACCCTGATCGCCGGCGAGCCGAACATGGCCAAGGCCTCGGCGCCGCAGCCGATGATGACGATGGCGCGCGGTTTCAACGCCAAGGCCGAGAGCGCCGACATGCCACAGCAAGACAGCCTGGGCGACTACCGCAGCTACACCCTGCCCGCCGCGGTCGAGCTGCCCGACCGCAGCGTCAGCCAGGTGCCGCTGTACGCCACGCGCACGCTGGACTGCGTGCGCACCGCACTGTACGAGAACGGCAACAGCTTCCAGCCGCAACAGCCGATCCTCAGCCGCGACTTCAACCAGGGAGGCGGCAGCGCCATCGCCAGCACACTGAAGTTGAAAGCGTTCGACAGCCTGCCGGCCGGCTATCTGCGCGTGCTTACCGCCGACAAGAACGGCACGCCACAGCTCATCGGCGAAGGCCGCATCGACGACACCCCGAAAGGCAGCGACGCCACCATCACCCTGGGCACCGCGTTCGACCTCCGCGCCGAACGCGAGCGCACCGGCTTCAGCACGGACAAGGCCGGTCGCACGCTGGATGAAGCATTCCGCATCGGCCTCAGCAATGCCGGCGACAGCGCACGCACGGTGACGGTGCGCGAGCATCCCAGCCGCTGGCGGCAATGGGCGTTGGTTTCATCCAGCAGCAAGCCCAGCCGGCAGACGCCGGACACGCTGGAGTTCCGCATCGAAGTGCCGGCCATCGGCAAGGCCGTGCTGGACTACGCGGTGCGCTACAGCTGGACCACCGACGAACAACCACAATAATCCCGACCGGAGTTCACCATGCTCAACACCACCAACCATGACAACGGGATCCGCGAGATCCAGCTGGCCCGACCGCCGGTCAACGCACTGAATCTGGAGCTGTTGCGCGCGCTGCACGCCGCCATCGACGATGCCGTGCAGGGCGGCGTTCGCGGCGTCGTGTTGTCCGGCGCGCAGGGGTTGTTCTCAGCCGGTGTCGACGTGCCGGCCCTGCTCGACCGCGACCGCGCCGGCGTGCGCGAATACTGGCGCGAGTTCTTCGCGCTGTGCGGCAGCCTGGCGCGCGCGCCGATCCCGCTGGTGGCGGCGATCACCGGCCACAGCCCGGCCGGCGGCGCGGTGCTGGCGCTGTTCTGCGACTACCGGGTGATGGCCGAAGGTCCGTACCGGATCGGCCTCAATGAAGTGCAGGTCGGGCTGATCGTGCCCGAGGCGATCCAGCTGGCGCTGCGCCGCGTGGTCGGCACCTACCGCGCCGAACGGCTGCTGGTCGCCGGCGCGATGATCGAATCGACCGAGGCCCTGGCCTGCGGCTTCGTCGACGAGCTCGCCGGCGTCGACCAGGTGATTACGCGTGCCCTGCACTGGCTGGGCGATCTGCTGGCCTTGCCGTCGCATGCGATGCTGGCTACGCGCGCTCTCGCGCGAGCCGACCTCGCCGCGGCTTACGCCGACCCCGGTGCGCTGCCGCTGGACGATTTCGTCGACGCATTCTTCCACCCGCAGACGCAGGCAGTGCTGCAGGCGCTGGTGGCGCGGCTGAAGAGCAAGAAGTAAGACGGCCGCGCGTAGGAGCCCGCCCGCGGGCGATGCTCTTGTTTTGCCAATCCCGAATCTTGCTCCAAAAGCATTGCCCGCGAGCGGGCTCCTACGAGTTCCCCTTCGCCACCGGTCGCGACGGGTCGCTGACCCAGCCGCTCCACGACGGCGCGTACAGCCGTGAGCCGTGCAGACCGGCGTGTTCCATCGCCAGCAGGTTGTGGCAGGCGGTGACGCCGGAGCCGCACATGTGCACCACGTGCGATGGTGCGGTCGCGCCGAGTACCGCCAGGAACTCGTCGCGCAGTTGCGTGGCCGGCTTGAAGCGGCCGTCGCTGCCGAGGTTGTCGGCGAACGGCCGGTTCAACGCGCCGGGCACGTGGCCGCCGACCCGATCCAGCGGCTCGACGTCACCGCGGTAGCGGGGTGCGGCGCGCGCATCGAGCAGTTGGCCGGCCGCGCCGTCGCGCACCGCCGCATGATCGAGCAGCACCTGGCTGGCGTCATAGCGCAATGACACCTTGCTGGCCGGTCGCGGAGCGGCCGCGCCGGATTCGACCGGCAGGCCGGCCGCCAGCCACGCAGCGTAGCCGCCATCCAGCACCGCCGCCTCGCGTGCGCCGACCAGGCGCAACAGCCACCACAGCCGCGCCGCGGCCAGCGCGCCGCCGGCGGCGTCGTAGCTCACCACCTGCATGCCCGGCTGCCAGCCCCAGCGCGACAGCAGCGCGTTGAACGCGGACTCCAGCGGCAACGGATGCCGGCCCAGGCCTTCGGCCTGGCGCGACAGGTCGGACAGGTCGCGGTCGAGGCTGGCATGGACAGCGCCGGGGATATGGCCGTCCAGATAATCGCGCTCGCCTTTCGCCGGATCGGTCAGGTCGAAGCGGCAATCCACGATCAGCACCGCATGTGCCGGCAGCGCAGCCAGTTCCGTCGCGTCGATCAAGGTGGTCCTCAGCGTCATGTCCGTCCCATCCTCTGCAACAGGTTGTACAGCATCGCGGCGGTGGCGCCCCAGATGCGGTGGCCGCCGTGAACGAATTCCACCATCGGCCGCTGGTGGCCGCGGAATTCCATCGTATAGCGGCGCAGGTTGGCCGGTTCCAGCAGGAACGCCAGCGGTACCTCGAACACTTCGGCCACTTCGTCCGGCGCCGGATACAGCTGCGCCTCGGTCGCGATCTTCGCCACCACCGGGGTGATGCAAAAGCCGCTGATCGTTTCGAAGCGATCGAGATAGCCCAGCGGTGTCACCAGCGTGCGATCGAGACCGATTTCCTCCTCGCTTTCGCGCAGTGCGGTAGCGAGCGCATCGCCATCGCCCGGGTCGCTGCGCCCGCCGGGAAAGGCCACCTGGCCGGCATGCGCCTGCAGGTTGTCGGTGCGCACGGTAAGCACCAGCCGCGGCTGCACGCCTTCGCGAAAACCCATCAGCACCGCGGCCGGCAGGCGCTCGCTGTTGCCCAGCAGCAGGGACATGTCCGCATGGTTCCAGCCCGGCCCGGTCGGCGGCGCCGACAACGGCCGCAGGGCACTGACCAGCTCGTCGATCATGGCGTCTTGCGCAACGGCAGGACGTCGCGCATCACGCGCAGCCGTTCGGCGTCGTCCATCGTGCGCCAGCGACCGATCTCCTCGCCGTTGCGCCGGCAGCCGATGCAATAGCCACGCGCATCCAGCCGGCAGGTGCCGATACAGGGCGTCAATGGCAGGGTTTCGGCGGGGATCGGGGTGTTCGACATGCCCTGCCATGCTACCACCGCGGGACTTCGAGCAGGCTCTCAGGGCGTGCCCGTGCCCGGCTTGATCGCGAGCAGTTCGATCTCGAACACCAGCGCCTCGTTCGGCCCGATCCGCGGCAACGCACCGGTCTCGCCGTACGCCAGCTGCGGCGGAATCACCACCTTCCAGCGGTCGCCCACGTGCATGCGCGGGATCACGTCCTGCCAGCCGCGGATCACCTTGTCGACGGTGAAGCTGACCGGCGCGCCATGCGCCCAGGTGCTGTCGAACTCGGTGCCGTCCACCAGCATGCCACGGTAATTCACGGTGACCGTACTGCTCACCGTGGGGCTGACCCTGCCGCTGCCCTTGCTCAGTACCGCGTACTGGATGCCCGACGGCAGTTGCACCACCCCGGATTGCCGCCGGTTCTGCGCCATGTACTGCGCGCTCTTGCGTGCGTTGGCGGCAGCGACCCGCTCGAACTCGGCCAGCGCGTCGGCGTGCATCTGCTGGTCGAGCCGCTGCAATTGCTGATGCATGTCCTGCATCGACACGCTGGGATGGCGCTTGGCGTAGGCATCCTGGATCGCCCGCACCAGCACCGGGATTTCCACGTCCGGCTTGCCATCGGCGAACTGGCTGCCGATCTGGTAGCCGATCGCGTACGACAACTTCGCCTTGTCGGGCTTCGTCGTCGGCACGGTGCTCTGCGCATGCGCCACGCCGCCCAGCAACAGCACTGCGCCCAGCAATCCGCAACGCAGATGTGTCATGCCTTTCTCCACCGGGCCTTTCCCTATCGCGACAGTCGATCCTGAAGGTTCATCCTAAGCGGTCCGCGCGATTCGTGCAGCGCTCGCGCTCGTGGCTTGAGAAACCCCGCGGCGGCAAAGGTTCCCGCTGCTACCATCGCCGTTCTGCATCCACAGGAAATCGCTCATGGCCTATCGCAACCTGGAAATCAGCAACCGCGGCACAGTGCGCACGATCGTGGTCAACCGTCCGGACAAGCTCAACGCGTTGAACCGCGACACCCTCAACGAGCTGAGTCTGGTGTTTGCGCAGGCCGCGCAGGACGATGCCGTGCGCGTGGTGGTGTTGACCGGCGCCGGCGAGAAGGCGTTCGTCGCCGGCGCGGATATCGCCGAAATGAACGGTTACACGCCGGTGCAGGCGCAGGGCTTCTCGCGCGCCGGCCAGCGCCTGATGGCGTCGATCGAGCGGCTCGGCAAGCCGGTGATCGCGCGCGTGCAGGGCTTTGCGCTCGGCGGCGGCATGGAGCTGGCGATGGCCTGCCATCTGCGCGTGGCCAGCGAGAAGGCGAAGTTCGGTCAGCCGGAAATCAACCTCGGCCTGATCCCCGGCTTCGGCGGCACCCAGCGCCTGCTGCGCCTGGCCGGCCGCGGCGCCGCGCTGGAGCTGTGCCTGACCGGCGCGCCGATCAACGCGCAGCGTGCGTACGAACTGGGCATCGTCAATCGCGTGGTCGCGCCCGAAGCGCTGGACGAAACCGTGAACACGCTGGCCGACCAGCTCGCCGCCGCCGCGCCGCTGGCCGCCGCCGGCATCCTCGACGCCGTGCTGCAAGGCGGCGAGACCGCCATCGACCAAGGCCTGGAGTTCGAGACGCAGGGTTTCGCGCTGGCGTTCTCCACCGAGGACATGCGCGAAGGCACCACGGCATTCCTGGAGAAGCGCAAGGCCGAGTTCAAGGGACGCTGACCCTGTGCTGCGGTTCCGATGTTGATCGCGGCAGGACGCCGCGATCAGTCGTGCCCGCGAAACTTCATCTCGCCCGCGGTCACCGGCAGCTTCAGGCGGTTCTCCGGCGGCGCCAGCGGACACACCACGTGCGGCGTGATCGCGCACGGCGGGTTTTCGGCCAGGTTGAAGTCCAGCAGCACCTTGCCGTTCTTCGGCGCCGCGGCGTACAGGAAACGTGCGCCGCCGTAGGTCAGCTTCCCGGCCGTGCGGTCGCTGAACACGAAGAACAGCCGGCCATCCTCGTCGATCGGCAACAACTCGTAAGTGTGGCCATCGCGGCGGAACACCGCCTTGCCCGCGATCGGCGTGTCGCTTTCGATGCCGGTGACGTAGGCGATCTTCAGCATGTGCGGCGTGGGGAATGGCACCCAGTCCGCCTCGATCCGCCACGACGGGTCGATCGTAAAATAATCAAAGCCCGGGAAATGCGTGCGCAGTGGCGCATCGTTGTTCTTCGCCCGCAGGCCGCGCTGCATGCCGTTCTCGATCACGTACAGATAGCTGCTGCCGAAACCCACCCGGGTCGGCTGCTGCTTGCCATCGGGGCCTTGCGTACGCAACACGTTGACGGCCGCCGCCGGCTGGCCGTCGATCGTGATCCCGCGGGTTTCCGTCAGGTGCAGGCTGACCTGCCCGTCCGCTGCCAGTTGCAGCGTACCCAGGTGCGCGGGCGCGCCAGGGACCTCGAAGCGGTTGCCTGCCGCGCTGCCCACGCTGTTCGCGCCGGGCTGCAACCAGCCCGAGGCAGTCAGCGCCAGATAGCCGTCCATCTGCTTCAGCTGCTCGACGCGCTCGGCACGCGCCTGGGTCACCGAAACCGCATAGTCGGCCGGCGCGGCGCCCAGCGGGAACGCGGCCAGCAGGCCCAGCGCGGCGACCGCGCACCACTCAGCGATGCGAGCCACGGTAGTTCTTCTCGCCGGCGGTGACGCGCAGGTCCAGCCGGTTTTCCGGCGGTGCCAAAGGACAGGTGGCGAACGGCGTGAACGCGCACGGAGGGTTGTAGGCCTTGTTGAAGTCCAGCACGACCTTGCCGTCTTTCGGCGGGTCGACGTACAGGAAACGCGCGGCACCGTAGGTTTCCTTGCCACTGGTGCGGTCGGCGAACACGACGAAGTACTGCGCATCGCCCGGCTCCTCGATCACCGGCAGGATCTCGAAGTGCCTGCCGTCGCGGGTGAATTCCAGCCTGCCCGGCACCGGGTACTTGTCGATGGTGCCGATCACCGAACCCATCTCCAGCGTCTCGCCCGGTGCCGCCGGCACCCAGGTCGCCTCGATCCGCCACGACGGGTCGATCGGGAACGCATCGATGCCGACGAAGTGCTTGCGGGTGGGCGCTTCCGTGTCCTTCACGCGCAGGCCCTTGCGGCCGTCGCGATCGATCACGTAGAAGCTCGCCGTACCGAAGCTCACCCGGGTCGGCGCAGCGTCCGCGCCGGCGTGCAGGTCGTCCACCAGCGCGGCTTCCGTCACGGCCTTGCCGTCGATGGTGGCGCCGCTGTCCTTGTCCAGCGCGATGCGCATGCTGCCATCGTGGGCCAAGGTGACCACCCCCAGATGCGCGGGGCCGGCGCTCAGCACGATGTCGTTGTCGGCGGCGCTGCCGACGCGATTCGCGCCTTCCTTCAGCCATTCCAGCCCGATCAGGCTCAGCCAACCGTCCGGCGCGGTCAGCCGTTCGACCCGGCCAGCCTGCCACTGCTCGATGCTGTGCTTGTAACTATCGATGTCGGTGGCTTGCACGGTAGCGACTCCCAAGATGCCGGCGGCGACAAACAGGCTGGTACGTATCATCGATGTCTCCAGCGAAACGTTTCTTGAAGGCGCGTCAACGGCCGCGCATGAACAACTTGTCGAGCTCGGCCAGGCTCAGCTGGACCCAGGTCGGACGCCCATGATTGCATTGTCCGGAGCGTTCGGTCGCCTCCATCTCGCGCAGCAGCGCATTCATCTCGGGAATCGTCAGGCGCCGGCCTGCGCGTACCGAACCGTGGCAGGCCATCGTCGAGAGCAGCTCGTTCTCCAGCTCCTGCAGGCGGCGCGAGCTGCCGTGCTGGGCCAGTTCGGACAATACGTCGCGGCTGAGCTGGCCCACGTCGGCGCCTTCCAGCAACGCCGGAATGCGCCGCACCACGACCGTCGCCGGGCCGCTGCGCGACAGCTCCAGGCCCCACTCGGCCAGCGCCTCGGCATGCTCCTCGGCAGCGGCTGCTTCCTTCGCACTGACCGCGATGGAAAGCGGCACCAGCAGCACCTGCGAGCGCAGGTTGCTGGTGACGCGGCCGGACTTCAACTTCTCGTAGGTGATCCGTTCGTGCGCCGCGTGCATGTCGACCAGCACCATGCCGTGCGCATTCTCGGCCAGCACGAAGATGTTCTTCAGCTGGGCGATGGCGAAACCGAGCGGCGGCGCCTCGCCCTCCGCTGCTTCCGGCAACGCTGCGGGCATGGATGCCATCGCCGGTGACGCGCCGAGCAGCGCGGCGTAATCGGCCAGCGGTTCCTCGCGCGTGCCCAGGCTCAACCGGCTCTGGCTGGATGGCCGGGGCCACGCCGCAGCACTGGACGGAGCGGAGGTTGCGTACACGTGGCCGGCCATCGGCGCCGGCTCTGCCGCCGGCAGCGCGCCCAGCCCCGCGCGCGTCTGCGCCAGCGCCTCGTGCAGGGTGCGGAACAGGAAGTCGTGCACCAGCCGCTGCTCGCGGAAACGCACCTCGTGCTTGGCTGGATGCACGTTCACGTCGACGCCCGCCGGATCGAGCTCCAGGTACAGCACGAACGCGGCGTAACGGCCGTGGAACAGCACGTCGGCATACGCCTGGCGCACCGCGTGAGCGACGATGCGGTCGCGTACCAGCCGGCCGTTGACGTAGAAATACTGCGAATCGGCCTGCGCCCGCGACGCGGTCGGCAAGCCGACCCAGCCGGACAGATGCAGACCGGCCGCGGCATGGTCGATGCGCAGACTCTGCGCCGGAAACTCCTCGCCGAGCACCTCGGCCACCCGCTGCAATTGCGCCTGCTCGTCGCGTGCCGCCTTCCAGATGCGCACCGGCTTGCCGTTGTGGCTGAGCCGGAACTCGACCGAGCCGCGCGCCAGCGCCAGCGATTTCAGCAGGTCGTCGATATGCGCGAACTCGGTGCGCTCGGCGCGCATGAACTTCTTGCGCGCCGGCACGTTGTAGAACAGGTCGCGCACCTCGACGCTGGTGCCCTGCGGATGCTGCGCCGGACGCGCCGCCTGCAGCCTGCCGCCGTCGACCTCGATGCGGAACGCGGCGTCCTGATCACGTGCACGCGAGGTCAGCGCAAAGCGCGCCACCGACGACACCGAAGCCAGCGCCTCGCCGCGGAAGCCCATGCTGGCGACATGCTCCAGGTCGTCGAAGCTGCCGATCTTGCTGGTGGCATGCGAGGCCACCGCCAGCGGCAGTTCGTCGGCATGGATGCCGCCGCCGTCGTCGCGCACGCGGATCAGCCGCGCACCGCCCGACTCGATGTCCACCTCGATGCGCGTGGCACCGGCGTCAAGGCTGTTCTCGACCAGTTCCTTGACCACCGAGGACGGACGCTCGATGACTTCGCCGGCAGCGATCTGGTTGATGAGTTCGGGGGGAAGCGGACGGATGACGGTCATCCGCGAACTTTAGCAGCGAACGCCCGTCAGGCCGTCGGCGAAGTCGGGGTCAGCCGGCGGGAATGGTCAGCGTGGTGCCGGCGCGCACCGTGTTGCTGTTGATCTGGTTCGCGTTCTTCAGTGCGCCGACGCTCACGCCGTACTGCCGCGCGATGCTGCTCAAGCTCTCGCCGCGTCCGACCTTGTGCACGTCGCGCGCACGCGTTCCCGCCCGCGACGCGACCGTCTTGCCGGCGCCGGAATCCGGGCCGGATGCCAGCTGGACGCCGTTGCGGCGCGCGGCCTCAGCCGCGAACCAGGTGCCGGGCGGCGGCGTGGATTCGAAATAATTCCGCACGCCGCCCATCACCGCTTCGGCAAGCTTCTTCTGGTGCGCCGGATCGCGCAGCCTGCGCTCTTCGGCCGGGTTGCTGATGAACGCGGTCTCGACCAGGATCGACGGCACGTCCGGCGAGCGCAGCACCACGAAGTTCGCGCGCTCGACATAGCCGCGATGGGTCGGGCCCAGCTGGGCCAGCGCCTTGAGCACGTTGCCGGCGACCATGTCGCTGGCCTGCATCGCCCACCCCTGCTGCATGTCCAGCAGCACCTTGGCCAGGCCGTCGTCCTTGTCGTCCAGCGTGGTGCCGCCGATCAGGTCGGCACGGTTCTCGCGGTCGGCCAGCCAGCGTGCCGCTTCGCTGGTCTTGCCGCGCGGCGACAGCACCCACACCGACGAACCCCTCGCGTCGTCGCGGGTGAAGGCGTCCGCATGAATCGACACGAACAGGTCCGCATTGTGTTCGCGGGCGATCCGATAACGCTGTGCGAGCGGGATGAAGAAGTCGCTGTCACGGGTCAGCACGGCCTTCATGCCGGGCTGGCGGTTGATCTGCGCTGCCAGTTCGCGCGCCACCGCCAGGGTGACGTTCTTCTCCAGCGTGCCGCCGGGGCCGTGCGAACCGGGGTCCTTGCCGCCGTGGCCGGCGTCGATCGCCACCACCACCTGGCGCTGGCCATTGAGCAGTGCCGCCGCATGCTCGGCCGCCACCCGGCGGCTGTGCGTGGGATTGCTGTACGACGAAACCGCTGCGGGCG
>Ga0070696_100002678_pt1 | contig 11804 bp, 6 predicted proteins | sample KBSK1253metaG_FD_65474 | JGI IMG/M metagenome (GOLD analysis project Ga0070696, IMG submission 65474) | Corn, switchgrass and miscanthus rhizosphere microbial communities from Kellogg Biological Station, Michigan, USA - KBS K1-25-3 metaG | ecosystem: Host-associated > Plants > Roots >... | reverse complement strand
CTGTTCCGGTTGAACGAGCCATTCAGCGTCAGGTCCCAACCGAAGGCGGGACGATTGACGACGTTCGCGATGAGGAGCAGCTCCACACCGCGATTGCTCACCGACCCCAGATTTTCGAACCGGGTGGCGGTCGCACCCACCGACGGAGGCACGGGACGCGCGATCAGGGCATCCTTCGTGAGCTTGTTGTAATAGGTGAACTCGAGATGCACGTGGTTCGTGAACAGCGATGACTCGAACCCGAGCTCGAGCTCCCGCGCGCGCTCCGGTTTCAGCGTCTCGTTGCCGATGGCGCTGAAGACGATGGAGCCCCGGTCGACGCCGTCGACGCTGGCCGTCGCCGGCGAGAAGAACGGAATCGCGTCCGTCGAACCCGGCTGCGTACCCGAAGCGCCCAGCGCGCCGCGCAACCGCAGATCCGACAGCCAGCCGAGGGTCGGGAAGAAGGGCTCTTCCGAGACCACCCACGAGACGCCGAACTTCGGGTAGTAGACCGCGCTGAAGTTCTTGCCGAACGCGCTGTTGTCGTCACCGCGCAGCGCGGCGGTCACGTACAGGCGCTCCCGGAACGTGAACTGTTCCTCGATGAATGCCCCGAGCGTCTTCGCAATAGTCGTGGCTTCGTCGGCCTGGAGGACCGAGCCCGCCGAAACCGTCGTGGCGCCCGGCGGCAGCTCGTAGCCACCGAACGCGCCATTGCGGGCGAAGCGATTCTGGAAGAACTGCAGACCGACGGTGGTCTTGCCCCGGAGCGTGGGCGTCAGCCCGTACGTCGCCGCCGCATTGGCCTCCAGTGTGTAGCTGAAGAAGCTCGTGCGATTGTCCTGCTTGTATCCGAGCGTGGAAGGCCCGAGACTGCCCGCGAACGTCGTGCACTGGTCTCGGCGGCAGAGGTCGGAATCCTCGCGACCCGTGTAGTCCACGCCTCCCGTCACTCGGCCGGCGAGCCATGAGCGCGGACGCCAGTTGGTCGTGAGGCTGCCGATGAAGCGGTTGATGTCCTGCCGCACCGTCTCCGAAAAGAACTGGTCGGGCGTGTACAACCGATACCCGTAGCGCCCGTTATCCTTATTGCCTGGCCCGCCGAACGCGTTGGACAGCAGTCCGGTCGTATTGTTGTCGGTTTGGGGCAGGCGCTGGCTGCTCGAGACGAAGCCGGTGCTGACGGAGACGTCCAGGTTCTGGTTCAGGGTCGCCTGAATGTTCGCGCGCACGCTCGCCCGCTGGAGGGCGTTGGGCCGGTACTGCTCGTAGGGCACCTCGGTGATCTGGCGTGCGGTCGTCACCCGGCCGTAGGCGAACGACGGCATCCGCAGCACTCCCAGCTCCTTCTCGAACTCGCCCGCAACGAAGTAGCGTGCGACATCGGAGCCGCCCGAGACCTGGAGGCCTGACTGCCCGCGCCAGCCGGTGCCGTTGGGACTCGCGTCCTTGTCTGCGAACAGGTTGAACGCCGTCACGCTGTCCTGGACGCAGCGGAGCGGATCGCCCACCGCCCGCACGGTATTCGTGAGAAAGCACTGTGTGCCGTTCGTCGGCAGCGAGCCGGTCGTCCAACCGCGGTACGCGATCGGATATTGATTGTAGTCCTGGATGATGCCCATCTCGTTATACAGGCTCCAGCTGGGCTTCCCGGCGCGACCGCGTTTCGTCGTGATCACGATCACGCCGTTGGCGGCGTCGGTGCCGTAGAGCGTCGACGCCGACGGCCCCTTCACCACGTCATAGGACTCGATCTCGTCGGCGTTGATGTCGTTCACGCGGCTCGGGTTGGTGCCGCCGATGCCGATGCTCGACGAGTTGACGCTCGACTCCATGCGGATGCCGTCGATGTAATAGATCGGCTCGTTGTTGAGCGACAGGCTGTTGGTCCCACGGATCCGGACCCGCGCGCCACCGCCGGTAATCGGGCTCGGCAGCACCTCGACGCCGGGCACGCGCGCGCCCAGCAGATCGTTCATGTTGGCGATCGGACCGTTTTGCACGACGGTAGCCACGCTGACCGTGCTGACGGCGTTGGCCACTTCGCGCTTCGGCTGCTCTCCGGTCGCGGTGATGACGATCTCGTCGAGCGAGTACGGTTGCAGTTTGAGACCGACGTCTTGGGTCACGGTCGAACCATCAGCGACCGTCACGCTGGACGTGGTGGCCGCGTAGCCGATCGCGCTCACTCGCAGCGTCGCCGCCCCCGCAGGAATTCGGGCCAACGTGTAGCGGCCCTCGGCGTTGGTCTGGGTGATGAACGTCGTGCCGACCACACCCACTTTGGCTCCGACAACCGGTTGGCCGGAGGCCTGATCGGTGACGGTTCCGCTAATCGTGCCCTGCTGGGCTGATGCGATGGCCGGCACCGCCAATGCGGCCACGACGAGCAGTGTCCAGCGGGAAAACTTGACGGATGAATCCTTCATGGGGTCACCTCGTTGAGACGGACCAGTATGACATCGCAACGATGCCGGGCGGTCGATGGACCGGCGGCAAGGAATCTCGACGGCGCAGGTCGGACTGCTACCGACTACATCGGCCGGGGATGATGATGTTGCGTTGGAGGTGGAGAACGCAGCGAACAGAAATCTGATTCATGCCGCCTCCTCGTTGAGGAATGCAACGCGTCTTCCTTATTCTGAGGGCCGGAGCGACGGCCCGCAAGGGAACCCCTACGCCCTTGCCGGACCGTTCGGCGGGCTCCTACCTTCTGCCCATGAACCCTTTCCGTCTTGCCGCATGCGCGCTCCCCCTCGCCGTGCTCCTCGCCGCCTGCGGCTCCACCCAGCCTGGGCCGGACCCCGGTCCGGGGCGGATCCTTTTCACCCGCATCGGGAATGGCCGGGCCGACCTCTACGCGATGGATCTCAATGGCCAGAATCTCACCCAGCTGAGCACGAGTTTCGCCCTGGAGGATTGGGGCGCCTGGTCGCCGGATACGCTTAGGATCGCGTACCAGTCGGATCAGCGGGCTGATACGACGGCGGCAGTGCATTTTCACGTTTACGTCATGAACTCCGACGGTAGCAACGTCGTCCAGCTGACATTCGAGGACAGCGCGGATAGCTACCACCCCGCGTGGTCCCCTGACGGGACGAAGCTCGCATTTGGCTCCACCCGGGACAGCAATCCCGAGATCTACGTCATGGATCCCAACGGGTCGAACATCATCCGTCTGACCTTCGACTCGGCGCAGGACGCACAGCCCGCCTGGTCTCCGGATGGAGCGAAGATCGCGTTCGTCTCGGATCGTGACGGCAATCCGGAGATCTTCGTCATGAATGCCGATGGGTCGGGGCCGGTGAACATCTCCAATCATGCGGGATCCGACCTGGCGCCGGCCTGGTCACCCGATGGAACCAAGATCGCGTTCCAGTCGGACCGGGAGACGGACTTCGCCGTCTGGGTCATGAATTCGGACGGCTCGAACCCCGTCCGCCTGACCAGTCCGTCCCCCCCGAGTGGCGCACCGAGCTGGTCACCCGACGGCACGCGCATCGCCTATGAGCAGGCCGGTGACTTGTGGGTCATGAATGCCGATGGGAGCCGCAAGATCCGGATCACCAGCGGCTTCCAGAACGACGGCTTGCCGCGCTGGCGGCCGATCATGTAGGGAGAGTTCGTCGCGGCGAAAAAAAGGGGCGCAGCATGCTGCGCCCCTACGTTCTTGTTGTTTCCGCGCTACTCAGGGACTCGGAATCGTATTCGGCGGCCGCCGATCGACCAGGAACACGGCGCTCGGCGCGGCGAATGCGCCGCCCTGCGGTGCGGTGCTGCCCACCACAGAGGCCGGCACAATCACCGCCGTGATGACCGAGCCGGCGACGCTGGCGCCCGCAATCGGATTGCTGACGTTCGTCCCGGCGATACCGCGCGGAATCTTGATCGTAAAGAGCACGGGCGTCTTTGTGCCCGCTGCCGTAACGACCAGACGCATGGAATCGAGCGCCGTTGCGCCCGTCCCCGTGTCTCGCGCGACGGTGAAGTAGTTCCCGATTCCCTTGTATGCGAGGCCCGCCACCGCAGGCGCGTCCGGAAGCGTATCGGTGGGACGGCGCGTGACGTTGACGTCGACATTCGCCATCCCGACGCCCGCGTGAAGAACGCGGATCCCGACGTTGTTCGCTCCCGGATCCGCTCCCGCATCAGGGACCACCCAGAGCACGCGTCCGGGCGTGGAGCCCGTCCGCGCAAATCCGGTGTGAATCAGACTGTACGAGTTCGGCGACGTCAGGCTGACGGTCGTATCCAGAATCGGCACGCCCGTGATCGTCGGGTTCGTGCTGCTCATGAAGGCGCGGATCTGCCGCGTGCCCGCGTCGATCCCTTGATAAAACATGTTGGATCCGCGGAACACGGCGTCGTACAGACCGGCGTTCGAGATGATATCGACCGGATGCATGTCTATTTCACCGGTGTCCGGGACGGCATGGACCCAGTGGAGCGCCGCCTGCGGCGGTTCCGGCTCGGTAAAGGTGGCGTCCTTTTTACAGCCGACTGCCACCACGAGCACGCAGCAAAGAGAGAACTGAAGTCGAGTCATCGCAACACTCACACGAGAAGGTTTGATCTGATTCATTGACCGTTCGGGTCGGGGGGAATCGTGCCGGGATTGCCGCTCCCGCCGAACCCCAGCAGGTTGCGTCCAACAATGATCGCAGCGATGCCGCCGGCGACTGCCGTCGCGAGCAGCACCGTCTTGGAAGTCGAGAATCGTTTTTCGTACGTCATCATCACATAGCTGCGGGGCAGCGATATGGACTCGCCCGTCCATTTGCTGTGCGTGCCGCGAATGTCCACCACGTCGGATACCGCGAGCACGAGATCAGCGGGCGTCGCCTGGAGCAGCTCCCCCTCGATCCGCATGGCGTACGGCCCCACCTGGCGCATCGATTGCATGCGCCCCTCGTCACTCAGCACGAGGGACAGGTTGGTGCCGGGCGCGGGCTGCAGCGTGGCGATCGGCGTATACGTGTAGCACCCTGCCACGGCAGGCAGGAATCCCATCGCCACCGCCAGCCGCCGGATTCGAGGACCGGGGCGCATACTCAGTACGCGCCGCCTGCGAAGAGGCCATAGTTGCCCGGGGCCGCGCCGCCCGGCCTGCCCACACCGCCCACCGGGTAGAACGGCTCGGAGCGCGTATCCATCTCCTGATTGGGCACGGGCCAATATTGTGGTGTGCCTTCGGGCAGGTCGCCCCAACCACGACCGGCGAAATACCACATGCCGTAGCCGGTGTACATCGTCTCCAGCCGATATTCCCACTTCAGCGCATCCCACAACCGCCCACAGCGGGTGCCTTTATACGGACCGGCCACCGCTGCGGCATCCGGCACACGCGGTGCGCACGCCGTACCGCCCGGTATCGCCGTGAGCGTATCGGCGATGCCTGCCGCCGCGAGACCGGGCAGCAAGCCATTGGTCGTGCGTGAGCTGTCGATGCGCGCAATCGCGGCGGCGATGTTGCCGGTGCGCAGATAGCCTTCCGCTGCCAACAGGCGGATCTCCGCGCGCGTCATGATGGGCCAGTTCCCGATGCGACCAGCCGAGAAGAACGCCCGCGAGCGGTAGAAGTCATACATGGAGATTTGGAGCGGCTGCCCGGGCTGGTCCTCGCCGGCCTGTCGGTTCTTGAGATACGGGACTCCGGTAAACGTACGATTGGTGTCGACGTTCTGCGCGGCCCGCGTGGTGCCCCTCGGGAAGCGCCGGTCGGCGGTGACGACGAGGAACGGTTCGCGGAGCGCGGGGTCCGTTCTGAGCCACGCGTCATATCCGCCCGTGCTGTCCGCCATCCCCAGCCAGAACTGCGACATCTGGTGCCAGTTGGCGGGACCTGTCGCGAATGCCTGAATCACCCACTGGACGTCCCACCCGGTTGCGGGGTTCATCGCGATGATGAAGTCCGCCGTGATGCCGGTGTTGGCATCGGTTATGATCGTGGCCCAATCGGCCGCGGCGCGTTCGGCCGGTGTGCGGCCGACGCTGGCACGGAACCGGGCTTTATACGAACGGATGAACTGGAAATAGGCGGTCGTGTCGAGCCGCGTGGCCGCCACCGCGGGGTCGTGTCCCGCCACCCAAGTCGCCGGAAGCGGGAATGAGCCCGAATTCGCCCGCGCGATCGTGATGGCAGAATCGAGCAGGAGGTACGCCTGCGTCATGACCGCCTGGTAGCCCACAAGCGGCACCACCGCTGTCGGTGCGTCATCGTCGTTGACGAGAGAAGCGGAGTCATAGGCCAGCGCGAGGTTCCCGTAGGCAACGCCCTGCACGAAACGGGCGAAGGAGTGCGCGCGGGCGTCCACGCTCGCCGAGCCCAGCGTGCCGAGGCGATTCATGGCGTTGATGCCCATGGCCGCCATACGCGCCGCGCGGTGCAGCACCTGGAAGTCACGGTAGTTCCCCGCGCTGCCCGTGCCGTTGCGCGTGTTGTCGATCGGCCGGCGCGGGACCGCGCCGCGCGGACCCATCGCGAAATTCGCCAGCGCGGACGTGTTCTCCATTCCCATGACCTGCAGCTGCGTCTGCAGATCGTCGTTCGATCCGCCCAACGTCGCGTTCTGAATCTGCGCGTAGGTCGATCCGATGAACGTCTCGACGTCGCCGGGCCGGCTCAGCGCCCGGTCACGATCAGGATCGGTCACGTCATCGACGACCAGGGTGTCCTTGCAGGCCATGAAACCGAGGGCCAGGACGACGGAAGCGACAAAACGAAGCTTGGACATCGTGTACTCCTCCACAGAAAAAATGGGCCTGGCCTCCCCGCCGGGCGACACGCCCGGCGTGGAGGACAGGAGCCGCTTGTTAGAACGTCGAGCTCAATCCGATCGTGAAGGTACGGAGGTTCGGGAACGTGAACGCGTCCACCGCATTGATGGCCGCCGAACCCGCGCCGTTCAGCTGGGTCCCGCCCGACAGACCCACCTCGGGATCGAAGCCGCGATAGCCGGTGAGCGTGAACAGATTGCGGCCCACGAGGCTGATGTCCCAATCACCCGTCCGGGCGATCGGACCGATGTGGTAGGAGACGAGCAGCTCGCGCAGCTTCGCGTAGCTCGCATCTTCCACCGTCGCATTGTTGGGGAGCAGCTGGTCGTAGAACCCGCCGAGCCCGGTAAAGCCGTCCTGGCGCGACGTGCGCCAGTAGTACCCGATGGGCTTCGCGTTTTCAACCGACTTCCCGACCTGATCGACGTCGTGCGACAAGAAGTCGAGGTGCGCCCAGTGGAAGCCCTGGTTCCAGATCTTCTGGCCCACCGAGGCATCGACCAGCGCATAGAAGCTGAACTTCTTGACGCGCACGTCCTGCGTGATGGCGAACCGGAAGTCCGGCAGAGCGTTTCCGAGCGCCACGTTCCGGGCGTTCCCGTCGGCATCGCGCAGCAGGATCGGCATGCCCCAGTTCAGCTCGATGATTCCCCACGGGGTGAGGCTCGCATTCCCGGCGGGATTACTCATCCTGGTTTCCCACAGGTTGTTCTTGATCCCCATGCCCGGGTTATTGCCCGCGCCGACCCAGACGATGAAGCCTTCGTCGTTCGCCTGGAACGAGCTCGCCGGACCGCCGCAGTCGCTCGAGAACGGCGCCGGCAGCTCCGAGCAGCTGGTGATAAAGCGGTGGCCGTAGAACGTGCCGAGCCGCTCACCCACAATTGCCTGGAAGATCGAGCCCGTGCCCTGCAGGTCCGCGCCGTAGAAGAACGGGGGGGGCGTGAGCTTCGAGACCACGGACCGGTTGCGGTCGTAGATCACGCGGGTGGACCACTGGATGTCCCGCCGCTGAATCAAGGGGATGTTGAGCGACATCTCGAGCGTCTTGTTGCTCAGCGTGCCGGCGTTCTGCCACTGCCGCGCGAAGCCCGTGCACGCGCAGACCGGAACCGGTAGAATCTGGTCATCGATGTTGGCGTGCGCGTACGTGATGTTGAACGCGTAGCGATTCCACAGCTCGAGATCGCCACCGATCTCCGTCTCGCGGTGCAGCTCGGGCTTCAGGTCCCGATTGCCGAGCGTCGCGAGCGACAGCAGGCCGCCGGCGAGAATGGTAAATGTTTCGTACTGCGCATCAAATCGTGGCGAGCCACCGGCCGTCCCGTACGAGCCGTGCAACTTCAGCTCCGTCACCTGCGGGATGGACCACCACGGCTCCTGCGCGACACGCCAGGCACCTGAGACGCGGCCGAACGTCGCCCAGCGGCTGTCCGGCCCGAACAGCGAGCTGCCGTCACGACGCAGCAGCGCGTCGAGGATGTACCGGCCCTTATAATCCAGGTTGACACCGCCGAGCATCCCGATCTCGCGAATCCGCGAAACGTCGGAGTTCGTCGCGCGCGTAGCTTGCAGTGTGTTGTTCAGCGCGGTGACGCCCTGCACCGACAGCTGACTCCCCTGCGCGCTTTGGAAATCGAAATCGCGCTGCTCGAACAGGTAGCGGAGTTGGTACTTGGTCTTGAAATCGGGACCGAAGTCGCGCTTCAACGTCGCGTTGACGCTCCCGTTGAACGCCTCACGCCCCGTCGCCGACCGGAAGATCTGTCCGAGGTTGGCCGTACTCGAGGTCGTGGTGCGGAAGCCCTTGTCGTTGATCTGCGCGGCGGTGGAGCGACGCAGGTCGTAGCTGAAGTTCGCGTCCATCGTGAACCAGGTCACCGGATTGTAGGACCCGGTGATGCTGCCGAGGAAGCGGTTCGTCACGTCTTCCCGGAACGTCTGGAACAGCGTCGAGAGCGGATTCTCGTTCTGCGAGCCGCCGCCCTGCAGGTTCGGCCGGATGTACAGCCGGCCCAGCGTGTCGCGCTCGAGAATGTTGACGATCGCGGGCACCCGCGTGAGCCGGAAGAATGCTTGACCGCCCTCCTCCTGGTTCAGTCCGTCCTGCGTGCTGCGTGTGTAGGACGTGCGGAACCCGAAGTTCCAGTCGGTGCCGATGCCCTGATCGACGTTGATGCGGAATGAATTGCGCGTAAACCCGTTGAGGTAGCGAATCGCGCCTTCCTCACGCCGGTTGGACGCGCTCGCATAGAACCGCGTCGAGGTGCCGAAGCGCCCGCTCATGTCGACCGTGTTCTCGACGAACGGCTTCGGCGTCACGAGCTGGTTTACCGCGTTGTACGACGTCCCCGGCCACGCCTGCACCTGGTAGCGCTGGCGCAGCGGCTGGCCGGAAATCGTGGAGCCGGGATCGATCGGGAACCCCTTAGGGTTCAGGGCGAAATCGGTGGGGCTGTTGTTGACGCGGAACTGTTCGGCGGCGTAGTCGAACGTGCGCGCGCAGAACGGCTGCCCCGTCACGGCTTCGCAGAACATGGTGCCCGTCTCGTCGGTCGCGAGCGCATGGAACCGCGCCAGCCCGAAATCGCGCTCGATGTCGCTCACCCCGGCTTCGCTCCGCAGGTTGAACTTCACGCCCTCCATGCTGCGCCGCGCCGACTTCGTCGTGATGTTGATGACGCCGTTGCCCGCGCGTGCGCCGTAGAGCGATGCGCCGGCGGCGCCCTTCACGACCTCGACGTTCTCGATGTCGCTCGGGTTCAAGTCGGAGAGGTTGCCGTTGATGATCACGCCGTCAACGATATAGAGCGGGTCCTGACCGCGGCCCGATGCGTTGATCGACGTGGGACCGCGCAGCAGCACCGCCGGTTGCGAACCGGGACGGCCGCTCGCCGAGACGATATTGGCGCCCGGCACCTTTCCCTGCAGCGCCGTCAACGGGTTCGACCCGGCCACAGGAAGCTGCGAGGCATCGACACGGTTCACCGTGAACGGCACCTTCACCGCTTCGGTCGCTTCCTGCGTGCCGGTGACGACGATCGCCTCGAGGAGGTTAACGTCGTACCCCAGGGCGAGGTCTACGACCTGTTCTCCCGGGGTCAGCGTGATCGCCTTGCTGTTCGGTTTGAAACCGATCGCGCGGACGCGCACGACTACCGGCTGGCCGCGCACACGCGCGCCCGGAACCGAGAGCGAGTATTGTCCCGTCGCGTTGGACACGACGCCGAGACGCAGCTCGTCGATGACGACGTTCGCGCCGGAGATCGGCTCCCCGCGATCGGAAGTGATCGTGCCACGGACCACGGCATCTTGCGCCTGAGCGGACTTCGCGCCGGCGACTAATAGCGCCAGCGCCGCGACTCCGGCGAAGAGCAAGCCACGACGATTGTGGGGCATAGTGACGTCCTCTCGTGAACTGGGAACCTGGTGGAGGGAACAACCACGAGCGCGGGCGGATTCGGTGGAACGGATCCGCTCGGAACGTGCGATTCGAAACCGTTGAATGAGCGTGACGGTCATACCGCTCGGGAATCAGGTGACGGCCTGAAGGCCCAGGACCCAACCTAGGGTCTCCCCGAGGTTATACGGCAAACCGCATAACCCTGTCAAGTCCCGCTTCTCCGGGTTGCATCCGGCCCGGGGCGCCCTATCATCTATATTGGTCGCTCCACGGGCGCGGGCATGACATACATCACACACATCCTTTCCCCGGTCGCAGCACTGGGGCTCGGGATTGCCGCCTCCCACGGCCTCCCACTTCAAGCACAGGCGCAGGGGCACCCCCTCCCCCCCCACGGAGCGGGGGGAATCAACGGCCAAGTGGTGAACCAGCAGTCACGGGCCCCCGTGAGCGGCGCAACTGTTAACCTGATCGGGACACGTCTGCGCACGGCCACCGACACCGCCGGCCGCTTCAGCCAATCCAGTCTCGGCTCCGGCACCTACATCCTGGAGGTGCGCGCCATCGGCTACGGCGTGACATCGTGGGTCCTGCACCTCGCCGACGGCGAAACGGTCGACTATGTGTTCGAGGTCCAGCCCATCGGCGTCGAGCTCCAGCCCATCGTCGTGGAAGGACCGCCGGGGTATTTCCAACGCCGCATGCTCGAGTTCGAGGAGCGACGCCGCGCGGGACGCGGCGTCTTCATCACGCATGAACAGATCGAGGCCAGCCACGCCGCGACCATGGCGGATGTGTTGCGCGGCGTTCCGGGAGTGCGGCTGAACTGCCGGTCCGGGGTGTGCAACGCGCAGATGACGCGGACTGCCCACGGCGTTTGCAACGCCGACTGGGTGATCGACGGCGCGCCGGCCTCCATCTCCGCGACGCCGCATCTTCCCGTCGTCGGAATCGTCGCCGTGGAGATTTACCGCAGTCCCAGCGAAGCTCCCGCGGAGTTCCTCAAATCCGACTCCCAGTGCGGAGTCATCGCCATCTGGACCAAGTCGGGCCCCTGACCAGCATTCGTTCCGGTTCCGTCCTCCTCGCCGTGGCGCTCCTCGTCACGGGGGGGGGGGATCGCGCGCAGAACGCGGATCTTCTCGGGGCGCGCTCCAAGGGCGCGCCGAACGCGCCGGTCACCGTCTACGAGATGGCGGACTTCCAGTGCCCCGCGTGCCGCATGTTCGCGGTGACGGTGCTTCCCACCATCGACAGCGAATTCGTCCAGACCGGCAAGGTGCGCTGGGTGTTCATCAATCTGCCGCTGACGAGTATTCATCCGAACGCCGTGGCTGCGGCGACCGTGGCGATGTGCGCGGCGCGGCAGGGACGTTTCTGGCCGACACACGACGCGCTCTACAAACAGCAGGACGACTGGGCCAAGCTCGCCGAGCCGCGCAGCACACTGGTGAAGATCGCGCAGCGCGCGGGCGTTGACCGAACCAAACTGCTCGGCTGTCTCAACGACGACAGCGTGCGCAGAGAAATCGACCTGGACGCGCAGCGGGCAACCCGGTCGGGCGCCCACGCGACGCCTTCCTTCTATATAGAAGGCGGCTTGCTCGAAGGAGCGCCCTACACCCCCGATCCGATGCGGCAC
>Ga0070696_100002674_pt1 | contig 11809 bp, 10 predicted proteins | sample KBSK1253metaG_FD_65474 | JGI IMG/M metagenome (GOLD analysis project Ga0070696, IMG submission 65474) | Corn, switchgrass and miscanthus rhizosphere microbial communities from Kellogg Biological Station, Michigan, USA - KBS K1-25-3 metaG | ecosystem: Host-associated > Plants > Roots >... | reverse complement strand
TCGAGGATGCCGTTCGCGTCGATGTCGAACGTCACCTCGATCTGGGGGATGCCGCGCGGCGCCGGCGGGATGCCGTCGAGGATGAACCGGCCGAGCGTCTTGTTGTCCTGGGCGAAGTCACGCTCGCCCTGGAGGACGTGGATCTCGACCTGGTTCTGGTTGTCCGACGCCGTCGAGAAGATCTGCGACTTCGACGTCGGGATCGTCGTATTGCGCTCGATGAGCTTGGTCATGACGCCGCCGAGCGTCTCGATGCCGAGCGACAGCGGGGTGACGTCGAGGAGCAGGACGTCCTTGACCTCGCCGCCGAGCACGCCCGCCTGGATCGCGGCACCGACGCCCACGACCTCGTCCGGGTTGACGCCCTTGTGGGGCTCCTTGCCGAACGCGAGCTTGACCGTGTCCTGGACCTTCGGCTGACGCGTCTGGCCGCCGACGAGGATCACCTCGTCGATGTCCGTCGGCTTGAGGCCGGCGTCCTTGAGCGCAGCCTGGACCGGCGCCTTGGTCTTGTCGATGAGATCGCCGACGAGGTCCTCGAGCTTCGCCCGCGACAGGTTCATCACGAGGTGCTTCGGGCCCGAGGCATCGGCCGTGATGTAGGGCAGGTTGATCTCGGTCGAGGCCGTGGTCGACAGCTCGATCTTGGCCTTCTCGGCGGCCTCCTTGAGCCGCTGCAGGGCCTGGGCGTCCTTCGACAGGTCGATGCCCTGGTCCTTCTTGAACTCGGCGAGCATCCAGTCGATGACCCGCTGGTCGAAGTCGTCGCCACCGAGGTGGGTGTCGCCGTTGGTGGCCTTCACCTCGAAGACGCCGTCGCCCAGCTCGAGGATCGAGATGTCGAACGTGCCGCCGCCAAGGTCGTACACGGCGATCTTCTCATCGTGCTTCTTGTCGAGGCCATAGGCGAGGGCCGACGCGGTCGGCTCGTTGATGATCCGCTTCACGTCGAGGCCCGCGATCCGCCCGGCGTCCTTGGTCGCCTGGCGCTGCGTGTCATCGAAGTACGCCGGGACGGTGATGACCGCCTCGGTGATCTTCTCGCCGGTGTACGCCTCGGCGTCCGACTTGAGCTTCTGCAGGATCATCGCGCTGATCTCGGGCGGGGTGTACGTCTTGTCGCCGATCTTGACGACGACGCCGTCCGACTTCGGGTCCTTCTCGATGGCGTAGGGGACGAGCTTCTTGCTGCGCTGGACCTCCTCGTCGTCCCAGCGGCGGCCCATGAAGCGCTTGATCGAGTAGACCGTGTTGGCCGGGTTCGTGACCGCCTGGCGCTTGGCCAGCAGGCCGACGAGGCGCTCCCCGGTCTTGGTGAAGGCGACGACCGACGGGACCGTCCGGCCGCCCTCGGCCGACGGGATGACCGTGGGCTCGCCGCCCTCCATGACGGCGACGACGGAGTTCGTCGTCCCGAGGTCGATGCCGATGATCTTGCCCATTGGTGTCGTTGCTCCTGTCCTTTTCAGTGGCCCTTGGATGGGTTCGGTCGCTGGATTCAGTGGATGGGTTCGGTCGATTCGTCCGCGGTCGCGCCCGCGTCCTCGGCCACGGCGACGAGCGCCGGCCGGATCACCCGGTCGCGGAGCCGGTAGCCGCGGCGCAGCTCCTCGACGATCTCGCCGCCGGGTCGCCCGGTGCCGGGCACGTTCGCGACCGCCTCGTGCTCGTGGGGGTCAAACTGCATGCCGGGTGCCGCATCGATGCCGCTGACCCCTTCGCTCTCGAGCAGCGCCCGGAGCTTGCGGTCGATCGCCGCGATGCCCTCGACCCATGCCTCGTCGACGCCGGTCTCCGGCAGGTGCTCGATCGCGAGGTCGAAGTCGTCGGCGAGGACGAGGACCTTGCGGATGAGCGCCTCGGCGGCGAGGCCGAGCATCGCCTGGCGCTCCTCGCTCGTCCGTCGCTTGAAGTTGACGAACTCCGCGCGCTCCCGCTGGAGTGCCGCGAGGTACTCGTCCCGCTCGCGGGCGAGGTCCTCCGCGTAGCCCTTCGTGCTGCGCCCATCACCCGCGGGCCGGCTCGATGTGCCCCGGACGGATGCGCCGGCAGGGCCGCCCGCCTGAAGCCTGGCGACCTCCTCCCGGGCGAGCTCGGTCTGGCGCCGTGCCAGGTCGCGCTCCCGGGTCAGGCGCTCGATCTCTGCGGCCAGCTTGGCCGGCGAGACGTCGATCGCGGCGGCGCGCTGCTGGGCGCGCGTGCTTCTCTCCATGTTCTCGGTGTTCTCCGTCATTCCGCGTTTCAGTGGTACAGGTGATTGACGAGCTCGTTCATGAGCCCGGACACGAAGCGCACCGTTCCGATGGCCTCGGGATAGGCGAGCCGCGTGGGCCCGAGCACCCCGACCACGCCGACGGCGATGTCGGGGCTGCCATACGGCGCCAGCACCAGCGCGACCTCGCGCATGTCCGGGGCCTCGTTCTCCTCGCCGATGAAGACGGTCACCCGACCGGTCTCGGCCACGTTGCCGACGAGCTCGCCGAGGTAGGCCCGGTTCTCGAGGGCATGGAAGACTCGGCGAAGCTTCTCGCTGTGGGCGAACTCGGGTGCGCCCATGACGTTGAGCAGCCCGTCGCTGAAGATCTCCTCGACGACGGTCCGGTCGTACTCGCGAAGGACCCGGACGATGCGCTCCCCCACTCGCCCGACGAGGTCGGCGTGGGGGCTCGCAGGATCGAGGGCGCCGACCCGACGCTCGATCAGGTCGGCGGTCGCGTCGTGGACGATCTCGTTGAGGATGCCGGCCACGGAGGTGAGATTCGCCTGGTCCTCGGGGGTCGAGAGCGAGACCAGCGCCTGCTTGATCGCGCCCTCGCGGAGCACCACGACGAGGCTGGCCATCCGGTCGTTGAGCGAGACGAGGTCGACGCGGCGGACGCGCGCGGCGGCCGGCTTGGCGGCTGTCGCGAGCCCGGCCGCGTGGGTCAGCGAGGCGATGGTCGAGGCGGCGAGCCGGAACCAGTGCTCGCTCGCGAACTCCACCTGGCCGAACTGGTGGCGGATCATGAGCTGCTCGACCTCGGGCAGCGGCGCGGCGTCGATGATCGACTCGACGAACCAGCGATAGCCGGCGTCGGTCGGGATGCGCCCGGCCGAGGTGTGCGGGTGGTCGAGGAGGCCGGCGAGCTCGAGCTCGGCGAGGATGTTGCGGACCGTGGCGCTGGACACCCCAAGCCGGTACCGATCGACGAGCGCCTGGCTGCCGACCGGGGTCGCGGTGGTGACGTATTCCTCGATGACGGCCCGGAGGATCGCCTGTGCGCGAAGGTCCAATGGGCCGCTGGAGCGACGGATTCGACGCGCCAAGGCCGGTTCTCCCGTTCAGATGACTGTCGGTTAGCACTCTCCCTGCCAGAGTGCTAACGCTGTGCAGGCATCGTAGCCCGAGGGAACGGGAGTGTCAACGCGGCGGCGAACGATCCTAAGCAGCCGCGGGAAGCAGCCGGCCGAAGACCTCGTTCGACAGGAGCCTGCCGCGCAGGGTCAGCGCCAGGCGCTGATCGCCGGTTCGCTCGACCAGGCCGGCGGCGATGGACTCGGCCAGCCGATCGATGATGCCGGGCCACGGCATGGCGTCGACGGCGCTGGGCGTAAGGCCGTCCGCGGTCCGCAGCGCGAGCATGGCCGTCTCGAAGGCGGCGACCGCCCCACTCACGGGTTCGAGGCCACCCGGCGGGAGGCTCGGCGGCAGCCCGTCGGATGGCACGAGGGCCGAGATGTACCGGTCGAGGCGGGCGGCGTTCCAGCGCCTCGCTGCGCCATCGAAGGCGTGGGCGCCCGGCCCCACGGCCTCGTACGGGAGGCGCCGCCAGTACGCGAGGTTGTGCCGGCTGCGGTGGCCGGGCCTGGCCCAGTTGCTGATCTCGTACCAGGCAAATCCCGCGGCGGCGAGCCGCCCGTCGGCGAGCTCGTACATCGCGGCCGCTCGGTCCTCGTCCTGGGCGACTCGCGCCCGCTCCCGCCAGCGGCGCGCGCCGGGCCGGACGGGCAGGTGGTCTCCAGCGAGCCCGGTGAGGCCCTCGGTGTCCGGGTCATCGAGGGTCAGCGCGTACAGCGACAGGTGATCCGGCTCCAGGCCCAGCGCCTCGTCGAGGATCCTTGTCCACGTGGCCAGCGAGCTGCCGGGGACGTCGTAGAGGAGGTCGAGGCTGATCGATGCCATGCCCGCGACACGGGCTGCGGCCACAGTGGCCGCGATCTCCGAAGGGGAGTGGCGTCGGCCGAGGGCTCGGAGCTCCGCCGGGTCGAAGCTCTGTGCGCCGATCGACAGCCGCGTCACGCCAGCCTCTTGCTGCGCACGGGCGTCGCCGCGCTCGTCCGGCCCGGGGTTGACCTCGAGCGTCACCTCCGCGTCCGGCTCGAGCCCGAAGCGCCGGCGCACGACATCGATCAGCCGTGCGATCGTCGCCGGCGCCATCAGGCTTGGGGTGCCGCCACCGAAGTACACGGATGCGAGCGAAGGCCGCGATCCCGGCGTGCCCCAGCGTGCGTCGAGCATGTCCGCGCGCAGCGCGAGCTCCGTCTCGAGCGCTTCGACGAACGCCGCGATGCGGTTGGCCGGCCCGCGCGCCTCGCGCCCGGCGACCACGACGAAGTCGCAGTACGGGCAGTGCGAGACGCAGAACGGAACGTGGACGTATAGCGCGACGGGCGGCGACTCCGCCACGGCTAGCGCTCCCTGGCGCTGCCCTGGTCGACCGCGCTCCAGCCCTCGGGCATGCGTCGGCGCTTCTCGACTTCCTCGTCCTCCGTGCCACGGGCGGGCGGCTGGCCCGCGTGGCCGGTGGTCAGGAAGACGGCGACGCGCGTGATGGAGTGGCCGAGGAACGCAGCGCCGATGCCGCCGGTGAGCATCGTGGCCCAACCGCAGACGAGCCCGACAGCCAGCGAGAGCACGAGCATGTACTTGTCCCGGCCCGGCGCCCCGAGACGCGTTGCGAGCGCATACACGACCGACTGCCCGAGGATCGCGAGGCTCGCCTGGGTGCCCGGCGGCGCATCGGTCGCCGAGAGTGCCCACAGGAAATAGCCGAGCACCGCGCCGCGGAAGACCGCCTCGTCGACGAAGGCCGTGATGATCTCGTTCGCGACCCCGCCGGGATAGGAGGCGACGTCGGGAAAGCGAAGGCGCCGGTAGTGGAGGTACGCGAGGCCGACCGCCTGGCCGATGCCGAGCCCGCCGATGATCAAGGCGATGATGATCCCCGAGCGGTCGCCGACCTGGAGGAACAGCGAGTGCTGGGCCGTCGGGTGGATGTACAGCAGCGCAATCACGCCCGCGACGCCGAGGATGTACCAGGTCAGGCGGCGGAGGATCGAGGGCCGGCGGCCGCGGATCGGCTCGTCGTACTCGGCGGTTCCGAAGTGCGCGGCCTCGAGCCGGAGCATGACGAGCAGGAGCGTCAGGCCCAGCCCCATCAGGACCCGGAGATCACCTTCCATGGCTCGACGTTACGCCGCTGCGCCCTGGGTCGCGGGGGACAGGATCACGAGGCGTCCGTGCGGAGCATGGCGAGGAACGCCTCCTGCGGGATCTCGACAGAGCCGACCCGCTTCATCCGGCGTTTCCCCTCCCTCTGCTTCTCGAGCAGCTTCCGCTTCCGGGTGATGTCGCCACCGTAGCACTTGGCCAAGACGTTCTTGCGCAGGGCGCGCACCGTCTCCCGGGCGATCACGTTGGCCCCGATGGAGGCCTGGATGGGCACCTCGAACAGTTGCCGCGGGATCAGCTCGCGCAGCCTGCCGACGAGTGTCCGACCCAGGGCCGTGGCGTCCTCCCGGTGCACGATGATCGACAGCGCGTCGACCGGTTCGCCCGCGACGAGGACGTCGAGCCGGACGAGATTCGCTGGCCGGTAGCCGATCTCCTCGTAGTCCATCGAGGCGTAGCCCGCGGTCCGCGTCTTCAGCTGGTCGTAGTAGTCCACGATCAGCTCCGCGAGCGGCAGCTCGAAGCGCATCAGAACTCGGGTCGGGTCGAGGTACTCGAGGTCGACGAACGTCCCCCGTCGGTTGGTCGACAGCTCCATCAGCGCGCCGATGTACGTCGACGGCGTCACCACCGAGAGGCGGACCCACGGCTCCCGGATCTCCTCGATGTCCTGGACCGGCGGCAGCATCGAGGGGTTGTCGACGCGGACCGTGCCCCGGTTGGCGGTCATGACGACCTCGTACTCGACCGACGGCGCGGATGCGATGAGGTCGAGGGCGAACTCCCGCTCGAGGCGCTCCTGGACGATCTCCATGTGCAGCAGGCCCAGGAAGCCGCAGCGGAAGCCGAAGCCGAGGGCGATGGAGCTCTCCGGCTCGTACGTGAACGACGCGTCGTTGAGGTGCAGCTTCTCGATCGCGTCGCGGAGCAGCGGGTAGTCCTCGCCGCTGACGGGATAGATGCCGGCGAAGACGAGGCTCTTGGCCTCCTGGTAGCCGGGCAGCGGCTGCGCGGCGGGTCTCGCCACCGAGGTGATGGTGTCGCCGACCTGCGCCTCGCGGACGTTCTTGAGGCCGGTGGCCACGTAGCCGACCTCGCCGGCGGTGAGCCGCTCCACGGGGACGAGCTGCGGCCGGAAGACGCCGAGCTCGAGCAGCTCCGCCTCGGCCTTCGAGGCCATCAGCCGGATGTCGTCGTGACCGTGGAGCGTCCCCGCCTCGAGCCGGACGTAGACGACCACGCCCTTGTAGGGGTCGTAGTGGCTGTCGAAGACGAGGGCCTGGAGCGGCGCGCCGGCGTCGCCCTGCGGGGCGGGAATGCGGGCGACGATCGCCTCGAGGACCTCGGGCACGCCGGTGCCCTCCTTGGCGGAGACGAGCAGCACCTCCTCGCGGGGGATCGCGAGGGCGTTCTCGAGCTCGTCCATGACCAGCTCGGGCTGGGCCGAGGGCAGGTCGATCTTGTTCAGGACCGGAACGATGGTCAGGCCCTCGCGGAGCGCGAGATGGACGTTGGCGAGCGTCTGAGCCTCGATGCCCTGCGCGGCATCGACGACGAGGATCGCGCCCTCGCACGCCTGCAGGCTCCGACTGACCTCGTAGCTGAAGTCGACATGGCCGGGCGTATCGATCAGGTTCAGGGCATAGGCCAGACCGTCGCGCGCCGTGTACTCGAGGCGCACGGCCCTGGCCTTGATCGTGATCCCCTTCTCGCGCTCGAGGTCCATGGAGTCGAGCACCTGGCTCGTCATCTGGCGCGGATCGATGGCGTGCGTCAGCTCCAGCAACCGATCGGCCAGCGTCGACTTGCCGTGGTCGATGTGGGCGATGATCGAGAAGTTGCGCAGGCGCTCCTGCGGGATGGTCACGAGGCGGGAGTCTAGAAGCCGCCGGTCGGCTCGGGCTTCGTCAAGCGTGGCGCAGCGCCGAAGATCGAAGATCGAACTCTTTCGGCGCCGCCTCCCTCTTCATGCTATGCGCGCCAAAACGGCGCGGCAGCTGCGGGAGGAATCGTGGATCGACGGCTGGTCGAGCTGGCGCAGGGAGGCGACGAAGACGCCTTCGATGCGCTCGTTCGCATCACCGGCGACCGCTGCCTCGGCATCGCGTTTCGGATCCTGCGTGATGTCGACCTCGCCGAAGATGCCGTGCAGAGCGCGTATGTGAGCGCGTGGCGGGACCTGCGGTCGCTCCGCGATCCCGACCGGTTCGAGCCGTGGCTCCACCGGACGCTCGCCCGGGCGTGCTACGAGGAGGCGCGCCAGACGCGTCGATTCACGGCCAACGTCCGAAGCCTGCCGCTCGCAGCAATGTCGGTCCCCGATGGCGCCATCGGGGTCGTCGAACGCGACCAGCTCGAACGGGGGATCCGCCGGATTCCGGTCGAGCAACGCACCGTCCTCGTCTTCCATCACTACCTCGGGCTCACCCTGTCCGAGATAGCCGACCGCCTCGGTGTGCCCATCGGGACGGTCAAATCCCGACTCTTCTACGCCACCTCGGCCATGCGAGCCGTCCTCGAGGCGGAGGCCCGGCCGTCACCAATGTCACGGGAGCGTCCCGCATGAGCGCACCGCACGCCGCCGACCGGCTCGTCCACGCCTTCCTCCAGGAGGGTCCGGCCGAGCTCTCGTCGCCGCTCACCGCGCGCATCCGGGTCGAGGTCCACGAGACCAAGCAACGGACGGGCTTCCGTCCGTGGAGGAACCCCTCGATGCCCAGAACGTTGTGGATCGTCGCGCCGCTGGCGGCGGTCCTGGTCGCCATCGGCGGCCTGCTCGTCATCAGCTCGGGGCGCCAGACGCCCGCCCCGAGCCCCACCCCGACCAACGTGCCGTCGCCGAGCGCCGGAGCCCCGAGCTCGGTCGGACCGACGGCCTACCCGCTCGCCGCCGGCGAGGCGTGGATCGTGATCAGTCATGCCAACTACGCGACGCTCGTGCGGAGCGACGGCACCGACGGGCACGACATCCTGGTCAACCTCGGGGTCTCGGTGAACGATCCCGCCTGGTCGCCGGACGGCAACCGGCTGGTCTTCGACGGCAACGGGACCCGTGGCTCGCAGCTGTGGGTTGTCGACGCCGACGGGACCAATCTCCGGCAGCTGACGCCCACGCCTGACGGCTGCCCGAACGGCAACTGCACGGAGGCCGTCAACCCCGCGTGGTCGCCGGACGGACGCACGATCGCCTACATCGCCCCGCATCACGGGGGCGGCATCTTCACCCGCTCCGCCCTCAACCTGATCGACGTCGCGACCGGGACGACGACCGAGGTCTACGGCACGGACCAGGCGTCCCTGGCTCGACCGACCTGGTCGCCGGACTCACAGTCGATCGCCCTGGACATCTCGCACTACTCCGGCACGGTCGAGATCTCAGCGGTCAAGGACAGCGTCATCGGTGTCATCGATCTGAGCGCGAGCGATCACACGCCGAGGACGATCACCAAGCCGGCCCTCCAGGGCGGCTACCCGACCTGGCACCCCACGCTCGATCTCATCGTGTTCAGAACCAATCGGGTGGACAACACCACGGGGGCCTTGATCGACCCTCGCGCGCCATCCGACCTGTACACGATCCTTCCCGATGGGTCCAAGCTCACAAAGGTCACCAACAACGCGGTCGGCGGACAGATCGTCCGAGCCCCTTCATGGACGCCCGACGGCCGGATCCTCTACACGGTGCATGACCCGGTCACGGCCGCGGAGACCTTGCGGACCGTCGACGTCGATGGCGAGAACGACGCATCGGCCACCGGCGCGACGATCACGCTGGGCCAGGGCCGCTGGCGCCCGGGCAGCTGATCTTCGCTCCCCATCGCGGTTCTCGGGGCGGGTGACGTGGGTCGCCCGCCCTGCGACCGCTTGTCTCGCGCAGCTACGCCTGCAGGGCGGCCAGGGTCGTGACCCCGAGTGCGATCAACGCCACGCCAACCACCTGCATGCGCTGCAGCCGCTCCCCGAACAAGAAAAAGGCGCCGATCGCGGCCAGTGCCGCGAACTGCGAAGAGACCACGGCCGCGATCGCGACGTCCTGGCTCGCCGCGACGACGTAGATCCCGCCGCCGAACACCTCGAGCAGGCCCGACACGATCACCAGGGGCACCGCCGCTCGCGTGATCCGGAACCGGCGTGTGACCACGAGCGGCAGGACGATCACGGTGAGGCCCACCGTTCGCGACACGATCATCACCCAGGCCGGCGGCACGCCCTCCGCGCCGAGCCGCCCGGCGAGCACGAGGCCGATCGAGAAGGTTGCCGCCGCGGCGATCGCGTACAACGCCGCCCGGCGATTGTGGCTCGGGTCCAACCGTGGGCCCGACGTCGGATCCGCCGATCGTTCGGCGGCCGCAAGCACGACGCCGAGCGCGATCGCGCCCAGGATCAGCGCCGTCGTGCCCGCCAGGGCCTCGCCGAACGCGACGGCCAGCAGCGCCGCCGCGGCGCCCTCGGTCGAGGTGATCGGCGCGACGATCGAGACCCGCCCGATCGACAGCGCGCGATACGCGAGCAGCAGGCCGATGTTGTGGGACAGGCCGGTCGCGATCAGCGCCGCGATCTCCGGCAGGCCGAGCGGGACGGGCTTCGAGATGAGGGCGGGCCCGATGGCGGCCAGCCAGCCGACCGCCATCACCCAGCCCAGCACCGAGATCGGGCCGATCATCCGGCTCGAGCGCGAGGACGCGAGCGTGGCGATCGCCCAGGACAGGGCGGCGCCGAGGCCGCCGAGGATCGCCACCATCGAGCGCGGAGTGTGACAGGCGCGAAACCCCGCCGATCGAACCATCGAAGATTGAACCGATGGGCGCCGAGTCCCGCCGTATGAGCATGCAGGCCACGCAGCGGCGCGTTCGATGACCGTGACCGACCTCGACGCGGTCGAACGCGCCCGCGTCGGCGACCGTGAGGCCTTCGACCGGGTCGCGATGCAGATCGTCGATCGGCTGTACCGCGTCGCGCGACTCATCCTGCGCGACACCGAGCAGGCCGAGGACGCGGTCCAGGAGACGCTCGTCCGCGCCTGGCGCGACCTGCGCGCGTTGCGCGACCCGAGCCGCTTCGACGCGTGGATCCATCGACTGCTCATGCGGGCGGTCCAGGACCAGTTCCGCGAGGCCAAACGCCAGCGCTCGGTCGTGACGCTGCTTCGGCCCGATGCATCGATCCGCGACGGCTCCGAGGCGATCGCCATCCGTGAGCAGCTCGAGCGCGGCTTCCTGCGACTGACGATGGAGCACCGGACGGTGCTCGTCCTCCGGCTGTACCTCGGGCTCTCGCTCGAGGAGACCGCCACCACCATCGGGATCCCTGTCGGGACTGCGAAGTCCCGGCTGCACTACGCGACGGAGGCCATGCGCGACGCCCTCGCGGCAGACGCACGACCGCCGCTCCAGGAGGTCACCGCATGAACGCCGGACGCGACGTCGAGCGGTTGATCGCCGGCTGGCTCGACGAGGAAGCGACCCCCCGTGCACCGGATCGCATCCTCGACGTGGCCCGCGCATCCATCAACAGGACAGGGCAGCGGCGACTCGTCGTCGCTTGGAGGGAACCGATGTACATGAGCCCACTTCGATTGGCCGGTGTCGCCGCCGTCTTTGCGGTGGCGATGGTCGGTGCTGCGTGGTTCGGCCGGATGACGGCGCCGTCAGGCGTCGGCGGCGTGCCGGCGGCCACGCCGACGCCAACAGCCTCGGCCGAGGTCACGATCAAGGACTTCCGGGCGGCGCGGAACGAGATCTGCGTCCGCTACGCCGCGGAGCTCAACCCGCTCAAGCCGCAGCTCGACGGCCTGTACGACCCCGAGCTGCCGGCCGCCGATCGCGCGGCCAAGATCCAGACGCTGACGCATTACGCAGATCGAGCCGACGCGATGCTCGCCGAGCTGTCCGCGCTGGCGGTCCCAGCCCAGGTCGCCGCGGACCAGCGCTCGAACCTGGTGAAGGCAGAGGACGGCTCGTCGCTGATCCGACAGGAGCTGATCCGCCTCGCGGCGGGCGACCTTGTCGGCGCCGAGGCGCTCGACCTCGCGACGGATCCGCTGTCGCGCGATAGTGAGGCATTCGAGAGCAAGTACCAGCTGGCCGCCTGCCCCTGAGCGTTTCGTACCTCGCGGGCTAGCCATCAGGGCCGCGGCGCAAGCCGCGGCCCTTCCCTTTGCGCGTCAGTCGCTCCGGTTCGCAGGCCAGGTGCCCATGACCTGGCGCAGGATCGCGAACTCGCCGATGTGATAGGCGTTGTGGGCGCCGACGACGCGGACCTCACGGAAGATCGTGTGGCCGGGCGTGCCCGGGATCACCGCCAGGAGGTCGGTCGAGGCGTCCGCGACGATGTCGCGCAGGGCCGCGCGATCGCGCTGGAAGCTGGCGAACGTCTCGT
>Ga0070696_100002671_pt1 | contig 11811 bp, 10 predicted proteins | sample KBSK1253metaG_FD_65474 | JGI IMG/M metagenome (GOLD analysis project Ga0070696, IMG submission 65474) | Corn, switchgrass and miscanthus rhizosphere microbial communities from Kellogg Biological Station, Michigan, USA - KBS K1-25-3 metaG | ecosystem: Host-associated > Plants > Roots >... | reverse complement strand
GCCTTCGCAGCCGACCGGCCCCAGTTCGTTGGCCACGAGCGCTTGCCGAACGCGATTGCGCAGCGCGGCGAGTATTATCGCGGCCGCCTGGAAGCGATTCTCGGCAAGGGCGCCGCGGGGCCGATCGTGCCGCCGACGCGATTGGTCCACGACCGGGATCAGATCGAACTCGGCAGCCGCACGCTGACTCTAACCGCACATGACGTGGCACATTCGGACTGCGATCTCTCGGTGCTGGACGCGCAGACGGGCACGCTGCTGACGGGCGATCTGCTGTTCGTCGAGCGCATTCCCTCGCTCGAAGGGCGGCTGACCGGTTGGCAATCCGTGCTCAAAGCGTTGAAGACGCTGCCGGCGCAGCGCGCAGTGCCCGGGCACGGCCCGGTGAGCGTAGACTGGCCGGGAGGCGCCGCCGATCTCGAGCGCTATCTGGACGTTCTATTGCGCGAGACGCGCGCAGCGGTGAAGCGGGGTTTGGATATCGAGGCCGCCGTGACCATCGTCGGACAGTCCGAGCGCGGCAGGTGGAAGCTGTTCGACGACTACCAGGGCCACAACGTCATCCAGGCGTTCAAGGAGGTGGAGTGGGAATGATCCGTCATATGCTGGTGCTCGCAGCACTCGGAGCGAGTCTGTGGGTGGGCCTGCCGCTTGCCGCTCAGGCGCAGGAAGAGGACGAGGCCGCAAACGCCGCGCGCTGGAAGGATTTGCAGCACGCGATATTTTCGGATCGGCCGATATTGGACGGCAGCGGCGTGATTGCCATCGATGCGCCGCCTCGGGCGATGGATGCGGCGCTGGTGCCCATTACCCTGTCGGTGAAGGGCGATAAGGCGATCAAGGGCGTTTATCTGGTCGTCGACTACAACCCGGGGCCGCTCGCGGGCCACTTCACTTTCGGCCCGGCCGCCGACCCGCGCGTCCTCAAGCTGCGCGTGCGCATCAACGCGTACACCAATATTCACGCCGTCGCCGAGACGCGCGACAATCAGCTGTTCGCGGTCGCCAAGTTCGTGAAGGCCTCCGGCGGGTGTTCGGCGCCCGCGGGACCCGACGACAGCCAGGCGTTGCAGAACCTCGGGCGGATGAAGCTGCGGCTATTGGATCCGTTCGTCGCGGGCAAGCCGGTTCAAGCGCAGCTGATGATCCGGCATCCGAACTTCAACGGCATGCAGATGAATCAGGTCACGCATCTTTACACGCCCGCACGCTTCATCCGCAGCGTCGATGTGAGCTACGACGACGCGCAAGTGCTGCATCTGGATTCCGATATTTCACTGAGTTCGGATCCGGTCATCAGCTTCGGTTTCGTGCCGCCGCAGAAAGGGCAGCTCAAAGTCGTGGTGCGCGACACCGCGGATGCGACTTTCGGCCAAAGCTTCGACGTGCCCGCGCCGGCGGGCTGAAGGACGGCGAGTTGTTGAGCGGGTACTGTCGGAGACACTCACCGCAGATTGTCGCGGCAGCACTGATATGGCCCGTGCTCGCCGCACTCTCCGCGCCGGCGGCTGCGCCGGCTCCGGCCGCGCAGGGCGGCGCGCAGCAACCTCAACCCGTCGCGCAGGAACCGCCGGGTTTCTGGACGGGCAACATCGACTCGCCGGTGCCGTCGACGATTCATGGCGGCGTCGTGATTCATGCCCGCGAGCTGTCGACGCTGTTGAAGCAGGGCGCCGTGGTGGTCGACGTGTCGAATGCGCCGCGCCGGCCGGAAGGTCTGGCGCCGGGTGCTCCTTGGATGCCCGTGCCCCATAGCGCATTGCCCGGCTCGCTGTGGATACCGGGAGCCGGCGTGGGCTCGATGACGCCGGCATTCGACGCATACTTTCGCGCGCGTTTGGCGCAGGCCACGGCGGGCGACCTCGGTCGCGCGCTGGCGGTGTACTGTCACGACCGCTGCTGGTTGAGCTGGAATGCCGCCAAGCGCGCGATCGGCTATGGCTATCGCCGGGTGTACTGGTTTCCCGAAGGTATCGAAGGCTGGCGCGCCGCTGGTTTGCCGACCGCGACCGTCGCTGCGCAGCGGGAGCCGGAGTCGGCACAGCCGCCGCCGGCACGGTCGCCGACGCCGCAGCTGTCGCAGCCGCCGGTGCCGCGGCCGCGGCTGGTGGTTTTGGACATGGAGCTATCGGGAGATCTCGGCGGCCCGGAATTTACCGCCGAACATGCGGCGCGGCTGACGATGGCGAGTGCCCGGCTGCGCGCCGACCTCGCGCGGACTCATCTGTATGAATTGCTCGACAACGCCCCGGCGCAGGATCTGATCGATCGCTTGAAATCCCAGCAGCTCTACCTGCACGAATGCAACGGCTGCGATCTCGATGTGGGACGGCAACTGGGCGCGAACCTCGTGATGGTCACCTGGGTGAATCGAGTGAGCGGCCTCATCTTGACGCTGACCTACGAGATTCACGACGTGGCCTCGGGCCAGATCGCCGCCCGAAAGTCGTTCGATTTCAGGGGCGACAATGATGTCGCCTGGACCCATGCCATAGACTACATGGCTCGAGATCTGCAGGAGGCCGCGGCCGCAGCCGGAACATCACATTGACGGCGGGATTGCAATGATGCGCCGAGCCGCCGTGCGACGGCCGCGGTCAAGTTCCCGCGGCGTGCTCGTCGGCAATGCTGCCGGCCAGTGACAGCGTCTGCGCGCGGGTGGGCGTGTCGCGTATCCATTTCGTCCGGGGCGGCAGCGGCTGGTCGGTGAGCAGCGCCAGCAGGCTTGCGTTCGTCGCCTCCACGGAATCGAATGGGGTGCCGTGGCGCGAGCCGCGAATCACGATGATGTCGGCCCGCAGTTTCGCCGCCAGCGCGCGCTTTTCCTCGAGCGGCGTGAAGTCGTGTTCCGCCGCAATCAACAATACCCGGCTCGTCAGCCGGTCGAGGCGATCGATCACCGCCCAACGCGCCAATGCGAGACCCATCCCCAAGTATGAGCTGGCGGGCACGGCGCCGACTACGGCGGCCGCATGTTTGCGCATCGTCCGCTGCCACGGTTCCGGAAACAGCCGGGCCGCGAGCAACCAGGCTGCGCGCTGCATGCCGAGCAGCCGCACCAGCGCCGCCGACACGTGCACCTCCAGCCATTTGTGCCAATCGTCCGGCCGATAGGTGGCCAAGCTATTGATGAGCCCCATGCGCGGCACACAGGCGGGGCGCTGCGTCGCCATCTCGAGCGCGACGGCGCCGCCCAGCGAGAATCCGATGATGTTCACGCGCGACTCTCCGAGATGGTCGAGCAGTGACCACAGAGATCTCGCGAAGCCGGCGATGGAGTACTCGTCGGGTGGGGGGCTGTGGCCGCATCCCGACAGATCCGGGACGATCACGCGAAATCGATTTTCGAGCGCCGCCACTTGGAACGCCCAGTCCGCGCCGCTGCATGCGAGTCCGTGTATGAGCAGCAACGGTTCACCTTGTCCTCGCACCAGATAGTGCAGCGAATTCTTGTCACCGCGAAAAAACGGCATGATTGCCTCCTCGTTCGCCCTCCATGCGCGCCGATCCCTAAGTTCAACTACAGTCTAGCGCCGGGCGATTGCCTCCAGCATCGCCGCGCGGCGCATCCGTGATTCGAAATCAGCGGTATCGGCCGTAGGAGATCGCTGACAGCGGGCCCGCGGCGTACGAACGGATCATTCCTGATAGCATTGTGCTGCGGTACCGGCAGCGTCACCGCAAGACCACCTATCGGGAGAATCAACCTGTGACTTGGCGAGGATGGGCGACTTTCGCGGCGCTCGGCATCATCTGGGGGCTGCCGTATTTTTTCATCAAGCTGGCGGTGCAGGAAATCTCGCCCTTGCTCGTGGCCTGGGGCAGGCTGGCGCTGGCTGCTTTGATCATGCTGCCGATTGCCTGGCGGCGCGGCGCCCTCGCTTCCTTGGGCCGGCACTGGGCGGCGATCTGCGCATTTGCCATTGCTGAGTTCGTCATTCCGTTTTCCGCGATTTCGTACGGTGAGCGCTGGATCAGTTCCTCGGTGGCCGGTATTCTCGTTGCCATGGTGCCGTTCTCGATCGCGCTGATCCAGCGCTTCTTCGGCGTGCATGAGCGTTTAGGTCCGTGGCGCATTCTGGGGCTGCTGCTGGGTTTCGTCGGGGTCGCAACATTGCTTGGCTTCGGCACCATTTCAGGTCCCCTGGGATGGGCCGGCGTGGCCTGCGTCCTGATATCCACCGTCGGCTATGCGATCGGGCCTCTCATCATTCAGCGGCATCTCGGCGGCCTCGATCCGTTCGGCCCGCTCGCCGCGAGTCTGCTGGTCGCGAGCTTGCTGCTCCTCGTCCCCGCCGCGTTCACGCTGCCCGCGGGCATGCCTTCGGCGCTGGCGTTGACGTCGGTGGCGATCCTGGGCGTGGCGTGCACCGCACTGGCGATGCTGCTGATGTTCTATCTCGTGAGTCACGCCGGTGCGTCGCGCGCGTCGGTCATCACGTACATCAACCCGGCGGTGGCGGCGCTGCTCGGCGTTTCGCTGCTTCACGAGCGACTGGGGTGGGCGGGTTTGATCGCCTTCGTGCTCATTCTGCTCGGCTCGTGGCTGGCGACGCGGGGAGCCGTGGCGCGCTCAGGTCCGGCGGTCGAGGCGATCGCCTGAACGGTTGCCGCGCTCCCGCCATGACGCCATACGAGATTTCGGAAACGCCGCTGTGGATGGAGAATGCGGCGCTGCCGGCGCCGTCGGTGCGGCCATTGCCGGCCCGCGTCGATGTCCTGGTGGTCGGCGCCGGCTACACGGGCCTTTCGGCGGCGCGCGAGACCGCAGCGGCGGGGCGTTCCACCCTGGTGCTCGATGCCGGCGCAGTGGGCACGGGGTGCTCGAGCCGCAATGGCGGTCAGGTCGCCTACAGCATCAAACCGACATTCGATGCATTGCGCGCGCGGCTCGGCCGGGATCGGGCATTCCGAATTTGCCGGGAGGGTCTCGATGCCGTGGCGTATTTGCGTTCACTGGCGCAGCAGATCGACTGCGATTGGCGCGCGCAGGGCTGTTTCTTTGGAGCGCACACCGAGAGACACTTCGCGAGAATGGCGCGGGAGGCGCAGAACCAGCCGCGCGGGTTGGAACAGAGAATCAGCGTCGTCCCCAAGTCGGAACAGTCGCGTGAGATTGCGAGCGACTTCTATCACGGCGGCACGCTGTATCACGACGATGCCTCCATCGATCCCACGCGGCTGCTGCTCGCGCTGATGCGGCGGGCCGTGGACGGCGGCGCCACGGTGGTGGATCGCTGTCGGGTCGATGCCATTCAGAGATCCGGCGATGGTTTCGAGGTGCTGACGCCGCGAGGAATCGTGCAGGCGCGCCAGGTACTGCTGGCGACGAACGGATATTCCGGGCCGCTGTCGCCGTGGCACCGGCGGCGGGTGATCCCGATCGGCAGCTACCAAATCGCCACGGAGCCGCTGGGGATCGAACGGGTCCGTTCATTGATTCCCCACGGCCGAAATATCGCCGATTCCCGGCGTGTCATCGTGTACTTCAGGCCGTCGGCAGACGGCGAGCGCTTGATTTTCGGCGGCAGGGCCGCGTTAGCGGAGAAGAGTCCGTTGGTGTGCGTGCCGCGTCTGCAACGGATGATGACTTGCATATTCCCGCAGTTGAAATCCGTGCGCGTCAGCCATGCGTGGATGGGGTGGGTCGCGTACACCTTCGATACATTGCCGCATCTGGGCCAGCATGACGGCGTTTACTACTGCATGGGGTATTGCGGCCAGGGCGTGCCCCTCGCACCCTATTTCGGCAGGCGGCTCGGGCAGCAAATGCTCGGGCTGGCGGAGGGACGCACGGCTCTCGACGGGCTGCCATTCCCCTCTCGGCCGTTCTATCACGGCAGGCCGTGGTTTCTCGCGCCGTCGGTGCTCGCGTATCGATTGATCGACGCCGTGGGCATATGAATCGGGCGAGCTATGCCGGATTACCGGAGCGTTTCTTCGCGCGGGTCCGTCCGACACCGGTCGCGAAGCCGCGCCTGATCGCATTCAATCGTGCTCTGGCAGGGGAGCTGGGACTCGATGTCGACGGCCTCGATGACGGCGCGCTGGCGGGGCTGTTCTCGGGAAACGTCCTGTTCCCGGGTACGGAGCCCATTGCGATGGTCTATGCGGGGCATCAATTCGGCCAATTCGTACCGCAGCTCGGCGACGGCAGGGCCATCCTGCTCGGCGACGTGCGCGATCGAACCGGGGCGCGCCGGGATGTCCAGCTCAAGGGCTCGGGCGAGACTCCCTACTCGAGAAACGGGGATGGGCGCGCTGCATTGGGCCCCGTGCTGCGCGAGTACCTGGTCAGCGAAGCCATGCATGCGCTGGGCATTCCGGCCACGCGCTCTCTTGCCGCGGTCATGACCGGAGAGCCTGTTTACCGCGAGGAGGCGTTGCCGGGCGCGATCTTGACCCGGGTCGCCGCCAGTCACGTGCGAGTGGGCACGTTTCAATATTTTGCCGCACGCGATGACGTCGACGCCACGCGGCTGCTTGCCGACTATGTGATCGAACGCCACTATCCGGAAGTCAAAATTGCCGCGGATCCTTATCTGGCGCTGCTGCGAGCGGTCGTGCACGCTCAAGCAACCCTCATCGCGCAGTGGATGCATGTGGGGTTCATCCATGGCGTCATGAATACCGACAACATGGCCGTATCCGGCGAGACCATCGATTTTGGGCCCTGCGCCTTCGTCGATGCCTACGATCCGGCGGCGGTGTTCAGTTCGATCGATCGGCAGGGCCGCTACGCCTTTGGCAATCAGCCCGACGCCGCCTTATGGAATCTCGCGCGATTCGCCGAGACCTTGCTGCCCATCATCGATCCCGTGCCTGAGCGTGCGGTGGAACTCGCCGGCGAGGCGTTGTCGTCGTTCTCCGCTCGATTTACGGATTTTTGGCTGGAAGGCATGCGTCGAAAGTTGGGATTATCGACCCGGGAGGACGGCGATTCGGAGCTGGTTCGAGGATTGCTCGAGACCATGCAGCGCAATCGCGCGGACTTCACGCTCACCTTTCGCGGGCTTTGCGGTGCTGCGGCGCGTGCGCCCGCGGAAGAGCGCGAGGGACGCGAGGGGCACGAGGGGCACCAGGGGCGCGAGGAGCGCGGCGCGGGAGTCCGCGCGCTGTTTGCGGAGCCGGGTGACTATGATAAGTGGGCGGACCTGTGGCGGGCGCGGCTGGCGCGGGAGTCTCTCGAACCAAGCGCGCGCGCCGCGGCCATGAGGCAGTGCAATCCCGCCTTCATTCCGCGGAATCATCGGATCGAGCAGGTCATCGATGCGGCCGTCGAACGCGACGACTTCGGGCCCTTTGCCGAAATGTCGTCCGTGCTGTCGCATCCGTACCGGGACGATGCGCGCTTCGGATCCTATGCCGACGCGCCGCAACCCAGCGAGCGCGTGCTGCAGACCTTCTGCGGAACTTGAGCGGTGCGGCGGCACCCCGGCTATATTCGAACCGGAGAATTCGTTCCTTGAGAGAATTCATGCAGTGACCAGCCATGCCCCTCCCGAAGTTGCGATCACCAGGCGCGCCGGCGCCGGCGCCGGCGCCGGCACCGGCGGCAGCGAGCGGCGAGCTCCGCTCATGAGCAAGCTACTCGCGAGGTTCATGGCGTGGGCGCTATGGGTCAGCCTGGCGAGCCCGGCCGCGGCGGCAGACGAGCCGCCGATCACCGTATTCGCGGCCGCGTCCCTGACCAATGTGCTGCAGGAGCTGGGCGACGGGTTTGCCAAGGAGTTTTCGATTCCCGTGAGGTTTTCGTTCGCCGCCAGTTCGGCACTTGCCCGCCAAATCGAAAATGGTGCACCCGCGGACATATTTTTTTCGGCGGATCTGGAATGGATGGATTACTTGCAGACCCGAAACCTGATCCGGCGCGAAACTCGCCATGATGTCGTGGGCAATCGATTGGTGCTGATTGCCCCGGCCGACAGCAACATCAAACTCAAGATCGGGCCTCACTTTCCGCTCGCCGCCGCCCTGGGCAGGGGCCGCCTGGCGACGGGCGACCCTGATTCGGTGCCGATCGGCCGTTACGCGCGGCAGGCATTGACGAATCTCGGCATTTGGGACCAGGTGGCGGATCACCTGGTGCGCGCCGATAGCGTGCGCTCGGCGCTGGCGTTCGTCGATCGACGCGAGGTGCCGCTCGGTATCGTGTACCAGACCGATGCGTTGCTCGGCAATGTGCGCGTGGTCGATGTGTTCCCCGCCGATAGCCACCTACCCATCGTCTATCCCATCGCATTGACGAACTCGGCCAAGGCCGATGCGGCGAAGTTTGTCGCCTACATCCGCGGTCCCGCGGGAGAGGCCGCGTTCAAGGCCCGCGGTTTCACGCCGCTGCGCTGACCGCGGCGGCTGCGCGACCCGTGGCCGCTGCGCGACCCGTGGCCGCTGCGCGACCCGTGGCGGTTGCGCAGGCCGTGAGGCTTCAATGGGTCGGCGATGCGGCTGCCGCGCCCCGATGACTCAGGCCCCAGACATATGCAGCGACCGCCGACAGTTCATCGGCGTTGAGCTGGGCGCCGCCCATGGGCGGCATGGGGCTGCGATATTGCTTCGGCTGTGCCACGCCTTCGGCGATGGTCTTGGCGATTCCGGCATAGCTTCCATCGCTCCACCGCCACTGTGGGTCGGCCAGATTGGGGCCCAGAGGCGTGCCGGTGGCATCCGCCCCATGACAGCCCGTGCAGGCGGCGCCGCCGACTTGGCCGTGGTAAATGCGATCGCCCAGGGCAACCATCTCTTTCGTGGCTCCCTCGGGAACGGGAAGATCGGCCGCGGAGGCGGCGGGCACCTTGGGTTCGCTGCCCTGCGGCAGGCTGGATTCCGCCACGCCGGTGTCGTCGGCCGGAGCCGTTGTGCTCGGACATGGCGTGATCTTCGCATCGCGGCCTTCGGCACCGGCGCCGCGATAAACGATCCGGTAGATGCGCCCGCGCACGTCATCCGAAACATATAGCGACCCATCGGGTCCGACCGCGACGCCGGAAGGACGGTGCAAGGCCCTGTCCGGCGACTTGGTCTCGCCCGCGAAGCCGTCGGCAAATATTTCGCACTTCCCGGATGCTCGATCGCCGGCGAGCGGCTGAAAAACTACGTTGTAACCGTTTTGGGGAAATGGCGCCCGATTCCACGAGCCGTGGAAGGCGATGAAGACACCGCCATGATAACGAGCGGGGAATTGCGTCTTGTCATAGTAGGCCATGCCGTTCGGCGCCCAATGAGCAGGAAATGCGGCGACCGGCGGAATCTTCTCGGCGCAAGCGCCCACTTTCTTGCCGCCGTCGCCGCCGTACTCCGGCGCCAGCACCAATTTGCTTTGAAACGGGTCGTAGTAACACCGCGGCCAACCGTAGTCGCCGCCCTGCTTCAATTCCAACAACTCCTCCGACGGCAGGGTGGCTTCCTCGTCGGCCTTGTACAGATCAGGCCAGCTCGAATGGAGTTGATCGCGGCCGTGTTGTGTCGCGAACAGGCGATGACCGGCCGCGACCCCGAAACCTTCCGCATTGCGAATGCCGGTGGCGAAGCGGTCGGCCGGGGAAAATACCTGGTGCGTCTTGTTCGCGTCGTAGCGCCAGACGCCGCCGCGCGTTTCGAGTTCCGTGCAGGGATCGGCGCCGCGCGAGTTGAGCGCGCGATTCTTCGATTGACAGGAATTCGTCGCCGTGCCGACATCGACGTACATGAATCCGTCGGCGTCGATCGCGAATGGATGCATCGGATGATCGCCGCCGAGAGGCAATCCGGAAACGACGGTCTGCGGGGGATCCTTCGGTACGATCGCTCCGATCGGCAAGTCGTATTTCACGATTCGATCGTTGATTTCAGCGAAGATTGCGCCCTTGTACATGCCGATACCGGTTCCGCCGGCGCCGCCGCCCGCGGCGGTTTCACCGAAACGACGGCTGATATCGGCCTTGCCCTTGCCGGAAGCATCCTGCAAGGCCACCAGAAATCCTCCCGCAGGCGGCATGTCGTTGCCGTAGTACCTGCCCGACCAGGTGTTGACGTAGACAACGCCTTCCGGCGACACCACCAAGTGGCGGGCGTGACCGATACGGTCGGCGAATATGGTGGCGCAAAAGCCGGCCGGCAGGCGCAGTCCGCTGTCATCGCCCGGACATGTCGCCGGCTTCGGCCCGGCGGCGGAGCCGATGTTGCTCTGCGCCGATGCCGAAGAACTTCCGATGCACAAAGCGCCGAGTGCGGCGATCAAGCCGAGCGCGGTGATCGGGCAGGATCGATTGTCGAGCGAGTGGGACATGTACCGACCTCCACGGTTGGCCACGACGCAACCGGATGTAGGGACGATAGCATGGCCGGCGCGGCCCGTGGAGAGTACGCGCCGGCGCGCGCCGGGCGCTGCGAATTCGCGCGCCAACGAGCGGCAAGCGGCGCCAATTCATGCGCCAGCGTCCTTGCGCAAGCTTGCTAATTACGGATATTATTTATCCGTAATCAGGAGATCCTCATGAAGCCACGCGCAGACTATCGAACACTTTCCGCTCCGTCCCTCGACGCCCTATACGCGCTCGGAAAATCACTCGCGAATACCGCTCTGGGCCACACCATCGTCGAATTGGTCAAGATCCGTGCATCGCAGATGAACGGCTGCCTGTTCTGCCTCGACATGCACGTCAAGGAGGCCAAAATCCACGGCGAGCGGGAATTGCGAATCCACCATGTGCCATTGTGGCGTGAGTCCCCGCTGTTTTCCGCCAAGGAAAAGGCGGCGCTGCAATGGACGGAATTGCTGACTCGCCCGGGCCCGCAGGGGGTCGAAGACAAGGATTACGCGGAAGTGTCGGCTCATTTCTCCGAGAAGGATGTTTCGGATCTGACTCTCGTCATCGTCATGATCAACGCCTGGAATAGACTTGGAATCGCCTTCAGGTCGACGCCCGGAGCTCTCGATAAAGCCATGGGTCTCGACAAGGCCGGCTTGCATTAGTGGGTTTTCGCAATCAAGTCGAATGGACCCTGCACTGCTGCTCGGTGCTTTCGTCTCTGGCTCCGGGGCAATCTCTGGCGACAAAGGCATTGGCCGAGTTTCACGGCATTCCCGCGGGGTATTTGTCGAAGGCGCTGCAGGCTCTGGCGAAGGCGGGCATCGTCGAAGGTACGTCGGGAGCGCGCGGCGGCTATCGATTGGCGAGGCCGCCCAAAGACATTACTTTTCTGCAAATCGTCGAGGCCATCGACGGAGGCAGCCATGCGTTTCAATGCACGGAGATTCGCGCCAACAACCCCTGTTTGAAAAGGGCGGAGCAACGATTCTCGAGCGCCTGCGCGGTCGCCAGAGTCATGCATCGCGCGGATGAGGCCTGGCGCAAGGAATTGCGTTCCGTGAGTTTGCAGGAACTGGGAGTGTCGGTGGCGAAGAGCGTCCCCGCGGCTCAGCTGCGAAGAAATTTGGACTGGCTCATCGCGCAATAGCGGCGGTGGAGTCTCGAGTTCACGGTTCACCGCCTGGTATGCCCACGCGGATATCCGCGGAGAAAGTCGCGCTGCGGTCGGCTTTCCTGGCGCGGTCGCCGATGCGCCCGAGTGCGCGCAGCTCTCGGAGCGTGAAGCGCCGGTCCAGGCCGCCGATACGATAGACGTATTCGGGGAGATGGCCGGAGAACAACAGGCGATAATCCAACGGCAGGTGTCCCAGGATTCGCTTCAACATGTGATAGACGAGCGTGGTGCAGTTGACGGTGACGGTATTGTAGAAGCGCGGCGCCGGCACCAGATCGTTCGCGGCGTCGACGTAGCCCAGGAACAGCGACCGCATCGCCGGCAGCGGCAGGCGCAGGCGATACA
>Ga0070696_100002670_pt1 | contig 11814 bp, 9 predicted proteins | sample KBSK1253metaG_FD_65474 | JGI IMG/M metagenome (GOLD analysis project Ga0070696, IMG submission 65474) | Corn, switchgrass and miscanthus rhizosphere microbial communities from Kellogg Biological Station, Michigan, USA - KBS K1-25-3 metaG | ecosystem: Host-associated > Plants > Roots >... | reverse complement strand
AGTGGCTGATGGCGGAGCCCGAGCCGCTGCAGGAGAACCTGCTCGAGGACTCGCGCACCGAAGCGCTGAAGCGGACCGTCATCGCGCAGTTCTCCCGCGTGATCGACATCGCGCCCTACCTCGGCGCCGAGTTGCACGAAGTCCTGGCCGGTATCACCGAAGCGGGGAAACTCGCCGACTTCATCGCCGCCAATCTCGATCTCGCGCTGCCCGCGAAGGCCGAGCTGCTCGCGATCGACGACGTGACCCGCCGGCTCGAGCGCCTGGCCGAGTTCCTGGTGCAGGAGCTGCAGGTCCTCGAAGTCGGCACACAGATCCAGGAAAAGGTGAAGACGCGGCTCGACCAGAATCAGCGCGAGTACGTGCTGCGCGAGCAGCTGCAAGTCATCCGGCAGGAGCTCGGCGAAGGCGAAACCGACGACGAGCTCGAAGAGCTGGCGAAACGGCTGGAAGAAGCACAGCTCTCGGCGGAAGGTAAGAAGGTCGCCGACCGCGAGCTGAAGCGGCTGCGCCAGATGTCGCCGCAGTCGGCGGAGTATCAGGTCGCTCGCACGTATCTCGACGTGTTTGCCGCGCTGCCGTGGGCGCGGGTGACGCAGGACCGGCTCGAGCTCAAGACCGCGCGCGAGATCCTGGATCGCGACCACTACGATCTGAAGACGATCAAGGAGCGCATCCTCGAGTACCTCGCGGTGCGGACGCTGAACCCGGACGCCAAGGGGTCGATCCTCTGCTTCGTGGGACCGCCGGGCGTCGGCAAGACGTCGCTCGGCCAGAGCATCGCGGAAGCGCTGGGCCGCAAATTCACCCGCGTCTCGCTCGGCGGCGTGCGCGACGAGGCGGAGATCCGCGGCCACCGCCGCACCTACGTTGGCGCGATTCCGGGACGCATCATTCACGCGCTGCAACGCTGCGAGACGCGCAGTCCCGTGCTCATGCTCGACGAAGTCGACAAGATGGGCGCCGACGTGCGCGGTGATCCGACGGCCGCGCTGCTCGAAGTGCTCGATCCGGCGCAGAACTCGACGTTCGTCGATCACTATCTCGAGGTGCCGTTCGATCTGTCGGCCGTGATGTTCATCGCGACGGCGAACAGCACGCAGCCGATCCCCGATCCGTTGCTCGATCGCATGGAGCTGCTCACGCTCGTGGGCTACACGCCGGCGGAGAAGCTGCAGATCGCCAAGCGCTATCTCATGCCGCGCCAACTCAAGGAGACCGGGCTCGGCAAGACGGACAAGACGGACCACGGCAAGACGGACCACGGCGAGCGCGCGCACGTGGCGGACGGCGCACTGGAACGGCTGATCGGCGAGTACACGCGCGAGGCCGGCGTGCGGCAGCTCGAGCGTGAGATCCAGGGCGTGCTGAGAAAGGCAGCGCTCGAGGTGGTCGAGGGCGGGGCGAAGGCGGTGAAGGTGTCGTCGAAGAACCTCGAGAAGTACGCAGGCCAGCCCAAGGTGCAGAGTGAAGTCGCCGGGCGCGCGCCCGAGATCGGTGTTGCGACCGGTCTGGCATGGACGCCGGTCGGCGGCGACATCATGTTCATCGAGGCGATCCGGATGCCCGGCAAGGGACAGATCACGTTGACCGGGCAGCTCGGCGACGTCATGAAGGAATCGGCGCAGGCGGCGTGGAGCTTGCTGCGGGCGCGCGCGAGCGCACTCGGCATTCCCCTGGATGCGTTCACGCAGTCCGATGTCCACCTACACGTGCCGGCCGGTGGGGTGCCCAAGGATGGACCGTCGGCCGGCATCACGATCGCGGCGGCGCTCGCCTCGCTGCTGTGCCGGCGGCCCGCGCGCCACGACGTCGCGATGACCGGTGAGCTGACGCTGCGGGGCCGGGTGTTGCCGATCGGTGGCTTGAAGGAAAAGTTGACGGCTGCCGCGCGAGCGGGCGTCACCCAGGTGCTCGTGCCCGCGCGCAACAAGAACGATCTCATCGACCTGCCTGAAGAGGTGCAGAAGTTGCTCGATATCAAGCTGGTGGAAACGATCGACGACGTGCTCGAACTGGCCCTGCTCGATGTCCCGCAGGAGGAACGGACCAGCCGCCGCTCCGGCCCCATTCGGGTCGTGCCGACGCCGACGGCACCACCAACGCCGCCCCCACCTCCACCGCCTCCGGGCGAAGCGCGGCGATGAGCGACGTCGCCACACTCGAAACGGCGCTCGCCGAGCTCCGCAAGCGCGACGGCAAGTACAATGAGCGGGCCTACGTGTTCGTGCTCGCGGCGCTGGAATTCGCGCAAACGCGCCTGCCCGCGCGTCGGCATCTCAGTGGCGGCGAGCTCGCCTGGGCGTGCTGCGACTTTGCGCTGGAGCAGTTCGGCATGCTCGCCGGGTCCGTCATGACGCACTGGGGCGTCCACAAGACGGAAGACTTCGGCGCGATCGTCTTCATGCTGATCGACGTCGGCTTGCTGGCGCGCCAGCCCAGCGATCGCATCGAAGAATTCGCGGGCGTCTATGATTTCGCTGACGTCTTCAAGGCCGGGGCTGGCTATCGCTGGCCGGGAGTAGCTTCTTCAGGGGAGTGATCCGCCCACCTGCAGTCGCGGGCCGATTCTATCCCAACGACCCCGTCGAGCTACGGGCCGTAGTCGCCACTCTCCTCGCCGACGCCCGTCAATCCATCCGACCGTCCGACCACCGAACCGTAGCCGTCATCGCGCCACACGCCGGATACCTCTATTCTGGCGCGACCGCGGCTGCCGTGTTCGCCCGGGTCCAGATTCCAGGCCTCGTCGTCATTCTCGCGCCCAATCATACCGGCGTGTGCGAAGCCGAGTCTGGCGTCTCACTCTGGGAGTCGGGGGCGTTCCGGACTCCGCTCGGCGATGTGGCGATCGATGCCGACGCGGCGGCCGCGCTGCGCGACATCTCCCACGGGTTCGTGGACGTCGACCACCAGGCGCATCGCGACGAGCATGCGGTCGAAGTCGAGCTTCCGTTCCTGCAAATGCTGCGATCGGATGTGCGCATTGTTCCGCTCCTGCTCGCGTGGGACGCGTGGCCGGCGGCGCATTCCCTGGGAGAGCTGCTCGGCCGATTTCTCAAAGCGACCGGCGAGCCGGTCCTGATGCTCGCGTCGAGCGATCTGAACCACTACGAGGCGGCCGCGGTCTCGGAGCGCAAGGACGCGCGCGCACTCGAAGCGGTCACCGCGCTCGACGGTGCGGAGCTGCTCGAGCGCTGCAAACGCGAGCGCATTTCGATGTGCGGGCGCGGTCCCGTGGCGGTGGTGCTGCACACCGCGCTGGCGTCGGGCGCTACCCGCGCCGACGTGGTAGACTACCGCCACTCCGGTTGGGTCTCGGGCGACAATGCACGCGTGGTGGGCTACGCGGGGGTCCTGATTTCGTGAATCCGATTCCGGTTCTCTCGGCGACCGAAGCGGCGGCGTGGGATTCGGCCGCGCGCACGCAATATCGGGTGCCGAGTCGCGTGCTCATGGAGACCGCGGGTCGCGCCGTGGCGCGCGTCCTCGTCGACGAGATGCCGGACGCGCTGACGGGCGGCGTCCTGATCGCCGCGGGCGCGGGGAACAACGGCGGCGACGGCTGGGTCGTCGCGCGCGCGCTGCACGCCGCCGGGATCCCGGTCTGGGTGTCCGCGGTGGATCCCAAGACCGACGACGCGATCGACAATCGCGCGCTCGCGCGCGTCGACGGCGTGCACGAGCTGGGTCGCGAGGAGCCGTGGCCGCAGGCCGCCGTCGCCGTCGACGCGCTGCTCGGCACCGGCGCCGCCGGTCCCGCCAAGGGTGACGTGCTGGCGCTGGCGCAGCGCGTGGTCGACTACGGCGCGCCGATCCTCGCGATCGACGGACCCACGGGGCTCGATCTGACCAGCGGGGAAGCGCACGGCCCGATCCATGCTCGCATCACGGTGACGTTCGGCGGTCCGCGCCGCGGCCATTTGCTCCAGCGTGAATGGTGCGGGAAGGTCGTCGTCGTCGACATCGGCTTTCCGCCCGCCGATGCCGCCTGGCCGCTGCTGGTCACCGATCACTGGGCCGCCGAGCGACTGCCGCGGCTCGCGCCGCAGATGCATAAAGGCGATCGCGGCCGCGTGTGCGTCGTCGGCGGTGCCGACGGCATGAGCGGCGCGGCGCTCCATACCGCCCGTGCCGCCCTTGCCGCCGGTGCCGGATTGGTAAAGCTCGTCGCCGCCCGTGACACGATCGCCGCGGCGCAGGCGAGTCTGCCCGACGTGCTGACCGTGGAATCGGCGCTCGGCGAGACACTCGAACCCGCCGTGGCCGAAGCCCTCGATTGGGCGGACGCCCTCGTGATCGGACCGGGCTTGGGCCGTGAACCACGATCGACGCGCGCGTCCTTCGTTGCCGCTGTGATGTCGCGTCGGGCGATTCCAACGGTTGTCGATGCCGACGCGCTCCATGTGTTTCGTGCCGACGTGCCGACGGGCAGTCGTGCACTGGTGTGCACTCCGCATCTCGGAGAGTTTCGCGCCCTCGCGGGCGACCCACTCGCCGACGAAGCGGCCAACGACCGCTGGTCGGCGGCGGGGCGCGCGGCGGCGAAGCTCAAGTGCACGATCCTGCTCAAAGGGGTGCCGACGGTCATCGCCGACTTGCGCGGACCCGAACACGTTGTCGCAAGTGGCAATCCGGGCCTCGCGACCGGCGGCAGCGGTGATCTGCTCGCCGGTTTCGTCGGCGCGTTTCTCGCGCGTGGCACCGCTCCCGCCGAAGCGGCGGCCCTCGGCGCGCACGCACTTGGTCGTGCCGCCGAGCAAGGCGCGCGGCAGTGGACCGCACGCAGCTTGCGGCCGGCTGACGTGCTTGCGGCGCTGCCCGAGGTGTGGCGCGCGTGGAAAAACGTGCCAACGGTCAAACCTCCGCTCCTTGTGGAGCTTGAAGCCCCGGACGTGCTGTAGCTAACGTTTAGGCCATGAATCTCGGTCCCGGAAAGGAATTCGATCGCGTCCGCGGGATCCTCGCGCGCATTGCGGAAGTCTCGGGACAAGACGTTACCGAGCTCGGCGACGACTGCGCCCTGCTACCCCTCGGCTCGACGACGCTCGCTATCAGCATCGATAACGCGCTCGAGAACGTCCATTTCCGCACCGATTGGCTCGATTTCAGGGAGATCGGATTTCGGGCCGCCGGTGCGGCGCTGTCCGATCTCGCGGCTGAAGGCGCCACGCCGCTCGGGTTGTTGGTTTCGCTGGGGGTTCCGGCCCACGACACGAAGGGCCCAGATCCCGCGGGCGAGATCATGGCCGGCGTCGCGTCGATGGCGCACAATCTCAACGCGTCCGTACTCGGCGGCGATCTCACACGCGCGGACAAATACGTGATCGATGTCTGCGTCATTGGGACCGCCGAGCACCCCGTGCGACGGTCGGGCGCGCGCGAAGGCGACGGCGTCTGGGTTACTGGGTATCTGGGCGGCGCGGCGCTCGCGCTGGAGCGGCTGCGCGCCGGCACGCGCATGCCGGACGCCTTGCGTAATCGGTACGCGTGTCCCGAGCCGCGGATCGAAGCGGGCCGCTGGCTTGCCAACAATGGGGCGAGCGCGATGATCGACATCTCCGACGGGCTCGCCGCCGATGCGCAACATCTCGCCGCCGCGTCCGAGGTCGGGATCGAGATCAACCTCGAGCAGATTCCCTGTTGGGAGGAAGTTCAGGCCCTGGCGGCGGTAGCAAGCGGCGAAGAATTCGAGCTATTGTGCGCGATGCCGCCGACCTTCGGAGACGCGAGTGTCTCTGCCTTCCGTGCAGAGACCGGGTTGCAGCTGAGCCGCATCGGCACCTGCCTGCGCGGCGCGGGCGGACGCCGGGGCGGCGTGCGACTCCTCGATCACAGCAAGCCGGTAGCGATGCCCGCGGGTTACGATCACTTCGCGTGAGTGTCCGCACCCTGTGGTACTACGTAGTCCTCGGAGTTTCCGCAGTCTATCACTCTGCAGGTGCCGTCATCGCAGGGCTGTTTCGCGTCAGAAACCGCGTCGGTGGCGTCTACGATTGGGCCGGCACCGATTGGGCGCGTCAGGTCCTGAAAGCCGCGGGCACGCCGGTGATCGCCGAGGGGCTCGAATCGATCCCCCGCAACCAGCCGGTCATTTACGCCTCGAATCACTCGTCGATGTTCGATATCTGGGCGCTGTTCGCCACGCTCCCGGGATCGGTGCGATTTGTCGCGAAACGGGAGCTGTTCAAGATCCCCTTGCTCGGCACGGCGATGCACGCCGCCGGGCACATCCCGATCGATCGCGCCGCTCGCAAGAAGGCGTTCGAGGCGTACGACGAAGCTGCGCGCACGATCCAGCGCGGTACCTCTTCTATTATTGTCTTCCCCGAGGGCACACGCAGCCGCACCGGTGAGTTGTTGCCGTTCAGGAACGCCCCCTTCGGCCTGGCGATCGCGGCGCAGGTGCCGATCGTGCCGGTCTACGTCCACGACACATTCGAAATCCTTCCCAAGGGCGCGTGGCGCCTCCGGCCGCGACCGATCCGCCTCCTCGTCGGCGCGCCGATCCCGACGGCCGGCCTCGCGCCGGACGATCGCGAGCGGCTCCGCGACGAGGTCCGCGCCGCGATGGTTGCCCTTCAGTCCAAGGCACGGTAGGGTTGGGTCCACAATGAGCACAGTGATTTCTGTCCACGCGTGCGAGATTCTCGACAGCCGGGGCAATCCCACCGTCGAAACGGACGTCACCCTCGCGAGCGGCGCGAGCGGCACCGCCGCAGTCCCCAGTGGCGCTTCCACGGGTGAGCACGAAGCGGTGGAGCTGCGCGACGGGGATGCCAAACGCTACGGCGGCAAGGGCGTGCTCGAGGCCGTGAAAAACGTGAACGAGGTGATCGGCCCGCGGCTCGAGGGCATGTCCGGCGAGGACCAGATCGCGATCGACTACGCGATGCTCGACCTCGATGGTACGCCCAACAAGGGCCACCTCGGCGCGAACGCCATTCTGTCGGTCTCGCTGGCGGTCGCGCGCGCGGCCGCCCAGGACGCCGGCCTGCCGCTCTATCGCTATCTCGGCGGGCCGGTCGCGCACATCCTGCCGATCCCAATGATGAACATCCTGAACGGCGGCGCACATGCCGCCAACACCGTCGACTCGCAGGAATTCATGGTCGTGCCGATCGGCGCCGAGACGTTCCCGGAGGCGCTGCGGATGGGCGTGGAGACGTTCCACGCGCTGAAGAAGGTGCTGACCAAGCGGGGCCTCTCGACGGCCGTTGGGGACGAGGGCGGCTTTGCGCCCGACCTCCCGAACGATGAAGCCGCGCTGGAAGCCATCATGGCGGCGATCGAGGCCGCGGGGTTCGAAGCGGGGAAAGACATCGCCATCGCGCTCGACGTCGCGGCGTCGGAGCTGTACGAGGACGGCAGCTACAGCTTCAAGAAGAGCAAGGGCGGGAAGAAGAGCGCCGAGGAGATGATTGCGCTGTATAAAGGATGGATCGATCGCTACCCGATCGTGTCCATCGAGGACGGCCTGGCGGAGGACGACTGGGCCGGGTGGGCAAAACTCACAGAGACTTTGCAGGAGCGCGTGCAGCTTGTGGGAGACGATCTGTTTTGCACGAACGTCGAGCTGCTGGCCCGCGGAATCGAGGAGAACGTGGCGAACGCGATCCTGATCAAGCTGAACCAGATCGGGACACTGACGGAGACGCTGCAGTGCATCGAGCTGGCCCGCGGCAACGGGTACGGCTCGATCATCTCGCACCGCTCGGGCGAGACGGAGGACACGTTCATCGCTGACCTCGCCGTGGCCACGGGCGTCGGTCAGATCAAGACGGGCAGCGCGTCGCGCACCGAGCGGGTCGCGAAGTACAACCAGCTGTTGCGCATCAGCGAGGAGCTCGGAGACGTGGCGCACTATCCCGGCCGGCATCTGTACGGCTTGTGACGCGCACCCGCATGGCCGGCATCGCCGGCGGCGTCGGATTGCTCGCGCTCGCGGTGTGGGGCGGCGAGTACGGCACCGCCGACTGGATCACGATCCGGCGCCAGCTCGCCGACGAGCGCGCGAAAGTGGCGGCGTTGCGTGTCGAGATCGATTCGCTCGCCAAGCTCGCGCAGGACCTCGAGACCAACCCCGCGGTCCAGGAGCGCGTCGCACGCGAGCAGTTCGGAATGATTCGAGACGGCGAGGTACTCTACCGCGTCGTGCCCAAATGATGGGAGGCTCCGTGAAGGCTCTTTTTGTCTGCGCCGTGTTCTTCGCGCTCGCGTGTGGGGATTCCACCGGACCCAAGGCCGGCTCCATCACCGGAATTTTTGGGGACAATGATTCGCTGCCGACCGGCGGCATACTGTCGCTGGGTTTCACGGTGCTGAAGGGCGACGGCTTTCCACTGAAGGGCGCGAAGGTGACGTGGACCGTGGCGCCCACCACCGCGGCCACCGTCAATCCGACGACGCAATCGTCCGACAGTATCGGCAACGTCATGGCCAACGTGACGGCCGGCAGCACGATCGGCACGTTCACCGTGACCGCCGCCGTCAGCGGCGTGCCGCCCATCGCCTTTCACCTGAAGACGCTCGAACCCTGCAGCTACTCCGCGGTCTATCATCTCGGCGACTCCGTCAACGCGGTGCTGACGCAGACCGACTGCAAGATCCGTCAGGGCACGCTTTCCTTTTTCTACGACTTCTATAGGCTCGATCTTCCGTCCGGCCAGCAGAGCATCCGCATCAACGAGTACTCGACGCGCATCGATCCGTACGTCGAGCTCTATCGCTCGACGGGTGAGCTCCTGGGTTGGGACGACGATATTCAGCCGGGCGTGATTCAGACGTCGCAGTTCGACGTGATTCTCGGGTCGGGTGGCTCATACGTCATCGGCGCCACGTCGTTCGATACCAACAGCACCGGGACGTACGCGCTGGTCTCGAAGACGCGGCCCACGACAGTGGCTGGATGCGCGGATGTGTGGATGACGCCGGGCGCGACGATCACCGACACGATTCGCGCGAGCGATTGCGCTGACACGACGTCGCATTTCTCCGACCGGATTTTCATGTACATGCAGACTTCCGACGTCATCAACATCGCCGAGCGGTCGACCGTGATAAACCCGCTGCTGAGGTTGTACAACGCGAACTTCGTACTGCAGCGATTCGATTCCGTCGCCGCGAATGACGACAGCTCCGCCGGCAATACCAACGCGTACATCTCCTACACCGTGCCGACAGAAGGCTGGTATCTCCTCCAGGTGGGCACGCTCGCGGCGAATGACACCGGCGAGTACACCCTCGTGTTCTCGCCGCTCGGCCCGACCGCGCGCAGGTCCCGACGCGTCGATCGCGTGCTGCGCGCTCTGCCGAGTGGAACGTTCCGCGGGTGGAAGACACGGAGCTGAATCGGCGCTCACATCGTCATCATCCCACTCACTTGGTTACTGAACCCATGAGCTAACTCTCGCTCACTTCGTCACACCATTTTTGCCCTCCGTTCGGGCGATTCAGAATTGCGATCCAAATCCTCACTCATTGGGAGTCGTGAAACACTTCCATTCCCTCTGAGAGGAGGATACCGCAATGAAGACCACAACAATCTTCGCGGTCGGACTGTGCGCTCTCGCAGTCTGGAGTTGCGAACGAACCAGTCCGATGGCCCCGGCCCCCGGTTTCGGGACGCCGAGCTTCGCGGTCACGACGCTGACGCTGGCGGGCGGCCCGTTCGGGTCGACGGTGTCGGTGGACGGGACGGGCTGGATCGGACAATCCACCGCCAACAACATCAAGCGCTACGACGTGGCGAGTGGGTCGTTCACCGGCGACGTCCCGCTCGGCACGCTGATCCTCCCGGTGCAGCTCGCGTCGAACCAAGCGGGCTCCCGGATCTACGTCGCGGCGTTCGACGAGTCCGCGTCCAATCAGGGGCTCGTGGCCTCGATCAACACGTCGACGCTCAGCATTGCGTCGAGCATCAGGCTCACCGGCGACGCAACCGGCATCACCGCGACGCTGGGCGGTGATACGGTGATCGTCGGCATGACCGATGGGCCGCTGTATCGCATTTTCCTGGGAAGCACGCCGCAGATCGTCGCGTCCAACACGAGTTTGGCCTCGCCGGCGTTCGGGTGGCACTTCGCCTGGAACGCCGAGCGGACGAAGCTATACGCTTCGCCGAAAGGTGCGAACAAGGTCTACGAGCTCAATCCATCGTCACTCGCGGTGCTCCGCACCTTCTCGATGACCGGGCAGTCGAACCAGGGCGTTGCATTGTCGGCCGATGGGAGCAAGCTGTACGTTGCGTCCGAGGTCGCGAACGTCTTCGTGTTCGATCTCGTGAGCGGCTCGCAGCTTCCAACGATCACGACCGGCTGCAGAGGCTTCGATCTCAAACGCCATCCGACGTTCGCGCAGCTCTACGTCAGCTGCACGCTCGACGGAAAGGTCGTGGTGGTGAATCCTTCGTCGGGGGCGATCCTGACGACGTACGCGGTGGGTGGCAAGCCTCGAGAGATGACGTTCGATCCGGGGACCGGCAAGATCATTTCCCCCAACGAAAACGGTTGGGTGGATCTGCTGACTCCCCCCGTCGAGTTGTCCGCCCGTCCATTCGGCTCGGCCGTTTCGGCCAGCGGCGTCGGCTGGGTCAGTCAACTGGACGCATACAACATCAAGCGAATCGATATGGCCACGGGTGCATTCACCGGCGACGTGTTCCTCGGGAACTTGACGCTGCCTGTGCAGATCGCCGCCAACCAGGCCGGCACGCGGATCTACACGGCCGCCTTCGACGAGACGGCGAATAACCAGGGTCTCGTGGCGTCGATCAGTACCTCGACGCTCAGCATCGTCAGCAGCATTCGGCTGAACGGCGATGCCCAGGGCATCGCGGCCACCCCGGCTGGTGACACGGTCATCGTCGGGATGACGGATGGACCAATCCATCGTGTCTCCCTCGGTGGCTCGCCGAACGTCGTGGTCTCGAAGACCGGTTTGCCGTCCGCCCTGGCTTACCACTTTGCCTGGAGCCCCGACCGGTCCAAGATCTACGCCTCGTCGTACGGGGGAAACGCGGTCTACGAGCTCAATCCGCAAACGCTCGCGACCATTCGCACCTTCTCGGTGCCGGGGAAGTCGCCGCAAGCCATCGCGGTCTCCTCCGACGGTGCGACGTTGTACATCGCGTCCGAGGTGGCGGACATCCTGGTGTGGAACCTCGCGAGCGGTGTCCAGGGAACGACCATCACCACCGGCTGCCGCGGGGGCGGTCTCGTCCTCGTCAGCAGCACGCGGCTGTTCGACAGCTGTACGCTCGACGGCAAAGTCGTGGTCGTGAATCCCACGACTGGGCTCGTCGTCCAGACCCAGATCACGAATGGACGTCCGCGCGAGTTGTCCTTCGACGCGGGCACGGGCAAAGTCATCGTGCCCAACGAGACCGGTGGATTCGTAGACCGTCTGTCCGTTCCGTGAGCAGTGAGTAACCGGCGGGGAGGCGCGCCTCGCGCCTCCCCGCTATACTCGCTGCGTGCTGAGACCGCTGCTCTTCCTGTTCATGGCCGTCGCGCAGCAGCGCCCCTGCGATCCCGCCACCCCGCTCGGTCCCAGTCACGATCTCTATTGCATCGAGCTCGTCGCCGCGCCCGGCGTCGCCGGCGTCTCGGGCCGGGTCGAGCTCGCCATGTCCGCCGGCCCATTCACGGTCGGGGTCGACGCCCATGGCCATGCGCGGTTCGTCCCGATCGTGTTTGTGACTGGGCTCCCCACGCACGACGCACGACGCACGGGTCCTGTATTCGTGGCTTGGGCCGTAACGCCACAAATGGATACGGTGATCAAGCTCGGCGTCGTGTCCAACGGCACGACGAC
>Ga0070696_100002667_pt1 | contig 11824 bp, 11 predicted proteins | sample KBSK1253metaG_FD_65474 | JGI IMG/M metagenome (GOLD analysis project Ga0070696, IMG submission 65474) | Corn, switchgrass and miscanthus rhizosphere microbial communities from Kellogg Biological Station, Michigan, USA - KBS K1-25-3 metaG | ecosystem: Host-associated > Plants > Roots >... | reverse complement strand
TAGAACCCTCGTCCGGCTGCCCTGACGGAAGCGAAAACCGAAAAACTCGCGCATCCAGCTCCGATCCCATTGTCTCTCTGGAGGAGCATGCGCGCGGCAGGCACACGTCGAACCGGGTGCTCTTGAGAGTGAGCAGCCGGCCCACGCCCCGCGCTCTCTGTAGCCTCAATTGTAGAGGCGCACCGCATTTCCGGAGAGTCATCGATTAAAGGATATAGCCGGAAGATCTAGCCGAAAGAAGCAAGACCATTCGACGAATGATCTATTGAAGCTGCGGTCCGAGTCCTTAGACTGGTCGTAGCGCCGCCTAAACGTGGTGGGCCCATGGATTTTCTTCGCCACGAATTCTCCGTCAACGTTGGTTTGGTGTGGCCGGCTCTATCCGTTTCTGGCGAAAGATCGAAGAGCGAGCGAAGCGATTCGGGGTGAACGCTTGGATGTCGAAAGGCTGAATTCGCCGGTCAGCCGATTCCTGCCTCCCTTACGGGAAGTCGGTTCTCGCCTCATGAGGCCTGATCGCGGCGGTCATGCTTGTTCTCGCCGTTCCGGCTGATCCAAGATCAGGCGACATCCGGTTGCCAGCATTGGCTTGGTTCATGCTTGCCAGATGACCTGCCCCTATCGCAGCCCTGTTCTACGCGGAATTCAGGTTGCGAAGCAAGCGCACGCCAACTGGCCGCGGCAACCGAATCAAGGAGGCCGGGTCAGGCGGTCGGTTACCGAAGAACTCAGAAGTTCGCAATTGCAGGGCGTCGGCTCGACCGACGCAGAATTCTCGATTCATGTGTGGAATTGCGGGATTTACTCACGAGCGGTGGCGGGTCGACCGCAACACGATTGTCCGCATCACAGCATCGCTCGCGCATCGCGGACCCGACCAACAGGGTATTTTCGAATCGCCGCATGTCTCGCTCGGCGCAGTTCGGCTGAAGATCATAGACTTGTGCGGCGGCGACCAGCCATTCGCCAGTGACGACGGCGAGACCGTCATCGTGTTCAATGGCGAAATCTACAATCACCGCGACTTGCGGCAGGAGCTTGAACGGTGCGGTCACAAATTCCGAACGCAGTGCGATACCGAAGTGGTACTCGAAGCTTTCCGCGAATGGGACACTGATTGTTTTTTGCACTTGCGCGGAATGTTCGCGATAGCAGTGTGGTCGGAGTCACGGCAGCGCCTTGTGCTGGCGCGCGACCGCTTAGGTATCAAGCCGCTCTATTTTGCGCAGCGATCAGGGAACCTCTACTTCGGCTCGGAATTGAAGGCCATCCTCGAACACGCCGAATTCCCTCGGTGTCTCGATCTTCAGACGCTCGAGGTTTATTTGGCGCTCAACTACACACCACGTCACCATACCCTGATAATGGGTATCGAAAAGCTTCCGCCTGGACATTGGCTCGAGTGGCGATCCTGCGCGGTGCGCAAACAGGCGTATTGGAGTCTTGTCTTTAACCCCCGCAGCTGGAGCATCGGAGCAGCAAAGGAATATCTGGATGAGCTACTGAAGGATGCACTCCGCGAGCACATGGCGGCCGATGTGCCGCTCGGGATCTGGTGTAGCGGCGGCCTCGATTCTTCCACCATCCTGCATTACGCGGCGTCGATCACTCATGGCCGTCTGAAGACATTCTCCGTAGCCTTCCCCGGCAATTCCGGTGTTGATGAGAGCCGGTATTTCCGTGAAGTCGCCAGTGCTTACGGGACCGAGCACCATGAATACGAGATGCAACCTAGCACCGAGGTGCAGGGCGCCATCGAAGAGTTCGCCTGGTTTTCGGATGAACCGTGTGCGGATGCCGGCGCGCTGCCGGTATGGTTCCTTTCGCGCATGTGCCGGGAAAACGTCACAGTGGCGCTTTCTGGCGATGGGGCCGACGAGTTGTTCGGTGGTTATCTTACTTATTTGGCGGACCAGTGGGCGCGCCCCATGCGTCACGTCCCAAAATTTCTACGCCGTCTCGCGCTCGGAGCTCTCATGCGATACTGCCCCATCTCAGAGAAAAGGCTCAGCCGCGAATATATGCTCAAGCGCTGGATCGAAGGATCGTTTCTCCCGCCGGACGAAGCGCATTTCTACTGGAACGGAGCCTGTTCGGCCACGCAGCGGAGAGCCCTCCTGGTCAATAAGGCGGCTGGCGGAATCCAGGACCTGAGTCGTGATCTTCCGGTTCCATCCAGTATCGGGTACCTAAACCGCTACCTGTTCATCGACCAGCTGTCTTACCTGCCCGGCGACATTCTGCAGAAAGTGGATCGTATGAGCATGGCGCACGCGCTGGAAGTGCGGCCACCTTTTCTCGACCACCGCATTGTAGAATTTGCAGCATCGCTGCCGGAAGATTTCAAGATTCGAGGACTGCAGCAGAAGTACTTGCTTCGCGAGTTGATGCGGGGCAAGCTCTCCAGGCTCGTGCTCGAACGGAAAAAGACCGGTTTCGATATACCAGTGCACGAATGGTTTCGGGGTTTTCTTCGCCCGTTGCTGTTCGAAACGCTCTCCCCGGCGGAGATTCAGAGCAGCGGGGTTTTTGATACCGCCGCAGTCGGCCAGTTGATTCGTGCTCACCTGGAACGACGCGTCAATGTTGGGTATCAGTTGTGGGGGCTTGTTACCCTTCTCCTTTGGATGAAAAGATGGGGAATCGAAGCTCCACCTCGGGCCGAAGCAATGAGCGCCCTTCGCCAGGAGTAGCGCACTGCCCAATTCTGCTCGTGTCATCGCCAATCCGGAAGTTGGCAAGCTGTCCACATACGGCAGTGAACGTAAAATGTATGGTCTGAAATCTGCGTTGACGCATTAATGTGCGCTGCACGCTGGCACGAGAACAGGTATTACTCCACCAATACAGCCATGCGCCGGGCGAGCGGGATGCCTGTATAGGGCTGCAATACAGTCGGAGAGCCTTGCAAGCTGATTGAGCCCGTGATGATGGTTAGCGGGGAAGACAGGCCACCCTGACCCTGAAAGTTGATAGAAGCGCCCCGCGGCTGGTAAAACAAGCCGTTCAACCATGTGTTCGCATGCGCCTGAAACTTAATGTCCGGGCTTATCTTTCCGTTATTCTTGCAAGGGTTGTCGAGCGAGCCACAGCTAATGTCGATGTTTCCGTCGGCCAAATACTTGACCCGCGAGTTCCCCTGATCCTGCCACCAGACCGTCGGCCCGAATGGTTTCAATTCATCTGGAACAGCCGAATCGCTGACATTCAAGCCGTGCAAGTTGATATATGAATTAGTGGTATTCCCCATCTGAATGTCGACGGTTGAATAGTTGAGCTGCCCTTGAATAGTTTTGACCAGTGGCGGGAGCCACAGCCCCGAATAATTTGCGTCGGTGAAAACGAAAATCTCTCCTGCATCGCTATTGAGTACGGATTGACCACCGGACAGCGGAGTCTGATCGGTAATGACGTTGCCGTTTCCCGCGGACAGCAACGAGTTTCCTTGGGTGGCTCCCGCAACCATGTACCGGCCGGGAGCGAAGGTGGTCGTACCACCCGAAAATTTGAGCCCTCCGAAAAATACGTAATTCCCGAAGCCGGCCCCTCCCTCGGAAAAATTCACGCAACCGCTGAACGTGAGCGGCCGCCCGGATGCAACTGTTTGACCATTGCTCGTGGTGGTGGCGTAATATGTGCCGGGTTGCAGCGTGACGCAGCCATTGCTTCCAGAGATCGTTCCGCCAGGCACGGGATGATCTGGAACTTCCAGCGCAGCCGGCGCCGGAGGCTGGCCCTTCCCGCGCATGGGGTCCTTAAACCCGTCGGGGTCGCGGACGGTGTTGGATGGAGTCGGAAACCAGTTGTTGGGATGATCGACGGTGCCATTGCCACGAATCCCGACGTAAGCGCCAGTCACAGACGCACTTCCATTGGTTTCCCCGGCGTATTGATTCCCGACCGCCCCATTTGCGCTTGAGGACAGGTATATGCCGCCTGAAGCCGTTAGCGAACCGCCGCCGCCGAGCGATGCGTCGACTCCGGTGCCGTTGGGACCGCCGTCGTTTTCCCGGTTAAGAAGATAAACTGAACCCGGCAACGGAATGTCGGCAACAGCCGCCGTCGCACGAGCGCTGGACTGCGCGAACGGGAAATTCAAAACCGCTGAGAACAATTGTGGGATAACCTCGGTTGCACGGACGGTTACCCAGTAGTTGACGCGAATTCCGGGCGCGGTCGGAATCGGATTGGTTGTACTGGCTTCGACCATGACATTCTGGTGTCGACCGTTTCCTCCAACGGAAAATCCATTCTGTTTCGCATAGAGACAAGCGGTGTCAATGTTGGTCGCTGGGGGGCTGCTGGGGGTCGGAGCACAGCTAGCCAAAGCCTGGCACGTTGATTGGGTACCACACGTGAATGCACCGGTTTGGCCGACCAGTGTCAAGGCTTGCCCAACCGCGGCAAGTGCGGACGCGTCGGCAGCCTTTTGCGCGGACTTTTTTATGAAATAACCCCACCCCATGTCGATCGCCAGGCCCATCACGCCAAACATAGCAACGAGGCTAAACGTAATCATTACCAAGGCCTGTCCTCGTGTTCCTCGTCGTGGTCGCAATCCCATCAACCCCCTCCTGTATATGTAAATTGGCAGATGCTGCCTTTAGAAGTACACTACGCGATTTACGAAAGTATGTGGATCGGGGAATGCCTTTACAACTTCGACAGAGCCGCGTTTTCAATCAGACGTAAGAGTGATCAGTATGGGGGACATGGTCTGTTTACCGTCTTACTGCGCGGGCTGCTCAGCAACGCACGCCCTCTGAAAAGACTCCTGCGGGCAAAAGAATCATGGTGGATCAACCGTCAGGTAATTCCCCGCTTGCCGTCGGCTGTGAATATGTTCAATTATTCATAAAGAGGCTCGGATGAAACAACTTTTGGTTGCCGTTGCTTTACTGGTCGGTTGCGGTTCCGCGCGAGCGGACATTACCTTCACGCTGGGCAATAATCCTCAGCCGGATGAAGAGAATGTATTGCTGAATTCCGGCGATTCAGGAACCACCATCACCGGAACGACCAACAGCACCGGACTCATAGTCTTGTTTTCCTCCAGTCAGACGTTGCTGGCTCCCTCGTCCGGCCAAGCGCGCGTGACCGCCGATCCTGAGGGATCGCCGCTGACCAACCTGAGTATTGCGCTTGATGGCGCCGTTTACACCGACATCATCATGAATCCGTTTCTCACTACCTGCGATGATTGCGTAGCTGGAAACGCCACCATAACGGTGAATGCGCTTGATGCCAATGGTCTGCCGGAATTTCCATGGATATTTCAGTACGCTCTCGGCAATGGCCAGAATTTCCTGACGATTGTGGCGACCAACGGCGAATCGATCGTGAGCACCACGATTGACGCTCCGGGGGGATTTCACGACCTGCGCCAGCCGAGAATATCCGGCGCCGAGGCGACGCCTTCACCCGTGCCGGAACCGGCGACGATTACCATGATGGGACTGGGAGCGGCCGCCATGGCTTTACTCCGCAAATTCCGCAAAGTCTGATTCGTTTCAGAAACACTCACGCGGTCGCAGATCGCATGGCTTTCTCGGCATTCGCCTGTGCCCCCACCCGCTTCGATCGCGTTGAGGCTGCGGGACGTAACGCGTCGGCGCAGATGTACTGTTTCTCTGGTGCGGTATTCTCGTTTTCGAGACATCTGAAACCAATCCCTTCGGGTGTTCAGAGGGCAGTCGCGCCGATTCTTCATAACACCCGCGCACCGTTGGCATGTGGAGTTCGGTTAAACCTGCCGTGAGCGCAGCCTTTACGTCGGCAACGGCGCTAGTCATACCACCACCCCCTGCCCGCTCAGCAGTTCATCGAACGCCGCCAGGAAAACAGGGTCCACTTCTGATCGCAGGCCAGATTTCGGTTCCCTCGGGCGCGAAGATTTGAAAAACGCACGGAACCGGAGTGCCTCACGAGTCCACACGAGATAAACACCTAACAGTACGATGGACCCTGCCAATAGAAAAAACGTTGTCGCCATCCACTTGATGGAGTGACGGGCCTTCGATGATACTTGCCTCGCGTCTGCTTCGGCAGTCCACCGCAGTTCGCGCAGCAGATCGCGGGCAGATTGCCACCGATCTTCAGGAACCTTGGCCAAGCACACTTTTAGGACACGATCCAGCATCAGCGGACTCAGTTGGTCGGAAAATCATCAGTGCGCATCCAGTATGATCCCGTACTGGCCGGTTAGCAGCATTTGCAGAAGGATCTTGAAGGGAGCACAGTGAAACCACCGATGCGTGCAGTTGCTTTCGGTTGCGTATCATATTTTATTTTTCGAAACGTAACAGCATTTTCACCAACGGACCGACATTCGCGTGTTATTCCTATTTCTTCACAGTTCAGTGAGAAGGAGACACCGTGAAGAAATTATTCGTAATAGTTGCCATCATCTTCGGAGCGTTCATCGGCCGTGCGAGCGGTACCAACGCGGCAGGCGACACGCTCACGCTCGCGGTTTATGGCGACTGGCCTTACAGCGCGACGTTGTTGTCAGAGGCTCCATTGTTGATCAGCTCAATCAACTCCGACCCGGACGTCGGTCTGGTGTTACACGTCGGCGATATCCATTCCGGCAGCATGCCTTGCTCGGCTGCGTGGAATAAGGGAATATTCGAACTCTTCCAACAATTCCAAGATCCGCTCGTCTATACGCCGGGTGACAACGAGTGGGCGGACTGCCAAAAACCTAAGGAATCCAGCAGCGGCTATCCTCTTACCGAGCTGGCGAATATCCGCGCGCTGTTTTTCGCCAATCCCGGACACACGTTGGGAATGCACCCTAAGCGCGTGCTCAGCCAGGCGGATGTATTTCGCTTCGGTCACCAGCCCGACGGCCAGTATGTCGAGAATGTGTTGTGGAAGGACTCGCAAGTGGTCTTCGTGACACTTAATCTGCCGGGATCGAACAACGATACGTTGCCCTGGAACGCTCCCTTCTCGAATCCGGCGGCGCAGGCGGAAGAAGTCGCCAATCGCACGGCGGCTGACCTTCATTGGCTGGAAATTGCTTTTGTTTGGGCGAGACTGGTACGGGCCAAGGCAGTGCTCATCGGCACACAGGCGGATATGTGGGATCCAGCGGCGGCCGTGCCGGGTGGCGACGGGCTAGGGGCGTACACGCCTATCGTGAAAAAAATAGCGGACCGTTCCGTCAGGTTTGGCCGCCCCGTGTTGCTAATAAACGGCGACTCGCACGTCTACGGGACGGACCATCCGCTGGCCGATCCGAGTAGTCCAACCGGTGTTATCCACGGCACCCAGGCCGTGCCAAACTTGACGCGCATCACCGTGCAGGGCTCAACTGATGCCAAAGAGTGGCTGAAACTGAGGATCAATCCGCGGTCGCCTGAGGTCTTTGGCTGGCAGCGCATCGTTTACCTCCCATAACGCGACGGTTTCTGTTCCCATCATGTACGGTACATCGGCAAGAGCGACCTTCACGGCTTCGCGCATAATCATCGGATTGTTTATATTCATGTTTGCTGCAGTGTCGGCCCTGGGGCAATCGACTCTCAGCAGTATCGTGGGCAGGGTGACTGACCCATCCGGCGCCGTTGTTCAGTCAGCTAAGATAACGATCTTGCAGACGAGTACTGGAATTCAGCGCAGCATGTCTGCCGATGCGAGTGGGGATTTTCTGGCGGCTAACCTGAATCCAGGCACATATTCGATCACGGCTGAGGCGGCCGGTTTCAAGAAGCTGCTTCGCGACGACGTTGCGGTCCTGGCACGCCAGTCTGTACGTGTCGACTTGCAGTTGGAGGTCGCAGGCAGCACCGGTCAGCAGGTGGAAGTGAAGGCGTCAGCAAGTGTAATCAACACTGAAACGCCGACTCTAGCGGACTCCAAAAGTGGACGGGAGATCAACGAACTAGCACTCAACTTCCGCGCGTCGGGTAACCCGAGCCCCTTGCAAGTGGCGACGCTCGCTCCGGGAGTTCAGCGCGACCGCAACCGCCAAATTTCGATCTCTGGCATGCAGCCATATCCAGAATGGATGGTTTTTGCTTTTCTCGTTTAAGAAGCTGCCGTACACTGGAGAGGCCTGCTAGGAGGATAGGGCAACGCAGGGATGCGACCCGAGCGCCGATTCAAGCCCGGAATGGATGGCGGTCTTCCGGCCGCCTCGTGGTCACCCCGCCGCACTATCTAAGCGACGGCCAAATTTTGTCCAACCTTTGGGGTCCACCTCAGGGCATCTCCCTACCGGAAGTCAAGACCGGCGAGGGGAACTTATGAACGCCGCCCACCAGCTCGGCCGAAAGGTGGGCCGGGCGGCCGCCTGCCGGGATCAACTCCACCATCCTCAATACCAGAAACCCCAGTTGCTGGCCAATGCACCCAACCAGGTCTGGAGTTGGGACATCACAAAGTTGCTCGGGCCGGTCAATTGGACCTACTTCTATCTCTACCTCATCCTGGACATTTTCAGCCGTTTCGTCGTTGGCTGGATGGTCGCCAATCGCGAGAGCGCCGAGTTGGCCAAGCGGCTGATCGCGGAGACCTGCCAGAAGCAGCAGATCGCGCCCGACCAGCTCACCCTCCACGCCGACCGGGGCGCCTCGATGAGGTCCAAACCGGTCGCCTTACTGTTGGCCGATCTGGGCGTCACCAAGAGCCACAACCGGCCCCACGTCTCCGATGACAACCCGTTCTCAGAAAGCCACTTCAAGACCTTAAAGTATCGGCCCGAGTTTCCTGACTGCTTCGGTTCGATCCAGGACGCACGCGCCTTCTGCCAAGCTTTCTTTCCCTGGTACAACACCGAGCACCATCACAGCGGCATCGGCCTGCTCACGCCCGAGGTCCTTCACTACGGCCGGGCCGACGAGATCATCGGCCAACGCCAGACTGTTTTGAGCCAGGCGTACGAACGGAATCCCAAACGCTTCGTGCGGGCGGCGGGCGAGCAGGAGCAACACTAATTCATGCGGGCGGGTGTCTCAAAGTGGTTGACACCTTGCGAATTGTCAAAGGAGGTAAACGTATGAGCTCCTATATGCTTGGTTTTCAGGACATCGACAAGACAAAAATCATGGTGGTTGGTGGTAAAGGCGCGAACCTGGGGGAAATCTCCAAGGTTGAAGGAATACGCGTTCCGGATGGCTTTTGTATTTCCACCGAAGCCTTTAAGAGAATTATTGGGGAGACGCCGTCGATTAACGAACTACTTGATCAGTTATCGCTTCTAAAGGTGGAAGACCGGAATACAATCAGTGAGCTCAGCGGCGAGATTCGCAGGCTCATCGAAGGGATAGCCATTCCTGAAAACATTCATGAAGACCTCGCCCGCCATCTCTCCAGGCTTGGAGAAGAAAATGCCTATGCAGTACGATCCAGCGCAACTGCTGAGGATTTACCGACGGCCTCCTTTGCGGGCCAGCAGGATACCTATTTGAACATCATTGGAAAGGAGGTAATCCTAAAGCACGTCAGCAAGTGCTGGGCATCGTTGTATACCGAGAGGGCGGTCACCTACCGCATTCAAAACGGCTTCGATCACCGCAAAGTCCACCTGGCTGTCGTGGTGCAGACGATGATCTTCCCGCAGGCGGCAGGAATTTTGTTTACTGCCGATCCCGTCACTTCCAACAGGAAGGTGTCGTCCATTGACGCCAGCTTCGGCCTTGGTGAGGCCTTGGTCTCCGGCCTAGTGAATGCTGATGTCTATAAAGTGCGTAACGGCAAGGTTATCGCTAAGAAGATATCCACCAAGAAGCTGGCCGTATTTGCCTCACAAGGTGGCGGCACGAAAGAACAGGAGATTGAGCCTGAGCGGCAGAATAGGCAAGCGCTCGCGGATGAGCAGATTTTGCAGCTCGAGCACATAGGCAGAAAGATCGAAGAACATTTCCGCCACCCCCAGGACATCGAATGGTGCTTGGTGGATGGCACGTTCTATATTGTCCAGAGTCGGCCGATCACCACTTTATACCCAATCCCTGAAGCAAACGATCAAGACAATCATGTTTATCTATCTGTCGGCCACCAACAGATGATGACCGACCCCTTGAAACCATTGGGATTGTCGTTCTTCCAGTTAACAGCCGCTCGACCCATGCATAAAGCTGGTGGAAGGTTGTTTGTTGATATTACACAAGATCTGGCCTCACCTGCTAAAAGAGACATCATCGTCAATGTCTTGGGAAAATCCGATCCGCTCATCAAAGACGCAATGATGACCATCTTGGAGCGAGGAGATTTCATAAACTCACTACCGAATGACATAAAAGAACCGAGCTCCAGTAAAAGCAATCAAGGCGTGGCGCCTTCTGGTTTTCAAACACTAAACGACTACGATCCCCAAATCGTTTCTGATTTGATCAAGAGCAGTCAACACTCGACAGACGAGTTAAGACGTGACATCCAAACCAAATCAGGATCGGATCTCTTTGACTTTATCCTGGAAGACATCCATAAACTAAGGAATAGCATACTTGACTCACACAGTTTCGGCGTGATTATGACTGCCATGAATGCTTCATCATGGATCAATGAAAAGATGATGGATTGGTTAGGTGAAAACAAGGTAGCAGACACGCTTTCTCAATCTGTACCCAACAATGTTACTTCGGAAATGGGTCTGGCGTTATTGGATGTCGCAGATCTGATTCGTCCTTATCCAGAAGTAATTAATTACTTGCAACATGTAACAGATGACAGCTTTTTGGATGACTTGGTTCAGTTTGATGGAGGACAGGAATCCCGAGACGCCATCTATCTTTATCTCAAGAAATACGGAATGCGATGTGCCGGAGAAATCGATATTACCAAACCTCGTTGGAGCGAAAAACCAACGACACTTGTCCGGATGATTCTTGGCAATATCAAAAACGTTGAGCCTAATGCCAGCCATCTGAAATTCGAGCAAGGACGACAGGAGGCTTTGAACAAAGAGCAAGAGTTATTAGAACGATTGAAGCAATTGCCGGATGGTGAACAAAAAGCCAAAGAAACAAAACGGATGATCAGCCTAGTCCGGAATCTCAGCGGTTATCGTGAATATCCAAAATACGGCATCGTCAGTCGCTACTTCGTTTATAAGCAGGCTTTACTGAAAGAAGCCGAACGACTCGTACAAGCCAACGTGATTCATGACAAAGAAGATATATACTACCTCGCCTTTGAGGAACTTCACGAAGTCGTACGCACCAATGAACTGGATTACCAGATCATCAGCAGGCGAAAAGACGAGTACAAATCATATGAAAAACTAACTCCGCCGCGTGTCATCACCTCGGATGGTGAAATCGTCGCCGGTGAGTACAAACGAGAAAATCTCCCAGCCGATGCCATCGTTGGTCTTCCTGTTTCGTCCGGAGTGATAGAGGGACGCGCACGTGTCATCTTGAACCTGGAAGATGCTGCTCTAGAAGATGGCGATATATTGGTCACCTCCTTTACGGACCCTAGCTGGACACCGTTGTTTGTATCCATCAAAGGCCTGGTGACCGAAGTTGGTGGACTGATGACCCATGGATCAGTCATCGCACGTGAATATGGCTTACCAGCAGTTGTCGGAGTAGAAAATGCTACCAAGCTGATTAAGGATGGGCAACGAATTCGCGTGCATGGAACAGCAGGGTATGTAGAGATCCTATAAGCGGGACGCATCAGTTGCACCGCTGCTCGTGCGCTCGATTTCGAATTTCTCCACCCGTATCAATGGCCGGCGGACGTGTTGGGAGAGGCGGCGCTGAAGTTGGGAATCGCGACGGTCGAGACCGAGGTTGGCGGTATGGGCACTGTCACTCCGGAAGGGCAGAAGACGTACCGCGATGTGGTGCTGCGATTTCTAGGACATTTT
>Ga0070696_100002666_pt1 | contig 11825 bp, 8 predicted proteins | sample KBSK1253metaG_FD_65474 | JGI IMG/M metagenome (GOLD analysis project Ga0070696, IMG submission 65474) | Corn, switchgrass and miscanthus rhizosphere microbial communities from Kellogg Biological Station, Michigan, USA - KBS K1-25-3 metaG | ecosystem: Host-associated > Plants > Roots >... | reverse complement strand
ATTGAAATCGCTGCTAGATGAAATAAATTCGAAAAAGAAACGGCCGATGTAGGAAGAATTCCCCTTGGTCACCGTCTCATTAAGGAGAGAGGTACGTAGTCGATTGCGAAGCTCTCTGGCAGTTTGTATGGATACACACCTGTCAACTGAAGAGATAAGGAACTACCTCGGTCGCAAACTGTCGCAGCACGATTTCAACAGAGCGAGCGACCATGTGCACAGTTGTAAGGTTTGCTATCGGGACTTTCTTGCCGAACTACAAGAGCGATTTCCTATCGAGATTGACCTTGATGAACTTGCCGGGCTGCAAGGCTGGCATCTCGAGGGCGAAGAGTTGGCGGCTTACGTTGAGGGCCGCATGGATGAGCTTAACTTTGAATGTGCCAGTTTGCACCTCGAGGAGTGCAGCTCGTGCATGGAGAAAGCATCAGCCGCTTTCGAATATCGCCTTGAGCATCCTCGCTTGAGCGCGATCGCACGGCGCAAGCAACCGTCGACTTGGAGCAAATACCTTCGCGGCTTCCAGTCAATCTCCTCGCCTCGCTTGCAACTGGCCACCGCCGCAGTGCTGCTACTTGGCTTGGCGCTCTTCGTGTGGGCGCTACTGCAACCGACGTCCGAGAAACCTCAACTCGCGGGAACTCGATCGCCAGAGACGGTTTCCCCAGACCCTCCCAGACAACCCATGGTGCCGGTTCAACCGGCTCCAGGATCAGACATCGGAAAGAAGGTTGATGAGTCCACGCCAGATCATGGGTCTACCGGGGCACGTTCAGCGAAGGGTGAAGTCAGACGCCAAGAGGACGAACTTGACCGAGATCTCATTGCTAAGAATCTGACAATGCCGCTTGCCATCGAAATGCTTGATAGGACGCCTTCGATAGCGATCCGTGGAAATCAGACCTCGGTTCAATCCTTCGCGATCGTTCGCCCTTTCGCGACTGCGATCAGCAACGATCGTCCGAGATTCTCCTGGACCGCGTTGAACGGAGCCACGAGCTACAGAGTGTCGGTTTTCGACGCTAATCTCCACCTAATCGAAACTAGTCAGCCGCTTGACGAGACTCAGTGGATGATGCGGTATCATCTACAACCCGGAATCGTTTACACTTGGACGGTGACTGCGCAGAAGGATGGGCAAGAGATTGTTGCACCGGCGCCGCCCGCGCGCGCTGAATTCAAGATACTTGGAAAGCCCGACTTGCATGAGCTGAATCGCCTGGTCGGCAAAATTACATCCCACGCAGCCCGTGGAGTTGTGTATGCAGAAGCCGGATTGCTGGACGATGCCGAGAAGGAGTTCCGCACCCATCTGAAGCTTCAGCCAGCCGATGGGCGCGCAAAGCAATTACTCCAAATTGTCAGATCTTGGCGGCCGTAGAACCTCACCCCCTTCGAATTCCCACAAGAACGAAAGCGACTCGGCATATTGGCTGCTTCCATAGTAGCGAGATCGGCGGCCGGTAATCGCTTCGCAAACATCACGAGAGGTAAGTCGGAACGCCTCGTTGAAATCCACAAGAAACGTCTATTCTTGCTATGTCGGGTTTGACATAGTACAATTCGTAGGTGTCGCCCACGCATAAGCCACTCGCGATACTGCATGGCGTCATTAAGACGCCCCCGAATGAGTCAAAGGGCGCGTATCGAGGCTGGCTATTTGCTGAGGCTGTTACAACGCGGCGACCCGGTTGGTATGCCGCATTCCAGGCCGATGCCGGTGATTGGAGCTCGCTGTCACGAGTTGAGAATCATTGACTCGAATAAGATCTGGCGGATTATCTACCGAATCGACCGTGACGCCGTTGTGATCGCCGATGTATTCGAGAAGAAAACACAGGAGACGCCGAAGCGAGTTATTGATGCTTGCAAACGCCGGCTCAGAGATTACGACGCTGACTAAAAACATCTGAAGGGGATTGGAAAACGATGAAGGCATCGAAGCGAAAAAGACTTGAAGCAAAGGGCTGGCGCCTGACCTCGGCTGAAGAATTCCTCGGCTTGACTAGAGAGGAAGCGGCACTTGTTGAAATGAAACTCGCACTAGCCGACGCTGTTAAAGCGCACCGCGAGAAGTCTCATCTTTCGCAGATCGAGCTCGCCGCCCGGATGAAGTCAAGCCAGTCGCGAGTTGCCAAGATCGAGGCGGGTGATCCGTCGGTGTCTCTCGATTTGTTGGTGCGCGCGGTTCTTTCGGCTGGTGCCACAAAGAAAGAGGTTGCTAGGGCGCTCGCAGCAACTGCGAGGTAAGTTATGACCGTTGTTTCCTCTTTATGGCGCTGTCTAAGCTCGAAGCCGGTTTATCCTGAAATCAATCGTACTACAGACCGCCGTCGCCGACGACGACGAATCCCGCCCAGTAATAGGGCTTCATCCTGTAACGCGGATCATTCATCATGACCAACGCAGCCTGCCGCCACGCCTCAGCTTTAGAAATCCTCTTTGCGCCTGAGCCGCCGTCCACAACCTTCGTGTGAAAACTAAGCATCAATCTTGTTGTGGTTTCGGAGGGAACTTGCCATTGACTCGCAAGTGTCGTCGGTACGCCGGCCACAAAGAGAGCCCAAGTCATACCGATCAAGCCTTCGCCGTTGCCGACACGACCCCTCGCCGTATCGCACGCTGAGAGCACGACCGTTTCAGCCTTGAGCTTCATTCTCATCAATTCCCAAGCTTCGAGTAGACCATCTTCATTCGAATCGCCAGCGGAGGCGAGCACTAGGTATGAATATAATGGGTTGTGGTCATCGAGCACTGCATGAGTTGCGAAGTGAAGAACTCGGAATTTAGCCATCTCAGCTTTCACGGCGTCTTCGCGTGCAGCCGATCCGATGCGAACCAAGCTCGACCGCGAACCGTATACCTCCGCCGCGAGAGTTTGTACCTCTTTCTCCGTTTCAGGGAGGGATACAAAAGCCGCGCTCCTCAACGTCTGCGCGCGCGCCAGAGCCTCACCACCAAATGCGGGGTTTCCGACAGCGTAGAGCTGGGCAGTCTGAGTATCGGCTATTGACGAAGCGCCATTTTGTGCGCTCTTGCCAAGGGGTGTCGATTGTAAGCTATCAGACTTCTTTCTCATCTCCCGCAGAACCTGAAGGGATGGAGCATAGTACATCGCGTATAGCTCCAGCAGGTATTTATCACTTCTTGTTTGCAACGCCTGGAAGGGAAGATTCCACAGAGCGCCATCAGGAACAATGCAGACAGTGGTCTTGCCCTTTAGGTGTGGCTCCGCGGTTTTGACTAACAAGTCATAAAGCTCGGTACTAGTCTGGCGGAAGCCGGGATGATTCGTAGACAAACGGTTCCTAAAAGCCTCTACCAGTTTGGAAAGCTCATCTCTCTTGATCTTTATGACATAACCATTAACCGACACTTTGAACTGACTTGCTGAGTCCTTCGTCAATACAAAAAGAAAGGTTTGTTCGTCCGTTACAACGTATTCGAGAATCGCCGTCCGGCTATCCGATAAGAGTGGGGCCGCTTGTTCTGTCGAGAATGCAGGGAAGACGCCGCGCTTAACTTTCAATTCTGGGTGCGCTGCATAGACTTCCGTCTGAAATGCCTCGTATGCGTTGCGTGCATTTTGGAGCTTGCTCTCAAGCTGTGTAATTCGATTCATATCTGACGATTGAACCATCCTTTCGCTCCGCAGTCGCGCATTGATTGAAACAAGTTCGCTATAAAGTTTTCGTTCCTCAGCTTGTTCCTTCGCGTTCATTGATTCGTCGATACTTACTCTGCCCCTTTGTATTACATCCAGTAAGACACGAGCTTTAGCGCGCTCCGCAAAAGCAAGGGCTTCAGTCGCCTTGTCCTCGCTGATCAGGGAACTCACCATCGCCTGGTAAGGACTAACCCTATTCTCAAAGAATCGTTGGTAGGCTTGTTCGCCACCTGACACTTGGGATCGCAATTGCTCAATGGTCGAGATCGCCGCCAGGAAAGCTCTTTGAGCGAGATCGTGTTGCCTTTGGGCTGCGTGAGCCTTTCCCTTGGCAGTGAGGGCAAGATACGCAATTTCCGGGGAGTCAATTTGCGTGGCGAGAGCAATCGCACGGTCCGAGAACTCCACTGCGCGAGCGTAATCTCCTTTCGAGTTATAGAGCTCTCCCAGTTGCCAAAGAGCGCCGGCAATGTGTGGCTTATCTTTCGCTTCCTCAGCGGTCTTCAAACTCGTACTTAAGAACTCTAACGCCCGCTCATATTGACCTTGTAACCGATAAATAGATCCCAAGGCGGTTTGTGAATCAATGATCAGCCCGGTCGACTTGATTCGTTCGGCTATGGTCAAACTCTGAATCAAGTTTTGAAGAGCCTTATCAACGTGACCTTGTTCTCGCTCTGCGATGCCCAGGTCCACAAGAATCGTAGCAACACCCGTTTCGTCGCCTAACTCTTTCGCGATTTTCAAACTTCGATCTAAGCAGTCCGACATCTTGTCGAACTCGCCTTGTTCAGCGTACAGAATTCCGAGCCCGGTAAGCAGTTCCTGCAGCCTTCTCCTGTCATCTAGTGGCCTCACTATTTCCATAGCAAGGTTATAAGACCGAAACGCTTGCGCGTAGTTGCCAATGACGCTGTAGAGGTGCCCTATGTTCGCCAATGCGTCCGCTGACGAAGGTTTGTCATTCAATTCCGTGGAGAGAACGAAAGATTTTTGAAAACATTCCAGGGCCTGTGGGGAATTCCCTTGCCAACTGCTCGTAGCTCCGAGGGTCAGCAGGGCGCTTGCACTACGCTGCTTGTCTGACAGCCTATCGGCAAGCTCGAGACTTCTCTGCGCATAATCTCTCGCCTTGTCGTAATCTTCAATCCATAAATAAATCTGTCCAGTTTTGTCGAGTACTTTCGCTAAGCGCGGTAGATCGTTGGTTTCCTCCGCCATCTGCTTCTCTATGCGATAAAGAAACAGCGACCTGGAAGAATCATTGGTTCGATACGCGTCTATTAAATTGTCCTTGAACCTCTCCCATAGTTTCTCAGTTATCAAGTTCGTGTTCGCGCGCAACAATGGCTTTGATTCGTGTTCTGATTTCACGGCCAGTAACGCCTTCAACAGTGATTCTTCATCAGGAAACAGCGAAGGGTTGGAAGACTGTGCGAATGAGCTGACACAAGGCAGAAATAGGAACAGTAGGATATGTAGGACCGATCTCTTTCTATGAATCGAAGAAAGACCAATCCCCTGCCCGGTGTGGGCGTCCACGCCGGGGTGATCAGAGGATTGGTCTATGCAGGGAAACAACGTATTCCCTCCTATTCCGCCAGAGCGATTCGTGTCCGTAGATTAGAATCCGGTTGGCGGTGGAGGTATTCCGGGCGGTCTTGGACGAGGACAACCTGGACATTGCGGGCTTCCGGTTTCCAAGGATCTCGGTTGCCCTTGCTCTGGCGCTGCTGTCTCCTGTTTCCCGACTTGCTCCGTTGCGGCCGGTATGCTCCCAAAAAACATGTAATCAAAAAGCAACCTCAACGAATCGGACCAGCCGAAACCGAGAAACAAGACCAAAGAAAAGCAAACAAGCACGCGTCGGTACCTGTTGAGTTTCATAAACAAATCCTCCAATGCGCCGTAGTTTCGATACGGCGTAGGTTGTTAAACAGCTATTCCCACACTTCGCGCGGTGTTCAATGAGGCAAGAACAGAGGAGACACAACGAGGTGCTCCGTTAATGAGTAATCCGCTCGCGGGTGAGGACCATTATTTGAGCAGAAACTCTTTCATGAAAAGGACTGTTGCGTAGAACTGGAAATCGCGATTCTTTTTCCTGATGAAGCCGTGTCCTTCGTCATTCGCCATCAGATACCACACCGGGGTCCCATTCTTCCTGACCGCGTTTACTATTTGTTCGGATTCGGTCGGCGGAACTAGCGTGTCATTCTTACCCTGAACGATGAGCAGAGGCATCTTAATCTTTTGCACATTGTTGAGTGGAGCGATCCTATTTAAGAACTCTCGCATTTTGGGATCTCTTTCATCTCCAAACTCAACGCGCTGCAGTTCTTTGACCCACTCATCTGAATTCTGTAAGTACGTCACAAGGTTTGAGGGACCCGCAGTCGAGTATGCCGCACGCACTCGATCACTGTAGTTCGCCGCAACAGCAAGGGTGAGATAACCGCCATAGCTTTCGCCAAATACCATGACGCGATCAGCATCAAGTGCCGGCTCCGTCTTGATCCAATCAAGAAGTGCCCCTATGTCTTTGTGGGCATCCTCTCGTTGATAGCCGTTGTCGAGCTTAAGAAATGTCTTCCCGTAGCCGGACGAGCCGCGCACATTAGGGTAAATAATGGCAACGCCTAACTCACTAAGGTAATAGTGCAATCGCCCGCTGAAACTCGGACGAGTCTGGGTCTGAGGCCCTCCGTGAAGGCCGATGATCACAGGGCGCTTGCCTCTGAATTTCGCGGGCGGTCTGTAGAGGAAACCAGAAATGATTCTTCCGTCGAAGCTCTTCCACTTGATGAGTTGCGGTTCCGAGAGCGCCTCCGTGTCGATTCCACCTGTCTCACTAAAAGTCCAGCGCTCTAGTTTCCCGGTTTGTATATCGTATGAATAAACGTCTGCTGGATAACGAGGCGACGTATAGACAAAACCCAATTCATGCCCATTCGGATGCCATTTCAGGCCAGCGACAACTCCAACCGGAAGCTCAGGTGTCTGTCTCTCCTTACAGGTCGCAGTATCGACAATGTGAAGGCGACCTATACCGTCCTCGTTCGTAACAAACGCCAAGCTCTTGCCATCGGGTGAGAGATCAAATTCATCCACATCCGCCTTTATGTTGTCCGTCACCGGTTTGTATTGACCGGTTGCAAGATCGATGTATGCAATGCGCTGATACTCAGAATCGCGGTCTGTTGTGACATAGACGCCCTTGCCGTCTTTGCTGAATTGAGCAAACCAGTAAGCTGTCAGTTCATTTCCTCTCTTCGGCGTTATGAGCGACTTTCGCCCGGTTGTCACATCGATTATCCAGAGATTGTTTTCATTGGCAGAAATGTATTCGTAGACTAATACCTTACGGTCATCCGGCGACCAGTCATAAGGAATCCAAAAGCCGCCCTCCAGTTGTACGAGGATGCGGTCACTCTTGGGATCGAGCGGATTCATAACATACAGGTCCATGTCCTTGGCGTTTCGCCGCGTCGACCCATAAACAAGCCATTCACCAGAGTGTGTCCAGAGTGGCGATTCGTTTCTGGCTTTGCCCTCCGTTAACCGGGTAATGTTCGCGGTTGCCAGATCAAACCGATACAACTGATAGAACTCATCCCCATCCGTATCTTTGCTGAAAACGAAGCACTCACCCTTCTTCGGCTCGTAAGCCGCCATGAAGACGGCATCGGTTAGAAAAGTCAGCTGCGTGCGCGCTCCGCCGGGAAATTTGAGCTGGTGGATTTGCGGCGTATCGCCGAATTGCGTGCTGATCAACATCTCGCGCTTCAGCGGGTGCCAGCTTAGCAACGATGCATAGCGAGAGTTGTTGTATCGATTGACTTCCTGCGCCAGGGAGGCTGGTATCTTCGGGATGCCATCGACCTTTAGATTGTCGCCTGGAACGATTTCACTACTGCTGGCGCTTTGCGCGAGGCCTGAAGTTGCCGCCAGCACGACAATACTCAAAATCCACGCAAGTCTGATCATCTCGTTAGTACTCCGAGAACGAATTCTCGTCCGGATTTCCTCCCACGCGTATTAAAGACGGTGACCAATCCCATTTCTTCCAGCCTCAAAAAAGATTTTTCTTCTTTCCATTCTTTCCGGGCTCTACCCGCAAGCAGCCTGCTCCAAAGCGGGCGTTCTGCCGCATGGCAATAATGCGAGCAGAGGATGAAGTATGGCAAATAGTTACTTGCCTTGGCAGGTAGGCTCCGTGACCCCGCCCCCATGCTCCTTTTGATCACCTATCGGACTACTTTTGTTCCAATCGATCGTGTCTGCATTTTACGGCGCCTTCCCGACCATCCTTTTCGATGACCTTGAAGCCTTGGCCTTTGCAGTCAGGACAATTGCTTATATCGGATCGCTCCGGCTTGGGATTGAGAAAAGACTCTACGAGGGCATCGGCTTCGCCGGTTCGATGGATCGTTGTTGCGAAACCTCCAGGGTTGGTAATTCCTTGGCCCGATTTCTGGAGGTGGTTTGCATATCGACGACATTCCTCCAGAGTGAATCTCGATGCCACCCCCACACACGCCTGTGTTTGTGTGTTTTCTTCATGGGTTGTTACTTCTTTATATTCTATACTGCGCGCAGATTCTGCAGGGCTTGCAGTTCTTGCTTGGCTTGCAGAAATTGCAAGGCTTGCAGTTTTTGCCAGGGCCGGAGCTGGAGTAACCCAGTATTCTATACCCTGCTCTTTTCCTTTCCCCGTGATCGCCGCTCCCTTTCGAATGAGGCCCTTGCTCTCCAACAAGCTTACGGCATCTGCAGTGCTCCTGGGACTCAGGTTTGAGCGCCGGGCAAGTTTCGGGAGGCTTATCAAACAGTTAGGGCATCCTCTGCCCCACGCTAATCTGTACAGCTGGATATGAACGATCTGCTCTTTTGGTGAGAGCTGGCAGTAGAGATGATCAACGACTTGATGATGTAACTTCGTGAAGCCCGCAGTCTCAGGCAGTGAATCCATCAGGCTTGTCAAAGTACGCTGCGTCGGTAGGCTTGCATCATTTGCATGCCTAGCAGGATTTGCAAGGCTAGCATTTTGCAGCCCTAACGTATCGGTTCTTGCAAGCCTTGCAGAATCTGCAAGACTTGCGGGGTCTGGATGTCTTACATCATCCGCATGGCTTGTTGAGCTTCCCTGGTTTAACTTCACCGCTTCATCTGGAGCATCCGGCGAGGAAGGAAAGCGGCTTGATTTGTGAGCTTCTGGGCTTTCGTTTGGCTGAGGTCGTATGAGCTGCTCATGAGGCAGTCGCAGTAGTGGCGGGACAGAGAGACCAAGCTTCTTGGGCTGTGGCGTTCGGAGCGATGTTAGTTCCTTCTTCTGTTTTCGTTCTAGCATTCGCAGGCTCACTTCACAGCGGTGAGTTTGTTCCTGGTCATCTCGAGACGGTCCAGTATTTCATCCGTCAAGCTCCAGAGCTGATCTGCCGCGCGGTGCTTCTCGGCGTACATCACAGCCGGCAGCTTTTGCGAGGGTGCTTCAGCAATTTTCGAGTAATCGTGCAGATTGGTATCGAACACATGACTTACCAAAGCGATTGCCGCCTCGACCGCAGCACGAGACTCCGCCGATAAGTTACGCTGTGGTTTGTAGAGGTTGATGACGGCGCCGAGCATACCAAGGTCCGAGTTAACATTCTTTCGTACCTGCTCGATCGTGTAGGCTAGGTCGGCCAGGCCCTGGAGTCCCATTGCATCGGCCGCGCAGGGAACTAACACGCACTGGGCTGAGTAGAGAGCGGCAGTGAGCAGCTTGCCGAGCTGCGGTGGACAATCGATGAACACAAGATCGTAACCGGACGCGTGCTCGCGAACCTGCTTAGTTAGGCGATGGGCAAGGTAATCCGGCTGCATCTCGAATCTTGCTAGACGTATATCTGCCGGCACCAGGTCGAGGTTAGTAAGCGGACTCTCGACAATCGCATCATCGAGATCTCGTGGTTCCAGCTTCGCGCCGGCCTGCGCTTCCGGTTCAATCAGGACATGAGAGAGCGTGATGTTGTAGATGTCTGGTTCAACCCAACTCGCAGTCAGATTCGCCTGTGGATCGCTATCGATGACTAGGGTCTGATAGCCTCGAAGTGCACAGCAAGCAGACAACTCCCTAGTAACCGTTGTCTTACCGACGCCGCCTTTCTGATTGGCGACCGCAATGACTTTCATCGTTCCTGCCTCTCTTGTCTTCAGGACGGCACGAGTCTCGCCCAGAGTCGGTCTTGAGCGCAGCAACGTTACCGTCGAAAGACTCGAAGCGGTCTCGCAGAGCGGCACACCAAGTCAGACTAGCGGTCCCCTGACAACGCGCCGCTTTCCAGTTCCTTCGACGACAACAGCGAACAGATCTAATTCACTGGCTATCTTGATCTGTGGGCGCTGCTGCTTGCGCCATTCAGAAACTCTTCAACGGCCTTCAAACTGAACAGAACTCGGCGGCCTATGCGAACGGGTTTTAGTCTTCGCGATCGAACAAGCTTCCACAATGTTGTTCGTGAGATTTGAAGCGCTTCGCAGACTTCAGGGACGGAGTAGGTGAGCTTTGGAACATTCGTAGCCATAAGAAAAGTCCTTTCGAATGTGATTGAACTCTTTCCTATGGAAGGACGATGCGCAGATTCTCATGGTGCTTCGTCGTCTGCGCTTGTGTTAGCAAGTTAGCACAGACAGACTATGCCATCAAGAAAATTCTAAACAGAGAATTCCACGCCTCGACGCAATTCTTCTTAAAACGAACGGACTCGGAACCTGCGCCCGAGCGTCTGCGATAGAAGGAGGTTTATTCTTCGCTAGTGTCAACGTCTTCTTAACACGCCTTCTAATCTCCTTGTCGCTGCCTTTTGCATCGAGGGTAAAACATGAACATACGTATCTTGGGTAAAAGCGGTGCTCGAATGTCCCAACCTCTCGCTTACTACCTTTGCGTTTTCCCCGGCAGAGAAAAGAATCGTCGCGCACGAATGACGCAGGTCGTACAACCGTATGTCGGGAAGCTTCGCCTTTTTGAGTATCGGTTTGAAGTGCCGGCGCTCAATGTTTCGGATGGAAAGCGGAGTTCCTAAGCCTGTGGCAAATATCAGGTCATGGTTCTCGTACGCCTCACCCAGTTTCAAGCGCTTCTCAAGCTGTCTCGTTCGATGGTCTTTGAGTCGGCCGGTAAGATGCCGAGGGATGGGAATCGCCCGTCTGCTCTGAGGCGTCTTGGGTTCTTTGAAATACCAGCCTCCGCCCTTGCGGTTGAAAAGCATTGCGCGTTGAACCGTAATGGTTCCCGCTTTCAAATCCACGTCCACCCATTGAAGTCCTAAGTATTCTTCCGGGCGCATCCCAGTCCAAAGGGCGAGCTCGAATATGAGACCATACTTGTCCTTAGCAACGGCGACTAGAAACTTCTGCGCCTGTTCCGGCGTCAAAGACTTCATTTCCGTCTTTACCCTCTTCGGCAGCGACGCATCTTGTGCTGGATTGAAGGTGATAAGCCTCCACCGGACGGCTTGCTTTAGCGAGCGCGAGAAAACCATATGAGTCTCCCGGACTGTCTTGGGAGAAAGCTTGCGGTCGTTCAGAGAATCTATCAAATCCTGAACGTCGAGCGGGCGAATAGCCGTAACTTTCTTCTTGCCCAAGAGTGGGCGCACATAGAGACGGAGCAATGTTTCGTAGCTGCTGTATGTTCGCTCGCTCACCCGAAGGCTCTTGAGCCACTTGTCCAGATACTGAGTGAGATTTAATTGATGCTCGAACGTTTCTGAGCCGGACTGCTTGATAGAGTGCGCGAGGTCCCTGGCCATCTCCTTAGCCTCGCTCTTTGACTCAGCGCGTCTCCATAGCTGGCGCTTCTTGCCAGCGGAATCAAAGTAGATAACACGCGCATAGATTTTTCCATCGCGAACAACATACCGTTTTGCCATTTTTCATGCCTCCATCGCCATCGTAGCAAAAAACAAAATCTCGGTTTCCCATCTACACCTTCGTCTACACCTAAATGCGAACGTAGGCCAACTACGACTGACAACAGCAAACGGCTTTGTTGCAAATTCCTTAAGAATTCGTCTAGGATTGTTCGTCATTGTCAGTGAGCGTCTTACCCGCTGTCAGCTTTTAACCAGCGGGTCGCAGGTTCGAGTCCTGCACGGCTCACTTTAATTGTACC
>Ga0070696_100002665_pt1 | contig 11827 bp, 11 predicted proteins | sample KBSK1253metaG_FD_65474 | JGI IMG/M metagenome (GOLD analysis project Ga0070696, IMG submission 65474) | Corn, switchgrass and miscanthus rhizosphere microbial communities from Kellogg Biological Station, Michigan, USA - KBS K1-25-3 metaG | ecosystem: Host-associated > Plants > Roots >... | reverse complement strand
CCACCATGAAGCCGATGCGCCAGCCGGCCATGTTGTAGCTCTTCGACATCGTGAAGAATTCGACCGCGACGTCGCGCGCGCCTTGCACCTGCATGATCGATGGCGCCTGCCAGCCATCGAAGCAGATGTCCGCATACGCGAGATCGTGCACGACCCAGATGCCGTACTCCTTCGCGAGGGCCACGATCTTCTCGAAAAACGGCAGCTCGACGCACTGCGCTGTCGGATTCGCAGGGAAATTGAGGATCAGCATCTTCGGCTTCGGCACCGACAGCTTGATCGTCCGCTCGAGCTCGGCAAAGAAGTCGACATCCGGCGTCAGCGGCACCTGCCGAATGTCGGCGCCAGCGATCACCGGGCCGTAGATGTGGATCGGATAGCTCGGGTTCGGCACGAGGACCGTATCGCCTCGGCCGAGCGTTGCGAGCGCGAGATGCGCGATGCCTTCCTTCGATCCGATCGTGACGATGGCCTCGGTTTCGGGATCGAACGACATGCCCCACCGCCGGTCGTACCAGTGGCAGATTGCGCGGCGCAGCCGCGGGATGCCTTTCGACACCGAGTAGCCGTGCGTGTCGCCGCGCTGCACCGTCTCGACGAGCTTGTCGACGATGTGCGCGGGCGTGGGACCGTCGGGATTGCCCATGCCGAAATCGATGATGTCCTCGCCGCGCCGGCGCGCCTCCATCTTGAGCTCCGACGTGATGTTGAAGACGTATGGCGGGAGCCGCTCGATGCGAGCGAACTGCGACTGGGGATTCGAGGACATGAGGGTCTTTCGTAAGCGCCCGGAACCGTCCGAGCGACGAGAGATCGGGGGAGTACTACAATCGTAGCGAATTCACCGGTTTACCGCAACGCACAATCAACCCCGGTCGATGAAATTCCACCTGCAGACGCCCGCGTCCAATGTCATCACCGGGTGCGGCGATGGCTGGGTCCGCGTCGGTGCGCGCGAATATCGGGAGAACGTGGTTCTGTTGCCCGACGACGTGATCACCGGCTGGGCCCCGAAAGGCTTCGAGGCGCTGTCCGAGCAGGATTTCGCCGGCCTGCTCGCGTCCCGCCCCGAAATCGTCCTGCTCGGCAGCGGCAGGACGCAGCGGTTCCTGCATCCGCGCGTGCTCGCCCCGTTGACCACCGCGCACATCGGCGTCGAAGTCATGGACACGCGGGCGGCTTGCCGCACGTTCAACATACTCATCGCCGAGGGGCGTCACGTGGCTGCCGCGCTTTCCGTAGCATGATCCCCTCCCATGCTGCATCTGCCTAAGGTCTTGTCTTCCGAGGATCTCGCGTCGCTCCGACAGGCGGCCGCGCGGGCGCCGTGGGTCGACGGCCGCGTCACGGCAGGCGGCGGAGCGGTACAACGCAAGCGCAACGAGCAGGTCGATGAAGCCTCCGGCGATGGCCGCGCCATCTCGGAAGCAGTGATGAAGGCGCTTGCGCGCTACCCGCTGTTCGAAGCCGCCGCGTTCCCCGCCCGGGTCAGCCGACCGCTGATGAACCGGTACGCGCCGGGAATGGAATACGGCGCGCACGTCGACAATCCGTTGATGGGCGGCAGCGATGCGATGCGCACCGATTTGTCGGCAACCCTTTTTCTGTCCGATCCCGCCGACTACGACGGGGGCGAGCTCGTCGTCGAGTCGCCGGCCGGCGCTCCGGCGATCAAGCTTCCTGCGGGCGACCTTTTCCTCTATGCGGCGACGCGCGTTCATCACGTCGCGCCGGTGACCCGCGGCGTGCGGCTTGGCGTCGTATTCTGGGTACAGAGCTTCGTCAGCGATCCGGAAAAGCGGTCGCTGCTGTTCGAAATGTCGCGCGCGCTGCATGCCATCGAGCAGCGGCACGGATCGTCGCTCGAGGTCACCCGGCTCGCCGCGTGCTACGCGCAACTGGTTCAGCGCTGGGCGCAGCCGTGAGCGTGGAGGAATCATACGAGCGGAATCTCGGCCTATTCGCCCATCTGCAGCAACGCGCCGCGCCTGCGCGCCGACTGCACGGCAAGCGCGAACAACGTGCAGCCGATCGCTACGTAAATCGCATCGAGCAGCAGCGCGTTCTCCAGCAGGTCGTAGCGAAAGGTCTTCTGCAGCAACACGGCCCGCATGCCCTCGAAGACGTGCGCCGGCGGCAGCGCGTGGCTGATCGACTGCAGCGCCGGCGGCAATACGGCGATCGGGTAGTAGACCCCCGACACGGGTGCTACGAGAAAGATCGCCGCCCAGGCGAGTTCCTCCGCGCCCAGTCCATAGCGCAGGATCATCGCCGAGACCGCGAGGCCGATGGCCCAGCCGAACGCGAGGAGGCAAGCGAAGAATGCGATGAGCGGCAGTCCCATCGAGAAGATCGAATAGCGGAACAGCAGCCATGCGAAGAAACAGGCGCCGCCGACACCGATCAGCGTGCGCATCACGCTCATCGTGAGCTGGCCGATGATCAATTCGTAGAGACGCAGCGGACTCACGAACAGGTTGCCGAGGTTGCGCGAATACATTTCCTCGATGAACGTCAGCGATACGCCGAGCTGGCCGCGAAACAGCACGTCCCACAGCAATACCGCGCCGATGAAAAGGCCGGGCGCATCGGCAAGCAACCGGTTCGTGGGCGCGAGATAGAGGGTCACGAACGCCCACAGCACCATCGTGACGGTCGGGTAGTACGCCATCGACACCAGCCGCGGCCACGATTTCACGAGGAGGAATGCGTGGCGCATGATCAGCGCGCGAATGCGCCGCACCGACGCTCGCACGCCGCGCTGGCGATCGGCGCCGATCGCCGCCGTCATGTCAGCATCCGCTCCGGCGATGCTTCGCCGCTTTCATCGGGCACGCCGCGCGCGATGTCGAGAAACACCTCCTCCATCGTGTCCCGGCCGTAGCGGTCGATCAGTTGCCTGGGCGACCCGTGGTCGACGACCACGCCGGCGCGCAACATGATCACGTCGTCGCACATCCGCTCGACCTCGTGCATGTTGTGCGACGCGAGCAGCAGCGTGCACCCGCTCGCTCGCTGGTAATCCTCGAGGTACGTGCGCATCCGGTCGCCGACGTCGGGGTCGAGCGACGCCGTGGGCTCGTCCAGCAGCAGCACGTCGGGCTGATTGAGCAGTGCCTTCGCGAGCGATACGCGCGTGCGCTGTCCGGCGGAGAGCTGTCCGTACGGACGCTTCACCAGGCCGCCAAGATCGAATTGCATCGCCAGCTCGTCGATGCGGGCGCGCGGCTTCGCGACGCCGTAGAGATCCGCGAACACGCGCAGGTTCTCGCGCACCGTGAGCCGCTTCGGCAGGTCGACGTACGGCGAGGTGAAGTTCATCCGCGGCAGCACGCGATAGCGATCGCGCAGCATGTCGCAGCCGAGCACGTGGATCGATCCGCTCGTCGGCAGCAGCACGCCGAGCAGCATCGACAGCGTCGTGGTCTTGCCGGCGCCATTGCCGCCCAGGAGCGCCGTGGTTGTCCCGGCGCGCACGTCGAAGCTCACGCTGCGCAGCGCCTCGACCTTCGCGTAGCACTTCCGCAGGTTGCGCACGACGATCGCGCAATCGGCGACAGGCCCGGGTGCGCTCACCCGGTAAGCGCCAGCGCGGCGCCTAGCATTCGATCGTATTGCGGCAATAATTCGTGAGCTTGCTGACGACCGTCGTATCGGTGACCGGCGCGCGAGCGCGCGCGAGCTCACCGTATTCGAGCGACAGCTTCATCGCGTACTTCTCGAAAAAGCGGCCGAACTGCTCGGCGCCGAGCGTGCCGAGCGCGTACAACTCGTCGCGCGCGGCGTCGTGCTCGAGTGCCACGCAGGCGAGCGGCTGGGGTGCGGGTCCGGCCACCACGCGCGCGCCGGCCGCCGGGTCGTAAACGCTGTGGTCAGCGCAGCAATGGATCACCTTGCCGGAAGAAGTTGCCGATCGCGACCGCTGATAGCGGATGAACGAGACGTCGCGCGTCGGGTAGGCCAGCTTGTGCGCGCAGATCGCGGAGAAGGCCACGACGTTATGCGCCGGTCCGACCCCGCCGGGCGCCGCATACGGCTCACCATGCTCGCGCCGCAGCGCCGCAACCGCCGGCACGGGCGCTGCGAGGCGCAGCAGGAAGCACGGCGTCGCGGCGAACGGATACTGGAACACGTAATTCGTTTCGTCGGCGATCGATGCCTGCCGGATCGGCGTGCCGTGGATGTCGATGAGCAGCACCCGGGCATAGCGCCGGAGCGTCGCCGAATCGGCGGCGACTTCCGCGTGCGACAGGGATGCCATCCCGGAGAGCAGCGCGCAGGAACCGAGAAAATCGCGGCGCTTCATCCGTCGCGCCTCAGCCGGCGGTGAGCTCGCGCACGTGCGCCGCAACGCTGCGCCCGAGCGGCAACAACGCGTAGCCGCCTTCCAGCGATGAAACGATGCGGCCGCTCGCATGCCGTTGCGCCACCGCCATCAGCTCGCGCGTCACCCAGGCGTAGTCGTCCTCCGTGAACGCCAGGCCGGCGAGCGGGTCGTCCCGATGCGCGTCGAATCCCGCCGAAATCAGGATCAGCTCGGGCTCGTGGGCCTCGAGCGCGGGCAGCCAGTGCTTGCGCACCGCATCGCGGAACGCAACGCTGCCGCTGCCTGCGGCGAGCGGAATATTGACCATGTTCGGCGCCGGGTTGTCGACGCCGGAATTCGGATAGAGCGGGTACTGGAACGTCGACACCATCAGCACGCGCGGCTCGTCCGAGAACATCTCCTCGGTGCCGTTGCCGTGATGGACGTCGAAATCGGCGATCGCGACGCGCGACAGGCCGTGTACGGAGAGCGCATGCGCGGCGCCAACGGCGACGCTGTTGAATACGCAGAACCCCATCGCGCGGCGGCTTTCCGCATGATGCCCCGGCGGACGCACCGCGCAAAACGCGTTGCGGTACTCGCCGGCGCATGCGAGATCGACCGCATGGACCACGGCGCCGGCTGCGTGCAGCGCCGCGTCCACCGAATGCGGGTTGAGCGCGGTGTCGGGATCGAGGTAGCGCAATCCGCTCGCAGGCGATGCCGCCTCGATCGCTTCGACGTAGCGCCGATCGTGGACGCGCGCGAGTTGCTCCACCGTCGCCGCGGGCGCCTCGATCCGCGCAAGACGCTGCGCGAGCCCCGACGCGGTGAGCTCGTGTTCGATCGCGATGAGGCGATCGGGACATTCCGGATGGTCCGGGCCCATTTCGTGCTGGAGACACGATGGGTGCGTGATGAAAGCGGTGGTGGCCACGTCGGTTCGATGGAGTCAGGTTGCGCGCAGGGTTCGACCGCATTTTCCGGCGGCTGTCGCGAGCGTGCCGGCGTGGAACCGCACCGCCAGCCGGAAGTCTAGCGCCGCCCGGCCCCCGTGACGAGCATCGGCACCCGCGTTACAGTGCGCCACCCGGCCATCTTCATTCCTGATTGCGACCCCGTTCAATGACCGTCCGCTCCGCCACCCAGAATATCCCCACCGCGCACCGGCTCGCCGTCGTGCTGCAGCAACTCGCGGAGATCGTCGTCGGCAAGGAAGCGCCGCTCAAGGTTGCAATCGCCTGCCTGCTTGCGCGCGGACACCTGCTGATCGAGGACATTCCCGGCGTAGGCAAATCGACGCTCGCCCAGGCGCTCGCGACCACGCTCGGCCTCAAATACGCACGCATCCAGTTCACGAGCGACCTTCTGCCCGCCGACGTGCTGGGCGTGTCGATCTACGACGAGCGCACGCAGGGCTTCCGGTTCCATGCAGGGCCGATCTTCCATTCCGTCGTGCTGGCCGACGAGATCAATCGTGCACCGCCGAAGACGCAGAGTGCGCTGCTCGAGGCGATGGAGGAGCGGCAGGTGTCGATCGACGGCGAGACGCGCGTGCTGCCCGAGCCGTTCTTCGTGATCGCTACGCAGAACCCCGTCGAGCAGATCGGCGCCTACCCGCTTCCCGAATCGCAGCTCGACCGCTTCCTGCTCGCGATCGAGCTTGGCTATCCGGACGCGCTGTCCGAGCGGGAGCTGCTCGCCGGCGGCGATCGGCGCGCAAGGCTCGCCGACGTGGTTCCGCAGGCCGATGCGGCGACGCTCGCCGAATGGCAGCGCGAAGCCACCGCGATCCACGTGGCGCCTGCGCTGCTCGATTACGTGCAGGCGCTGCTGGCCGCATCGCGCGGCCATCTGCCGGGACATGCGGCCGGCGCACGCGGCGAAACCGGCGCGCGCCGCGGCTTGAGCCCGCGTGCCGGACTGATGCTGCTCGCCGCATCGCGCGCCTGGGCGCTGCTCGCGGGCCGCGCGATGGTCGTGCCGGAGGACGTGCAGGCGGTGTTCCCCGCCGTTGCCGGTCACCGTCTGGCCGGCGGCGCGCGCGCAGGTGCCGAGCAGGCACAAGCGCTGATCCGCGCCGTTGCGTTGCCGTGAAATCCGCGAGCGCAGCGGCGCCGTGAACGCGTTGCACGACGCGGCGGCGCGCTCGCCCGGCGCGACATTCGCGCATCTGCTGCAGCGGCTGCGCCAACGCGCGTTTCGTGTTGCGCCCGCGGATCGCGCGCCGGTCGTGTTGCGGCATTCGCGGATCTACATTCTGCCCACACGGCGCGGATACGCGGTGATCGCGACGCTGATCCTCATGCTGCTGACGTCGCTCAATTACGCGCTTTCGCTCGGGCTCGGCGTCACGTTCCTGCTGGGCGGACTCGTCGCCGCCGCCCTGCTGCACGCGTTTCGCAATCTCGCCGGCATCGAGATCAAGCCGCTCGCCGCGAGCGACGCGTTCGTCGGCGGCCATGTCGTTTTTTCGCTGTCGCTCGCCGGCGGCAGGACCGAGCGGCGCAGCATCGCAATCTCCGCGAACAACGTCGCGAGCACCGCCGCCGTCGCTCCGGGGGCGCTGCAGACCATCACGCTGGCGGTGCCGGCAGAGGCGCGCGGCCGCCTGGCGCTCGGGCGCGTGACGCTCGCCTCGCAATACCCGCTCGGTCTGTGGCGCGGGTGGGCGTACGTGCATTTTCCGCTGACCGGCATCGTCTATCCGGCGCCGGAATCATCGGCGCCGCCGTTGCCGTCGGGCGAACACGGCGTCGACGCCCGCGCGCAAGGTCGCGGTGACGAAAGCGATCTCGCGGGATTGCGCGACTATCAGCGCGGCGATCCGTTGCAGCGCGTCGCCTGGAAAGCGGTTGCGCGCGGCGCCGGCTGGTTCTCGAAGGCCTTCGAAGGCACCGCGGGCGGCGGCCCCATCGCGCTCGACTGGACGCGACTGCCGCCGGAGCTCGACACGGAGCGACGGTTGTCGCGGCTCACCGCGTGGATTCTCGCCGCCGAACGCGCCACGCGGCCTTTCGCGTTGTCGTTGCCGGGATCGGCGTTGCCGACCGCATCGGGCCGCGAGCATCGTCGCGCCGCGTTGACGGCGCTGGCACTCTTTCCCGAGACGTGATCGCGCGTTTGCCACGGCTTCGCTCGCGCGCCGCGTCGAACGCCGCCGGCGATTCGAGCCGATCGTCGGGGCGCACGCGGGTAAACGCGGCGAGATTGCTCACGTCGCCGCAGATCGCGAGCCTCGGCATCCTGCTGCTGGCCGCGCAATTGCCGCAGGCGGTGCACCTGCCGATCTGGGTGGCGCTGCTCGGCATGGCGCTCGTCGCGTTGCGATTCGCGTTCCTGCGACGTGACCGGATGCATCCGCTCGCCGCACCCGCGCGGATTCCGTCGTGGGCGCTCGCGCTGATCGCGCTCGCGATCGCGCTCATGATTCGCAAATCGTATGGCTATTTCGTCGGCCGCGATCCTTGCGTCGCGTTCCTGTTCGCACTCGTCGGCATCAAGTTTCTCGAAGTGCGCAGCCTGCGCGACGGAACGCTGCTCGTCTGCCTCGCCATCTTCCTGCTCGTCACGCCGTTCTTCTATAGCCAGTCGCTGCTGGCGGGTGTCGCCGCGCTGCCGGCGATCCTGGCGGTGGGCGCGGCGCTCGAATCGCTGGCGACGTCGGAGGTGGCCGCGGTCAGCGCGCGCGGCATACGCGCAGCGTGGGTTCGCACGGCGACGATGATCGCGCAGGGCTTGCCGATCGCCGCCGCGCTCTTCCTGCTGTTTCCGCGGCTGGCGAGTCCGCTGTGGGGCCTGCCGGCCGACCATACGGCCGCGACCGGCCTGTCCGATCGAATGTCGCCCGGGTCGATCAGCGAGCTGTCGCTGTCGGATGCGATCGCGTTTCGCGTCGACTTCGACGGCGCGCCGCCGCCGTCGCGATTGCGCTATTGGCGCGGTCCGGTGCTGTCGCTTTTCAACGGACGCGAATGGCGCGCGCTCTCCCCGCAAGCCGGCGGCCGGCTCGTGCACGGCGATGGAGCGAGCATCCGCTATACGGTCACGCTGGAGCCGAACGATCATCCGTGGCTGTTCGCGCTCGATTTTCCGTCCAGCGAGCCGGAAATTGACGCCGACGCGGGCGTGCGCGGCATCGCCGGGGGGCTTGCAGGCTACTCGCGCGAGCAGCAATTCATTACGCGCGCGCCGATCACGCAATCGCTGCGTTACGCGGTACAGTCGCTGCTCGTCGACAGCTATCCGGTGGCGTCGATGCGCGAAGCGCAGATCGATGCGCGGCCGCCGCCCGGCAACCCGCGCACCGTCGATTTCGCGCGCGCGATGCGCGAGCGCTATCCGGACGATCGCCGTTTCATAAGCGCCGTGCTGCAATGGTTTCGCAGCGAGCCGTTCTTCTACACGCTGGCGCCGCCGCTGCTCGAGGAGGCCGCGCCCGTCGACGAGTTCCTGTTCGACACGCGGCGCGGCTTTTGCGAGCACTACGCGAGCGCGTTCGTCGTCATGCTGCGCGCGGCCGGTATTCCGGCGCGCGTGGTCACCGGCTACCAGGGCGGCGAAATCAATCCGCGCGGCGGCTACATGATCGTGCGGCAATCCGATGCGCACGCCTGGGCCGAAGCGATCGTCGACGGTCGCTGGCAGCGGTTCGACCCGACGGCGGCGGTCGCGCCTTCGCGCGTCGAGCGCGGCCTGTACGGCTCGGTGCCGGCCGGCGATCCGGTGCCGCTGTTCGCGCGTCAGGACGGCGGGTGGCTGAAGGGCCTGCAGCTCGCCATCGATGCGATCAATCATCAATGGCGCCGAAACGTGATCGAGTTCAATCATGACCGGCAGCGCGCGCTGTGGCGCGAATGGAAGCTCGATCAGTTCGCGCCGTGGCAGGTGGTCGCGGGCATTGCCGGCGCCGTCGTCGCGTGGGCGCTGGCGGTGCTGGCATGGTTCGCGGCGCGGCGGCGCAGGCGCGAGCGCGCGTTGACGCTTTGGGAAGACGCATGCCGGCGGCTCGCCCGCGCCGGCCTGCCGCGGTTTGGCTACGAAGGACCGCTTGCATTCGCCGCGCGTGCGGCGCGGCGCTGGCCGCAGTTCGAGATCGCCTTTCGCGCGATCGGCGAATCGTTCGCGGCGCTACGCTACGGCACGGCCGAGAATCGCGACGGCGAGCGCGCTGCGCTGCTCGCTACATTGCGCCAGGCGATCGACGTGCTGCCGGCGCCGGGAAAACTGCGCGCGATGTGAAAATGGGGTCAGAGCGAATATTCGGCGCGAGCATTGCGCCGAATATTCGCTCTGACCCCATTTTCATACCGGAGGCAGGAACTTCGCCGGATCGATCGGCTTGCCGTGCCTGCGAATTTCGAAGTGCAGCTTCACCTGATCCGCATCGCTGTTTCCCATCTCCGCGATCTTCTGGCCGCGCGTCACCTGCTGGCCCTCCTTCACCAGGATTTCGCGGTTGTGCGCATACGCGGACAGGTACGTTCCGTTGTGCTTGATGATGATGAGCTTGCCGTAGCCGCGCAAGCCGCTGCCGGCGTACACGACCCGGCCCGGCGCGCTTGCGCGAACCGCCTCGCCTGCCGTGCCGGCGATGTCGATACCCTTCAGGTTCGCCGTCTCCGAGAATCCCGCAACGACTTTACCCTTGGCCGGCCACGTCCAGTCGAGCTGATCGGCATCGCCGGAGTTTGTCGCGGCCGGTCCCGTCGAGGGCGTCGGCGCCGGCGATGCGGCAGGAGCGGGTGAAAGCCCGGGCGGCGTAGCGAAGGAAGGTGACGATGGCAACGGCTGGGCAGGCGCGCGCAACTCGGGCTTGGCATCGTTGCGAACGGCGCCAGGCGCTGCAAGTGCCAGCGCATCCGCAGGCGCGGGTGCAGCACTCGCGGCGAGATCGAGCTCGTGCACGGCGCGCTCGGAGTACGGCTCCTTCACCGCCTTGGGCGAAGTCTTCACCTTGACCGCGCCGACGGCCGCGCTCGCCGCGGCACCGGACTGTGCCGGCGTTGTCGACGCGGCAGCCTGCGGTGACGATGTTACCGGCGCGGTTGCCGGTCCCGGCGGCTTGCCTTCGATAATCGCCGGCGGCGTGCGCAGCGGCGCGGTTGTTACGCCATCGCCTGCCGACTCAGTCGGAGCCGGCGCAGACGCACCAGGCGCCGCCAATTGGAGCACTTGTCCCGGAAAAATGCGATTGACGTTCTCGATGTTGTTCCACGCCGCGAGCTCGCGGTAATCGAGGCCGCTGTCGAGCGCAATCTGATGCAGCGTGTCGCCGCGCTTGACCGTATATGTCGTCGGCGCCCGCGCGTCGACCGCTGAAGCGATCGGTGGTGTCGCGACGGCCGGCTGCGTGCGCGAAGCGACGCGATCCTCGACGGGCGCGGGACGGCGTGTCGCGCAGCCGGCCACCAGCAGCACGATGACGAACGCGAGCGGAAAGCGATATCTCGAGGTCAACAGGCAGTACGACGAAGGCGAATGCATCGATCCAGCGACTGATCGGCAACCGGAAAGTTCAGCCGAGGCCCGGCAACAGCGGAACGAATCTTACCGCATCGAACACCTGCTCCCGGATACCGACCGGTGTCGCCTCGATGACGGTGAGTCGCTGCACTCCGCGCTCGCCCGCATCCGAGCTTGCAAGCGGCAGCACCATCCGGCCGCCCGGCTTCAGGTACTTCAGCAATGCGGTGGGCACGTGCGTGGCTGCCGCCGAGACGATGATCGCGTCGACCTGGAGATCTTCGCCGAGATCTGCGCTGCCGTCGCCGTGCGCCAGGCGCACATTGCGGATCCCGAGCGACTGCAGATGGCGCCGCGCCTTGTTGACGAGCGCCGCGATGCGCTCGACCGTATAGACGGTTTTCGCGAGCCGCGCGAGGACCGCCGTCTGATAGCCGCAGCCGGTGCCGATCTCCAGCACGCCGTCGGTGTCGCGGCCATTGCGCGCAAGCTCGGTCATTCGCGCGACGACCCACGGCTGCGAGATCGTCTGCCCGCTTCCGATCGGCAGCGGCGCGTCGTCGTAGGCGCGGATGGCCAGCGCCTCGTCGACGAAGATGTGCCGTGGAATGGCGTTCATTGCCGAAAGAACGACTTCGTCGCGAATGCCTTCCGCGCGCAGGCGCTCGATCATGCGCGCACGCGTGCGGTCGGATGTCATTCCGATGCCGCCCGTCCCCCTTCTGCCACCGAGCGTTACCATCGCTTCCTATCGGATGGTCATGGAGCGAGCCACGTGGTGAGATCCGGCATCTGTTCGCGATTCGTGAGGTCGATCTGCAACGGCGTTACCGAGATGTAACGGTTCTCGACCGCATGGAAGTCCGTTCCCTCGCCGGCATCGGCGGCAGCGCCCGCCGCACCGACCCAATACACGGTTTCGCCACGCGGACTCTGCATCCGGACCACGTCTTCGGCCTTGTGGCGCCGGCCGAGGCGCGTGATTTCGTAGCCACGCACGCGGCTGCGCTCGATGTCGGGAACGTTGACGTTGAGGAGCCAGGGCCCCGCGGCGTG
>Ga0070696_100002663_pt1 | contig 11830 bp, 7 predicted proteins | sample KBSK1253metaG_FD_65474 | JGI IMG/M metagenome (GOLD analysis project Ga0070696, IMG submission 65474) | Corn, switchgrass and miscanthus rhizosphere microbial communities from Kellogg Biological Station, Michigan, USA - KBS K1-25-3 metaG | ecosystem: Host-associated > Plants > Roots >... | reverse complement strand
CCGAACAGCGTGCTGCCCTTGCCGGCCTCGATGTCGGCGCAGTGCTCGGCGACCAGTTGCGACTTGCCCAGCGACCCTTGCGCGCGGACCTTGCGCACGTGCGCGATCGGCAATTTCTGCAGCACGCGGTCGAGTTTCGCGCGCGAGGTGAACAGCACCAGGTTGCCGGCGTCCCAGTCGAGGTGGTCAGCCAGCCAGGCGCTGATTTCCTCGGCGTGCGCCTCGCGCGCGTCGGGAAGCGTGTGCATCGCGGGCACTTCCAGGCGTGCCTGCGCGGCGAGGTCGAACGGCGAGGGCAGGCTCAGCGTCACCGCATCGTCGGGCAGGCCCACGGCATCGGCGAAGCCGCGGAAGTTGCCGCCGGCACTGAGCGTGGCCGAGGTCATCACCACGCCGCTGGCGTTGTTCCACAGCACGTTGCGCAGCAGGCCCGCGGCGGAGACGGCCGAGGCATGGCAGACCAGTTGCTGGTCCGCGCCCAGGGTGACCCAGCGCGCCAGCGGCGGGGCGTTGTCCGGATCGTCGCTGGACCACGCGCGCCAGCAGGCGGCCTGCCGGCCGATGCGCTCCAGCGCGATGCCGAGCTCGCGCGACAAGGCCTCCTGGGTCGGTCCGCCGTCGGTCATCTCCACCACGGCGCGCCGCACCGCGGTGAGCCAGCGCTGCACCTCGCCGGTGAGCAGGTCGAGCGCGCGCGCATGCTCCACCCACGGCTCCGGCAGCTGGCCCAGCGAGCCGCGGTACATCGGTTCGGTCTCGGCCGGGTCGGGCAGCCAGCCGAGGCGGATTTCCCTCTCGAGTTCCTCCAGCGTGTTGCTCAATTCCTGCAGCTTCGCATCGCCGGCATCCAGCGACAGCTTGCCCAGGGTTTCCTTGTCGGTCAGCGAATACGCCGCGTGCACCTGCCGGCCGAGCCGGCTGAGCTGGCGCACGGTGGCGGTCATGTAGACCTCGGCCGCGCCACGGTCGATCGCCTTGCCGGGCAAGTGGTGGGCTTCGTCGAACACGTACAGCGTCTCGTCCGGGTGCGGCAGGATCACCCCACCCCAGTTTTCATCCTCGCCCGGCATGGTGAGGTCGGCCAGCACCAGGTCCTGGTTCGCCACGATGATTTCGGCGTCGTCCACCGCGCGGCGCGCGACGAAGAACGGGCAGATCATGAACTGGCCGCACTTGCGGTTGGTGCAACCGCCGGCGCTGGTGGTGATCATCGGCCGCAGCAGGTCGCTGACCGGCTCGGGCGCGCTGTCCATGTCGCCGTCCCACTCGTGGCGGTCGAACGCATTGCGCAGTTTCGCCAGGGCCTGCTTGTCGCGCGCCTGCGGCGGCTTGCTCCACAGCATCAGATCCGCTTCGAAGCCGGCCAGGCCCAGTTGCGCGTCGTTGATGCTGTTCGCCGCCATCAGCAGGTTGCGCGGGCACAGGTAGCGGCCGCGGCCCTTGGCCAGCGCCACCTTCGCCTCGATGCCATTGAGCTTGAGGTAGAGCGGGATGTCCCGTTGCACCAGCTGCTCCTGCAGCGCCACGGTGGCGGTGGCGATCAGCAGTTTCTTTTTCTGGAAGCGCGCCACTTCGACGCCGGCGATCAGGTAGGCCATCGACTTGCCGGTGCCGGTGGGCGCCTCGATCGCCGCCACGCCACCGCTGCGGCCGAACGCTTTGGCCGTCTCGGCGATCATGCGCCCCTGCGAGGCGCGCGCGCGGAAGCCCGGCAGGCCGTCCTTCAGTCGTGCGTAGGCAGCGCGGATGGCGTCCTTGGTGGTGTCGGCGAGCATGGACGGATCGGGAACCTGCGGTGCGGATGACGCGGAAACATCACGGCGGCCGAGGGGTGCCGAGGCTGGCCGGATGCAATGGGGCAGTTTATCGGTATTGCACGTTGGCCCGCATGGGGGCAGGCTCAGCAATGTCCGACACCAGTATTGCGCAGGTTTTTTCGATGGATGTGCTGGTTCATCGGCGTTGACGGGCCCGGGCTTGGGGGGAGCTCCATCGATGAAGCATGCCGATGCTGTGGAGTCGACGCCGTACGACGGGTCGTTGCAGCTGAGCTGGCTGGCCCGGCTGATCGTCCCGCATGCGCCGGAGGAGGTGGCCGAGGCGATCGCTGCACTGGTGCGGGCCCGGCCGGGCTGCGTCGCGGCCAGCGTGCTGTGGGGGCTGGACGAGGCGGCTGGCGTGTCCGGCATCCCGCCGGCCGCGTTCACCACGGTCGATGGGCCGTGGCTGGCCGCGGCCGGCCGCGCGGCCGGGCCGCACTGGCACCCGGACCGGCAGCACGTGGCGATCCGCCTGTGCGTGCAGCCCGTGCCGGCGGTATTGCTGCTGCAGTTGCAGCCGACCCATGCCGACGCCGACTTCTTCGCGGAACTGGAAGCGCCGCTGCAACTGGCCGGCCAGCACCTGCGGCGGGCGCTGGAGTGGGCCGAGCTGAAGGATTCGCACGAGCAGCTGGAGCGTTCGGAGAACCTGCAGCGTGCGCTGTTCGCGATCTCCGACCTGGCCGGCTCCGAGCGCGACATGCCGGACATGCTGCGCGGCATCCACGCGATCGTCAGCACGCTGATGTACGCAGAGAATTTCTTCATCGTGTTACGCGACGCCGCGCGTAGCACGATCCGTTTCCTGTATTTCGTCGATGTCGAGTCGCCACCCCCGTTCGAGATCGGCTGCGATCTGCCATTGAGCGCGATCGAACACACGCTGACCTGGCACGTGATCAGCGATGGCAAGGCCCGCATGGGCGACGCCGAGGAACTGCGCAGCCAGGTGGCCGGGCCGGTGGCCCTGATCGGCCCGGACAGCCACGACTGGCTCGGCGTGCCGATGCTGCGCGGTGGCCAGCCGTGCGGTGCGCTGGTGGTGCAGAGTTATCGCCCGGATGCCGGCTTCACCGACGAGGACCTCGCCTTGCTGCAGTTCGTCGGCAGCCACATCCTCACCGCGCTGGAGCGCAAGCAGGGCAAGGAAGAGCTGGAGCAGCGCGTGCAACTGCGCACGCTGCAGCTGGCCGAGGCAAACCGCGGGCTGCAGCAGGAGATCGTCGAACGGCAGCGCGCCGAGCACCTGCAGGCCGCGCTGTTCCAGATCGCCGAACTGGCCACCGCGGACATCGACCAGGACGCGTTCTACCGGCGCGTGCACGCGGTGGTGGGCGAGCTGCTGAACGCGGAGAACTTCTTCATCGCGCTGCTCTCCGACGACGGGCGGAAGCTGAGCTTTCCCTATTCGGTGGATGCGGTGCTGGCGCCGCCGGCCGAGCGCGCGCTGGGGCGCGGCCTGAGCGAGTACGTGCTGCGCCTGGGACGGGCGTTGCGCGTGGACAATGCGGACATCGAGGAACTCGAGCAACGCGGCGAGATCGCGCCGGGGCGCATGAATTCCCCCGCGATGTACTGGCTGGGCGTGCCGCTGATCGTGGGCGACGAGGTGATCGGCCTGGTCACCGTGCAGAGCTACCGACCCGACGTGGTGTACGGTGCGGCCGACCAGGAACTGCTCAGCTTCGTCGCCTCGCAGATCGCCAACAGCCTGACCCGGCGCCGTTCCGCCGAATCGCTGAAGCGCGCCTACGAGCAGCTGGAGCAGCGGGTGGAGGAACGCACGCAGGCCTTGCGCAAGGAAATCAGCGAGCGCGAACGCATGCAGGACCAGCTGCGCCACCAGGTCATGCACGATTCGCTGACCGGCCTGCCGAACCGCGGCTACCTGCGCGACCGCATCGACCGCGTGCTGGCCGCGATGCGGCGCGAACCACAGCAGCGCTGCGCACTGCTGTACCTGGACGTGGATCGTTTCAAGATCATCAACGACAGCCTCGGCCATCTGGCCGGCGACGAGGTGTTGAAGGAGGTGGCGAGGCGGCTGTCCGGCTGCGTGCGCCACCCGGACCTGGTGGCACGGCTGTCCGGCGACGAGTTCGCGATCCTGCTGGAACAGGACGACCTGCCGTCGGCGGCCACCGCCGTGGCGCAGCGCGTGCTGGATGCGCTGGGTGCGCCGATGGCGGTCGTCGGCAAGGAGCTGCAGGTGACCGCCAGCGTGGGCGTCGCGATCGGCGACGACCACTACACCACGGCCGACGAGGTGCTGCGCGACGCCGACATCGCGCTGTACCGGGCCAAGGAACTGGGGCGCAAGCGCTTCGAGCTGTTCGACGAGACCCTGGCGAAGAACATGGTCGACGTGCTGGCGCTGGAAGGCGAGCTGCGCCAGGCGCTGCTGCACGACCAGTTCGAGCCGTACTTCCAGCCGATCTGTGCACTCGACGACACGGGTCGGGTGTTGGGCTACGAGGCGCTGATCCGCTGGAACCACCAGCAACGCGGCGTGCTGCGGCCGGGCGATTTCCTGAAGATCGCCGAGGACAGCGGGCTGATCGAGTCGATCGATTGGCGCATGTTCGAACTCAGCTGCCGGCTGCTGCAGCGGGGTCGCGCCGATACCTTCATGACGCTGAACGTGTCGGCGCTGCATCTGCGCCACGCGGATTTCGACCGGCGTCTGATCCAGTTGCTGGAACGCACCGGCCTGGCGCCGTCGCGGCTGGTGGTGGAGGTCACCGAGGGCGCGCTGCTGGACAATCCCGAGCGCGTGCGCGCCACGCTGGAGCGGCTGCGCGCGATCGGCATCGGCGCGGCGCTGGACGATTTCGGTACCGGTTACTCCTCGCTCAGCTACCTGCATTCGCTGCCGCTGCGCATCCTGAAGATCGACCGCGCGTTCGTGCAGGAACTGGACAAGGGCGCCAATACCTCCAGCACCACCGTGGTGGCGGCGATCCTGGCGCTGGCCCGCGCGCTGAACATCCAGGTGATCGCCGAGGGCATCGAAACGGCGATCCAGCGCGACGCGCTGATGACGATGGGCTGCGAGATGGGCCAGGGCTACCTGCTCGGCCGCCCGGCGCCGATCACGCACTGGCCGGCGTCGCGCGCCAACGATGCGTGAGCGGGCCTACGCGTTCGCGGCGATCTGCCGCAACGCCTGCTCGAATGCCTCCGGCGGCTGGCCGCCGGCAATCAGGTGCTGGCCGTTGATGATGGTCGCCGGCACCGCGTGGATGCCGCGACTCTGGAAGAACTGCTCCTGCGCGCGCACCTCGTTCGCGTATTCGTCGCTGGCCAGGATCTGCCGCGCACGCTCGACGTCCAGGCCTGTTTCGGCGGCCAGCCGCAGCAGCGTGGCGTGCGCGCTGACGTCTTCGCCGTCGGTGAAGTAGGCGCGCAGCAAGGCCTGCTTCAGCGCGAGGTGGCGGCCTTCCAGTTCGGCCCAGTGCAGCAGCCGGTGCGCGTCGAAGGTGTTGTAGACACGGCTGCGCCGGTCCATGTTGAAGGTGAAGCCGAGCGCCGCGCCGCGCTCGCGGATCGCCTCGCGATTGGCGTCGATCTGCTCGGCCGAACTGCCGTACTTGCGCATCAGGTGCTCGGTGGAGTCCTCGCCCTCCGGCGCCATCTGCGGATTCAGCTCGAACGGCTGGAAGTGGATCTGTGCGGACACCTCGCCATCGAGCCGCGCCAGCGCCTGCTGCAGCGAAGCCAGCCCAATTGCGCACCACGGGCAGGACACGTCGGAAACGAAGTCGATACGGAGCGGAGCGGGCGTGGACATCGGGATACCTTCATCGTGGGACAGGCAGTGCGGATACTGCCGATCCGATCGAGATGCGGTCGCGATGCGGCGCAATCAACCGGCGGCCGGAGCCTGGCTGCCCGCGAGGCTCAGCGCCACCGCTTCGGCCACCTTGATGCCGTCGACCGCGGCCGAGAGGATGCCGCCGGCGTAACCGGCGCCTTCGCCGGCGGGGTACAGGCCGCGGGTGTTGAGGCTTTGCAGGCTGTCGTCGCGCCTGATCCGCACCGGCGAGGAGGTGCGCGTCTCCACGCCGGTGAGGATGGCGTCGTGCATCGCGTAGCCCCTGATCTGCCGCTCGAACGCGGGCAGCGCCTCGCGGATCGCGGCGATCGCGTAGTCGGGGAGCGCGCTGTCGAGACTGCCCAAGGTCACGCCCGGCTGGTAGGACGGCTGCACGTCGCCGAAGTCGCGCGAGGCGCGGCCGGCGAGGAAGTCGCCGACCAGCTGCGCGGGCGCGCTGTAGTTTTCGCCGCCCAGCATGTAGGCATGGCTTTCCAGCGCGCGCTGCAGGGCGATGCCGGCGAGCGGGCTGCCGCTGCCGTCGTATGGCGCGAAGTCGGCGGGGTCGATGCCGACCACCACGGCGGCGTTCGCGTTGCGCTCGTTGCGCGAGTACTGGCTCATGCCGTTGGTGACCACGCGGCCGGGTTCGCTGGTGGCGGCCACCACGGTGCCGCCGGGGCACATGCAGAAGCTGTACACCGAGCGCCCACTCTTGCCGTGATGCACCAGGTGGTAATCGGCCGCGCCGAGGATCGGGTGGCCGGCCTGCGGGCCGAAGCGGGCGCGGTCGATCACCGACTGCGGGTGCTCGATGCGGAAGCCGATCGAAAAGGGTTTCGCTTCCAGATGCACGCCGCGCGCTTGCAGCATGGCGAAGGTGTCGCGCGCGCTGTGGCCGAGCGCCAGTACCACGTGATCGGCGCGGATCTGCTCGCCGCTGGCCAGGGTCACGCCACGGATCTGTCGCTGGCCATCCGCGCACGGTTCCAGCAGCAGGTCGTCGACGCGCTGGCTGAAGCGGATCTCGCCGCCCAGCGCTTCGATCGTCCCGCGCATGTTTTCCACCATCGTCACCAGCCGGAACGTGCCGATGTGCGGCTTGCTGACGTAGAGGATCTCGTCCGGCGCGCCGGCCTTGACGAACTCGCTGAGCACCTTGCGGCCGCGGTGCTGCGGGTCGCGGATCTGGCTGTGCAGCTTGCCGTCGGAAAACGTGCCGGCGCCGCCCTCGCCGAACTGCACGTTCGATTCCGGGTGCAACTGGCGCTTGCGCCACAGGTCCCAGGTGTCCCTGGTGCGCTCGCGCACTTGCTTGCCGCGGTCGAGGATGATCGGGCGGAAACCCATCTGCGCCAGGATCAGTCCCGCGAACAGTCCGCACGGGCCGAAGCCGATCACCAGTGGGCGGTGTTCGATCCGCGGCGGCGCCTTGGCCACGAAGTGGTAGTTGGTGTCCGGCGCGGGCTGCACGTGCGGGTCGCCGGCGTAGCGCTCGAGCAGCTCGGCTTCGCGCGGGGTGTCGATGTCCAGCGCGTAGATCAGCATGATCGCGCCGCGCTTGCGCGCGTCGTAGCCGCGCCGGGCGATGGTGTAGCCGGTGAGCGCGGCGGCGTCGATGTCCAGCCGCCGGAGGATCGCGGCGGTGAGCGCGGCCTCGCCGTGATCGAGCGGCAGCTTGAGGTCGGTCAGTCGCAGCATGAGGGTCCGGAACGATCGGTCGGCGTGGGGCATGGGCCCGGCCAGCTATTGTCGACGCGAGGGTGCGTACCGGACAAGGCGCGCAGAAGCCCGCGGAATCATGGTCCGCCGCGTGACATGCGGCGCAAGTCGCGTAATCGTGTCCGCGGAGTGACCCTGTGCGTCAGTTCAAGCCGCCAGCATGGTCAGAATCTGTTCGCCGGTGGCACGCGGGTGCAGCAGCAGGTAGCGCGTGCCCGTGCTCACGTCGTGCCGACGGACGGCGGCAACGCACGGCTCGCCGTCGGCGGCAATCACGCACAACCGTGCCGGGCGGCGCCGGTCCCACGGGCGTCGGAGCACCAGGCCGTGCTGCGGGCCGCCGACGATGATGCATTTGATCTGTTCCATGATGCTTGCTCGAAAAAGGGAGGGACTGTGGAGGAGTCATCTCCCAGCAAGCAGGAGGCAGGCCATGGGCCGGCAGTGGAATGTGGTGCGCATCACACTTCGGGACTTTGGGCAGCGGCGACCCGTCTCCAGGCCGCCGCCGTGCCGGTTCAGGCATTGCCGATGAAGTCGGATTTGCCGATATCGGTGCCGGCCTCGCGCAGGATGTCGTAGGCGGTGGTGCAATGGAAGAACAGGTTCGGAATGACGAAGTGCAGCAGGTAGGCCTGGCCTTCGAAGTTCATCTCGCCGTTGCGCATCTTCAGGTGGATCGGGCGGGTCTCGCTGCCGTCGATCTGCTCCGGCTTGAAGCTCTTGATGTACTCGATCGAGCGCTCGATGCGGCTGTAGGCCTGCTCCAGCGTGGTCTCGTTGTCCTCGAAACCCTGCGGCTCCACGCCGGCCAGGCGGGCGGTGCCGCGGGTGGCCATGTCGCAGGCGATCTGGATCTGCTTGATCAGCGGCAGCATGTCGGGGATCAGCCGGGTCTGCAGCAGCACTTCGTCGCTGACGTTCTTCGACTTCGCGTGCTGCTCGCCCTTCTTCAGCACATGGGCGAGGTTGCCCAGCGCGCGGACGAAGACGGGAACGGCGACCTGGTACATCGAAATGGTCATGGGTGATCTTCCTGTGGTGGGTGAGGGTAGGCGGATGGATGGGCGGTGGTGATCGGCGGCAGGTCGTCGGGGCATGCCACGGGCATGGCCGTCTCGGCTTTCGGCGTGTTGCCGCCAGGCAGATGCCGGGTGGCGCGGGCGGCGAGCAGCGTGCCGGCCAGCATCAGGATCGCGGCGAGCACGAAGGCTACACCCGGCAGCTCAATGGATGAAGTCGGGGCGATCGACAGCGCAAAGACCTGTGCGAACAGGTACGGGCCGAAGATCCCGGCGAAGCTGCCCAGGCTTGTGATGGCGCCTTGCAGGCGGCCTTGTTCGGACGGGTCGACCTGCTGCGTCATGATCGATTGCAGCGGCGGCCCGGACAGTCCCCATAGAGCCAGCAGCGGCACGCCGAGCAGGAATACCCAGCCGGTGTCGGCCACGCCCATCGCCAGGAAGGCGCCGATGCCGAAAAGCATGCCGACCAGCAGCACGCGGCGCTCGCCGAAACGCGGCGTCATCCGGCCGGTGAGCACGGCCTGCACGAAGCCGTCGCAGGCGCCGACCAGCATCAGCACGTAGCCGACTGCCTGCGGCCCCCAGCCGTAGCGGTAATCCGCATACAGCACGAATACCGTCTGCAGCACGTAGTGGGCGAGATAGACCAGGAACATCACGATCGCCAGTTGAAATACCTGCGGGTAGTGGCGCAGCAGTTTCAGTGAACCGAACGGATGGGCGCTGTGCAGTGCGAGGCGCTTCGTGCGGTGCTCCTTGCGCAGCGACTCGGGCAGCACCAGAAGCCCGTACAGGAAATTGCACAACGCCAGCGCGGCGGCGACCCAGAATGGCAGGCGCAGGTGGATGCCGCCGAGGAATCCGCCGAGGCCGGGGCCGACGATGAAGCCCACGCCGAAGGCGCTGCCCAGCAGGCCGAAGGCCGCCGCGCGCTTTTCCTTCGGCGTGATGTCGGCGATGTAGGCATTGGCGGTGCTGAAACTGGCCGCGGTCATGCCCAGCAGGACGCGCGCGACAAACAGCAGCCACAGCGTCGGCGCGAGGGCCAGCATCACGAAATCCACGGCGAGGCCGAGGTTGGAGATCAGGATCACCGGCCGCCGGCCGAAACGGTCCGACAGCGCGCCCAGCACCGGCGAGAACACGAACTGCACGATCGCGAACACGGTGCTGAAGATGCCCACCCACCACGCCGCGTTCGCGATGCCGCCGCCGGCCAGCTGTTCCACCAGGTGCGGCAGCACCGGGATGATGACGCCGTACGACAGCATGTCCAGCAGCACGGTGACGTAGATGAAAGCCAGCGCGGCCCGATGGCGTGGTGCGGCGGAAGTCGGCGACAGGTCCATGGGCGTGGCGAAGCGAGGGGAGTGCGACGATAACCGAAGGACGGGTGCGCGGCATGTGCATCCGGACGGGTATCGCGTCGGTGCGGTCGCGATACCATGGAGCATTCTCCTGCCAGGGCATGATCATGGTCCGACGTCTGCTTCCCTTCTGTCTGCTGCTGGCACTCGCCGCCTGCTCCTCCTCCCAGGACGCTCCGGCACCGGTGTCGAAGGAAGAGCTGGCCCCCGCGTCGTCGACCACTGCCACGGCGCCGGCAGGTGCGGAAACCGACGCGGCGATCCAGCGCAAGCTGGCCGATTACGCCACGGTGAAGCTCACCGCCGACCTGTCAAAGTTCGACGCGCGGCAGAAGAAGATGATCGCGCTGCTGGTCGAGGCGGCCGACAGCATGAACGCGCTGTACTGGCAGCAGGCCTGGGGCGACAAGGATGCGTTGCTGCGGAAGATCAGCGACCCGGCCACGCGCGAATTCGCCGAGATCAATTACGGCCCGTGGAACCGGCTGGACAACGACAAGCCGTTCGTCGACGGCATCGGTGCGCGCCCGGCCGGCGCGCAGTTCTACCCGGCCGACATGGACAAGGCCGAGTTCGAGAAGTCCACGCTGAAGGACAAGACCTCGCTGTACACCGTGCTGCGCCGCGACGCGCAGGGTCAGTTGATCAGCGTGCCGTACCACGAGGCGTACAAGGCCGAGCTGGAGAAGACCGCCGGCCTGCTGCGCCAGGCGGCGAAGCTGGCGAAGGACACCGGTTTCAGGAAATACCTCACGTTGCGCGCCGACGCGCTGCTCAGCGACGACTACCAGGCCAGCGATTTCGCCTGGATGGACATGAAGAAGAACCCGGTCGACATCGTGATCGGCCCGATCGAAACCTACGAAGACCAGCTGTTCGGCTACAAGGCCAGCTACGAATCCTATGTGCTGATCAAGGACCAGGCGTGGAGCAAGAAGCTGGCGCGCTTCGCCCAGTACCTGCCCGAATTGCAGCGCGGCTTGCCGGTGGCCGACAAGTACAAGGCGGAAAAGCCCGGCTCCGATGCCGACCTCAACGCCTACTTCGCGATCTACTACGGCGGCGACGCCAACGTGGGCGCCAAGACCATCGCGATCAACCTGCCCAACGACGAACAGGTGCAGCTGAAGAAGGGCACCCGCCGGCTGCAGCTGGAAAACGTGATGCAGGCGAAGTTCGACCAGATCATGCTGCCGATCGCGAAAGAACTGATCGCCGACGACCAGCAGCGCAACCTCAGTTTCGACGCGTTCTTCCAGAACACCATGTTCCACGAAGTGGCGCACGGGCTGGGCATCAAGAACACGCTGGACGGCAAGGGCACCGTGCGCAAGGCGCTGAAGGAGCAGGCGTCCAGCTTCGAGGAAGGCAAGGCCGACATCCTCGGCCTGTACATGGTGACGAAGCTGGCCGACAAGGGCGAGCTGGACAAGGTGAAGCTGATGGACAACTACGTCACCTTCCTCGCCGGCATCCTGCGCTCGGTGCGCTTCGGCGCCAGCGACGCGCACGCCAAGGCGAACATGGTGCGCTTCAACTTCTTCAAGCAGCAGGGCGCGTTCACCCGCGATGAAAACACCGGCCGCTACCGCGTCGACTTCGACAAGATGACGGCGGCGATGAACGCGCTGTCGGCCAAGCTGCTGACCATCCAGGGCGACGGCGACTACGAAGCGGCCAAGCAGCTCACCGACCAGATGGGCGCCGTCGACGCCGAACTGGCCGGCGACCTGAAGCGGCTGGACCAGGCGCACATCCCGGTCGACATCCGCTTCGAGCAGGGACTGGACGTGCTGGGATTGAAGCAACCCTGAGGCGCATGCGTCATGTCGCCGCGTCGATCCACGCGGCGACGTCAGCCGGATGTTCGAGCTGCAGGTGGTGGCCGCCGGCCAGGTGGCTGACGCGGATGTTCGCGACGCAAGCGGCACGCGCCTGCATCATCGCCGTGGGCAGGTAGGACGTGGCCGGTTGCGCCAGCAGCAGGGCGGTGGGCGCGGCGATCCCGCGCAGCAGCGCGTGCACCTGCGACTCGGCCATGCGCACCGCGCTGGAGCGGGTCAGCCGCGGGTCGCTGCGCCA